>ENA-UOJE01000004-UOJE01000004.1-human-gut-metagenome-genome-assembly--contig:-C23-NODE-4-length-374964-cov-69.063285_pt1 | contig 374964 bp, 360 predicted proteins | sample MGYA00242341_ERZ723888 | MGnify/ENA metagenome assembly ERZ723888 | reverse complement strand
ACGATTTTGCTCTGCAAAGTCTAGTGTGTTATACCTTTGCTTCCGGCTGACGCGGGAAAGGGGCTGGCTTCGCCATCTGCTATGAGGGCAGATAGTGGTAGGCAGACACTTTTCTGCGTCAGTAGGACAGGCGGATTTTGTGACGTGGGTTACGGCGCAAATGCAGGATTTTTGAGAAGCAAAATCCGACTGGCCGGAAAAGGAAGTGAAGGTATATACAGCCCTCGTCCCGCCGCAGCGACGCTCCCCGTTTCAGCATTTCTTTCGTTTTCCCTTGCCGTGGGTCATGGTCGTTTTTCCTCGTTGGCTGATGGGACTTTTCATGTGCTTGGACTTCTTGAGGATTCCAATCAGAGAAACAAACTCTTCTTTTGTGAGCGTGTCGTAATCAATTCCAAGTGTTGCAAGGTACGCGCGGATTTTCTTTTCCTCGGAGCTGCCCTCAAAATGTACGGTCTCCATCAACTGCTTCTGCACAGCAACAGCGGACAGGTCATCGTCCGCGGTCAGAGCATCTGTCCTGTGTTCCTCCCGGATGTCCCGCAGGATGCTGCTCAGATCGTCCGCAACGAGATGCCCGAAATATTCTTCCTCTTGTATCTGCGCCGCTTTCAGAGTATGGAGGTACAGATCGTTAGCTTCCTCGCCATGCTCCATCAGAACTATCTGGCGGGTAGCTTCCAGAACCGTATTCATATCCTTGATCCGCATATCTGCGATCCGGTCAACGTAAATTTCCGCATCCAACATAAGCCGCAGGAAAGATGAGGAAACTAAGGATGTTAAAGGAGGCTGGTTCTATTTGGAGATGAACGTCAGGGACGATCAGAAGCTTGTTGAAATCTGGCTGACGAATGCAGAAAAAATTGACCCCGTCCTGCGGGAGGGGCTAAAAGAGATTTACGCCAAGTATAAGACGAAGAAATACATGGTCGCCGTGTTCGAGTCCGGCAAGGGCGATCTTTATGAGAACACGCGGGATCTGCTGCTCTTCAACCGCCGCCGCAGCGCCGAAAAGGCCGTGCAGCAGGCGAAAAAGCAGCGCGCCGTGGGCATGGAGCGGTAAGCCGCGGGCGGAAGAGAGAAATCTCTTCCGCCCTTTTCTTTTTTGCCATTGCAAAACTTGAAAACATCCTGTACAATATTATCTAAAACAATATGTTTATCAAAAGATATGTGTGGTTCATGCTTGCCGCCAGAGAAACAGAGGGAAACGCAAATGGAACATGAAATGATGGAGCACAGTGAAATTCTCCTGTACAGCGATGAAAACGGAAAAGAATTTGTAAACGTTGTATTTATGGATGAGACATTCTGGCTGACGCAGAAGGCGATGGCTGAGCTGTTCGGCTGCACGCCGGATAACATCTCCCTGCACTTGAAGAACATCTTCGCGGAAAGCGAATTGAATCGAGAAGCAGTTACCGAGAAATTCTCGGCAACTGCCGCCGACGGAAAAAACTATCTGACCCAGCACTACAACCTCGACGCCATCATTGCCGTGGGTTACCGCGTGAATTCCAAAAAGGCCACCCGATTCCGCCAGTGGGCGACAAAGACGCTGAAGGAGTACATCCAGAAGGGCTTTGTGCTCAACGATGATCTAATGAAAAACGGCCGTCCGTTCGGCAAGGACTACTTTGACGAGCTGCTGGAGCGCATCCGGGAAATTCGCGCCAGTGAACGGCGAGCTTATCAAAAAATTGCAGACGTATTTGAGCAGTGCAGCTACGATTACGACAAAAATAGTGAGACGACAAAGGCCTTCTATGCCTTCGTACAAAACAAGCTGCATTACGCCGTCACCGGCAAGACTGCCGCGGAGCTGATTTCCGAGCGGGCAACGCTGGAGAGTCCCACGATGGGGCTTACCACATGGAAGGGCGCGCCGGATGGAAAGATTCTCAAAAGCGACACACTGGTGGCGAAGAACTATCTGAACGAAAAGGAGCTGTCCCGTCTGAACCGGCTGGTGACCATGTTCATCGACTACGCCGAGCTGATGGCAGAGGACGAGCAGCTCATGAGTATGCAGGACTGGCTGAACGAAACCGACCGATTTCTGACCAACAACCGCCGCAAGGTGCTGGACGGAAAAGGTCGCATTTCGCGGGAAGCGGCGACCAAAAAGGTCGGCGCAATTTACAATGAATTCCGCAAGAAGCAGGACGCCGAATACATCTCCGAGTTTGACCGGCAGACGGAAAAATATCTCAAGGGTGAATGATATGAATAACCAAGAGCAATTTGCAGAATTTCTGTACTGTTGCAGAGAACAGCGCGTAAAACGCATTCATCTTGCCGAACCGTGCCTGATCGTCAATTCATCGGCGGGCGATTTTTGGAGCATCCTCATAGAGTTTGAGCAGAGCAACTATTTCATCACATCCAAATACCTGCCGCACCAGCTGGAGGACGAGGAAATCGATGAATTCTGCGTGAAACAATATGAGCGCCTTGCCGACCTCAAGAATGACGATCTGCTGGAGGCGGACATATACAAGACCTTGTCCAGCGAGGACGCCACCATTTCGTTTCTCACAGAAATGGTGGACGCCGAGGGCCTCTTCAATGGGATGGAGTGGACATATGGAACCGATTATCTGTTCTTTCTGGTCTCCTGCCCCATCATTATAGTGTCCGCCAGAGCGGATGAGGAACTCAAGCACCTCAACTATCCGCACCAGTTTGGAGAAGAATTTGACCCATTGCCAAATCGCGGTGAGCCTTTTGAGCTGTTCCCGGGCGCTTGAGGGTGGAGGTGTACGATGAAAAAGGCATTTGAATTAAATAAAGCCCTGCTTAATGCCGTAACTGCCTGCGACTATGAAGAGGCCGAACGATTATTGGTAGCAGGCGCTGATCCGCTCGGCTCCACGGACGAAACCGATGCGGACGAGCATCTTTTGGGTGAACTTTTTTGTGAAATGCAGGATAACGAGAATTTGGAAGCTGCGTTCCCGAAGTTTCTGGAGCTTTTTTATGCGCACGGAATGGATATTGCCTCCCGCAACATCCCTACGGATGACGGAGACAACATCCACCCGCTTTGGATGTTAGCCTTTTGCCAAACGGAATCCGGGCTGAAAATTCTGCATACGATGCTGGAGCATGGTTTGGATCGAGATTCTGCCGAGGTTTTGGCCGATCACATCCTGCTTGATATGGAGATGTGCGACGGCTGCGAAATCGAGGATACATGGTGGATGGAGAGCTTTTCCTGCGGATTGAAGATGCTGATGCTGATTGCCTCCTACCCAACTATTCTGAACGAAAGCACTTATCTTCAAAGCTGCGTTGCACTTGAAAAAAACGATGCGCAAATGCTTCCCCAGTTCCGAAACTGGAATGACTTCGATTATCACATTGACCTTTCCACCTGCACAAATATTCCGCACGGTCTGCGGGATGCGACATTGACGATCCGAGACCCCAAAAGCAAAAAAACCGTATGGACGCTATCCATATGACCAGCCTCACCGGCAAAGGAGCCTATCATGACCGAAACATTTGACATCGCGGGCTATACCCGCATTTCCGTGGATGATGAGCAGGATCAGAAGAACATCTCGATTGAGAACCAGAAGGCCATCATCGAGGACTATGTAAAAACCCACTTCCCCGGCAGCACGCTGACGTTTTTTGAGGACCGCGACCGCTCTGGCTACACGTTTGAGCAGCGCGAGGGGTATCAGGAGATGCGCCGGGGACTCATGTCCCACAAGTACGATATTCTCATCATCAAGGACTTTTCCCGCTTCTCCCGCCGCAACAGCCGCGGACTGGTAGAGCTGGAAGACCTGCGCGACGCGGGCGTCCGGATCGTCTCCATCGGGGACGGCGTGGACTTCCCCAATGACGACGATTGGCTGAAAATCCAGTTCCAGTTTCTCGTGAACGAGATGCCCGTCACGGACACCTCCCGCAAGGTGCGCAACGTCATCAAGCGGCGGCAGAACGACGGCGAGTGGATCTGCGCCGCGCCCTACGGCTATCTTGTCACCGAGGACAAGCAGTTTGAGATCATCCCCACGGAAGCCGAGACCGTCCGCAGGATTTTTGACCTTTACAGCAACGCCGGTTGGGGCTACAAGAAAATCGCCAACTATCTCACCGATCAAGGCGTTCCCACGCCGCGCATGTCCGAGCGGATGCGCAAGGAGGCGGCGGGCAAGAAAACGAAACGGGAAGCAAAAAACGCCTGGGCCATTGCCACGGTGCAGGGCATTCTGGACAATGATTTCTATATCGGCACGCTCCGGCAGGGCAAGTACACCCGCGCCAAGATCAACGGCAAGGAGATCAAGCGCAACGACGATGAGCACATCGTCATCGAGAACCACCATCAGGCCATCATCGACTACCGCATCTTCGCCATCACCATCGCTTTGCGGGAAAAGCGCAGCCGTAATAACTATCGCGGCGTCAAAATCAACGACAATGTGTACTCCGGTTTTTTGCAGTGCGGCGACTGCGGCAGTCCGATGTTTGCCATGAGCCGCAGCGATTTGGCCCCCGCCTACACCTGCGGCACGTACCACCGGCGCGGACTCAAGGGCTGCACCAGCCACCATATCCGCGTTGACCGGCTGGACGAGTTGCTGAAAAGCTATGTGCGGAAACTGGCGGACAGTTCTGCCGCCATGCTGGAACAGCTCAACGAGGAGCTGAAGCGCGAGAACGATCAGGTGGCGGAAACGGAGCAGTCCGCCGACAATCTGGCAGCGGTGCTGGCCGATCTCACCGAGGAGCTGAAGGTCACAAAGCGCCAGCGCATCCGGGAGATCATGAAAAAGCCCGAGCAGGAAGCCTCCATCGAGGCGCTGTATGACGAGATGGAAGCAGACCTCCAGAAGAAGATCGACGGCATCCACCACCAGATCGACCTGCTGTCCGACAAGCGCAACACCGTCATTCAGGTGAATCGAGTGGCCAAGACCGCCATCGACGTGTTCCGCGACATTCTGGAAAAGGACAAGCTGGAACGAAATGATCTGGAACTGCTGATTGACAAAATTCTCGTCTATGAAGATCATCTGGAGATCAAGCTCCAATCCGACATCGACACGCTGCTGCGCTGCGGAACCCTCCCCGCGGAAACGGAGAATGCCGCAAATTTTAATTCCGGCACAGAAAATATCAAAGACACGCTGATCCAGTCCTCCAAAAACCACGAGGACAAGGTTTTTCGTGTCAGTGTTATCAGCAACGGTGACGCCTCGACGGAATACTGGACGAGGAGTAAGCTCCGATTATAATAAAAGACCTCACCGAGAGCTATATAAAAGCCTTTGGAAAAGACACACTCGACGAAGAGGACCAATAAAATTATCCGCCTTGCTTTCGCTTGGCGGATTTTCTGTTTCTTGCTTTTCACTGTTTAACTGTTATTATATAGCAGCCGGTGTTGTCCGGGGAGATAACTGCCGAGCCGAATGCTTTCGGCATCGTCACGCTCTTGCCGACAGTCTGCCTTGAAATCAAATATCCGTCGGCGGAGTACCACTCGCCTGTTTCAAACGAGTCGATATATTTTTCGAGCGTCAGGCGGTCGTTGTATATTATCGCCGCGTGGGGCTTGCCGACATAGCGAATGTGCCACGGCTCGAATTTTATGCCCGTCGAGCTCTTGCCGTAGGACGGATAGCGGATTATAAATCCGTATTTCCACGACTCGGAGTTGACGAACTGCCCGGCTTGGCTTTTGACAAAGCCCTCGCCCGCGAAGTTTTTGACATAAACATCTATGCCGAGTCCCGTCTGGTGCTCGCTCGTGCCGGGCGCGGCGGCGGTCGAGGAATCGCTGTTGTAGAGCTCTTTCTGTTCGTCCGCGTCGCGGACACTGCTCATGACAAGCAGCTTGCTGTCCGTCTTTTCCCTCACTGCGGCGGACAGCTCCGAAAAGCTCTCTGCGGCGCAGGCGTTCATTATGACGCCCGTCTTTTTGTATTCCGCAAGATCGGGCTTATCTTTATCCTCCAGAGGATGCTCGGAGTTTACGAGCATCAGGCTCTGATTAAAAGTCACGCGCGAATCGGCGCGCAGGGCGTCGATATTTATTTCATCGAGCTCGGGCGAAATCTTCGCGACCGTTATCTTTCGGGTGTTCAGCCCGAGATATTCCCCGGCGACGAAACGCAGGTGCGGTCTTATCGCAAAGACCGCGAGCAGTGCCGCCATGACTGCGAGGACTGAGATTATCAGCCCCGCGGAGATTCTTTTTCTCAGTTTCTTTTTCAATCCAGCACCTCTTTTATGCGTGCGCCTGAATATAGGGAACAAGCTCCGTCATCGCATACTGTGCGCCGGCAAGGCACATTGAAAAGAGCATGAGCACGCAGGTCATGATGCACGAGGGGACATCGAGCTTCGCCTTTTCCGCATCTTTTGAAAACGCATGTACGAGCATCTCAATGCCGAGAGATATAAAGATAACAGGCCAGAATTTTATTACATCGAGGTAGTTGAAGCTCTTAATAAATGCGCTGAGTAAAAACATCACGCCGAAAACGACGAGAGTCAGACCGAATGTCACCGAGCCTACACGTTTTGCCGCCATATTATTTGTCCTCCTCTTCGTTATTCTTTCTCTCCAGTTCACGCTTCTTGTGCGAGATGAGCTTTATTCCCACAACTATCAGTATGACGGCGACGGCTACCTGCGGAAGCTTATAGGAAATTTGGCTCAGGATCTCGGCGCCCGTATCGCTGAGCAGTCGGATAAGAACTCTGACTATTATCTGATCCCAGATAAGATAGGCTCCGGCTATTATCGCGACAATGCCGCCGACCTTTAAAACATTTGCGGAGGCAACTTTCTTAAAACGCGGATCAGAGCGAACATTTTCGGGCATGGCGTTCAAGAAGAACAGGAAGTCGTCCTGAACCTTCGCGAGCTTATCCTCGGGCAGATGATATTTGTTCCATGCGTCGAAGAAGCTGTAGAACCACAGTACCGGAAGCACGAGCAGAAACGCCGGGGTGTCGGCCATCATGGCGAGTCCCGCTCCCGCGACGAGCGCGAGCATTATAACAAGTCCGCGCTTGACGAGGCCTATATACATATGCGCCGCGCCCGGGATGAGTGAAAACAGGAAAAAGAGTATTTTATTCTTTTTGTTCATTATTATTTCCTCCTAAGTCAGAGATTTCTGTTTGAATTCGTTGAAGCTCTCGTCAATCGACTGGCTTATCGAGCGGCTCTTGTCGTTTATCTTCGACATGTCGATATCGTTTATCTTCGTTATGTGCCTGAACGCGCCGGAGAATATCATCACGAGCGCCGCGCATATTCCCGCGACCACTCTCACGGAATACATCAGCAGGTTATCCTGTCTGCGCTTCTCGCGGGTGTTCTCCCTTGCGGCGGCGGCGAGGATATCCTCGCTCATGCCGGCGGGCGGGTCAACAGCTGCCATATCGAGCGTCAAGCAGGCCATACGGTCGGCGCACTCGTCGCATTCGGCGATGTGCTCCATGACTTTTGCTTTTTCGCTCTCGCTCAAGCCGCCGCGCAGCAGGAGCGTTAATTTTTTATCGTCTGCGTGTGTCATTGCAGTATGACCTCCTTCAGATTTTCTCTGAGCATTTTCTTTGCTCTGTATGCCCGGGTCTGGACGGTTTTGAGCGGTTCGCCCGTTCGCTCGGCTATCTTTGACAGCGGCATGTCCTCGCAGAAATACTCGACCGCAACGCTGCGGTAGGGTTCTCTGAGCGCTTCGCACGCCGCTCTGACATCGCGCCCGAGCTGGGTGTTCATATATTCGTCCTCGAGTCCCGGTGAGGCGCCGGCTCTGAACTCCAGTTCGTCATCCTCGGCGGGCGTCGTCCTCGACGCCGCGCTCTTTAGATGATCGAGGCACTTGTTCGTCGCTATTCGGCTCAGCCACGCGCGCTCATTGCGCCCGTCAAAACGGTCGAGCGAGGAATAGGCGGACAGGAAAGTTTCCTGGGTCAGATCCTCGGCGGTAAAGTAGTCGTTCGTCAGTCGGTAGCATATGCTGAAGACGAGCTTGCTGTAGCCGTCCATGAGCTCTTTTAACTTTTCTTCGCGATCTATCTTTACCACCTCCTTTGCGCTTTCGTCAATAATAACGAGCATAAAAAAAGATGTACTTCAAAAATTTTTCGGCATATGTAAAAATTGCCGCCGAGTTGAATTGCCCGGCGGCAGTCTTATTTCAGGTTATTTATTATCAATGAAAAGAGCCTTGCGCGGTTGCCGTCGCCGACAAATGAATTGTGCGGGGTTATCACGGCGTTCGGGAGATCCCACAGCTCGCTGCCGGCGTCCAGCGGCTCCTGCTCGAACACGTCGAGCGCGGCTCTGAGCCGTCCGGATCTGAGCTCGGTTATGAGCGCGTCGGTATCGATTATTCCGCCGCGCGATATATTTACTATGACCGTCCCGTCCTTCATCGCGCAGAGCAATTCGGCGTTCGCGATATGCTCCGTCTCCTTTGTCAGCGGCAGGCAGAATATGACTATGTCGCCCGCGCTCACGGCGGCGCGGATATCACTTATTGAATATATTTTATCGAAGCCGTCAACATCTGTCTTTCTGTCAACGCCGATTATCTCGCAGCCGAACGCCCTGAACCTGTCCGCGCAGGCGCGCCCGACGCTTCCCGCGCCGACTATCACAACGCGCTTTCCGCCCAGCTCCTCGAGTCCACGGTGCTTCTCCCAGCGGTGCTCCGACTGAGCCGCCGAGAAAAATGCGCTCCGCTTATAGAATCCGAGCACCGAGCAGACGGCGAACTCCGCCATCGGCGCACTGTAGACCCCGCGGGCGTTGAACACTTTTACGCCGTGGGCGTCCATGTAGTCCATGGGCACGCGGTCGAGCCCCGCGCTCGTCAGCTGAACGGTTCTGAGCTTCGGAAATTTATCCGGCGGAGTATAGAGAAACAGCCCGTTGCAGATGATAGCCTCTATCTCTTCGCAGGGTATGTTTTCCGGCACGGCGACCCGCTCGTCGGGCATGAAATATATCTCATAGCCGAGCTTTTCAAGCTCCGCCGATTCCTCGGACGTTATTCTCAATGCACCTGTCACAAGCAGTTTCATTTTTCCGCTCCCGTTATCTTTTTTATCTCGCGCACCACGCGCGCAACCGGCAGACCGACGACATTGAAGTAGTCGCCGCCGATACCCTCGACGAGCGTGCAGCCGAGTCCCTGTATCCCGTAGGCTCCGGCTTTGTCCATCGGCTCGCCGCTGAGGACATAGTCCGCTATCTCTTTATCTGTAAGATCGAAGAAATTAACTTTCGTCGCTTCGCTGAACACGGTTTCTTTTCCGTGCGCCGAGATGCACACTCCGGTATATACCGTGTGCTCCCTGCCGGAGAGGCGGCGGAGCATATTTTCTGCGTCCTCTCTGTCGTGCGGCTTGCCGAGAATATCACCGTCAACGGAGACGACCGTATCCGCGCCTATCACGCAGTCATTCGGTCGGCGCGCCGCCACGGGTCGGCATTTCTGCGCCGCTATCGAGCAGACTTTTTCCTCCGGCGTGTCGCCCTGCGGCACTTCGTCAACGCCCTCGACATCTATCTCAAAGTTTATACCCGCCGTTTGGAGCAGCTCTTTTCTGCGCGGCGAGGACGACGCAAGAACAATTTTCATATCTCGCCCTTTCTGCGCTTCTGCGCAACTTTGAGCACGGCGGTCTGCGTTTTGCCGTCGCGTATCTCGTTGTTCATTACCATCTCGACCGCCTTTTCAAGCGGTATTTTTTCGGGCGCTAAAAACTCATCGTCGTCGAGGTCGAGGGATGTAAAGGACAGCCCCTTCGCCGCATACATATGGATTATCTCGCCGCAGTAGCCCGGGGTGGGATAGAATTTTCCGAGGTCGATATAGTGCTCCGCCACGGCTCCCGTCTCCTCGCGCAGCTCACGCTTGCCCGCTTCAAACGGGTCCTCGCCGTATTCGAGCTTGCCCGCAGGCAGTTCGAGCAGGACTTCGGAATACGGATAGCGGAACTGCCGCACAAACATCAGTTCATCGTTATCAGTCAGCGCGGCGACTGTCACTCCGCCGGGATGCTCCACAACCTCGCGCAGAGCCTGCTTGCCGTTGGGCAGTTCGGCGGTGTCGGTGCGGACATTGATTATCCTGCCTTTGTAGATGTACTTTTTTTCAATCGTTTTTTCGTCGAGCTTCATATATAAGCCTCCGTTCAGGTCTTATCCCGCGGGGAAATAAATATTATTTTCCGGGGGGTGATTTTTTGAAATATATCTTCACGCCGGGCGAGCCGGACTACGCATATATAAAGAAAAGCGTATGCTCGCTCCAGGCGGAATATCCGTTTTTAAAAGTCGAAATAGCCGGACGAAGCACCTGCGGGAGAAAGATATTCGCCCTGCGCTTCGGCAGGAGCGCAAACCCGGTGCTCATAGCGGCGTGCTTCCACGCGCAGGAGCGGCTGACGGCACTCGTCACGCTGAGATTTACAGAGCGGCTGTGCCTGAGTGCAAAGAACAGGCAGACCATGTGCGGAATCGACATAGGCGGCGCTCTTAGCCGGCGGGAAATAATATTTGTCCCGTGCGTCAACCCCGATGGGGTAGAGATAGCCCTGCACGGCGCAGAGACGGCGGGAAAATACAGAGACTGCGTTGAGCGCGCTATGAGTGAAAGACATGATCTCTGGAACGCGAACGCGCGCGGGGTCGATCTCAACCACAACTTCAACGCCGGGTGGGATCTCTCAAAAGCTCTGGAAATCGAAGCAGGGATAACCGCGCCCGCGCCGAGGCGGTTCGGCGGATATGCTCCGCAGACCGAGCCGGAGGTGAACGCCCTCGTTCGGCTGTGCCTGAGGCGAATGCCGCGAACAGCTGTAGCCCTGCACAGTCAGGGCGAAGAGATATACTATGAATACGGGGAGCACACGCCGGAGCGCGGCGAGCATCTGGCAAAAATTTTCGCCGCGGCGAGCGGCTATACGCTCGTGCAGAATGCGGGGCTTGCCTCACACGCGGGGTTCAAGGACTGGACGATAGAGGCACTCGGCATTCCGTCGTTCACATTCGAGCTCGGAAAAGGCAGAAATCCCCTGCCGCTGAGCGACTTCGAGAGCGTGTATAAAAGCATTGAGGAAACCCTCGTGCTCGCCTGCGTGATGTGAATGATGTTGGGGAGCGCGCCTTGCCGCCGCAAATATTGTCGGCGGCATAAGATTTTTATTTCAAAATTACGCGATTTTAAAGCAGCGCCCGCCGTAGGGACAGCCCTTGCGGCTGTCCGCTATCGGCGATAGCCGATATAAAGTTATAGCAATTGCGGCTTGTTGATAATTGGCTTCTGCCTTCGCGTCCTACTATAATCAAATGATATACACTTTCCGCGTTTCGGCATTTTCTTTTTATTTGAAAAAGAAAACGCATGCAAAAGAAAAGCAAACTGTGCCCACAAAAAGGCGAACAAAGTTCGCCCCTACGGTCTGCAAAATGAGCTTTTTCGAAGGTTTTATGCCTCTGTCGCGGCATCGGTGCGTCGAGGTCGCCGCGCCCTACAAGTTGCAATATTGCACCCGTAAAGCCCGATTTATATGAATTACAGTTCTTTTAAATAAAAGCGGTTCATTGTGCCGTGCGGGGTTGAACAGGGCTTTTTGATCTGATGAAAGCCTGTTTTTTCATAGAGCTTCAGAGCCGCCGACAGATTCGTGTGGGTCTCGAGATAAAGATTTTTATATCCCGCTGACCTTGCCCAATCCTCGGCTATCTGCATCAGCCCTTTTCCGCAGCCTTTTCCTTTGACGGAATCGTCCAAATAAAGCTTCTGAAGCTCCGCGCAGTTTTCTATCCCGTCAAATTCGGCAATGCCGACACCGCCGATAACCTGTCCGTCTGTGGAGAGCGCGACAAAATAGGCGCGCCCTGACGGGCTGCTGTTATAATATGCGCTCAGATGATCCAGCTCGGGGTCAAAATACGCCGTTCCCGGGATATCCAGATGAAACTTTTCCAGATTCGCGCGGATTATTTCGGCGATTCGCTTATCATCTGCGGGTTCTATTTTTCTGTAGTTCAGCATGGCAGTCATCTCCGCAAATCAATATTTACTCTTCTATCATCGGCTTGAGATTTTTGTATTCCTCCTGCGCAAATGCGCGGGCGCTCTCTTCGAGCGGCTGGGCTGAATACCCCTCGCGATTCTCGTGGCCGTCGATGTAGTTCAATGAATTGTCGCGCCAGCTGCGCGCGGTGTCAAAATACGCGGTCTTTGATATCTCCGAGTTAAAATCAATGTTTTTTGCCAGATAATACTGGTATGCGTGATATGTCTCGTGGAGTATCGTTACAGTAACATCCCGGGCACTGTCCTCTCGCATGTGTTCGATGTCGACTACTATTTCATTCTTTTCGTCATCGTAGTAACCGAGAGTGACGAGGTCTATCCTGCCGGACACAACCGAGACCTTCGGTATTCCGAGCTTTTCCGCCTCGTAGTTTGAAAGCAGCTGAATAAGCGTTATGCGCTCTTCACTGCTGCACTTTGTCCATTCGTCCTCGCAGAATTTCTTCAAAAACGAGGGCGTTTCCTCCTGCGCCCGTTCCTGAGCGGCGACCAACTTTGTGTCCGGCGTGTATTTGCGGGACTCAAAATCATAGACAAAAAGCGAAAATATTCCCGGCACCAGAAACACTATCGCCGACACTGTAACAAAAAATCTCATGGCGCGTATATCGTGCCGCTTCTCGTCGTGGGCGGCGCCGCGCGAGCGTTCGCCTCTGCGTAAAATTATGCCGAAAACCGCGGCGAGCATCGCCGGCACGCACAGAAGAATAACAGCCGTCACCGGGTGATACTGCGAAAACACCGCCATGAGCAGAAGCCCGACCGGGAATAGATTGGCAAAAATTTCAAACCTGTTTCCCCGGCAGCCGAATCTCATGGGGACGATATTTTCCCATAGAAGAAGGAAGCCCGCATATATGCTTATCAGCAGAGAGAACTGCACGGAGGTTTTGCTCTCCGGATAATACAGGCTCGTCCTGCAATAAGCCGCAGCAAAAATGAACGTGAACGGGATCGCTATGCTCAGTCTGCACAGGGCGGACTTGAACTGCCTTTCCGTTATGTCCTTTATTTTTGTCATAACTCCTCTGTCCCCTCGGTTATCAGAGTCCTTCTCTCGCCGCGTCTATCACATTCTTATTCTCTTCGCTCAGGTCGAGATAATCGTCCGGCGCGCGCAGAGCCTCGTCGATTATGAATCGCAGGGACCAGCGGTCGGAGTAATCTTTTGCGCTGTCGTCGCGGTAGGGGTTGTTTTCAAGCAGGGTCAGAAGCTCTTGCGTCAGCTCCGTTTCGTTCAGGCGTATGAGCCGACGGAACAGGAAAACAAGGCTGTACTTATATGTGTTGAGCTCGCCGAAAATCGCTTTTCGCAGACCGTCGTCCGTCTTGAGCGTGTCAACAAGGCGGCTCTTCATCTTTCTGTGCATCAGAAAGCGGCAGCAGACGCGCGAAACGGACGCGGACTGCGCGCGGTCGGATTTCACTTCGCCGCAGTCCGATATCACGCTGTCGATAAGCGCGTGCGCGGAGTCGGGGTCGGTCATGCAGAGGGATTCAACCTCGGCGCAGAGTCCCTTTTCTTCGCTCAGAAAATCTCTCATGCTTTCTCCCCGCCCATCTCGGCATAGCGGCGCACTATATTCTTGAAATGGCGTCCCTTTTCCTCGAAATTTTTATATTTGTTGTAGCTCGAAGCGGCAGGCGAGAGCAGGCAGGTGCAGCCCGGGCGCGTTACGCCCATCGCCGCGCGCACTGCGCCCTCCATGTCCTCCGAGATAATTATCTTCTTTTCGCTCCCGTTCTGCGCCATGTGCATGCCGATTTTATGTCCCGTATCGGGCAGGCAGACGAGATTTCTTATACTGCTCTTCTCCAGCGCCTTTTCAAACGCCGAATAGTCGAGCCCGCGATCCATGCCGCCGAAAATCAGCGTGTCAACATCGCCGAGAGCCTCGACGGCGCACATGACGGAATGGGGAATAGTCGCGATGCAGTCGTTGACGAATTTTATGCCCTTGACCGTCGCGAAATATTCCATTCTGTGCTCGATGCCCTCGTAGTCTTTGAGAGCTTTCATGATATCTTCATCCGAAACGCCGAGCCGTCTCGCGGCCTCGGCGGCGAACATGCAGTTCTGGATATTGTGTTCGCCCAGAAGATGGCTGTTTATGTCGCGGTACTTCTCGGCGCCAGGCGTATGGACGCTGACTCCGACCGCTTCGCCCGGATATTTGCTCAGGTCGAAGAAGCCGTCGAGTCCCTGATCTGCGTTATATATAAATGTATCGCCCTTACTTTGGTTGCGGACTATATTGAGCTTCGCGCCGACATAGCACTCGAAGCTGTCATAGTGGTCGAGGTGCTCGGGATAGATATTTGTCAGCACTGCAATATGCGGCGAACGGGAAGTAAATTCAAGCTGATGCGAGGACATCTCGATAACGGCTATTTCGCCCGCGCAGTCCTCGATATTATCAAAGACGGGATAGCCCATGTTGCCTATCAGGCACGCCTCTTTTTCGGCGGCGCGGAGCATGGAATAAATGAGAGTAGAGGTCGTCGTCTTGCCCTTTGTGCCCGTCACGCCGACGCAGGTAAAGCCGGAAAAGCGCAGGAAAAGATCGGTCTGGCAGGTTATCTCAACGCCCTGCGGTCTCTTGAAATGAAGGAGCGGAATGCCGGGGGTCTTTATAACAATATCCGCGCGGTCTATCGCGCCGAGATAGCCGTCTCCGCAGACAAACTCGACATTCGGGTCATTATCAAGCTCGACCTGCTTTGCGTCCGCGATTATAAGCTTCTGCTCAGGCAGATAGCGGCGGATAAAATTATAGGTCGAGTGACCCTCGCGCCCCATGCCGAGCAGGACTATGCGCTTGTTTTTCAGATGGTTAATCAGCTGCTGATACATATTCAAACATCCTCTTTACACATTCATCAAATTTTTTCGGGATAAGATTCTCTTCGTTGAAGCCCGAGAGCAGGGAGTAATCCGCGCGGGCAGTGTTCTTTTCGCAGAAGCGGCGCAGGAGCGCGGGCATCTCAAGCCCGGATTTTCTGTATTTTTCCGCCGTCAGCGTCAATGCGAGCACGACCTCGTCCGCCGTGCCGACGCACTCAAAGGGCTTGAGCCCCGTGAAGCCGCAGAGCCCGTCGAAGTCGGTCTCAAGCTCTGTTTTCGCGAGCATATCGCAGCCGAATATTGAGTTCAGCTCATCGGGCGGGAGAAACGGCGAGAGCATTATCGCAACAAACAGGCACTTCGGACATTCGCAGCACCAGATGTTTTTCTTGCTCCCTCTGTTGCAGCTGCGAAATATCAAATGATACTGCTTATACTGCGAAAACTGCTTTGCTATCTGAAGCTCGCAGAACGGGCGCAGGAGACTGAAATAAACGGCGCTTTGCGGGAAGTTGCGGCGGCGGAACTCATCGAAGTCGCGCTCGAACTCGAACGACTTTGAATACTGATGGTTGACGCTCTCTCCACCGATATTCGACTCATTAGCGCTCGACTCGTTCGAGAGAATAACATCGTTTGCGCCCTCGATAAAGCCCGCATACATTGATATAAACGCCACAACCGACGAAAACGGAGTGTGACCGTTCAAAAAGCCTTCGGCGTTGCGCTTTAGCAGTTCGGGGTCTATAGTGCGGTAAATTTTTATTATTTTATCCTCGCTGTAGCCGCCCGCGAGAACGCACTGGGTGCGCGCAGGCTGGTCGTTGACGGTGAAAAATCTCAGCTTATCGCCGAACGGGTGCAGAAGCTCGGTCGTAACCGCCGAATCCTTGCCGCCGCCGACGGGGACAATTTCAATCCCCGATGAGACATAATCTTCGCACTGCGGGATATTTTTCGGCTCCGGCGCGTCTATACGCACAAAAGAGTCAATATCCGTCTTTATCCCGTTTCTGTAGAAAAACTCGCCGAGTCCGTTGAACCAGAGCTTTTTGAAAAAAGCTTTGTCATCCTCGGACATTTCGCCGCACTCGACTCTGAAAACAGGCGGGCAGGCACATTTCCAGTAGCTGACCGCCTCCGCGAGACCGATGAAGAAAACCATTCTCTTCGCATAGTCCGACACGGGGGAATTGAATATATCAAGACTTTTTCCGTCGAGCCTCGTCTGCGGATGAAATTCGCACAGACCGGGGATAGAAAAATCAAAGCTCAAGTGCAGCCCATCCTCATGTTCGCTGACTGAATAGCCGCTGTAGACAAACTGCGGATATTCCCGGCGAAGCTCATCAAAGCGTCCGCTCATAGCAAGACCTCTTTCTGCATAAATATAGCTTCGGACACCGCACGGCATCCTGATCCACGATAGATTATATCAGAACAAACGGCAAAATTCAATCGGATACGCTTGACAAAACTAAAGCGATGCGCTATACTGCCCGAAGCGATAGGGGAGTAATCGGCGCTGATTTGCGGCGCAGCAGGGTCAACATACTGATTTATATCTGGTCCTGCTATAAAGAGGCTTTCGCCTCTTTAATTGATGAGACTTATCTGCGCAAAGGGCGCAGGTGGGTCTTTTTTTGTTCCCTGCCCCGAAAAAAACGGAGGAATCAATATGGGTTTAGCTGAACTTTTCATTCTCGCAGTCGGTCTTTCAATGGACGCGTTCGCCGTCTCGATATGCAAGGGCGTATGCCTGAAAAAGGCGAGCTTCGGGCAGAGCGCGATTGTCGGCGCGTATTTCGGCATCTTCCAGGCTCTTATGCCGATAATCGGTTATTTCCTCGGCACGGGCTTTGCCGACAAGATCGAGCGCTATGACCACTGGGTGGCTTTCGTGCTTCTTCTCATTCTCGGCGGCAAGATGTTCATCGAGAGCTTCAAAAAAGAAGATGTTGAGCGCGACGCCGCAGGCAACGACCGCGACGAGCTGAAATTCACAAAGATGCTCGTCCTCGCGATAGCGACAAGCATCGACGCGCTCGCAGTCGGAATCACGCTCGCTTTTCTCAAGGTCAACATCTGGGCTGCCGCCTCGTTTATCGGCATGACGACATTTATTATCTCCGCCGCGGGAGTCAAGATAGGTCATGTTTTCGGCGAGAAATACACAAACAAAGCGGAGCTCGCCGGCGGACTTATTCTTATGGGCATCGGCGTCAAGATACTCCTCGAGCACCTCGGGGTCATAAACTTTTAATTATATAATAAAAAGGCATCAGCCGCAGAGAGTATAAAAGCGCCCTGCGGCTGATGTTATATTGGGGGAAAGAATTAGTCTTTGTCAAACTTTCTGCTGAACCTGTCGAGCAGAAGAGCGGCCGCTATTCCGACTGCAAGGCAGATTATATCGGCAGCACAGCTCTTTATGCCCGAAGCAAAGCTGCCGAACGGGATTATCACGGCGGTCGCGGCGATAACTATGCCGATTATGCCGTGGAATACGAGAGAATAGTGCCTGTCCATATTTATCTCGAATTCCTCCATGTCGAGCTTTGAATATGCGAACAGCGCGCTGACCATCTTCTCTATATCCTCAGTCTTGCGCTTTATAGTATCAAGATAGCGCTTCTGCATCTCGGGCGTGCTCGCCATGCCGTCGGAGAGCCCCTCGACATAGGCGCGAATTGAGGTCAACGGGCTGCGCAGATCGTGCGAGATATCGAGCAGAAGCTCTTTTCTGTTCTCTTCGTTGCGGCGAGTCAGCTCGACCGAGCGTTCGAGCCGCTCCGCCATGCCGTTGAACGCCGTGCAGACGGGCAGGAATTCATCGTCGTTTGAATATTCGAAGCGGTAGTCGAGATTGCCGCGGCTTATCTGATCGACCCCGTATGACAGCAGTTCGAGCGGTTCAGGATCAGCCACGCAGTGCCGAGGCAGATAATGCCGACCAGAGCCGTCACGACAACGGGCACGACTATCATTATTATATTTGAAATATTGAGCCGCTTTTTTACAGTCATATCCGTCACTCCGCGTTTTTCTTTATTATACTTCATCAGATATTGTAAAGCAGGTTGTTAAACAGAAATTAAACTGCGCAGAGGAAAATCCGCCCCGAGGGTACCGGGAGCGGATTTTTGGGGTGGAAATAGGGGTGTAGTATAGCAACATAATTTACAAGCGATGCATATCTGCATCAGCTTAGAAAAATAGTTAGACATATAAAAAAGCAGCCCCTCTGAAAGGGGCTGCTTTCAATATGAAACAAAGGAACCGTAGAGAACTTTATCTTCAATTTCCGCATATGTAAGATTTGTTCCCTGTGAAGCGTAGGACATTTGAATTACAAAATCGCTGCGTAACAGTGCGCCGTAGGAGTTTTGTGAGTCAACCCACGCGCTGACCGTAACGGTGTCTTTATAGCGCGATACAATCCATGCGCTTGTATCCGTGAGGTCGGGGAACGACGCGGCTGATGGAGTCTTGAGGTATTGCTTAACATGTTGTTCTGCCATGCCCTTGTAATAATTTGACTCGTAGGAACTGAGATAATAATCTTCGATGTTCGCGAGGGCTCCGCCTTTTTTGGAGTTAAATAGCTCGACTCCGCCGCTCGAAATGTAACCCGTCTTTCCATTGGAAACGACAAGCGTTCCGGATATCTTATCGTTCGAAAACTTAAAGCTTTTATCTGTCGAGTTTGATGATAATGATTCAAAGTAAATCGGAGTGGAAATTCCCACTTTTTTAAAGTCGTTTATAACTTTTTGAGCCTGTTCATCCGAGAGGTCAGCATAGAGTTTAAGTGCTTGGACTGAGACATCGCCAATATTCTGTGACGCAGCGGCTTCTGTCATTGGCGGCTCGCTCGTCTTGTTTTTGTCCTTGCTTTTATCTTTGCTTGCTTTCTTTTCTTCTTTAAGTTGTGATTCGGCGGCAAGCTTTGAATCATATTCAGATTTTTCTTCGGGGGTCATGTTATTGTAGTTGGTTTGTGCTCCACAAAAAATGAACACATTAGATGCAACAAAGCAAATCAAAGCGGCAACGACAAAATTCTTGCGGGGTTTCTTCTTGAAGATCCGCACGACTGCAATTACTAAAAAGGCGATTACACCCGCCAAAGATAAAAAGCCGAGTCCAAAAAGAACATTATTCATATTATTTTTCTCCTTTTTTCTTTTTAATCTATCATATTTCATTTTTTATGTCAAGAAAAAAGCCGAAGCGACAAATGCCAACCGCTTTTTATCTCCGCCGCCATTTCAATCTCCGTTGCGCCGCTATGACCTGCGGCATAGAATATAGTGCCGAATAATCGGCAGAAATGACGGAGGAGAGGGGAAAATGAATATAAAACGCAAACTCACGGGCGCGGCGGCGGTGCTTCTCGCCTGCATCGCGGCGCTTGTTTTTGCCGCGCTCGTCCCGGCGCGGGCGATTCCGCCGTCGGGCGGGCGGCAGTATCGCGGGATAGATATAAGCGAATTTCAGGGCGAGATAGATTTTGAAGAAGTGAGACGCAGCGGGATAGAGGCGGTGTATATCCGCGTCGGCGCAGGGGAATATACCGACGAATACTTCGCCGAAAACTACGAACGGGCGAAGGCAGCGGGGCTGAAAATCGGCTTCTATCACTATGTCACTGCCCGCTCGGTCGAGGAGGGGCGCAGGCAGGCGCGGTTCTTTGCATCCCTTGCCGCCGGGCGCGAGCCGGATATGCGCCTTGCGATGGATTTTGAATATTTCGGCTCGCTCTCTGTTTCGCAGATAAACGCGATATCCGAGGCGTATCTCGATGAGCTGACCGCGCTGACAAGGCGGGAAGTCGTGATATACAGCGACCTTTCAAACGCGAGGAAAATATTCAGCCGCGCGCTCGCCGAAAAATATCCGCTCTGGGCGGCGCAGTACGGCGCAGACGAGCCCTCGGCAAACGGAAAATGGCGCGAGTGGGTCGGCTTCCAGTATACGGACGAGGGCAGAGTCGGCGGTATCTACGGCAACGTTGACCGCAACATCTTCACCGAGGGGATATTCCTCTCCGACTCGGGGCGCATCGACGGCGAGAAGCGAACCACCGTCCGCGCGCGAACACGGACGCTCACGGTATATGTCCGCGCAGGCGACACGCTCTGGGCGATAGCGAGGGAATACGGCACGACAGTCGAGGCGATAGCCCGAGAGAACAGGATAGCTGATCCCAACAGGATATTCGCGGGCGAGCGGCTGAGAATAACTCTGCCAGCGCGCGGCAGCGGCGAAGAAATATACACCGTCCGGCGCGGAGACACGCCGATATCGATAGCCGGAAAGTTCGGCGTCACACTCTCTGCACTCGAGGACAGAAACGGGCTCGAACGCGGCGAAATGATATATGCGGGAGATAAGCTCTCGATACCCGGCGCCAGAATGTCGGGAGAATTTTATGTCGTGCGCCCGGGCGATACGCTCTTTTATATATCCCGCCGCACCGGCGTTCCGATAAGAACCCTCGTCGGGATAAACAGAATAAAAGACCCCGACCTGATATATGCCGGCGAGCATCTGAAGCTCAGTGCGCAGAAAAGCCCATTCTGATGAAAAAAAGTATTGAAATATACGGCTGAATAGTATAAAATAAATGTGTAAGTCTAAAATATCGGAGGAGACAATATGGTTTCAGCAGGCGATTTCAGAAACGGCGTGACGTTTGAGATGGACGGCGATGTCTATCAGATCATAGAGTTCCAGCACGTCAAGCCCGGCAAAGGCGCGGCATTCGTCAGAACCAAGATAAGAAACGTTATCGCGGGTTCGGTCGTTGAGCGCACATTCAACCCCACGGAAAAATTCCCCACCGCTTATATTGAGCGCAAGGAGATGGAGTATTCCTATAACGATGGCGATCTTTATTATTTCATGGATCCCGAGAGCTATGAGCTCATCCCGATAAACAAGAGCGACCTCTCCGACAACTTCAAGTTCGTCAAGGAGAACACCGTTTGCAAGATCCTTTCCTACAAGGGCAATGTTTTCGGCGTTGAGCCCCCCACAAGCGTTACTCTCGAAGTCACCAAGACCGACCCCGGCTTCAAGGGCGACACCGCGACAAACGCCACCAAGCCCGCAGTGCTTGAGACCGGCGCAGAGATCAAGGTTCCGCTGTTCATCGAAGAGGGCGAGATGGTCATCGTTGACACCCGCACCGGCGAGTATCTGAGCAGAGCGTAAGATTCCGTAATTCAAAAGCCGACGGCTGTTTTTGAAAGGAGAAAGCAAAATGACAGTTACTGAGAAAGTTGCTTATATCAAAGGTCTTGTCGACGGTCTCGACCTCGACGCAAAGAAGGACGAAGTCAAGGTCATCAAGGCTATCATCGAGCTTCTTGACGACATGGCTATGAGCGTTTCGGATCTCGAAGAGGGTCTCGATGTTGTCAGCGATCAGGTTGACGAAATAGACGAGGATCTCTCCGATCTCGAGGGCTATGTCTACGAGGACGATGACGACTGCTGCTGCGGCGACGACGATTGCTATGAGATCGAGTGCCCCAACTGCGGCGAGACTATCTGCGTCGACGACGGCATCCTTGAGGACGGAAGCATTGACTGCCCCAACTGCGGCACTCTGCTCGAGTTCGATTTCGATGACGATTGCTGCTGCGGCGATGACGACTGCGACTGCGATCACGACGACTGATAAAAATCAAAAAAAGCAATGCCGCTGCGCGCCGCTCTTGCGGCGCGCAGTTTTGTTTTATCAGGCGAAAGTTTGCCGCGGCTTTATTTATATCGGCTGCACCGATAGCCCAAGCCTCCGAAAAGTTAAGGCGGGTAACATCGGCGAAGCGCCGCCAATAACGGACAGCCGCAAGGGCTGTCCCTACGAAGTGCGCTGTTTAAAATTGCGTAGATTTTAAAGGCAAGCAAACAAGGCTCGCCTGCTTTTGCCTCCCCTGCAGGGGAGCCGGCTCGGCGAAGCCAAGACTGAGGGGTTTGTTTCGCTTCGCTCAAAGTAATAGGTAAAAGTGAATAGTGAAAAAGTACGAAAGCACATCTATAATCTGCACATCAAAATCCTGTACAGATTTCGCGGGCAGATAATATCCGCCCCTACGATATAATATTGTTGGGTCACCGCACTCTACAAAGACACATTTTTTTAACCTCAAACGAAAAATTTAACCTTGCAACTCAGTGCGCGTAGCGCACAGGATATATAATTTTTTATCAAAGGAGAGGATCAAATGAAACAAGGCACGAAGGTTTTTATCTGCCTGCTGTGTGTCGTGCTTGCGACGCTCATCACTGTCGCGTGCATTTTCTGCATCTACTATCCGCACTATAAGCAGAATCAGCACGCCGCGGTCATCGAGGATAAGCCGCTCGAGCGCGGGGAGATGCGCATCATGAGCTGCAATCTGCGCTGCGCGAACGTCACGGACACGGGCAAAAAGAGCTGGTTCTATCGCGCCGATCTCATCGTCAAGAACATCGAAACGGAAGCGCCGACTATTATCGGCTTCCAGGAGGCGACAAAGTGGCAGTATAATTATATGTGCCGCACGCTTCAGGGCTATGACTCGGTCATAACCTTCCGCGACGAATCCACTTTCTCCGAGGGCTGCCCGGTGTTCTACCGCACCGACCTCTACGACCTTATCGACAAAGGCTCGTTCTGGCTCTCCGAGACTCCCGAAAAGATGAGCAAGGACTGGGATTCCGCGTGCTATCGAATTTGCAGTTATGTTATCCTCAAGGAGAAGCAGACGGGACTCGAGTTCGTCGTGTTCAACACGCATCTCGACCACGTCAGCGAAGAGGCGAGGATAAAGGGTATCGGCGTTGTACTCGACAAGATAGCGCAGTTCGGTTCGCTGCCCGCGATGATAATGGGCGACTTCAATGTTGAAGAGGACACCGAGACATATCGCAGCGCGACCGAGAACTTCCTCGATGTCAAGTACCAGACTGAAAATCCGATAAAGAGCTGCACCTATCAGGACTGGGGCAAACGCCTTGACGACGACTGCATCGACTACATAATGATCTCCAAGACCGGCTTCAGGGTCAACAGCTACAATGTTGTCAGAACGACCTACGACGGAGTCTATCCGAGCGATCATTTCCCGATAACGGCGAGCCTCACGCTCACGCAGGGCTAATAAAATTACCTCCGTATGGCAAAAGTCATGCGGAGGTTTTCTTTCAATATTAATTAAGAAATTTTCAGGTTGAGCTTCAATTTGTCGGATATCATTGCGATGAATTCGCTGTTGGTCGGCTTGCCGCGGGAGTTCTGGATGGTGTAGCCGAAGTAGGAGTTGAGCACATCGACGTCGCCTCTGTCCCAGGCGACCTCGATTGCGTGGCGAATGGCGCGCTCAACGCGCGACGGAGTGGTTTTGAAGGTCTTTGCGACTGTAGGATAGAGAAGCTTCGTGACGGAATTCATAATCTCATCGTCGTTGACCGCGAGGATTATCGCCTCGCGCAGATACTGATAGCCCTTTATGTGCGCGGGCACGCCGATGCGGTGCATTATCTCGGAGACGGTGACCTCGAGGCTGTTGTCCTGCGCGGAAAAAGCAACTATGTTTCCCTGCGCCGGGGCGGAAAGCCCGGTCAGCTGTTTTATCCTCTGGGCGAGCATCTGCGTGTCAAAGGGCTTGATGAAATAGTAGTCTGCGCCGCTCTGCGTTATCTCCTGCTCAAGACGCGGATTCGCGTTCGACGCGGTCACGAACACCAGCGGGCGCGGCTCAAGGTGCATGTCGGCAAGTCCGCCGAGCACGCCTATCGCGTCCGTGCCCTGCATGAAAGCGTCCATGATGAGCACGTCCGGTCTGCTTCCCTGCCTGAAAAGGCGGAGTATCTGCGCACCGTCCTTTCGGACTGTTTCGACCTCAAAGCCGTTTGCCCGCAGTGCTGCGGCGCAGCCCGTCTGAGTGTCCGTGTCCTGTGCAAGCATGATTTTTAACATTTTTCCCATAATTAGTACCTCCGGGTTGATTTTTCAATTGGATTTTACCATATATGGGAATAAATGTCAATAATAAATTACCATTTTTTGGCAGTTTTTATTTTATGCTCCACTTTTGCTACGAAGCGGCGGAATATCCGGGCGAAGATATGCGCTCCGCCTCCTCTGCCATCGTCTGGGCAAATATCGCGTAGCCCTTGAGCGGATCGTTGATAAAAACATGAGTCACCGCGCCGACCAGCATACCGTTCTGGACTATCGGGCTGCCGCTCATGCCCTGGACTATGCCGCCGGTTTTTTCGATAAGCCGCTTGTCGCGCACCTCGATTATCATATTGCGCTGGCCGCTTTTTGTATAGATCTTCGTTATCTCGATATCATAATACTGCGGTCCGTCCGCGTCGACGGTCGAGATAATCTGCGCCTTGCCGGTTTTGACTTCGTCGGCTATCGCCACGGGCATCTCTCCGGTTTTCGGCAATTCGCTAAACGCGCCGTAAACGCCGATACCGCAGTTTTCATAGAGCTCGCCTATCTCTCCCGGCGCGAACACACCGCACAGCTCGCCGGGCGAGCCGTCCTTGCCCTTATAGCAGCCTTTTACCGCGGCGTTGACCGCGTCGCCGCCGGATATCGGCAGCTCTTCGCCCGTGTCAACATCGCAGACCGCGTGACCGAGCCCCGCAAAAATTCCGTTTTTGCGGTCATAGAAAGTCACCGTTCCTATCCCCGCCGACGAGTCGCGTACCCACAGACCGGCTTTGAACTTGCTGTCAACTTTGCTCCGCGCGGGCAGGAGTTTCACCGTCTGCTTTTTGCCTGCGCGCTCGATGAGCAGCTCAACTTCGTCACCGCCGCTCGACTCAACGGCGGAGGAGATATCATTGTTTCGGCTGACGGGCGAGCCGTTTATCTCTAAAATAATATCGCCCTTTTTCAGCCCCGCGCGAGCCGCCGGGTCAACTGCGCCCGACGCCGTTTCGATCTCCTCGCTCCCGACAATCAGCACGCCGCGCGTATAGAGCCTGATGCCGAAAATTTCGCCGCCGACGGTGACATATCTGCGCTGAGACACTTTCACCCTTGCGGTCTTGACCGGGAACACCCCGAACGCTTTTACCTCAAGCTCATATTCGCCCTGCGGCGATGCGGACGCGGACGCAGAAAACACGCTCTCGCCGATATCGGCGCCGCTGCCCGCGACGACGCTGTATTCGTCGGGCAGCTGGATATCGCCGTAAGCGACGCAGGAAAAAATTCCCACCGAGAGCATGAGCGCGACCGCGCTGAAAAATCTTATGATTTGCTTCATGCTCCGCCCCCTTTTTGATTTTGTCCGCACTGCGGACACCGTTATTTTTTCCGCGCCGCGCGGCATTATCGCCGGAAAACAAAGGGCAAAAAAAGATGGAAAATTTTAATATTAATAATTGTATACCATGTCCTTACACTACTGTTTACCATGTTTCGCTTGACATGATATCCGCCCCTACTTACTTTGAGCGAAGCGAAACAACCCCTCGGCCACTTCGCGACAGCTTTCCTGCGGGCGGCACAACTGTCAGCGGGATATTGAACACCGGCGCGAGCGCGATAATGATCGCCACGAGGGCGGAGAGAATACACTGCATATTTCTTCCTCCGTAAGATTTATATGCCAAAGTATACCACACAACAAAAAAAGTCGCAACAAAAAAGGGACCGCCCGAAAGCAGTCCCGCATTGCAAAATAGCTTTGCTTATTTTTTTATAACATGCCATTCGCAGAAGCGGCTTGACATCATCGCGTCGTCATACTTGCTGTCGACATACTGACCGATCTGCGTTGTCGCGGCAATCCCCGCGCGGCGGTCTCTCCAGCGCACCATGCACACGAGAGTGAACGAGAGATTGATTATCATAAATATCGATAACGCGGCACACGCGACCTTCCAGCCCGTGCCCTGCATTCGCGCGAACACCTTTTTGAGCTTCGGCACGACCATATAGGCGAAGATAACGCCCGCAAGTCCCCAGAGCAGCGTCATTTTCAGGCAGATTAGACCTTTGTAGTTCATGAAGCTCTTTGAGTAGTCCCACGCTTTCATGCCCATGCCGTATTCGAGCAGCAGCCCGCAGGCGAGCTCAAAGACCGTGGCGACTATCGCGATAGAGCAGAACCGGGCGACAACTCCCTTGTAACCGGTGCTCCGTATTTTTTCGCCGCTTATGTAGAACATCACTGCGCCTACGCCGTATATCAAAGAGAACGGTCCCCAGATGGTTGCGACATGCGTCTCCCAGTGGCCGAAAATCAGCCTGCACCATGTACCCTCGAGCAGAACGCCGAGCACATTGCCGAACATGAACAGCCAAAACATATTGCAGTAGGTCACGCCGTCCTTCTTCATCTCGGCAAGACCCTTATGCCTGTTTTTCACGGTATCGCCTCCTGTCCTTTGCTTTCTATATAATATAACAGAAGATTCGACTTTTTTACTTCAAATATGAGCATATTTTCAAATGTTTATTTTTTATTTAATTTTTACGGCTCCGCAAGCGCCGCTTGACAAATGCAAACGCCGCTTTCTTGCGGACAGCAGGCTTCTCTGATATAATTGAACCACAAAAGGGAGGAGAAAAGCTATGACGATCGGATCACGGATACAGGCTCTGCGAAAAGAGCGCGGTATGTCCCAGGAGGAGCTTGCAAATAAACTTTCGGTCAGCCGCCAGACGGTCAGCCAGTGGGAGACCGGGCAGACTGCGCCGAGCATCGACAACATATATACATTAAAAGATATCTTCGGCGTGTCGTTCGACGCGCTCATGTCGGAGCAGCAGACGGAGAGTCCGCAAAAAGCACCCGCGGCAGTAATCCCGCATAAGCACGGCGAAATAACATACAACCCGGAAGACATACAATCCGCAACGCGCATTGTATTCATGCCGCGTATTCTAAGAACGCTGTTCGTCGCGGTGCTTTTTACCATAGTTCTTTCTGCGTCCGCCATCGGCGACGACAGAATCGACATTCCGGGCTTTTGCATTGCCGCGCTGATTTTCACTATAGCCGTCCTTATCAAACAAATAATCGGGGCCGCCTCTTACAAAAAGAGTGCCTTGCAAAAAAGTGCAGACAGAAAATACGAATACGATCTCTATGCGGACAGAATGGTGATAACCGTCATGCGCCGTGGCGAGCTTTCGAGCCGATTTGTCGTGCGCTACGGAGATGTGTCAAAGATTCTCGAAAATCAGACGCATGCAGTGTTTGTCCTTGGGGGGAAATTATTCATCCTGCGCAAATCGGAGCCGCTGTGCGATGCGGTCAGGCCGTATATAGGCGCGGGGAAAAACACAGTCGCAGCGTCCGGCAAGGGGAAAGTGATATCGATTTTGCTGATAATCCTCTCCATACTCTGCCCGTTTTTCGCGCTCACCGCCCTTGAAGCCGCAGTTCCGGACGTTCCGTCAAGCTTTGCTCTGGGCGAAGCCGTGAACAAAATGTGGATTTTCTATCTCTTCCTGCCGATACCGACAGCGTCAATAATCTTCGGCTTTTATCAAAACAAAAAGGGCATACGCAACGTCAGAAATATAGTTGTCGGGCTGATTCTCGCGGTCATCCTTGCAGTCTACGGCTCGTTTACGCCGATTTTCAAAGATTCGTACATATCCGACAATCTTGCCGCCGAAAAATATGCCGCGGAGATAAATATCGAGCTTCCGAAGAGCGAAAAATGCGTAATCAACAAGCTGTTCGAGGATGAGGTACGCTCATCGGTGCTCTGCGAAAAGACGAGCTTCGACGCATTTTTTCAAAGCGCCAAAAGCGACGACCGCTGGAAAGAAGAGCTGCCGACCGAGCTTCAGGGCTGCGCCCCGGCTTTTACGCTCGGCGAATACGACCTCTGTCTTATCTATAATGCCGACACCGGTGAGTTCAACACCCTCCCCGAGAAAAGCGGCGAATATCACTTTATCTTTATCGCCGCCAAAAAATCCGACCGCACGCTTGAGATAGCGGACTACACACGCAAGTTCACTGCGTCGGGGCAGTCTCTCCCTGGCGCTGCCTGATCTTTCTCCAGTTGATGAAGCCGTAGCAGTCATTGATAAAGAACACCGAGAAACAGACTATCATCGGCAGATACGACGGGTCGTCGACAGTCGCCATTATCCACATAATAATTAATACAATGTCATTTGCGGCGTAGCCGAGCCCATAGAGCGGCGAGCGCAGGAGTGTGAGCGACGCGGCGATAAAGCTCGTTGCGACGAAGACAGTCAACCACTATAAACAGCACCGACCCCCGATATATCCCGGAGGTCGGTGTTTTACTATACAATTTATTATACAATATAATCTTTGTATCTTTCGAGGAGCTTTGCGTCCGCGGTGACGGTCATTTTGAGTCCGTCCGGGCGGTATTCCTCGCGGTCGAGCGCGCCTTTTTCGCGCAGGAGAGCGGCATCCGACCCCATGGAATAGGGGAGCAGGAGCGTGACCTTTTTGCGCGTGGGCGGCAGTGCCCTGACCATCTCATTCAGGAGCCTGTCCAGTCCCTCGCCCGTGAGCGCGGATATCTTGACGCTGTGCAGTCCCGCCGAGAGCCACGAGAGATCCGGCGCGGCGTCGCACTTGTTGAACACGGCGATTATAGGCTTGCCCTTGCATCCGAGCTCTTCGAGAAGCCTGTTCGTGACCTCAAGATGCTCGGCGCAGTCCGGCGACGAAGCGTCGCAGACGTTGAGTATCAGCGTCGCGCTCGCCGCTTCTTCGAGGGTCGATTTGAACGCCTCGACAAGTCCGTGCGGCAGGCGGCGGATGAATCCGACCGTGTCTATGAGCATAACTCTTCTGCCGTCCGGCAGAGTCAGCGCGCGGGAGGTGGGGTCGAGCGTTGCGAAGAGCTTGTCCTCCGCAAGCACGCCCGCCTGGGTCAGCGCGTTCATCAGCGTTGATTTTCCGGCGTTTGTGTAGCCGACTATGGCGACCGTCTCGACTTCGTCCTTTTCGCGGCGTTCGCGCGCGAGCTTCCTGCGGCGTGAGAGCGCCTCAAGCCCGTCCTCAAGATTTTTTATCCTGCGGCGGATGTGGCGGCGGTCGGATTCGAGCTTTGTTTCGCCCGGTCCGCGCGTGCCGATTCCTCCGCCGAGACGCGACATGCTTGTTCCCTTGCCGCCGAGGCGCGGGAGCAGATATTTCAGCTGAGCCAGCTCGACCTGCAATTTGCCCTCGCCGCTTCTTGCGCGCGCGGCGAAGATATCGAGTATCAGCTGCGTGCGGTCAACGACGCGCACGTCGGTTATGTCTTCAATATTCCTCTGCTGTGAGGGAGTCAGCTCGCTGTCGAAGATAAGCAGATCGACGTCGTTATCGGCGCAGAAGTTTTTTATCTCCTTGAGCCTGCCCGAGCCGATGAAGGTCGCGGAGTCGGGAGTCTCGCGCCGCTGAGTCACGCGCGCTTCGACCTCGGCGCCGGCGGTCTTTGCCAGCTCCTCAAGCTCGTCGAGTGACGCCTCGCAGTCATATTCGCCCAGATCCACGCCGACAAGCACAGCAGTCTCGGGCTTTTGTATATTTTCAAAAAGTTCCGTCAAACCGGGTCCTTTCCGAACAGCTTATTCCAGACCGTTGGGGTTCTGCGACTGCCAGCGCCACGAGTCGGCGCACATATCGTCGATATCATACTGCGCCTGCCAGCCGAGCACTTCCTTTGCCTTTGTCGCGTCCGCATAGCAGCAGGCGACATCACCCGCGCGGCGGGGAGCTATTCTGTAGTTGATTTTGATTCCCGACGCCTTTTCAAAAGCCTTGACAACGTCGAGCACGCTGTAGCCCTTGCCGGTGCCGAGGTTATAGACCTCGCAGCCCTTGACTTTGAGCAGTCTGTCGAGGGCTTTTATGTGGCCGAGAGCCAGGTCAACAACATGGATATAGTCGCGCACGCCCGTGCCGTCCGGGGTCGGATAGTCGTTGCCGCAGACGTTGAGGCACTCGAGCTTGCCGATGGCGACCTGAGTGATATAGGGCATGAGGTTGCCGGGGATTCCGTTGGGATCCTCGCCGATGCGCCCGCTCTTGTGCGCGCCGATGGGATTGAAGTAGCGGAGGATGGACACGCCCCACTCGCTGTCGGATACGCACAGATCCTGAAGTATCTGCTCGATGAAATACTTCGTCGTGCCGTAGGGGTTCGTGGTGCCGCCGGTCGGCATATCCTCTCTGAGCGGAGAGGGGTTCTTGCTGCCGTAAACAGTGGCGGACGAGCTGAAGACGAGCTTCTTGCATCCCGCCTTATCCATCACGCGGCACAGGCAGACCGTGCCCGCTATGTTGTTGTCATAGTAGTTGAGCGGCTCTTTGACGCTCTGCGGAACGCTCTTGAGACCCGCGAAGTGAATAACCGCGTCGATCTTGTTCTCGGCGAAAACTTTGGTCATCGCCTCTTCGTCGCGTATATCCGCCTGATAGAATTTGAAATCCTTGCCCGTAAGTTCTTTTATTCTTTTAAGGCTTTCGGGCTTGCTGTTGACGAAATTATCGAGTATAATGATATCATATCCTGCGTTGAGCAGCTCTACGCTCGTGTGCGAGCCGATGAAGCCAGCGCCGCCGGTTACTAATACAGTGGACATTGAAATTACCTCCAGACTCTTTATTGGTTATATTATACTCACAAAGTAGGCAAAAGAAAAGATAGACAACAGGTTTTTTACAAATTTTTTACGCTGTAAAGCGAAAAAAGAGGTGCAAAAAATGGAACTTTACGATAAAATTCATGAAAACGAAGAGCTCAAGACTTATATCCTCGCAGGCAACCGCGTTCTCGGCGAGCTGGGCTTCACCGAGCACGGACTCGCCCATGCGGGCACGGTATCAAAAATGTCGCGCGAGATACTGGAAATACTTAACTACAGCGACCACGAATGCGAGCTCGCGGCGGTCGCCGGATACATGCACGATATCGGCAACATGATAAACCGATGCGACCACGCGCAGAGCGGTGGCATACTCGCGTTCAACATTCTGCGCAGCCTCGACATAAACCCGAAGGACATCGCGCTGATAGTCGGCGCGATCGGGCACCACGACGAAAAGACGGCGGCGCCCGTCAGCCCGATCGCCGCGGCACTCATCCTCGCGGACAAGAGCGACGTGCGCAGAAGCCGCGTCAGAAACAGCAAAACAGTCAGCACGGACATTCACGACAGGGTCAACTACGCGGTCGTGGACTCGGAGCTTGAGGTTGACGGCGAGGACAGAGTAATAATCCTGCGCCTGAAGATCGACACGGACATCTGCCCGGTGATGGAATACTTCGAGATTTTCCTCGAGCGCATGGTGCTTTGCAAAAAATCTGCCGCCAGACTCGATTGCAGCTTCGAGCTGATAATCAACGACACAAGATTGCTGTGAGTGTGCGAGTTCAACAGAATAGCGTTTATAGCAGAGTCAAAATCAACTGTTTGCAGTAAATATAGCATCGCACTTTGCCGCTTTAACTATCAGATTTTCAATAGCCACACCGCAGTGTTTGACAGCTTTCTTAGAGGAGCGGGCAACATCACCGAAGCGCCGCCTGTGGCGGATGAAGCGAGGCGATGTTGGCGAAAAACAAGGAGCATAGCGCCCGCTCCAAGGGCGATAGGCGACTATGTTTTGAGAGGGCTGAACGGCTTGCGAAGCAAGACGCACGAGCGCGCACTCGTTCAAGCTCCGGCGCGTTTGCGCGCGAATGTGCCGAGCAACTTATTGAGAGTCTCGAGCTAAGTACTGCGGCGTGGCGTTCGCGGGGTCTCGGGGTGCAGCCCATAAAAAGGCAGGCACACATCGGTTTTGCGCAGCAAAACTGCTCGCACTTAAAAGTATTGGATTTTTGATGACAGGCAAGAAAAAGGCGCACAGGAATGCGCCCGCATTTCAAGCGCTTTTTTCGCAGCATGGCGCAAAAAGACTTACTTTTAAGCGATGCTTGCTTGCCTTTTTGTGGGCACAGTTTGCTTTTCTTTTGCAGGCGTTTTCTTTTTCAAATAAAAAGAAAATGCCGAAACGCGGGAAGTATAAAAGTTTGATTATAGATAGTGCGACGCGAAGATAGAGTGCAAATTCTACAATTTCATATCGTGACGCTCACGCGTCAAAGGGTCGTCGAGGTCGCCGACCCCTACAAAATACGCGGCAATAGGATTGTACGGATTTCGCGGGCGGATGATATCCGCCTCTACAAGATTGTGCTGATTTGCAATATCGATTGCTTGCCTATCGCCGACATTTATAATTACAAATTGCTGCTTTGCTTCGCCCGCTCTTTTATTACCCGTTCTGTCTCTCTGCGGGGCATTCACAAAATACTTTTAGCAAATTTCTCAACCAAACCACACGGAGATATGATATGTTCAGAAAAATGAGACGCGCTGGACGCGAACTGCCCGAGGGGCAGGCAAAAGAAATACTTGAAAACGGCTCTTACGGCGTGCTCGCCCTCGCGGGCGACGGCGGCTATCCCTATGCCGTGCCGCTCAACTATGTCTATGACGGCGAGAGAATATATTTTCACTGCGCCGCCGAGGGTCATAAAATCGACGCCATAGCGCGGGACAATAAATGCTCGTTCTGCGTCGTCGAAAACGGCGGAGTGATCGAAGACCGCTTCACCACAAAATACCGGAGTGCTATAGCTTTCGGAAAAATATACGAGGAGACCGACGGCGAGCGCAGGGAGAATGCTTTTCGCCTGATGATGCGGTCGCTGACTCCGTCGGTAACAAATGAAAAGCGCGAGGAAATGTCGCACTGCCAAAAAGCGCGTATTCTCGCAATGGATATAGAATATTTGAGCGGCAAGGGTGCGAATCAGTAAAATACAATCTGCCGTCAATGAGGGGTTAAATCAATGAAAAAGAAAAATATAATTTGGCTGTGCGCCAATATAGCGGTGTTTGCGCTGTTCGCGTTCTTCCACAGCGTGAAATTCGTCGCGGCGGCAGCGGTCGTCTATTCCGCGGCGAGCATAGGATTTTTGACATTCGATATGTGCCGCGGACGCACGGAGAGCATCTGGTGTGCGCCGATGGTGCCGGTGGCGCTCATGATTTTCGAGACCGAGATAAACAACGCCATCGACTCATTCGGTCCGATGCTCTGCGTGAGCATTATTATCGCCATTGTGCTGACTATAGTTGCCTATATGATATGCAAGAAGAAGTTTGCGGGCTTTTCCGTCGGCGGAGTGAAGCAGGCGCTGTTTATTCTGCTAGCCGCGCTTTCTATAATGGGCTGCGCCATGACGCTCAACAACACGTTCACCCGCGGCGTACATAATGTCAACACGGTCGTTATCGAGACGGACGACGATATCAGAACCGCGTTTTACGACGGTCCGCACAGAATCCGCGTGACCCCGTGGAAAGGCGCGGGAGTCGATGCGTGGATCGACCTGCCAAAGGAGCGCTGCGGCAAAGTCGAAGTCGGCGATTCAATTGAGGTCAAGGTCGAAACAGGACTTTTCGGCGTGCGCATCTGCTCGCTGACCGAATAACAAGGAGATAATATGCAGGATCTTTCAAATATCAATACTATAAAAGAAATACTCTCGGCTCACGGATTCACTTTTTCGAAGTCGCTCGGTCAGAACTTTCTGATAAATCCGACCGTCTGCCCGCGCATGGCGGAGGCCTGCGGCGCGGACGAAAACACCGGCGTTATCGAGATAGGCGCGGGAATCGGCGTGCTGACCGCGGAGCTTGCAAAGAGGGCGAAAAAAGTCGTCTCGCTTGAGCTCGACACGCGCCTCATACCCGTCCTCGCGGGGACGCTCGAGGATTTCGACAATGTCGAAGTGCTCAATGCAGATGTACTCAAGACCGACCTGCACGAGCTTATCGCGAGCCGATTTGCCGGAATGCGCGTCGTAGTCTGCGCGAATTTGCCGTATTACATCACGTCGCCGGTTATCATGTACCTGCTCGAGAGCCGCATTCCGATAGATGCGGTGACGGTCATGGTGCAAAAAGAGGCGGCGGCGAGACTCTGCGCCCCGGTCGGCAGCAGGGACGCGGGCGCCGTAACAGTAGCGGTCAACTACTATGCCGACGCGAAGAAGCTCTTCGATGTCTCGGCAGGCTCGTTCATGCCCGCTCCCAAAGTGGACAGCAGCGTTATCAGGCTCGATATCAGACCCGACCCGCCTGTTGAAATATCGGACGAGAAATTCTTCTTCCGCGTGGTCAAGGCGGCGTTCGGCCAGCGCAGAAAGACCGCATCGAACTCGCTGAGCGCGGGACTCGGCATCCCGAAAGACAAGATAAATGCGGCTATAGAAGCGGCGGGACTGCCCGCGAGCGTCAGGGCGGAGAGCCTCGGCATGGAAAATCTGGCGCGCCTGAGCGAATGCATCGCGGCTCAGTGCAGATAAACGAGGGATTTTTATGCTATTGCTCTTAGTAAAATACACGGCAAAGCCCGGCGGCGGAGAAAAATTCGTCAGAGAAATAACAGCCTCCGGGATTCTCAATACCGTCCGCGCCGAGGACGGCTGCATAAGCTACGACTACTATTTTTCGGCGGAGAGTCCCGACACAGTGCTGCTAATCGAAAAATGGGTTTCGCCCGAGCAGCAGGAAGCGCATCTTCAATCGGCGCACATGGCAGAGCTGATGAGGATAAAGGAGAAATATATTTTAAACACGGCAGTCGAAAAAGCCGTTTTATAAAGAGCTTTAAAAGCGCAAAAAGTTTAAAAATTAAGGCATCCGTAAAGCGGATGCCTTTGTTTGTTGAGAGAAGTCGGAAAACCCTGCTGTCTGTCAACCGACACCTCTGAACGTGTTTTTCAGCTGGCGGTTTAAGCGCGGCGTCTGTCTGTATAGACTTATTTGCGGGATTATGCTATAATATAGACGGAATATAGCCGTATGCCGAAAAGGAGGTTTTCTAATGCTTATCGTTCATCTTGTTGTGGCAGGGATTTTTCTGGTGCTCGGCACTGTCTTTGCGTTTGGCAAAGGCGCATTTCTGATTGCCGGTTATAATACCGCATCCGCAGAAGAAAAGGCGAAGTACGACGAAAAGAAGCTCTGTCGGGCTGTGTCGAAGCTTATGTTTGCGCTGGCGGCGTGTTGGGTCGTGGCGGCGCTCAGCGAAATCTTCAAAAACATGATTTTTCTGTGGGTAGGCATAGCGCTGTTTGTGGTTGTGACTGTCGTCGGAGTTGTCTGGATTAATATCGGGGACAGGTGCAAAAAGTAAAATTCGGATTGTCAATACCGTCCGCGCCGAAGACGGCTGCGAGGGCTACGACTACTACTTCTCGGCGGAAAACCCGGACACAGTACTGCTCGTTGAAAAATGGGCTTCGGCAAAACAGCAGGAAGCGCATCTTCAGACAGCGCACATGGCAGAGCTGATGAAGATAAAAGAGAAATATATCTCGGGCACCTCAGTCGAAAAAACAGTTTTATAAAATATCAAGGCATCCGCTCATGACGGATGCCTTTGTTTGTTGGTGGGGTGTGGAGGGCTTCTGCAAATTGGGAGTTGTCTATTGCTCAAGCCACAACAAAGAAAAAAGTAAGTGACCCAGCTAATTTTATAATCAGGCTTTCAATAGCCACGCCGCAGTGTTTGAAGTATATCTGGTAAGAGCAAAGACACGACTCGTTTGTTTTTTTGCAGATATTAAAAAGAAAACGCGGGTAGTATAAAAGTTTGATTATGGTATGGCACAAAGGTAGAGTATAAATCCTACAAATTAACATCGTGCCGCTGTCGCGGCAGCGGTGCGTCGAGGTCGCCGTACTCTACAAGTTATATATCAATAAAATTGTGCAAAATCTGTGGGTGGATAATATTCTGCCATACCATACACATCCTTCCACTCCAAACAAAGCAAAAATCCGCCGCATCAAAAAATCAACACGGCGGATTTTTATTTCATCTCACTGTATATTTCCCTCGCGCGGGTCGTCAAGGCTTCCTGCGTATTTTTTGTCACCCCGTCTATCACTTCGTCGAGTAATTGGGCGAGCACCGCGCCGAGCTTTCTGCCCTGAGGGATGCCGATATCCATGAGCGTGCGCCCGTTTATCTGGAGCTCGCGCAGCGACAGGCACGGCTTTTGCGCCGCCAGATTCTTCGCGATTTCTTCGGCATCGGCTATTTGGTCGAGCCGGTATCTGTATTCCGGCGACTGCGCGAGCACATCGGCGCGCATGACCTTAAGCAGTTTCAGCACGCCGTCGAGACCGAATTTTGAGAGATAGCGCGGCATTTTTTCCGTGTTTTCATATAGCTCCCAGCGGTCGTGATTGCTGACGAGAAAGAGAATTTCATCCCTGAATTTGTTCGATACTTTGAGCCGCGCGAGTATCTGCGCCGAAATCTCCGCGCTGATTCTCTGATGTCCGTAAAAATGCGCAACACCGTTTTCGTCGAATTTTTTGACGGCGGGCTTGCCGCAGTCGTGCAGGAGCATTGCAAAGCGCAGCGTCGGCTCGGGGTCGATACTCTCGACGGCTATCAGCGTGTGTTCGTATATGTCATAGCAGTGGTGCGGGTTGTCGTGGCTGTTTTTATACATCGGCTGAAGCTCCGGCAGGATTTCAAACAGCACCGGGGCAAAGTCCGTTAGAATTCGCTTTGCTCCCTTTCCGCAGACGAGCTTTAACAGCTCTTTTGCTATGCGCTCTTCTGAAATATTGCCGAGCAGAGCACGGTTTTTCAAAAGGCTCTGCGCGGTTTTCTCTTCAATCTCAAAATCGAGCGCGGACGCAAAGCGCAGGGCACGCAGAATTCGCAGGGCATCTTCGTTAAAACGCCTGTCCGGGTCGCCGACGCATCGGATTATTTTGTTCTTGAGGTCATTCTGACCGCCGAAAAGATCGACCGTCCCGGTCATTTTGCTGTAAGCCATGGCGTTGACCGTGAAATCCCGCCTGCCGAGATCCGCTCCGAGATTAGAAGTGAAAGTCACGCTTTTCGGGTGCCTGTTGTCCTCATATTCGCCGTCGAGGCGGAAAGTCGTTATTTCAAGCGGCTCGCCGTCGATAACTACCGTCACCGTGCCGTGCTTTATGCCCGTGTCGATGCAGTGGAAATTTATAAAAACGGATTTCATATCCTCCGGCTTCGCCGAGGTCGTTATGTCCCAGTCGTTCGGAGTTTTTCCGAGCAGGCTGTCGCGCACGCATCCGCCGACGGCATATGCCTCGAAACCCGCCGACTGAAGCAGGTTTATCGCGGTGTCAACATTTTTCGGCATATCCATCGTCAAGCGGTTCAACTCCTTTACAACAAAGATATTTTATCATATAATTGTCACCGGATACAAGAGAAAAAGGAGCAAGAACATGAACATACAGATATTCGGAAAATCAAAATGCTTCGACACGAAAAAGGCGGAGCGCTGGTTCAAGGAGCGCAGGATAAAGTATCAGCTCATCGATGTTGCAAAATACGGCATGAGCCGCGGCGAATACGCCTCGGTCAAGAAAGCCGTCGGCGGCATGGACAAATTATTCGACGAGAAGAGCAAGGCATACGAACAGCAGTTCATAAAATACCTCGCGCACGACGAGGACAAAGAGGAGAAGCTGTTCGAGCACCCCGAATTATTCAAGACCCCGATAGTCCGAAACGGCAAGCAGGCAACGGTCGGCTACTGCCCGGAGATATGGAAAGATTGGGAATAATTTCGTTCGCACTCAAAGCAATTAGTAAACAGTGAACAGTGAATAGTGAAAAAATGCGCAGTATAATCAGATATCATCAACCCGCGAACTTTGCACAGATTTTTGATAAGCAACTTGTAGGGTGCGGCGACCCGACGCACCGATGCCGCAGGGCGGCACAAAATGAAGTTATAAAAAGTATTTTTTTAATTTACCAACTTTCACGCTTCTAATTTTCACGAAAGGAGACCCGATATGCCAAACAGAATCTGGCTCTGCGGCGACACGCATATGCATTCTTCAATCAGCGACGGAAAATACGCGCCCGACGAGCTCATTGAAAAATGCAAAACCAAGGGTCTCGACTGGATAATAATCACCGACCACAACAAAAACGCGGTCGGCGACAAAAGCTATTATTCAGAAAATCTGCTCGTCATTCCCGGCGCCGAATACACCGGGCGAAACGGGCACATGAATATATACGGGAGCGGGCTGCCCGAATTTGACGGCACGCGCCCGGAGAAATACGAACAGTATCTTTCAATGTCCGCGCTCGCTCATTCAAACGGATGCACGGTGTCAATAAACCACCCGTTTTGCAGCCGCTTCGGATGGAGGATGCCGCTCGAAGATTTTCCGGCGGACTGCGTTGAAATCTGGAACATGTTCATGCATCAGAGCAACATGACCTGCATCGGCTGGTGGGATCGGCAGATTCTCGGCGGCAGGCGAATCGCGGCAGTTGGCGGCAGCGACTATCACCGCGACTACGGCACATCAAATATGCTCGCTTCGCCGACAACATTCGTCTTTGCCGAATCGAACAGCGAAAAAGATATTCTATCAGCCCTGCGCCGCGGCAACTCGTTTATCACTAACTCGCCCGACGCGTCGAGGCTCGTTCTGTCATACAAAGACTGCGTTCAGGGCGATGAAATTAAATTTACCCCGGGAATGAAAGTTCATCTGCGCGCCGAAAGGCTCAGAAAAAATATGACCCTGCGCGTGTTCAACAACGAAAAAATCATATATGAACACAGAATCGGCGGCGAGTCTGAGCTCAACGAAGATATCTCTATAACAGAAAAAGGCTTTGTCCGCGCGCAGATAACATACCGTCTGCGCGGATTCAGAAAGGCATTTTTCAACATCAAAATGGCTCTATGGAGACCGAAAGAGAAAAATATTCCGTATGATACCGCCGTGTGGTGCATGACTAACCCGATGTGGATAGTGTAGTATTGAACTGAACGATTTTTCATTAGCTGCACCGATAGCGGCAACGATGCATGAGATGCCACACTCAACAAGCTTTAAATATTTTATAACACAAAAAGGAACTGCCGTGTGCAGTTCCTTTTGTATTATTCAGATCTTTACTATATATCCGTCCTTGCGCGGGGGACGCGCAGTGGATTCGGCGGCGGAATAGCCGAGGGCTATCGAGCCGACTCCGCGCAGGGTTTCGGGCAGATTCCACTCGCGCAGTAATTTTTTGCCCTCTTCGCTGTCGAATATCTCGCGCTCCCTGTGAACCCAGACCGAACCCAAATCGCAGGCGTGGGCGGCGAGCATCAGATTTTCGAGCACGCAGCTGCCGTCCTCAACAAATGTGTTTGCGCTCGGATCCGCAAGCACGAGAACGACGGTCGGCGCACCGTAATACGGGTCTTTGTCAACGCCCATTATCGCGGCGTTGAGCTTCGAGAGCTTTTCGCGGTACTTTTTATCGGACACCGCGATTATAACAGGCGACTGGCGGTTCATGCCCGTCGGCGCATAAGTGCCCGCTTCGAGGACTGCGTCGAGCAGATCTTCCGGTATAGAATCAGGCTTGAAGCTGCGCATGCTGCGGCGGGTTTTTATCATCTCAAGAAAATCTCTGTTCATGTTTTTTCCTCCCAAAAAGCTTTCAGGACAGCGTATCAAACCGATACCGCCGCCCTGAAAGCACCTCTATTCATATCTCCTATACTTTCTTTATTCTGACATCCAAATATAGCCAAATTGTGTTCAAATTGTGAACATTTTTTGATTTCAGATAAATTTAAGGAAATATTTATTTCTTTTGTCTACTTTAGCTTACTTTTTCTTGGCTTTGGGCAGTATCACGCAAACAAGAATGACGCACACGGCGGCAACTGCCGCGATGATTATCCATTTAGTGTTCGAGGTGTTCTGACCCGTTACGGGAACCATTTCTTCTGCAAAAGCGGTTATTGCCGCCGCAGCGACGCTTATCGCCATCAGAGCCGCCAGAACTATGGCGACCACTCTTGTCCATATTCCTCTCTTCTGCATTTTTATCATCCTTTCGTTCGGGCGTTATTTTACGCCGAGAATTTTTTCGATTGATTCGCCGAGCTTCTCGCCGAGAGCCGAGGAGTGATTTTCATCCTTGCCGCAGGCGGTTATATATGCCTTGAGCTTCGGCTCGGTGCCGGACGGGCGGACTATGACGCTGTTGCCGTCGGGCAGTTTATATGCGAGAACATTTGACTTCGGCAGGTCTATCGCGCTTATTTTGCCGCTTATTATGTCAACGCGCTCGGACTTTTTGTAGTCGGCGGTCTCAATAACCTTCATGCCCGCTATCTCTTCGGGAGCGTGCTCTCTGAGCGAGGTCATGATAGCGCCCATCTTCTCCATTCCGCTCTCGCCCTCGAAAGTGAAGTTAAGAAGAATGTTCTTGTAATAGCCGTATTTTTCATATATCTCGGTCATCTTCTCGGCGAGGGTCTTGCCCTGAGATTTATAATATGCCGCCATCTCGCAGACGAGCAGAGAAGCAACTACCGCATCCTTGTCTCTCGCGTGCAGACCCGAGAGATAACCGTAGCTCTCTTCCATGCCGAGAATGAATCTGTCGCCCTCGTTTTTCTTTTCGAGATCGGTCGCAAATTCGCCGATATATTTGAATCCCGTCAGCACATCGTGTATCGCACAGCCGTAGCTTTCCGCGACGCGGTCAACGAGCGAAGTCGTAACAAAAGACTTTACTATCACGGGGTTTTTGGGCAGAGTGCCGGCCTCTTTCATCGAAGAGAGAATATACTCGGTCAGCAGAACGCCGACTTCGTTGCCGCTCATGAGTCTAAAATCATTTCCGGTGTTGACGGCGATGCCGACGCGGTCGCAGTCGGGGTCAGTCGCGAGAAGCAGATCGACATTCTTGCCCTCGGCGAGCTTCAGAGCCTCTTCAAAAGCCTGACGAATTTCGGGGTTCGGATAGGGACAGGTCGGGAAGTGACCGTCCGGGTTCTCCTGAGAGGGGACTACCGTAACATCGTCGAAGCCCGCGCGCTTGAGCACCTCGCGGACAGGCTTGTTGCCCGTGCCGTTGAGGGGAGTGTAAATCAGCTTAAGCTTGCCCTTTGAGACGGCGTCGGGATTGACTCTGCGCGAGAGGACACACTCATAGAACGCCTCGTTCACGCTGCTGTCAATAAACTCAATCTTTCCGCTCTTTATGCCATCGTCGAAGTCCATGGTGCGGACATCGTCGAAGATATCAACTTTTCTGATGCACTCGTATGTGGCGTTCGCCTCGGCATCGGTCATCTGATAGCCTTCGTGCGAATAACACTTGTAGCCGTTGTACTTCGCGGGGTTGTGGCTCGCGGTAATTATTATGCCGGAGCTGCAATGGAGCTTTCTCACGGCGAAAGAGAGCATCGGGGTCGGAACCAATTCGGGATAAATATATACTTTTATTCCGTTTGCGGCGAGCACGCCTGCCGCGCCCTTTGCGAAAACATCAGAGTTGATTCTCGAGTCGTGCGCTATCGCGACGGACGGGGAATCATACTTTGCGTTGAGATAATCCGCCAGACCCTGGGTCGCCTGGTTGACGGTGAAAACATTCATTCTGTTTGTGCCCGCGCCGAGAACTCCGCGCAGACCGCCCGTGCCGAATTCGAGCGCACGGTAAAATCTATCCGATATCTCATCTTCTTTGCCTTCAATGGCGGAAAGTTCGTCATGAAGTTCAGCATTGCCCTCGGTCTTTTTCAGCCAGAGGCCATAGAGATCTTTGATTTCCTGTTTCATTGTTCTGCTCCTTTCGAAAGCCGGTTGAATCGGCTTACTCATATAATATTATAATACCTTTATATCTTTTCATCAACCACTATTTGAGCAAATTTACCATTTGTTTATTTTATCCGGCACATAAATTTATAGTCTTGCCGTCTGTCTTTTATGCGTCATGTGTGGTATAATTAACGGCAGTATTAATAAAGCCATGTAAAAAAATGTTTTTTGCGTTCAATCGGAGATAATACTATGGAGAAAGAAACAAACAGCTTTTCGCAGGGACTGCGCGACGGAATGCCTATATGCTTAGGCTATCTGTCGGTCGCCTTTGCGTTCGGAATATTCACGGTCAGCCACGGACTCACGGCGTGGGAAGCGGTAATGATCTCGATGACAAATGTCACCTCCGCCGGGCAGTTGGCGGCGGTGCCGATAATCGCGGGCGGCGGATCGCTGTTTGAGCTGGCGCTGACGCAGTTTGTTATCAATATGCGCTATTCGCTCATGTCCGTCTCGCTCTCGCAAAAGCTCGGAAAGAGCGTGAGATTGATTGATAGATTTTTAATATCATTTGTCAATACAGATGAAGTTTTCGCGGTCGCTATCTCAAAAGGCGCGCCGCTTGGCAGAAAATATCTCTACGGACTCACCCTGACTCCCTATCTCGGCTGGAGTCTCGGTACTCTCCTGGGTGCGGTCGCCGGAAATATCCTGCCCGCAATGCTCGTCTCCGCCCTCGGAATCGCGATATACGGAATGTTTATAGCGATAATAGTCCCGCCCGCGAAAAAGAGCCTGCCGACTCTACTCTGCATCTTGACTGCAATTGCTCTGAGCTGTGCATTTAAATTTATTCCCGTGCTCTCAAAAGTGCCGAGCGGTTTCGCGATAATTATCTGCGCCGTTGCGGCGAGCGTGCTGTTTGCGCTCGTGGCTCCGATAAAAGAGGAGCAGACAGAGGAGGTGAGCACCGATGAATAATTATGTTCAGTTTTTTTCGGGTCTTGCCGTCATGGCGGGAGTTACATATCTCGTCAGGATGCTCCCGCTCGTCTTGGTCAAGAAAAAGATAGAAAACAGATTCATAAATTCTTTTCTCTATTATGTCCCGTATGCGGTGCTCGCCGTTATGACAGTTCCCGCGATATTTTCATCCACAGCGAGTCTCCCGAGCGCGATAGCGGGCTTTGTTGTGGCTTTGATTCTCGCATATTTCGAGCGCGGTCTGCTGACCGTTGCCGCCGCGTCCTGCGCCGCCGTGTTCATAGCGGAGCTGATAATGAAATTCATTCACTGAGGTAATATAAAATGGTCCTGCGCGAAGTTTCTAAAATAGATGTAAATTATGTAAAAAAGCTATATAAAGAGGCTTTTCCGATAAGAGAGAGAATGCCTTTTTCGAGGCTTTTAAAATTACAGAAGAATAATATAATAAAAATGTTCGCCGCATATGAAAACGGCGAACCCTGCGCTCTCGCGATAACCTGCACGGGCAGCAAATCGGTGCTTTTGATGTACCTCGCCGTTGACGGCAACAAACGCGGTCAGGGACTGGGTTCAAAAATCATTCCCGCCCTGTGTGAGACTTTCCCGCGCCGCAACCTCCTGCTTGAAATAGAGAAGCCGGACGAAAACAAGCCGATGACCGTTCGCAGAAAAGAATTTTATCTTCGCTGCGGACTGCGCGAGACGGGGACAGAGATATCTCTCGCCGGAGTTCCGATGGAGATTCTCATAAAGGGCGACGGCGAGTTCGACAAATACGAATATCTCGATATCTACCGCAAACACTTCGGAAGAAAAATGGCGAAGCTGCTGCTGAAAATCAAATAAATTAAGCCGGAAGATTTTTCTTCCGGCTTTAATTTTATATATTCATTGTCTCTTCAATCTGCCCCGCTTCAATTGCCGGCTCTTCGATTTCAATAGTTTTCCTCTTTTTGCTGTTAAACACTTCGTCGAGCTTTTTACACAGCGCGTTTATTCTTATCAGCTTGAAAAGCTGTATTCTCAGAAGGTCTATTACTATACATATTATAAATACAGCGAGCGCCATTGCAACCGAGCCGAAAATCATCGCCGCCGTGCCGTGATTGACAAGCGGCATCGCGATATCTTTCATCAGCTTATTGAACACGAGCGGGTGAGTATGTATCAGATAAACTCCGAGAGCGGCGGGGGTTATATAATTTATAAACTTCTCCGTTTTCTTTCCGAATTTCAGCTTCGAGAAGAATATGAAAAGGAAGATTGCGGATAAGACCACAAAAGGCGAGGTATATGTCAGGTAGTTCACCGTGTCGTCTGTAAATATCTTTTTCATCGGATCTTTTAAAAATATATTTAGCGCAAAATTGCATCCGACGGATATTATATAAAATAACAGCGCACTGTACCATTTCATATTCGCGCCGACGCCGAATTTTTTCATATACGCGCCGACAAGATACATGACCATGAGCCATATCGGGCTGTAGCCCTCGGAAAATTGGAATCCGTCTTTTCCGATTATAAACGAACCCGTTGTCAGAAGGAGAATAACAGCTATAACCGCAGTGAAGCTCTTCTTATCTGCCGCCTCTGCGAATTTGTTCATCATCGGGATGAATAAATACATCAGAAAATACGCGGTCATGTACCAATACTGCTTTGAAATTATCGGAGTCAGTGCGTAGACTATATTCTGCGCGCTGAAAAATTCGCGGTAGATTGATATCATAATCGCGGACAAACCGACGCTGTAGAAAAATATCTCGAACCACAATTCTGTTATCCTCGACGGCTTTATCTTTTTGCCGAGCATAAGATACCCGCTGACGAGTGCGTAGCAGTTGACCGCGCAGAATGCCGCATTCTGCATGAGATAAACCGGATAGTAGCTGCTTGTTCCCGCGGCAGCTCCGGTTATCCCGCCCATTCCCAGAACATGAAGCAAGGCTATCATGAACATGGAAAACAGCTTAAAGAGGTTAATTCCGGTGTTCCTCTTTTTCATTTGTTATCCCCTCACTCAGATATTTGAAAGACTGTCAACATACTCCGTGCGTTTGAGCAGCGTTGACGACGATATCTGTGAAATATAGACGTGCGTTTTTTGGTCTCTGCCGATGCAGACTATAAAAGATTTCGGAAGATCGGTGCAGACATTCGTAACGCAGCCGTCCTTTTCGGCCTTCGCGAGATAATCGCGTGTGGCTTTTGAAACAGTCGAAGTGTCGAGGTCAAAAATTCCGATTATCTCGTCCATGCTCACGACCTTGTCCTGGCCGAGATGAAGATACATCAGTCTCCCTCCTCATATTTCATTTATACTGCCGTCCGTCATCTCAAACGCTTTACCCTTCTGCAGCCGCAGCAGCTGGGACGGATCGCAGCAGGTTATGAAAACCTGCCTTTTTCCGAGGCGTTCGAGCAGCAGTTCCTGACGCCCGTCGTCAAGTTCGCTCATAACATCGTCGAGCAGGATTATCGGGCTTTCATCCGTGATTTTTTCGAGTATGTCCGCCTCGGCCAATTTTAATGAGAGGGCACAGGATCTCTGCTGACCCTGCGAGCCGTAGATGCGGGCATTCCTGTTGTTTATAAAAAATGAAAGATCGTCTTTGTGCGGACCTGTGCCTGTAAACTGGCGGCGAATATCAGTCTCGCGATTTTTTTCGAGCTCGTCGAGCATGGTCTGCGCCGCCGATTGTTCGTCAAAATCGGTAGCTTTGCAGAATGTATCATATTTGACCGTCAGCTTTTCGCGCCCGGCGGTTATTCCGAAATAATTTTCCGCAGCCTGCTTTTTTATCATATCGAGATATTCAAAGCGGTAGCGAAGTATTTTGGCTCCGAGGGCGGACAGCTGTGCGTCCCATGAAAAAAACATATCGGAGCTTATATTTCCGCTCGCCGCAGCCTGACGCAGCAGCGCGTTGCGCTCGGAGAGAGTTTTGATATATTTTGAAAGTATCCCTGCGTAGTTGGGCTTGACAAGGCTTATAGCTATGTCTATAAATTTTCTGCGCTCGCCCGGTCCGTCCTGGACTATAGACAGCGTTGCCGGGGAAAACAGCACCGCCGGGAACTCACCGATGAGTCTTCGCGGAGTGTCTTTATGAACGCCGTTTATCCACACATTCTTTTTATCCGTCAGTTCGAGCCGAGCCGTCTGATCTCTGTCAAATGCAAAAAAGCTTATATCGAGCATACTGCGCTCGCAGTTCTCGCGTATAAGCTGGGAATTTTTCCTTGTCCTGAAGCTGTGGCAACCGGTAAAGAGCCAGATGCTCTCAATGAGATTCGTCTTGCCCTGTCCGTTTTCGCCGAAAATTATATTTATAGACCTGTCCGGCAAAATTACTGCATTTTCAAGATTGCGGAAGTCTTTTGCATTGTGCTGTGTTACATACATATCAGATAACTTTGTATATTTTATGTTCAAACTCAGCCGTATCTCCCGGACGGAGCTTTTTGCCGCGCGAAGTGCAGACTTCGCCGTTGACTTTCACTTCTCCGTCCTGGATAACGAACTTTGCGTGTCCGCCGGTCACAACTGCATCGCAGAGCTTCAAAAAAGCGTCGAGGCGGATAAACTCGGTGTCTATCTTTTTCTCCGTGACCGGTTTCTCTTTTATTCTGACTTTGAGTTTTTTAACCATTTCTATCCTTCTTACTCAGTCTTTATTCTAACGGGCAGCACGAGGAACAGGAAGCTGTCGCCCTCAGGCGGAAGGATTATTATCGGCGAGACGGGGCCGTTGAGCTTGAAATTGACTTCGTCTGTATCCGCAACGCGCAGTGCATCGGTCAGATACTTATTATTGAAACCTATTTCAACATCGTCGCCGTCTATCTCAGCTGAGACGCTGTCGCTCGCAGTACCGAGCGAGGTTACGCTCGAGAGTCTTATCATATTGTCGGCGAAAACGCACTTGATGGGGCTCTTGTACTTCTCGCTGATAATGAGCGACGCGCGGTCGATTGAATTTATCATGTCGCGGGTGTTGACTCTGACTCTTGTTGTGCATTTGGGCGGAATAGCGGATTCGTAATTTAAGAATTCGCCCTCAAGAAGTCTCGAAACGACGCTGTAAGAGCCGATTTCAAAGACAATATGTCTCTTGCCGACTCCGAGCGAGATAGTTCCGTCATCGTCGTTCATCAATTTCATTATTTCAGAAAGCGTCTTCGCGGGGACGATAAATGAGATATCATCGCCGGAATAATCTATATTCTCTTTTCTGACGGCGAGTCTGAATCCGTCGATTGCAATGAGCTTCAGTATATTTCCGCTGATATCAAACTTGACGCCTGTGTGAACAACCTTGCTGTCGTTAACTGCGACGGCGAATATAGTCTGCCTGACCATATCTTTTAAAACGCCCTGATTGATAACAATAGGATATCCGCCGGAGACTGACGGGAGCTCGGGATATTCCTCAGCGCTCATACCGATAAGCGAATATTTTGCGTTGCCGCTGACGATGCTTGCAAGAAGTCTCGCATCGGACTCAAAGCGCACGCTCTCGCCGGGGAGCTTGCGCATAATGTCGCAGAGAATGCGGGCGTTGATAATTATCGAGCCCTCCTCTTCGACTGTCGCCTTTATTGCGGTATTTATACCGAGTTCAAGGTCATAGCCAGTGAGAATAAGCTGACCGCTGACTGCTTTTATGAGAATACCTTCTACTGCGGGTATCGACGTTTTGGTCGATACTGCTCTCTGCACGTTGAGGCAAGCCTCGGAGAGCTCCGCCGTGCCGCAAACAAATTTCATGAAAGATCCTCCTTGTCTGTGAATAAATAAATATTATATTTAGTAGTAGTAGTAGAGGGTGTTGAAAGTGAGGAAAAGTGCCTCTGTCCCTTTACTGTCAATGAAACCGCGATTTTGAGTTTTCCACATCGGATGAGGAAAGATTTTACTTTTCCACACCCTTAAAAACACCAATGTGGAAAGTGTGGAAAACCGGTATGTGGAAAACTAAAAGAATGTGGAAAACTTTTCTTTTTATCAGAGCTCTTTTCTGCCCTCGATAGCCTTTGTGAGAGTGAAATTATCGGCATATTCAAGATCCGCGCCGACGGGGATTCCGTAAGCAAGGCGCGATACTTTCACTCCGAGCGGCTTTACTAGCCTTGAGATAAACAGAGCCGTGACATCGCCCTCGGCTGTCGGATTAGTAGCCATGATAAGCTCTTTTACTTCGCCGTCGCCGAGTCTGTTGACAAGCTCTTTTATGCAGAGATCATCCGGACCGACTCCGTTCATCGGGGATATCAGCCCGTGGAGAACGTGATATACTCCGCCGAACTCGTGCGTGCGCTCGATAGCCATGACCGCTTTAGGGTCTTCGACAACGCAGATAACGCTCTTGTCCCTCGACGGGCTCTTGCATATCGGGCAGAGCTCCGCGTCGGTTAAGTCACAGCATATTGGGCAGCGGTGAATTTTCGTCTTCGCCTCAACTATCGTGTCGGCAAATTCTTTTGCCTGCTCGTCCGTCATCGAAAGAATGTAATATGCGAGCCTCTGGGCGTTTTTTCTACCGATTCCCGGCAGGCGCTCAAACTGCTCTATCAATCTCGCGAGCGGAGCGGCATTGTTCTGCGCCATATCAGAAAAGTCCGGGGATGGAAAGTCCGCCCTTGGCGCGCTCCATGCCCTGCTCCATAGCGTCGTTAGCCTTGCGCACGCTCTCGTTGAAAGCGGCGATTATCAGATCCTCGAGCATCTCCGGCTCTTCGGGGTCGATTATCTCGGGAGCCATTTTTATGGAAACAGCCTCATGGCGTCCGTTGACTGTCACTTCAACAGCTCCGCCGCCTGCGCTGGCGGTGAACTCGGTCTCTTCGACCTCCTGCTGGACGCGTGCCATCTCCTCCTGCATCTCCTGAATTTTCTTCATCATATTTGCACTGCCGCCCTGCTGGGCGCCGGGGATTCTTGCTTTCATAATTATTTCTCCTTACTTCAACTGTTTTTGAAATCATTTATTTTTTTTATAAGCCCTTCGAGCGGGTCTTTGCCGCTGTGCTGTTCGGGGGCTTTATAAAGACCTATTTTATACCGTTTGCCGGTGACTGCGAAAATCGCTTTCATTAAGAGCACTGCGTGGGTGTCCTGCTTTATGAAAGACGAGAGCGCGGGATTCTCGCTCTTTATAAGAATAAAGTTGTCGCGCTCATATCCGCTCGCGCCGTTGAGTATTCCGTGGAGCGGCGCATCGATTTTCTGAAGTTCGTCCATGACCTCCGCCCAGCGGGAGAACGGAACAGTCTCGCCGTTCGTGCCCTCGGGTGATGGCGCGGGAGCGTGATGTTCAATAGGAGCTTCCGTTTTCGGCTCGTGAGCCTTTTCTTTTATATCAGCTTTCTGCGGCTCGGGAGCTTTTTTCACTTCTTCCGCTTTTGTTTTCTGATGAGGCTCGGGAACGGCTGTTTTTATTTGTTCGGGAGCTTTCGGCTTATTTTCAACGGGCACAGCACTGCTTGCCGCCGTGAAATTGCCGGAAGCCAATTTCGCTTCGAGCGCGGATATTCTTCTGAGCAGAGCGTCATTCTCCGAATCAAGCGACTCGGAGCAGAGCTTCACGAACGCCATTTCGAGAGGTATTCTCTTGTTAGACGAGCGCTTTATCTGCGAGAATGTGTCTTCGATAATATTTAAATCATAGAGCAGCTCTTCGAGCGGCAGTTTTTCCGCGAGAGCTTTCAGAGATTTCAGTTCATCGTCTGTAGCTATCAGAATGTTGTCCGCATTTTTGACCGTTTTGACTATCATCAAGTCGCGCAGATGGAACATGAACTCGGAGCAGAGACGCTCCATATCGCAGGAGTTCATGTGCAGCTCGTTAATTATTCCGAGAGCTGAGGCGCAGTCCTTTTTAATTATACATTCGGACAGGCGCATCAGATAGTCGCGCCCTGCGAGTCCCGCGCTCTTTGTAACGACTTCGCTTGTTATATGTTCGTCGACTGCACAGCATCTGTCGAGCAGAGAGAGCGCATCACGCAGCGCTCCGTCGGCAACTTTTGCTATCAGAGCGGCGGCGTCCTCGTCGAGAGTGATATTCTCATGCTTGGCGACATATTGGAGTCTCGCGCAGATATCCTCGGGTGTTATTCTCTTGAAGTCAAATCTCTGGCAACGCGAAAGAATAGTCGCGGGGAGCTTGTGTACTTCTGTAGTAGCGAGGATAAATATAACATGCTCCGGCGGCTCTTCGAGAATTTTCAGAAGAGCGTTGAACGCGCCGGTCGAGAGCATATGCACCTCGTCTATAATATAGACTCTGTACTTCGCTTTAACAGGCGTAAAGTTTGCCTCGTCTCGAAGATCGCGAATATTGTCAACGCCGTTATTTGAAGCGGCGTCTATTTCAATAACATCGAGCACCGAGCCGTTGTCGATGCCGCGGCATATCTCGCACTCGTTGCAGGGGTCGCCGTCATGCGGTGAGAGACAGTTGACCGCCTTTGAAAGAATCTTCGCACAGGTGGTCTTGCCCGTTCCGCGCGAGCCGGTGAACAGATAGGCGTGGGCGACCCTGCCGCTGACGAGTTCATTCTTGAGCGTCGCGGTTATATGGGGCTGACCGTAGACCTCTTCAAAAGTCTGCGGACGCCATTTTCTGTAGAGCACGCGGTACATAACAGACCGTCCTTTAAAAATACTTTTTGATAAAAACAAAAACGAGCCTTTATCTTGGTCATGCGGCGGGCAGGCGGACTGTGGCGCACAGTGCAGACCGCTTAATGCTGCTCGGTTCCCCGCCTGACATGGTTCACGGCGCCCCGCCGCACAGGACCCGCCACGCCACATGACCAAAACAAAGCCTCGCTTAAGATGCTTATCAGGTTACTAAGATATTATAATATATATTTGAATCAATTACAAGTGCTATATACTATAATAATATGCAAAATTTTTTGTTTTCCTGGTTTTGTATAAGTTACCTTGAAAACTGAACAGTGAAAGCCTGCTTTACACTTCTGAATTTATTTCGCCGTTTTCAGGTTACCTTGAAAATTAAACAAAGAAAGCTTTTTAGTAGCCGAATTTATTTTGTCGGATTTAAGTTACCTTGAAAACTGAACAGCAAAGATTTGATTTTTTAAAAGCCTGATTTATAAACAGATATTTACATCTTCCGGCAATATTTCTCCGATTTATTTTATAAGCAATGTTTTCTGCTTTTCATGGGTAAATAAGTATGATATAATAAAAATGTGTATAAGAAAGGAAGTCTTATCATGACAAAGCTCAAGAAATTCGGCGGAAAATACAAAGACGAGACCGTTGAGAGAATAGCGCGGTACTTCGGATTCAGCGCGGGTCTGCATTTCGGCACGGACAAGCCCGACGAGAGCCGAATAAAAGCGGCGAAAAAGACGCTCAAAGAGTGGACCCACGGAAACGGCGAATTATTTGTGATAGTTGACGAAAAAGATACAGTCGGCTTTGTCCATATAAATTACCGCACGGGCAACACCGCGTGGATAGAAGATATCTATGTTGATGAGCTGAAACGCGGACAGGGAATCGCCACGCGCGTTATAGGTCTTGCGGAAGATAAAATAAAATCGCACAGAGGCTATACTTCAATCTGCCTCGAGGCTTCGCCCGATAACAAAGCTGCTCTCGCGCTCTATCATAAGCTCGGCTATATCACGCTCGGCATGATAACTGTGCGCAAAGAGATATATAAAAACGACAAAAAGAACGAAACCGAGCTTTTCGGACTGACTTATAAATACTGAGGTGCAGCATGGAATACAAATTCAATCATTTTAACTTCAATGTAAAAAATCTCGACGAGAGCATAAAATTCTATAACGAAGCTCTCGGACTCAAAGAAATTCGCCGCAAAGAAGCGTCGGACGGCTCTTTTACAATAGTTTTCATGGGCGACGGCAGCGGCACTTTTTCTCTTGAGCTCACCTGTCTCAAAGATCACCCGCAGGCATATGATTTGGGCGAATGTGAATTTCATCTCGCGCTGACTGCGGACGACTACGAGGCCTCGCTCAAAAAGCATAAAGAGATGGACTGCGTCTGCTATATAAACGAGGGCATGGGGATATATTTTATCGCCGACCCGGACGGATATTGGATAGAGATAATCCCGAAGAGGTAAGCTATGACAAAAAAGCAAAAGGCCGCCCTCGCTGTGGCGGCGCTCGAAAAAGAATATCCGGATGCTCTGTGTTCGCTTGAAGAAAATGAGCCTTATCGCCTGCTGATAGCAGTCAGACTCTCGGCTCAGTGTACCGATGCGCGGGTAAATTTAGTCACCCCCGTGCTCTTTGAGCGATTCCCGACGCTTGAAAGCCTCGCTTTCGCCGATGTTGCCGAGGTCGAGGAGATAGTCCACCCCTGCGGCTTTTTCCGCGCAAAGGCGAACGACATAGTTTCGATGAGCCGAATGCTCATTGAAAAATATGATTCAAAAGTGCCCGATACTATCGAAGAGCTTGTCAAGCTCCCCGGAGTCGGCAGAAAGACCGCGAATTTAATAGTCGGCGACGTCTACGGCAAGCCCGCAGTTGTTGCAGACACGCATCTTATCAGAATAACAAATTTGCTGGGGCTTGTTGACACAAAAGACCCGGCAAAAGTAGAAAAAGAGCTGAAAGCTCTGCTCGATCCTAAAAAGAGCAACGATTTCTGCCACCGCTGCGTGCTTCACGGCAGGGCGGTGTGCATCGCACGCAGACCGAATTGTCCCGCCTGCGTGATGAACAGATTTTGCAGCTATTATTTAAAGCAGAAATGATATTATCGCCGTCACTGCGGCTCCCGCGAGCGCGGAGCAGGCGAATTTCAGCGCGGAGATAATTTTTCTCTTTTTGAGTTTGCTTGCCGGAGGAATACCCGCGCTGTCTGCTATCAGACCTGCCCGCTCGCGCAGCGTACCCTCGCTCGTTGCGGCGTATTCGGGTTTGACGAAAAACAGCACTTTTTCAAAATATTCGCATTTGGTCTGCGTTATCTCTATGACCTGACGGTTCACACCTTTTATCATTTTTTCTTGCCCTCCGAATGTCATGTGTTGATTATTTTTGACTTTTCGGGCGTGAAATATACCGACGGGCGGAGAAAAGCCGATTATACGAACTGTAATCACACTTTCGCGCGTGATATGTGGAAAACTATGTGGAAAATGTTGATAACTTCTTCAAAAACGCTTGAAAAACCTTGACAAGCTGATGTGGATAGATAATTTGAAGTCGAAAATATATACAATTTGTTATATTTTCTTTACTTTTGAATTTAAATATATTTCGCTTATATAACAAAAGGAGCGGATTTGAGTTGGATTGTGACAAAATTTTGCAGACGGACGGCGGAAGCATAATAACCGGGCTTCGCTGTTTCAGCCTGCCGCTGATACTCGACTGCGGTCAGGCGTTTCGCTGGAGCGAAAATGCAGACGGCAGCTGGAGCGGAGTGGCGATGAACCGCGAGCTCAGACTAAAGCAGGACGGCGATAGATTATTTTTTGAAAACACGACGCCCGACGAAATAAAAAACATATGGATAAAATATTTTGACCTCGGCCGCGACTACACCGCGATATGCAAGCGCCTGAGCGCGGACGAAAATCTCAAAACAGCGTGCTCGGAGTATCCGGGGATAAGAATATTAAAACAGGACGAGTGGGAGACGCTCTGCTCGTTTATTATTTCTCAGAATAATAATATACCGCGAATAAAGGGTATAATCGGCAGGCTCTGCGAAAACTTCGGAGATAAGCTCCCCGGCGGGGGATATTCGTTCCCGTCCGCCGAAAAACTGGCTTATCTCGAACCGGACGACCTCGCTCCGCTGAGAGCGGGCTTTAGAAATAAATATATAATCGACGCCGCGCGCAAAGTAGCGGGCGGTGAAGTGAATCTGTCCGCGCTCAGAAGTGCTTCAGATAACGAAGTTCGCGAAAGCCTGTTAAAAATAAAAGGTGTCGGCGCGAAAGTTGCGGAGTGTACATTATTATTCGGCTTCGGGCGCGTCGATGCGTTCCCGATAGATGTCTGGGTGCGCCGCGTTGTCGGCGAACTCTACCCGAACGGTCTGCCCGAGTGCATGGACGGAGTGCGCGGAATAGCGCAGCAGTATCTGTTCCACTGGCGCAGGCATCTTGAGGAGGACGAGAAGAAAAATGCAGGCTGATATTCTCTCCGCCGAGGAGATAAAAAAATATCTCACAAAAGAGCGAAAAAATAATATCGCCGTCTTTGACACGGTGGATTCGACGAACACTATCCTAAAAAATTGGTGCGCCGAGGGAAAAGCACGACCCGGCGACTGCGTGACCGCCGACTGCCAGACGAAAGGGCGCGGCAGGCGCGGCAAGCGATTTGAATCGGACAAAGGAGTCGGAATTTATCTCTCTTTTTTGCTCGGTACGGGTGACGCGACCCCGGATGAGATAAGCGAGATAACCGCGTGGGGCGCGGTTGCGGTGCGCCGCGCGATAGAAAAAGTCTGCCATGCGGGAAGCAAAATAAAATGGGTCAATGACATAGTCTGCGGCAGGATGAAAATATGCGGCATACTCACAGAGATGACCTCGGCGGGTCCCGTGATGGGAATCGGCATAAATGTGAATCAAAGCGAGGACGGCTTTCCGCCGGAGCTTCGCAATATTGCTTCGTCTCTGAAAATAATATGCAAGAGAGAATTTTGCAGGGCGCAGATAATTGCCGCCGTTATCGAAGAGCTCGATTTGATAAACGCGGGATTTCCCGAAAAAAGAGAGGAATATCTAAAAGAATACCGCGAGAACTGCGCCGTTATCGGCGAGGATATAAGCATCGAGCGCGGCGGAGAAATAAAAAAAGGACTCGCCGTGGGAATAGCGCCGAATTTCGGGTTGGAAGTTATTTTTGAAAACGGAAAGCGCGAAGTAATAACCGGCGGCGAAGTGAGCGTAAAAGGATTTTACCCGGCAAATAATATCGGGAGAGAATAAATTGACGGAGGGTACAAAATGAACAAACACAGAAAAGGGCTCTATATTATTTCAGGGCTTTTCTATCTTTTCTTCTCGGGCGCGCTCGCGCTTTATCCGACCAAGATGACGGTCGGCGCTACAATTTCGATGATAGCGGGCGCGGTTCTGACGCTCGCGGCGGCAGTTTCTTCATTTATACTTGCGGCGCAGTCCGGCAAGAATCCGAAGGATTCCGCAGTCCGCACTGTTGTTATGCCGATATGCTTCGTCGGTTTTGCGGTAATTCTCGCGGCGGATATCATAAACACCGCCGTGCATTTTGAAACGGCGTTCGACGCAGTCAGAATCATAGCAGAACTGATAGGCGCGGCGGGACACATTGCCGCAGCCGTTATCATGTTCAAAAATAACATGGTATTCATCCGAAGAAATAAAATTGCATATGCCGTGTTCGCCGCGATGACGGGAAATCCCGCTTCCATATTTGTCTCCGGTGCGTTCGCGCGCGAAAGAGCGGACGGTGAATGTAAAAAGCTCCGCAAGGCGGGTGTTATCGAGCTTATCGTCGGCGCGGTAATTATCGTTGCGGCATACATAATAACCAATCTCACCCTGCCGAGCGACACGTTCCGCGCTGTGACAGACTGGCTGTTCCTCTGCCTGACTCTCGTTACCGATATGGGTCTTGCACTTATCGCCGTCTCGACCCCGAAAGACAAAAAGAAAAAGGCGAAGAAAAAATGAACAGACGAAATATACTTCTCTATACCCTCGCGGGCGTGTTTTCTGTTATCGGCGCGCTGACAAACGGCATCTCGCCGTTTTTAGCCGGCAGCCCGGCGGCGGAAAAAATCGTCTCGCTGTGTTTGGCGATCATATTAATACTCATAGGCGTTTCGGCGATAACCGCATCGTCGCGAATCAAGAATAGCCGGAATGCAGACTTACGCCTGACGGAAAAAATAATGCCCGCTTTGCTCTGCGTTATGGCGATATTTATATTAGTGGATGCGGCGGTGTGCATACCGAATTTCAACGGGCGCACGAGCGGAGTGCGCATAGCAGGGGATATAATAAATGCAATCGGCTTTGCGTCATGCGGCATCCTGATGCTCAAAAATGGCAGGAGCGAAAAGAACACGGTGCTGTATATTATTCTCTCCGTGCTCTCAGGCAGTATCTCGCCGATAATGATAACTGCGGCGTGGCTGGCGCTCCCGTATGACCCCGACCGCGAATGTTCACGCAGAAAAGCGCGAAACGGACTGATAATAGCATTCTTCGTCGTTCTCGTGACATATGCGGCGGTCTATATCGCGCTCGGACAGGAGACGGCGCAGAACATCGGACTTTCGGAGCTGTATATAAAAGTAATGTCGGCGCTGTTCGTTGCGGTCATCGCTGTGTTCGCGTTTATCCCCTCGTCGAAATACAAACGTAGAGACAGCGCGGAAAAATAAAATATTTATTCAGCTTCATTTCGGCAGATACGCCGGGATGAAGCTGTTTTTTATTTCGGGATATTGCGGAGTGTATAGATTTTTATGCACTGATACCGCGAGCGGGACAAATTTTTTTGAAATATCTATTACCGATAGTTTGTAGGGACAGCCGCAAGGGCTGTCCCTACGAGTTGCAAAAGACAAGAATCACTGCTAAATTCGCGGGCTGATGATATCTGCCCCTACTGCACAATTTTGAGCGAAGCGAAACTCCGCTCTTGACAAACCGCGCTTTCGGGATTAAAATTGAAAACGATTCTCAAATTCAGTTTGCGGCGGAATATTCTTCTGTTTTCTGCCGAAGCTCAAAGAGGTGCTTTTTATGGGTTATAACACAAAGCAGGGCGAACTCATTCTCAATCTGCTTAAAAGCAGCGGCGGCAGGCATCTGACCGCCGAGGATATATCGCATATTCTGGGTGAGCGCGGCTGCCCGGTCGGCAAAGCTACGGTCTATCGCCATCTTGAAAAGATGCTGCGCGAGGGTAGCGTGCGCAAGTTCGTGCTCCACGACGGGGAGAGCGCGTGCTATCAGTATGTCGGCGACAGTGCGGACTGCTGCAACCACTATCATCTCAAATGCTCCGAGTGCGGGAAGCTGCTCCATGTCGAGTGCGGCTTTCTCGACAAGGTCGCGGAGCATATCTTCGAGCACCACGGGTTTACCCTCAGCGCGGAGAACACCGTGCTCTACGGAGTCTGCGCCGAGTGCGCCGAAAGGAAAAAGAATGAAAACTAAGTTTTTGCGCGCGGCGGCAGTCATACTTTGCGCGGCGATGATATTCTCGCTTGCCGCCTGCTCCTCCGGAAAATTTGAATCGAAGAGCGATAAGCTCCGCGTTGTATGCACGCTGTTCGTGCCGTATGATTTCGTGCGCGAGATTGCCGGGGACAGAGTAGATTTAACTTTGCTGCTTCCGCCCGGAATGGAGAGCCACTCATATGATCCTACACCCGCCGATATGAAAGCGGTCAGCAATGCGGATTTGTTGATCCGCGTCGGCGAAAATATGGAGACCTGGTCGGCGAAGCTCTTTGACAAATCAACGGGAGCGGGCGAGTATCTAGATATCGCTTCAGAAATGGGTCTGCGCCTTGCCGCGCATGAGCATGAGCATGAACACGGCCACGAGGACGAGCATGAACATGAGCATGAATATGAAGAGGGATTTGTCGATGCGCATATCTGGACAGACCCGGTCTACGCTCAGGGCATGGTGAAGGTCATAACCGACGCGCTCTGCCGGCTCGACGGCCGCAACGCCGAGTTCTATAAATCAAACAGCGAAAAGTATATCTCGAAGCTTCAGTCGCTTGATGCAGGATTCAAAGACGCAGTCAAAAACGGGAAGCGCGATATAATCGTATTCTCCGGCCGCTTCGCATTCCGCAATTTTACCGAGCGGTATTCTTTAAAATTTGTCAGCGCGCTCGACGCCTGCGCGGACAACTCCGAGCCGGGTGCGCGGACTGTAGCGAAGATAATAAACACTGTAAAAAACGGGAACATCCCGGTCATTTTCTATGAAGAGCTGGCCGAGCCGCGAACGGCGGAGATAATCTGCGGCGAGACGGGCTGTTCGATGCGGCTGTTCCACTCATGCCACAATGTCAGCCGCGATGAATTTGAGTCCGGGGTCGGCTATCTCTCGCTGATGAACGACAATCTCCGAAATCTCAGGGAGGCACTTTCATGAACAAAAATATATTGCTCGCCTGCCGCGATGCTGTGATAGGCTACGACAACACTGTAGCGGTCAACGGCGTGAGCTTTGAGCTTGAGCGCGGAGACTATCTCTGCATAGTCGGCGAAAACGGCTCGGGCAAGAGCACTCTTCTAAAAGGTATTCTGGGGCTTATCCCGATGAGAGGCGGAAGCGTTGATTTCGCCGACGGGCTCAGGCGCACGGACATAGGCTATCTGCCGCAGCAGACCCAGGCTCAGCGCGATTTTCCCGCGACGGTGCGCGAGGTAGTGCTCTCCGGCTGTCTCAACGGCTCGAAAGGTCCGTTTTATTCCCGCGCTGACCGCAGTCTTGCGAATAAAAATATGGAAAAGCTCTCGATAACAAATATCGCTAACAGATCATACCGCGAGCTCTCCGGCGGTCAGCAGCAGAGGGTTCTGCTCGCGCGTGCGCTCTGCGCCGCAAAAGAGCTGCTTTTGCTCGACGAGCCTGTGACCGGGCTTGACCCGGTGGTGACTGCTGAGTTCTATCGCCTGATAAAAAAGCTCAATCGGGATTCCGGCATAGCCGTTATCATGGTCTCGCACGATATAGAGTGCGCCGTCGAGAACGCGAACAAAATTCTGCATCTCGGCTCGCGAGGAGTCGAATTTTTCGGCACGACCGAGGATTATTTAAAGAGCGACGCCGGACGGCGTTTTGCGGGGAGGGGGAGAAGCGATGTTTGAACTTATCGCCGAGATGCTTTCTTATTCATTCATGCGCCGCGCCCTGATAGCGGGTTTGCTCGTGGCTCTCTGCTCCGCCCTGCTCGGAGTGACTCTCGTATTAAAGCGCTATTCGATGATCGGCGACGGGCTTTCGCATGTCGGCTTCGGCGCGGCGTGCGTGGCTATGGCGCTGAATGTGGCGCCGCTGAAAATCTCCGTGCCCGTAGTTGTAGTGGCGGCATTCCTGCTCATGCGGATAAACGACAACGCGAAGATAAAGGGCGACGCCGCCATAGCGCTCATTTCGAGCACGGCTATAGCAGTCGGCGTCATTGCGGCATCTCTGACAACGGGACTCAACACCGATGTGTCGGGTTATATGTTCGGCTCGGTTCTGCTCATGGGCAAAAATGATATTATCGCCTGCGCCGCGATATCGGCGGCGGTGCTCGTGCTCTATGTCATATTCTATAACCGCATCTTTGCCGTAACTTTCGATGAGACTTTCGCTGCGGCGACCGGAACAAAGACGGGACTCTACAATACTCTTATAGCTCTGCTCACCGCCGTCACTGTTGTCGTTGGCATGAGGATAATGGGTGCATTGCTGATATCGAGTTTGATAATTTTCCCCGCGCTGACTTCAATGCGCGTGTGCAAGAGCTTCCGCGCGGTGACTGCCGTATCGGCGGCGGTGTCGTGCGTCTGCTTCTTTGCGGGGCTTGTTATCTCCTATGCCTTCAATACCCCGGCGGGTGCGAGCGTAGTTGCGGCGAACGCCGTGTGCCTTATGATTTTTGCCGCTGCGGGAGCGATAAAAAACAGGATATCGGCAAAAAAGTTTAAATAAAATGTGACTATTCCTTAAAAAAACATAAAAAACTTTTACTATGCCATTTTTTGTGATATAATCATTCCAAGTAGATTCCTACGTCAAAAATTTACGGGAGGAAAAAATGCAGGACATAATCACAGTAAACCATCTGAGCAAGTCCTATGGCAGCCACCAGGTGCTCAACGATATCTCGTTCAGCTTCCAGCCCGGCCAGATCATAGCTCTGCTCGGCCCGAACGGCTCGGGTAAATCGTCGCTGATAAAAATACTCACGGGTCTCATCCACGACTACTCCGGAGAGGTGCTCATAGACGGCGAAGTCCCCGGCCCCTCGACAAAGGCAAAGATAGCGTATCTGCCCGAGAAGTCGTATCTTGCGGACTGGATGCGCGCCATCGACGCGATAAAATATATCGCGGACTTCTATCCGGACTTCGACCGCGACAAGGCGATGAGAATGCTCGACACATTCGGTCTCCAGCCCAAGCAGAAGATAAAGTCGATGTCAAAGGGCATGCAGGAGAAGCTCCAGCTCATTCTCGTCATGTGCCGCAACGCGAAGCTCTATATTTTCGATGAGCCGCTCAGCGGTGTCGATCCCGCCGCGCGCGACGGCATACTCGACATAATCATGAAGAATCACCCGAAGGATTCGACTATGCTCATCTCGACCCATCTTATCCACGATGTCGAGAGCATATTCGACCACGCGCTGATGATAGGTCAGGGCAAAGTCCTGCTCAACTCGTCCGTTGACGACATATGCAGCAGCGGCAAGACGCTTGAGGATGTTTTCAAGGAGGTGTTCAAATATGCTTGGCAAATTGATTAAGAATGAAATCAAAATGAGCGCGCATATGATGATGAACATCTACGTTGCCGCCGCGGTCACAATAGGCATCATGCTCATCGCCTATGCGATAGACATAAGCTGGCTCAGCGCCATGGCAACCGTTGCGCTGTTCCTCATCGCGCTGATAGCTCTTATCATAACCTTTGTCGGTGTTATCGCAAACTTCTATAAGACGCTCTACGGGCAGCAGGGCTATTTGAGCTTCACGCTCCCCGTGACGAGCGGGCAGCTCCTCGCGGCAAAGGCTATAGTCGCTTTCCTGTGGATGATCGTCAGCTACGCTGTGAGCATCGGCATAATGATCTGGATATACGACTACGTCACCTCGCTCATCGGCGAGAACAACCTCAACATGATAAAGACAATTATCAGCATGTTCCGCTCGATGCCCGGCGCAAAAGCGATAAAGGGATATCTCGTCCTGCTCGTGCTCGCGGTCTTTGTTCAGCTTGCGTTCCTCATTTCCGAGCTGTTCTTCTCCATAACTTTCGCGAACACCCGCATCATGCAGAAGCTCGGCGCGGCAGGCCCGATAGTCGTTTTCTTTGCGATATTCATTATCGCTCAGATCTGCAACTTCCTGCTGACGAACTATGTGCCCATCACCGTTTCGCCCGGAACAGACGGACTTGTGTTCTCGTTCGGCACGGCAATGTCTACAAAGGATCTTTCGTTCGGTGTGACGGGAGTTATCTTCCAGTTCCTGGTTTCAATCGGTCTGTTCTTCGGAACAGGCTGGCTGATGAACCACAAGGTCAACATCAAATAAAAACGTTTCGGCGGCAGCGGATGGAGCTTCCAGACCGCTGCCGCTTTTTCTTAACCGAACGCGGGGTCGAGCTTGGCTCGTCTGCAATAAAACACAGCAACCCGCGGAGATGCCCACTTTGCCTCAACTGTTTTGTTTCTCAATGTCTTTGTAGGGGTCGGCGACTCGACGACCCGCTGCCTCTATAATTTTTACCCACTACCTTCGCTACCTACCTTAACAAAATATTTTATCTTATACAGCGTTTCGGCATTTTCTTTTTATTTGAAAAAGAAAACGCCTGCAAAAGAAAAGCAAACTCAGGGCTTCGCCCCGAGACCCCGCGAACGCCGCGCCGCAGTACATAGCTTGTGCTGCTCAGTAGGCAGCTCGGCACATTCGCCCGCAAACGCGCTGGAGCTTGAACGAGTGCGGGCTCGTGCGGCGTACAAAGTACGCCGTTCCCTCGCAGTTCTCAGATAGCCTGTTACACTGCGGCGAGGCTATTGGAGGCTTGTTCCTCGGGGTTTATAAAGTCGCTTGCTTTACTTTTTCCGGGCTTGCAACAATTTATAATTTCCAATGTCAACCACAGACCGCAGAGACGGGATATGTTTTCTGCCCGTGTAAGCCTGATGTAATTTTTGAAGATGCGGCATTGCGTTACTCAAACAAACAACACAAAATCCCCATATTTTTAATTTCGATAACTCCGCAGGTCTCCCTGCGTTATAATAAATCTATCTATAGACGAAAGAGGTGAACACCGTGGAACAGACTTCTACCGTTGCCGCCATCGCGACTCCCAACGCCGCGGGCGGAATAGGCATAGTCCGCATTTCCGGCGGCGATGCGATTGCCGTCGCGGATAAAGTCTTTTCGGCGGTCTCCGGGAAGCCGTTGAGCGAAGCGGCGGGATACTCCGCCCACTTCGGCACAGTCAGCCTCGACGGCAAGCCGATAGACGAGGCGATAGCCCTCGTTTTCCGCGCGCCCAAAAGTTATACCGGCGAGGACACGGTCGAATTGTCCTGCCACGGCGGAGTGTATATAGTCCGTCAGGTTCTTCGCACGGTGCTGAACGCGGGCGTTCAGCCCGCAGGTCCGGGCGAGTTCACAAAGCGGGCTTTCTTAAACGGACGCATTGACCTCGCAAAGGCGGAGAGCGTCATGTCGCTCATCTCCGCGCAGGGCGAACAGGCGGCGAGCGCCGCATTCAATACCCTCGAGGGCAGGCTCAGCGGCAGGATAGAATCAGTCGCCCACAGTATAATAAATGTCTGCGCGCATCTGAGCGCGTGGGTCGATTACCCGGACGAGGATATAGAAGAGCTCTCCACGGACGAGCTTGAAAAAACATTTTCGGCGGCGCAGAGCGAACTTGAGTCGCTTATCAGCGGATTTGAAAACGGTAAGGCGGTCACTCAGGGAGTGGATACTGTCATAGTCGGCAGACCCAATGTCGGCAAATCGACGCTGATGAATCTCCTGAGCGGATGCGAGCGCTCGATAGTCACCGATGTCCCCGGCACGACGCGCGATATAGTCGAGCAGACGGTCAGGGTCGGAGAAAACCTGCTGCGCCTTGCGGACACCGCCGGAATACGCGACACGGATAATAAAATAGAGAGCATCGGCGTTGAACTGGCGAAAAAACGCCTCTCCAGAGCGGAGCTGGTCATTGCCGTTTTCGACGGTGCGCAGAAACTGACCGATGAGGATATGGAAATAATCGATTTCTGTTCCGGCAGGCGCAGTCTAGCAGTCGTCAACAAGAGCGACCTCGGCTTTGTCTGCGACACGGATTATATAAAGAGCCGTTTCGGCGCATATGTCGAGCTTTCCGCAAAGACGGCTCAGGGCGGCGGCGAACTGGAAAAAGTGCTGTCCGATCTGATCGGTACTTCGAATTTCGATCCGTCTGCCGCCGCGCTGACGAGCGAACGCCAGCGCAACTGCTGTGTGCGCGCGCTCGACAGCATAAAAGAGGCGCGCTCCGCGCTCGATAGCGGAGTCACGCTCGACGCGGTCAACGTCTGCGCCGACTGCGCCGTTGATGCGCTGCTCGAACTCACCGGCGAACGCGCCGGCGAAGCCGTAGTCAACGAAGTGTTTTCGCAGTTCTGCGTCGGCAAGTGAATTGCGACAGGTGTTGCGAGTTGTGTAAAATAAACGGGCTTTTTGTAGGGTGCGGCGACTCGACGCACCGCTGCCGCGACAGCGGCACGAAATTCTCAAAATGTCTATTGCGACCGTTCGTGGGGACAGCCCTTGCGGCTGTCCGTTATCGGCGAAGCCGATATAAAGATTTAAACAGGCAGATAAGCCTCGTTTTTTGAACTTTTGCAAAGTAAAAGCGAGTGACTCAACTAATATTTATAATCAGGCTTCCAATAGCCGCGCCGCAGTGTTTGATAAGCCAACTAAGAGGGGCGAGGGAACGGCTTGCGAAGCAAGACGCACGAGCACGCACCCGTTCAAGCTCCGGCGCGTTTGCGTGCGAATGTGCCGAGCTGCCGATTGAGAGCCGTGAGCTATGTACTGCGGCGCGGCGTTGCGGGTGTCGAGCGGGAACGGCTCGTTTGCTTTTCTTTTGCAGGCGTTTTCTTTTTCAAATAAAAAGAAAATGCCGAAACGTGGAAAATATAAAGGTTTGATTATGGCAAGACGCGAAGGCAGAAGCTGATTATGTTAACCAAAACCTATATTACTGTCGTCCTAAATAATTACATCACACCAAGGATCCACATATGACTCTCGAAATCATTGACGGAATCTTTTCCGTCTGCAAACTTGAAAAACTTCCGTCCGCTCTGCCGGACACAAATTTTATATTCTTCGCACGGACGGATTCCGAAATCTCGCTCGTCTGCCCGACTGATTTTGTGCCGGGCGGCATTCTGCGCCGCGAGGACGGCTGGCGCGCTCTGCGCGTTTGCGGCGAGTTGGACTTTTCGCTCGTCGGCATCCTCGCCGATATCACATCCGTGCTCGCGCGGCGGGAGATAAGCATTTTTGCGGTGTCTACATATGATACCGACTATATTTTAATAAAAGAAAATAACTTTGCCGATGCGATTTCTGTGCTCGGCGAAAGCGGATATACTGTTGAGGAAAACAAAGGGGTACTGACCGAATGAAATACGATGCGGGTAGAATAGATGTTGCCGTTATAGGCGCGGGTCACGCGGGAATTGAGGCGGGGCTCGCTTCGGCGCGTCTCGGATGCAAGACGGAGGTGTTTACCGTCAACCTCGATTGGGTCGGCAATATGCCGTGCAACCCGTCGATAGGCGGAACGTCAAAAGGACATCTCGTGCGCGAGATAGATGCGCTCGGCGGCGAGATGGGTCTCGCGGCGGACGCGAACACTTTGCAGATGCGTATGCTCAATTTAGGCAAGGGCCCGGCAGTCCACAGCCCGCGTGCGCAGATCGACAGGCGCGCCTACAGCGCATATATGAAAAGAACGCTTGAGGAGCAGGAAAATCTGACGCTCCGCCAGGCTGAAATAATTGATATTTATTATGACTCCGGCGAGTGGGTGCTCACCACCCGGCTCGAGGCCGTTTACCGCGCGAAGTGCGTGGTACTCGCGACGGGTACTTTTCTCGGCGGCAGAGTCTATATCGGCGATGTCTCATACGAGAGCGGACCGGACGGGATGTTTCCGGCGACCGAGCTGTCGAAGTCGCTCAAAGCCCTCGGACTCCCTCTGCGCCGATTCAAGACGGGCACGCCCGCGCGAGTCAACCGCAGAAGCGTTGAGACCGAAAAGCTCGAACCGCAGTTCGGCGATGAGGATATAGTGCCGTTTTCGTTCACGGGCAGGTACGAAGTGAAGAACACGCGCGAATGCTATGTGACCTACACGGGGGAGGAGACGAAGAAAGTTATTCTCTCGAACCTCCACCGCTCGCCGCTCTATTCAGGAAAGATAGACGGAGTCGGTCCGCGCTATTGCCCGAGCATAGAGGACAAAATAGTCCGCTTCTCCGAAAAGGAGCGGCATCAGATATTCATCGAACCATGCGGCGCGGAGACTCAGGAAATGTATCTTCAGGGACTCTCTTCTTCGCTGCCGGAGGATGTGCAGCTCGAATTCCTGCACACTATCCCCGGATTGGAGCACTGCGAGGTCATGCGCACCGCATATGCTATAGAATATGACTGCATCGATCCGCTCGCGCTCAAGCGCAGTCTTGAGTTCAACGACTTTGACGGACTCTTCGGCGCAGGCCAGTTCAACGGTTCGAGCGGATACGAAGAGGCCGCCGCGCAGGGACTGATAGCGGGCATCAACGCCGCGCGCAAGGTTCAGAAAAAGAGCGTGCTCGAACTCGACCGTGCCAGCTCGTATATCGGAACGCTCATAGACGACCTCGTCACAAAGGGCTGCTCCGATCCGTACAGAATGATGACCTCGCGCTCGGAATACAGACTCCTGCTCAGACAGGATAACGCCGACCGCCGCCTGACTCCTATAGGCTACGAACTGGGACTCATCTCGCAGGAGCGCTATGACGCATTCTGCCGCAAGCTCGAATTGATTGAAGACGAGAAGCGCCGCGCAGAAAATACTACTATCCACGCGTGCAAAGAGCTGAATGATATACTTGTTTCACGTGAAACATCGCCCATCGACGGCGGAATAAGACTCTCCGAGCTTCTGCGCCGTCCGCAGGCTGATTATAAACTGCTCGCCCCGTTTGACCCGACGCGCCCGGACTATCCGAAAGAAGTGTTCGAGCAGGTCGAGATAGATATCAAATACGAGGGATATATAAAACGCCAACAGGCGCAGGTCGACGAGATGCGCCGACTCGAAGTGAAAAAAATACCGCAGGATATAGACTACGCCGCGCTCGGCGGACTGCGGCTTGAGGCGGTCGAGAAGCTTTCAAAGATACGCCCGGAGAATGTCGGTCAGGCGTCGAGAATATCCGGCGTCAGCCCTGCGGACATTTCGGTGCTGCTGATTCATCTGGAGAGGGAGAACAGGAAACATGATAAATAAAGACAGGCTCAAAAATATCTGCGCCGATATCGGCGTTGAGCTCGACGCGCAGGCTCTTGAAAGATTTGAGCTTTTTGCGTCGATGCTCGTCGAAAAAAACAAAGTGCTCAATCTCACCGCCATAACCGACCCCGAGGGGATAGCCGTCAAGCACTTTGCGGACAGTCTCACTGCGCTTCGCATGATCGATCTTCGGCCGGGGACGAAAGTCATAGATGTCGGCACGGGCGGCGGATTCCCGGGGATTCCTCTGCTGATAGCCCGCCCGGAGATAAAGCTCACCATGCTCGACTCGACGGGCAAAAAGCTGGCATTCGTCTCGCAGAGCGTTGAAGAACTCGGACTTTCCGCTAATATAGTCCATGCACGCGCCGAAGAAGCGGGGCAGGGGGAGCTGCGCGAGAGCTTCGATTTTGCGGTGTCGCGCGCGGTCGCGGCGATGAATATTCTGTGCGAGTACTGCCTGCCGTTTGTTAAAGTCGGCGGAACTTTTTGCGCGATGAAAGGCGCAAAGGGTGCCGAAGAACTCGACTGCGCGGGAAAAGCCATTGCCACACTCGGCGGCGAGACTCAAAAGACCGAGACTCTCATACTGCCTGACGGCGGCGAGAGAGTTCTGATAAATGTAAAAAAGATATCGCACACTGCGACAAAATACCCGCGCCCTTCGGCACAGATTTCAAAAAAGCCGCTCGTATAACGGGGAAAAGCTCCCGAACGGCTCATTTCTGCCCGACCGAAAACAGTGGACAACCGCCTTTTCCGGTGATATGCTTTTATCACAGAGGAACGGCGGTTCTTCTATTATCGGAAAGGACAAGTGCCATGGAAGTTTCAAAAGCCGGAGCTGTTCTGCTCATTCCTGTTGATAAGATCAGGACAAACCCGAATCAGCCGAGAAAATATTTCGACCCCGACGAGCTTTCGTCCCTCGGCGAGAGCATCCGCCGCAATGGAATACTCCAACCGCTTTCGGTGCGCGCGGAGGACGGGGACGGAAAATATGAGCTGATAGCAGGGGAGCGGCGGCTCAGAGCTGCAACAGAATCGGGCTTCGACCGCGTGCCGTGCATTGTTATAAATGCGGATTCCACGCAGGCGGCTGTCTATTCCGTGATAGAGAATCTTCAGCGGCGCGACCTCAACTTTTTTGAAGAGGCGCTTGCGATAGAGTCGCTCGGCGAAAAGTACGGACTCGACAGAGCTCAGCTTTCGGAAAAGCTCGGAAAAGCTCCGTCCACCGTGTCAAATAAGCTTCGGCTTCTGCGCCTGCCCGAGGATATCCGCGAGAAGATGATTTCCGCAGATTTAACCGAGCGCCATGCCCGTGCTCTGCTCAGGATAGAAGATTTAAATAAGCTGCACGCCGCGACAGATACGGTCATAAAGCGTTCGCTGAATGTGGCGCAGACCGAAAAGCTCGTCAATGCGATTCTCGATGACGAGACCGCGCACAAGCCGCACGTTATAAAGCTCTTCAAAGATGTCCGCATCTTTGTCAACACAATAAACCACGCCGTCGATACCATGCGCGAAGCGGGCATCAGGGCGGAGTCCCTGCGCACCGAGACGCAGGACAGCATCGAGTTCACGGTGCGCATACCGAAAGAGTTCGCCTGCCGCAACGCAGGCTGACCCATAAATTTGACAATCCCCCATTACCATATCTTTCTCTTTCACACCCCACATCACGGCAGGGCGGCAGACTTCCGAAAAGAAGCCTGCCGCTTTGTCGTTTCAATGTTTCACGTGAAACATCGGTGTCCGATATTCTGATTGACCTTTTCAAAGCGTTATGGTATAATTTTTGCAGTATTTTTGGCCGAAAAAGGCAAAGGAGACTTCGGATTGGGAAAGGTAATTGCAATAGTCAATCAGAAAGGCGGCGTCGGCAAGACGACCTCGGCGGTCAACCTCGCGGCGGCCGTCGGCGACAAGGGGTATAAAGTCCTCCTCGCGGACATCGACCCGCAGGGCAACGCGACGAGCGGACTCGGCATCAACAAGCGCGCGCTCGAGCAGTCGGCATATGATGTGATGATAAACTCCGTCCCCGCAAAGGATGTTATCCTCGAGAGCGAGTATGAGAACGTTTGGGTTCTGCCGTCGAACATGGCTCTCGCCGGCGCGGAGCTTGAACTCGTGGATATGGATCGCCGCGAGAGCAGACTCAAGACTGCGCTCGCACCCGTCAAGGCGGATTTTGATTTTATCTTCTTTGACTGCCCACCCTCGCTCGGACTCATAACCCTCAACGCCCTGTGCGCTTCGGATACTGTCATGGTGCCGATCCAGTGCGAGTATTACGCGCTCGAAGGTCTGTCGCAGCTCATGTCTACTGTCAGGCAGGTCAAGCGCCTCTATAACCCGATGATCGAGATCGAGGGAGTTCTGCTCACGATGTACGACGGCAGACTCAATCTCACTCAGCAGGTCGTTGACGAGGTCAAACGCTTCTTCCCCAGAAAGGTCTATTCCTCGGTCATTCCGCGAAATGTCAGACTCTCCGAGGCTCCGAGCTTCGGTCAGCCGGTCATGTACTATGACAGAAGCTCAAAGGGAACGAGCGCATATAACGACTTTGCGGACGAGTTCCTGAGAATGAACGGAAAGAAAAGCAACTGAGCCGAAAGGGGAAATATAAATGGCAGCAAAAAAAGGCGGACTCGGCCGCGGGCTTGACGCTCTGTTTGCCGACAACTCCATTGAAGAGATAGCCTCGACCAGCGCGGTCAAGCTCAAGATAATGGATATCGAGCCCAACCGCGACCAGCCGAGAAAAATATTTGACGAGGATGCGCTCGCCGAGCTTGCGGACAGCATAGCGAAACACGGCGTCATTCAGCCGCTTCTCGTGCGCCCGATGCCGGACGGCAGCTATCAGCTCGTCGCCGGCGAACGCCGCTGGCGCGCATCGCGCATGGCGGGTCTGACCGAAGTTCCCGTTGTTATAAAAGAGCTCAGCGACGACGAGGCGATGGCTCTCGCTCTTATAGAAAACCTCCAGCGCGAGGATCTCAACGCGATTGAAGAGGCGCAGGGCATAAAGGCGCTCATGGACACCCTCTCGCTGACTCAGGACGAGGCGGCGGAGCGCGTCGGCAAATCCCGTCCCGCAGTGGCTAATGCGCTGAGACTTCTCAAGCTCCCGGACAGCGTTATTGCGCTCGTCTCGGACGGCAAGCTCTCGCCCGGTCACGCACGCGCCCTGCTCGGTTTCAAAGATGAGCAGGATATCATCGAGACGGCGGATTTGATTATAGAAAAAGGGCTGACCGTCCGCGATGTTGAAAAATTAGTCAAAAAGAGAAATAAAGAGCCCAAGGCGGAGAAGCCAGCCGCTCGCCGCGCGAGCTACTATGACGAAGTTGAACTCGCTCTGACCGACTTCCTCGGAAGAAAAGTCAAGGTCGGCACGAAGCCCGGCAAGGAGAGCGGAGTGCTCGAGATAGATTTCTTCGACAAAGACGATCTGACCCGTCTGGCAGATGCGCTCAAGAGCCTCGGCGACTAAATGCAAATTCCCTCCGCTCATGCGGGGGGGATATCTTTTGCCCGCGGGCATAAATCTGTGTTGAGGTGATTGCATGACAGAGGTTCTGATAACGGCGCCGTGCAGCGGTGAGATAAAGCTGCGGCTCGAAGAATTCAAAAACAGCTGTGTATTTTTATTTAAAGACAGAAAAAGCGATATAGGCAGCGCCGAAGTGGTTATCGGCGAACCGCGCACGGAGAGAATAAGAGAGGCGAAGAACCTGAAATTTGTCCAGATGACCTGGGCGGGCGCGGATATATACACGCGCGGCGGCTTCCCGCAGGGGATAAAAATAGCGAATGCGTCCGGCGCGTTCGGCCCGGTCATTGCTGAATATGTTATCGGCGCGATTCTCTGCGTCTACAGGCGTTTCCCTGAGTATGTCGAAAATCAGAAGGTGTGCATCTGGCGCGATGCCGGAGCCGAGCGGACGATTGAAGGCAAAACGGCTCTTATTTTAGGCACTGGCGACATCGGCTCGAATATCGCAAAGCGGCTCTCGGCGTTCGGGACAAAAAATATCGGCATTCGCAGAACAGGCGCGCCCGCGCAATATTTTGATGAGATGCACACGCTGTCTAATATAGACGCTCTTCTGCCGCGTGCGGATTTAGTCATCGGCTGTCTGCCGAACACAAAAGAGACGGGGCATATATTAAATTACGACCGCCTCTGCCTGATGAAGAGTGACGCGCTGTTTATAAATGTCGGGCGCGGGAGTCTTATTGACACGGACGCGCTCATCCGCGCGCTCGAAGAGCGGCGCATTGCGGGCGCGATTCTCGATGTGCTCGAAAATGAGCCGCTCGCGGCGGATTCTCCGCTGTGGAAAATGCCGAATGTTTTGATAACCCCGCATATCTCCGGGCGCGGTTTCGGTCACGACCCGGCGACGGAAAAGAAAGTATGGGACATCTGTCTCGAAAATCTTCGCCGATATATAGCAGGGGAGGATATTATCAACAAGGTTGATATGAACCTCGGATATTAAAAATCAAACCCTCCGGCGGACGGAGAGTAAAGACAACCAACCTGCCTGGTATAAGCTTTGGGCAGGTTGGTTTTGTTGATGGGTAAATTGAGTATCGTTATAGAATATATTCAGGCGCCCCTGAAGGGGAGCTGTCGCAGAGCGACTGAGGGGTTTGTTTCGCTTCGTTCAAAGTAATAAGTAAAATTGAATAGTGAAAAAGTTCGCAATATGAGCGAATATCATCCGCCCGCGAAATCTGCACAAATTTATTGACGCGCAACATGTAGGGTGCGGCGACCTCGACGCACCGATGCCGCGTGAGCGGCATGAAATCCTCGAACTGTTCATTACCGACCGTTTGTAGGGACAGCCCTTGCGGCTGTCCGTTATCGGCGTAGTCGATAGAAAGATTTAAACAGGTAGACAAGCCTCGTTTTTTGAACTCTTGCAAAGTAAAAGTAAGTGACCAAGCCGACTTTTGTAATCAAGCTTCCAATAGTCGCGCCGCAGTGGTAGAAACCAACTGGGTTAGGTGAGGGAACGGCTTGCGAAGCAAGACGCACGAGCGCGCACTCGTTCAAGCTCCGGCGCGGCGTTGCGGGTGTCTCGGGGCGAAGCCGCCCGCAAGGAGGTGAGCAAGTGTCGGTTTTGCACAGCAAAACTGCTTGCACTTAAAAGCATTGAATTTTTGATGACAGGCAAGAAAAAGACGCGCAGAAATGCTTTCGCATTTCAAGCGGTTTTTTCGCAGCATGGCGCAAAAAGACTTGCTTTTAAGCGGTGCTTGCTTGCCTTCTTGCGGGCACAGTTTGCTTTTCTTTTGCAGGCGTTTTCTTTTTCAAACAAAAAAATGTCGAAACGCTGTAAGAGATAAAATATTTAGTTAAGGTAGGTAGCGAAGGCAGAGGGTAAAAATTTTATAGTCTAACATCGTGCCGCTGGCGCGTCAAAGGGTCGTCGAGTCGCCGACCCCTACAAAAGGACATCTAAAAAAGCAAGGAAAAATCGGCAACTCCGGACAACAACCCTAAATCTCCGCTTCGCCGTGCCGTATACACAAAAATCCTACCCAAGGGATTTTCCTCGGGTAGGATTGCTTTTTTATGCTTATAAGCCTGCGGGCGTTATATTAAAGATGAGTCGAAGCCTCGGTGACATCCTGCATCGTGACCTGCTCTTTTTCGTACTGGCTCTGATACTTCTCCTGATAGTAGTTTTCCGCCTTGCAGTCGAAAGTGCCGTCGGGCGAGACAGTGATTATCGTGCAGCCGCGCTGGGAACCGCGCTTGTTGATTCCTGAATAGGCGAGGTAGTCGATGCTGTATCCGTAAGTCATGCGGATGCCTTTATAATAAATCGAGAAGTTGTTGTCGTGGTCGTGACCGAAGAAGAGTCCCTTCGTCGAGCCAAGCTCCCGTATCGTCTCGAACAGATCGTCTTCACCCATGCCGCAATAGATTATCTTTTTGCCCTCACCGGCTTTGCCGTAGACATACTTGACATTTTCCGTGTCCTTGAAGCCGTTTGCCATGTATTCGTACCATGCGTCGCGCTGTTCGGTCAGCGGAATGTGGAAGAACGCGAGGGACTTGACATCCGAATTCTCGGGCAGACCCAGCTCCTTGAGACGCTCGTTGTTCTGCTTGTTCATGAGATTTACGTTGTCTCTGTACCACTGAACCTGGTTCTCATGGATGTTGTCGTATTTCCACATCATGCCAAGGAAGTCGCCGTCGGTGTACGAGTGGCTGTCGAATATGTAGAGCGACTGGGTGAGGATGCCCTTGGAGTTCTTGACGTTTATGACCTGGTTGCCGTAGCCGTCAACATCGTCGGGACCCTTCTGGAACAGGCAGTATTTGAAGCCGGAGTTGCCGTAGAAGTCGGAAATCTGCTCGCGGGAGTAGTAGCTGTAAGCCTCGGTGTCGTGGTTGCCGAAGGCGACCGTCCAGTAGACCCCGAGATGCTCCATGAGAGCGGCTATTTCTTTGGCGGGCAGCTTGTTGTTGAATGTCGCCGCCTTGAAGAAAACGGGGAACGCCATGTCGCCCGTTATAATAACGAGGTCGGGCTTCTCTGCCTGAATCATAGTGGCGACTGCGTTTATCGCCTGCGAGTCCTTCTTGAGCGAGAGCCAGCCGCCACCGAGATGTATGTCGGTCAGCTGCATGATCTTGAGATCGCGGTCGGTCGTGAACGTCCAGTAGCCGTTCTCGTCTTTTTCGGGTACGAGCTGATTCTCAATGACCACCGGGTCATAGCTTTCGGCGCGCTTGATGTTCGCCTTGTCGCCGATAATCGTTATCATAACGACGGTAATAACAAACAGCGCGAAAACGCCGAGGATCGAGCCTGTGATAATCAGCGCTCTCTTTTTCTTCTTCGGGTCTTTTTTCTTTTTCTCTTTCATTTTTGCTCCTTTCATGACTCTTCAGATTTTCAATATGTGCAGCGTCACGCCTTTTTCTTTGCAGGCGTTGACAAGTTTTTGAGTTATTTCATTTTCGTCTGTATTTTCCGGGAATTTGGGCTTTGCAAACGCTTCAATTTCCGTCCCCGTGCGGCGGTAGGTGATATAATCGACCGCAACGCCGAGGGAGTCAAATATTTCAGATATCTCTTCGCGTTTGCCGCTGCCGACGAAGTCGAGCATCACCGCGCCCGATTTTTTCGCGAGCTTCACTGCCGAGGTTATCAGCACCGTGCTGATAACAAGCCCGAACACCGCGTCGACCGCGAACTCGACATACTGCGAGACGGTGAGACTCATGACCGTGGCGAGGGTTATGAAGCAGTCGAGAATGCTGTCCGCCGCCATGACCTTTATTATCGGCGAGCCGGTGATTCGGTAGACCCCGCGATAGGCGAAGAACATGATGAACTTCACTGCGACCGTGACTATTAGCATCACGAGATAGCGCGTCAGATAAGATATAGGCGTCGGATAGAACAGCCGCTCGAGCGAATTATATGCGAAATACAGCCCCGTGAGAAGTATTATCACCGACATGACGAACGAAAAGAACTGCTCCGCTTTTTTGATTATCGCGCGCGTGCCCTCGCTCGATGAGCTGAGCAGCGCGGCGAAGCAGATGAACGCCGCAAGCCCCGAGAGGCTGTCGAACATATTGTTCACGGCGTCCGAATATATGCTGATGCTGTTCGCGCACAGACCAACATAGAGCTTGACCGAAAACAGCGCGACATTCAGCGCGAACGCTGCCGCGCAGGTTATAACTGTTATCTTGTCGTTTTTCTTCATAGCTTCACCCGAAAGCGCGTTTTAGAGCGCGAGCTTTACTACCGCTTTCTTCACTTTTCCGCCGCTGCGGATGCAGGGCTTGTGCGCGTCGCCGGGAAACAGAATAAGAAATTCGCCCGCCGAGAGCGTCACTCTCATGTGCTCGTCCCCGCTGTAAAATGCTATGTCGCCGCCCTTTGAATATTCCTCGCTCTCTTCCTTGAGCGAGCCGAGCGGCGCCCAGTCGATGCGTTCTTCGCCCTCGAGAACCGCCTGAAGATCGGCGTACTTTTTATGCGCCTCAAAGCGCATATCGCCGTTAAACTCCTTTGGCTCATAGCTCGACACGTTTGCGAATATTTTTTCGCCGTCTATCTCATAGTGTCCGTCGGCAATATTCTCTCCGACGAGGAACTCCGCCGCCCTGTCGAGCCCCGGCAGGCAGGAAAAATAGAGCGGAAGATTCTCGAATTTGTCAATAATCATAGCGATGCCTCTTTTTGTATGTTGTTTTACAGCACGATACTAATTCTATTGTAAAATCTGTGTAAAATATACCGCACACCCATTTTACACGAGTGCGCGGCATCAGTCAACAGAAAATGGCTATTTGGAAAGATTTTCGAGCCTTTTTGCGACAAGCTCGAGCTCGTCTTTGCTGTTTATTTCGAGGTCGCTCTCGATTATCTTGTTGCGTACTTCAACGGGCAGCGCGTCAAAGCATTCGCGTATCTCGCGGTTTTCAAGAAAGAATTTTCCCATTTTATAAAAGCCTCCTTCAATTCTATTTTTGCTCCGCCGCGCGCCGATATTCATTGAAACCGCGCCCGGCGTGTGGTATAATTCATCTGTCAGAAAACAGGAGGGTATTTTATGCAGAGAATAACCAGCTTTTCGGTCGATCACGACTATATAGTCCCGGGGATGTACATCTCGCGCATCGACGGCGATATCACAACATACGATCTGCGCACCCGCAAGCCGAACTGCGGAGACTATATGGATAACATCACGATGCACTCCATGGAGCATATGCTCGCGACGTTCCTGCGCAACTCGGACGCGGCGGAAGATGTCATATACTTCGGCCCCATGGGCTGCCGCACGGGCTTTTATCTGCTCATGCGCTCGCAGAACCATGAGCGCGCGCTCGAAAAAGTCAAAGAGGCGCTGAGAAAGACTATTGACGCGCCGGAGATGTTCGGCGCATCGCGCAAGGAATGCGGCAACTATAAAGAACTCAGCATCGAGGCGGCGCACAAAGAGGCGGCGCGGTATCTCAAAGAGCTCGAGAGCCGCGAGCAGGATTTCAAATATCCCACGGAATAAAAAGGAGACAGCCATGACCGGAATAATCGGAGCGATGAAAATCGAGATAGAGGCGCTCAACGCGCAGATGGAGAACAGGCAGACAAAGACAGTCAGCGGCATCGAGTTCACGAGCGGCACGCTCTGCGGGCGCGAAGTAGTGACCGCCGTGTGCGGAATAGGCAAAGTGTTCGCGGCGATGTGCGCCCAGACTATGATCCTGCTCTATTCACCGGATAGGATAATAAACACGGGCGTTGCCGGAAGCCTGAGCACGAAGCTCAATATCGGCGATATCGCGGTCAGCGACTTCGTTGTCGAGCACGATATGGACACGAGTCCGCTCGGCGACCCGGTCGGCATGATATCGGGCATAAATATAGTTGATATCCCCGCCGACGGCGAGCTTGCCGATAAAATCTGCGCTGCAGCCGAGGGCGTCGGCGGCATCAGATGCGTCAAGGGCAAAATTGCCTCGGGCGACTGCTTTGTCAACAGCGCGGAGAAGAAGAAATATATCTCCGAAACTTTCGGCGCGATAGCCTGCGAAATGGAGGGCGCGGCGATAGGTCATGTGTGCTATGTGAACAAAGTCCCGTTCTGCGTTATCCGCGCGATATCCGACGCGGCGGACGGCTCATCGCACATGGATTATTCAAAATTCACCGCCCTTGCCGCGAAGAATTCGGCGGCGGTCATGACAGAACTGCTCAGAAGCGGAAAATAAACGATTTTTTCGATTTTTTTTGATTTAGGGCTTGACTCAACGCTCGATTTGTGATATATTATTCGAGCGTTGAGATGCTGGTGTAGCTCAGCTGGTAGAGCAGCTGATTTGTAATCAGCAGGTCGGGGGTTCGAATCCGTCCACCAGCTCCAGTTTTTTTCCAACCTCAACGAAAACAGAATATGGGAGAGTTCCAGAGCGGTCAAATGGGGCAGACTGTAAATCTGTTGTTTCGGCTTCGGTGGTTCGAATCCACCCTCTCCCACCATGAAAAAGCGAACTTTTGTCTACTGACAAAGGTTCGCTTTTTCAATGAAATAAATCCCTTACGGGATTTGTGAAATAACGCGCTGCCTTATGAAATAGCTGACGCTATGAAATACGCTGCGGCGTATGAGGGATTTATTTTATTTCACATTTTGCCGCAAGGCAAAATATTTCATAATCCGTAAGGATTATTTCATATTGCGTAGCAATATTTCATTTAATATGTTATAATCCTCACAGAGGTGGTCGCCGTGAAAGAAAATAAACTTGTTGATTTGTCTATAGACTTTGCCGTAAAAATCATGAAACTCTGCGAAACGATCAAAGGTCATTATTCCCTTGTGAATCAGTTAGAGCGCAGTGCAACCTCCATTGGTGCCAATATTCACGAGGCAAACTATGCCCACGGCAAACCGGATTTTATTGCGAAATTACAGATCGCGCTGAAAGAATGCTACGAAACTGAATACTGGATGGATTTGTTTGTAAAATCCGATATCTTGAACAGAGACATCGCCATCAATCTTTACAATCAATGTGGAACAATTCGTAGAATTTTGATTGCTTCCATCAACACCGCAAAGGAAAATTCGAAATGAAAATACGAATCATCGGTTGCAGCGGATCCGGCAAAACGTATTTTGCCAAAAGGTTATCCCAAAAGTATAATATACCTAATTATGACTTGGATGATATCCAATGGGATAACAGCCAAAATTCATACGGGGTTAAAATGCCTGTAGAAAAGCGCAATCAAATGTTGAATGACATATTACAACAGCCGGAATGGATTATAGACGGAGTTTATTATGCCTGGGTTCAAAGGAGCTTTGAAGAAGCGGATATGATTTATGTACTGAATATGCCAAAATACCTATATAGTTTTCGCATAATTAAAAGATTCATTAATAGAAAAATTGGTCTCGAAAACGGTAAGAAAGAGACATTAAAATCTGTTTATAATCTTTTGAAATGGACCGATACTTTTCAAAAAACAAATATGAAAGATATTATTAAAATTTTAGAACCTCATAAAAATAAAGTAGTTTTTATAAAAAAGAAAGCGGAAATGTATCGAATATTAGCCGATTAGTTATGTGAGAGTTCAAATCCATACAGCAAATACACGAAAACATCTTTTTTGTAGCCCTTAGCCAGAAAAAGGCACTTGCGATTGCAAGTGCCTTTTTCAGTGAAATTCGTTCCTCTGGAACGAGTGAAATATCTTCGATGTGAAATATTTGCTTCGCAAATGTGAAATATGCCTGCGGCATATGAAGGAACGAATTTTATTTCACTTGATGCGCAGCATCAATTTTCACAATTCCGAGCGGACGAGGAATTGTTTCACCGCGAGCAGGCGAGCGATTTTACTTTTCGCTTCTCATACAACAACCCCCGGAGACTTCCAAAATCTCCGGGGGTTCATTTCATTTTTAGCCGTGCTTGCTCGTTTTTTCGCGTTTACTCGCTGTATCTGTCTGCGATGCTTCTGCCCATGAGCACGCCCATGACGGACGCCATCATCAGACCTCTTGTCCAGCCGCTCGAGTCGCCGAGGCAGTGGAGACCTCTGACGTTCGTGTCGAAGTTTTCATCCATCTTGATGCGGTTGGAGTAGAACTTGAGCTCGGGGGAGTAGAGCAGCGTCTCCTCCGCGGCGAAACCGGGGACAACATAGTCGACAGCCTGGATGAAGTTGATTATGTTGAGCATCGCGCGGTAGGGCATGGCGGCGGTTATGTCGCCCGCGACGGCGTCGGGGAGAGTGGGTCTGACATTCGAGCGGTCAAGCTCCTTCTGCCATGTGCGCTTTCCGTCGAGGATATCGCCGTAGCGCTGGACGAGAATATGTCCCGCGCCGAGCATGTTTGTCAGCTCGCCGACCTTCTGTGCGTATTCGATCGGCTGGTTGAACGGCTGATTGAAGTTGTGGGAGCAGAGTATCGCGAGGTTCGTGTTGTTGCTCTTGAGCTCTTTGTATGAGTGTCCGTTGACAACGGCGAGGTCGTTGTCGTAGTTCTCCTGGCTGACAAAGCCGCCGGGATTCTGGCAGAATGTGCGGACCTTGTTCTTGAACGGCTTGGGATAGCCTATGAGCTTCGACTCATAGAGAACATCGTTGACCTTCTCCATGACCTCGTTTCTTATCTCAACGCGCACGCCGATGTCGACCGTGCCGGGCTGATGGGATATATCATGCTGAGCGCAGAGCTTTTCGAGCCAGTCCGCGCCGCGGCGTCCGGTCGCGATGACCGTGTGATCCGCGAAGATCTCTATGTTCTCGTCGCCCTTGCGGACATAGACGCCCTTGCACTGGTCGCCCTCAAGAATTATGTTGTCGCACTCGTAGCCGAAGAGCATGTCAACGCCGTTTTCGATGAGATACTGCTCGATGGCATAGTATATGTCCTGCGCCTTCTCGGTGCCGAGGTGGCGTATCGGGCAGTCAACGAGGCGAAGACCCGCTTTTATCGCGCGCTTTCTTATCTCCTTGACTTCCTCTTCGCGTCCGACGCCCTCAACATGGGTGTCCGCGCCGAACTCGAGATAGATGCTGTCGGCATATTCAATGGTCTTCTGCGCCACATCGTAGCCGATGAGCTCGGGGAGCTGACCGCCGACCTCGGGACTCAGGGACAGTTTGCCGTCCGAGAACGCGCCCGCGCCGGAGAACCCGGTCGTTATGTGGCAATAGGGCTTGCAGTTGACGCACTTGTTGGTCTTCGATTTGGGGCAGCGGCGCTTTTCAATCGGCTGACCCTTTTCAACCATCATAATTTTCTTGTTCGCGCCCTTGCGGATAAGCTCAATGGCCGTGAATATTCCGGCAGGGCCCGCGCCGATGATAACTACGTCGTATTTCATTGGTACACCTCGTTCTTTATTCGGGAAGAGTTATCTCTTCGTTTATTCTTTCAACGCCGTCCGTGCCGATCTCGTGAAGAGCCGGCAGAAAGAAGAGTCCGGGCGCTCTGCCGGACGGGAACAGATCGAGCAGCGGAACCATCACGAAAGCGCGCTCGTGTATTCTCGGGTGGGGCAGGGTGAGCAGGAAGCTCTCGCTCTTCATGCCCTCATAGAGCAGCAGGTCGAGGTCGAGCACGCGCGGTCCGTCTTTTATCGTCCTCACGCGGCCGTAAGCTCCCTCGATGCCGAGGCATGCGCCGAGCAGCATCTGCGCGGACAGCTCCGTCTCCACTATTATTGCGGCGTTGTAAAACAGCGGCTGTGCCTCATATCCGACCGGACGGGTCTCATAGACGTGGGAGCACGCCGTTATTTTCGTTTTTGGCAGGCGGGACAGAGAGCGCACTGCGCCGTTTATGTTCTTCAGTCTGTCCCCCATGTTTGAACCGATCCCTATAACTGCCTGCATACAGTTTGCCATAAAATCTACAGTCCTTTCGATTGATGTTTCTTGCCCGTTTTATGTTTTTACTTTCTTTCCCTGTAAATGCTGACTGCGGCGAAGCCGAAATCCGCCTTCATCGGCGCGTCCGGCTTTTTGCAGGTCACTCTCACGCCCTCAATGGGCGGAAATTCTTCGAGCAGTGCATCGGCAACACGCCGCGCGGCACGCTCAATGAGCTTGTCCTTCTGCGAGGAAAACACCCTGCGCGCGCATTTTATCATCTGCGCGTAGCTGACGGTGTCGTTTAAGTCGTCGCTCTCGCCGGCTTTTGAAAGCGGAATATCCGCCTCAATGTCGAGAATGAAGAACTGCCCGTCCTCCTGCTCCTCGGGATTGACTCCGTGATAGGCGAAGAGGCGAAGCGAATCTATAATTATCTTATCCACCGTTTGCCTCCCCGTATATCTTTTTCAGTGCGTCCGCGACGCGCGCCGACTGGACGGCGGAGAACACATCGTGGGCGCGGATAACATCTGCGCCGTTCAATATGCTCGCCGTGTGCAGCGCCACCGTTCCCGGGTCGCGCTTTGCGGCGTCTGTCTCGCCCGATGCCGTGCCGATAACGCGCTTTCGCGACGCGGCGGACATCAGCGCGCTGCCGTCGGTCTTTATCTTCCCGATATCCCTTATCAGGCGCAGGTTGTCCTCGTAGCTTTTTGCAAAGCCGATTCCCGGGTCGAAGCAGAGGCTGCTCGCCGGTATCCCGTGAGATTTTGCGACCCTCGCGGCTCTGCCGAAAAAGTCGAGCACATCGTCGGAGACCCCGTTTTCATAGACGGGGACGGCGTCCGCACCGGCGGGATTGTGCATGATTATCCACCCCGCGCCGAATTCGCTGACGACCTTCGCCATCTCGTCGCTCGCTTCTCCGCTGACATCGTTGATTATCTTCGCGCCGTGCGTGAGAGCCGTGCGCGCGCATTCGGGATAGAATGTGTCAACGCTTATCGGGACGGTTATCCTGCCCTTTAACAGATCGAGCACCGGAATGAGCCTCGCGTTCTCTTCGTCGGCGGAGAGCCTTGTTGAGCCGGGGCGGGTCGACTGCGCGCCGACATCGATGATATCCGCGCCGAGCGCCTGCATCTCGAGCGCGTGCTCAAGTGCCTTCTGCGGCTCGTCCCATTTGCCGCCGTCCGAAAAGGAATCGGGAGTTATATTGAGTATCCCGCACACAAGGGTGTGGGAGGAGGTATCAAAAATAAATCTCTCCATAGTATCGCCTTATTTTGTCAGAAGTGATATTGCCTCGGCGCGCGCCCTGGCGTCCGAGCGCATCGTGCCGCGCAGAGCGGAAGTCCTCGTCTGCGCACCCGACGCACGCGCTCCGCGCATCGTCATGCACAGGTGTTCCGCCTCGATAACGACCGCCACGCCGAGCGGGTCGAGCTGTTCGTCAAGGAAGTCCGCAATCTGCGAAGTGAGCCTCTCCTGGAGCTGGGGCCTGCGCGCGAAGCTGTCAACTATCCTCGCGAGCTTCGACAGGCCGATAACTTTGCCGTCGCGCGGGATATATGCTATATGCGCCCTGCCGATAAACGGCAGAAGATGATGCTCGCACATCGAATACATCGGGATATCGCGGACAATGACCATCTCTTCGTTTTTCTCTTCGTTGAAGAGCTTGACGTGGCGCTTCGGATCGTCCTCGAGCCCCGAGAAAATCTCTTCATACATTCTGGCGACCCGCGCGGGCGTTTCGACAAGACCCTCTCTGTCCGGATCCTCGCCGACCGCCGCAAGTATCTCGCGTACAGCCGCCTCGATTCTCTTTTTATCCATCATTTCACCCCGGTTACACGAGAATAAATTCGATGACACAGTGGGTGTCGTCGGCGATATAATTAATCTGCGTTGTTGAAAATCCGCCCTTGCCCGCGTCGGCGATGCTGAGGAGTCTGTAGATCTCCTCTTTTTTCAGCAGTCCATCAATGGCGCGTTGATAAGCGTCTTCGGAAGAGAACCTGACGTCGAGTTTGTCGCCCGATTTATGCCCGCCGAACATATTTGAAAGAGCGGTTTTCATCTCGGCATTGTAGCCGTCGAACTGCCTGCCGAGTTTGACGAAATAGTTGCTGTCCGTCGCGGTGCAGCAGGCGGACGCATCGGAAAACGTGTGGGTTTTCAGTATCTCTTCGTCCGTAATATTGAAATAGGCATAGCGTTTGTTCTGCGTCACTCCCTCGCCGATGGGATCGTCCCAGGTGAGGTCGAGGTTATAGGGCTTGCCGTCGATAAAGACGACATTCCACATATGTCCCTCGCTCGCGCCGTCCTCGCGCTTCGCCGTGCCGGTGATGACATAGTTTTCTATTCCCGCCTTGTCGAGCAGGAGCTTCGCCGCCTTTGCGTATCCTTCGCAGGAGGCGGAGCCGTTGACGAGCACGCCGTAAGCGGAGCTTGCAATGAGCTTGTCGGAGTCGGTATATCTGCACGAGTCGATTATCGCGTCGTGGATAAGCAGTTCCTTGTCAAAATCAGAAGCTTCTTTGACTATTTTTGCGCCGAGCTCATCCGCTTTTGTCTGAAGCTCGGCCTTTTTCTGCTCATACTCGTCTTTGGTCATGGCGTATTCGCAGCTGAACCAGAACTTGCGGTCTCTCGAGACGAGCATACATTCGCGCCCGAGCATTATCAGCTCCGGGTTGTCGTACATAACGGCGAGCCAGACTTTTTCGAGCTCTTCGTTGTTGAGCTCCGGAATTTCAATTTCCTCGGGAAACGACTCAATGTCGCGGAGAATGGCGTTGTATGCGCGTTTCTCGTTCTCGTTAAGCTCGCCGAAGTAGTGCTTGAAGTCGCCGAACGCAGACACTTGTTCGGATGAGGGTATATTGTTCACCTTTTTCACCGAGCACCCGGTGAATATGAGCGTCAGCGCCAGCAGAAGCGCCGCAGGACACAGAAGCTTTCTTGCCAAATGACCGCCCCCTTGTTTTATATACGGTTATTTTCCGCGCTTGCCGGGCGTAACGGTCAGCTCGCCGGCGGAAGAAATGGATGTATATTTTATATCTCCCGCCGCCATCGCGGAGAGAGTGCGCTCACAGCGCGAGAAATCGACTATTGATATGTCGGTGTCCAAAGAGTCGATTATCTGCGAGAAATAGTTGCGCCCGGAGGCAAGATAGGTCTTGTTGATATACTGCGAGAACAGCACGCAGAGCAGTTCGCCCTGCTTCTGCGCTCCGCCGCCCGACGGGGTCAGGCAGTAGCGGAAATATTTTAGCAGCGTCTCGCCCTTGACGGTCTGGTTGCCGGGCATGAGCGAGAGCGACAGCTCCTTTGTCTTATAGCTTATGCGCTCGGGCACGGATATCTGCGCGCCGGAGAGCACGTTGATGGCATTCTTGAACTGATTCGCGGTCGAGACGGCGTATTTGTCCGCAGTGAATCCGCAGAGGGAGTCGACCGCTTTCTTGAGCTCTTTCGAGCCGCCGGTCTTGTAGTGACCCTTGAGGCTGTCTTTGTTGCCGGAGATATCCACCGAAGTATTCGGATCAAAGGCGCACACGCGCACCTCGCCCGAGTCGAGATCGGCGTTGACCGCGGCGACAAAGTAGAGTTCGTCCTTTTCGTCCGAGACGCAGGCGAACATAAATGCCGCCTTGCCGCCGAGCGGCGCAATAGCCTCGTCGGTGCTCCCGTCGGAGGATTCAACTTCCTTTTCCGGGAACAGGTCGTTCATTGAGAGATGATGCGATTTGAACATATAGGCTACGGAGACGAGGGCGAACGCGAGCAGAAAGCCGACGAATCCGAGCACGAAAAGCCGAAACTGCTTCGTCTTTTTCTCCTGCGTTGTGCGGAACTTCATTCCCTTTCTTTTCGCCATGCTATCACCTCCGATTATTTATAAAGTATTGCCGCCGAATATGCGCCGAGCGGGACATTGAGCCCGTCGGCGGCGCTGCCGAAGAGCGTGGATGCGCCCCGCCAGCGTTCGGGGACAGTGTATTCTATCCCGTGGCAGTTCGCGTTTGCGATTATCAGCGCACTGCCCGATTCGGAATTGCGCTCATATGCGATGCAGCCGAGCGCCGAGGATATGCAGTTGAACTCTCCGTCGATAAACGCGGGACAGAGCTTTCTTATCCTGCCAAGTGTTCTGTAGTGGCCGAGCAGCTCCGCGTTCTCTTTTCCCCAGGGGAAGCAGGCGCGGTTGAACGGATCTTCGCCGCCCGCGAGCCCGGCCTCGTCGCCGTAATAGACGCAGGGAACGCCGGGGAGCGTGAACTGCAAAACCGAGGCGAGCTTCAAAAGGCAAACGCCCTTTTGATATTGCTCTTCAGTCAAGATACCCCTGTCGCGCCCGTTTTCGGGGCGCCCGATATCGCCGCGGCCGAGCCGCGTTATGGCGCGTACCGTGTCGTGGGTGCCGATATGGTTCATCAGCGTGTCGAGCGACGCGCGGGGATAGTGTTCGACTATGTTTTCAACGCATTCGCGGAGCTCTTCCGCATTCGCCGTGCGGACAAAATCTATAACAGCATTTGCAAACGGATAGTTCATCACGCTGTCCAGTTCGCCGCCCTCGAGATATCTGCGGTGGTGGCCGTAGCTTATCTTGTCGGTCGCGTCCTCCCAGACCTCGCCGTAGATAAACGCGTCTTTTTTCTCTTTTCTGACCGCCTCGTGGAAGCGGTCGAGAAATTCATCGGGCAGTTCGTCCGCCACGTCGAGCCGCCAGCCCGACGCGCCGAGTCTGAGCCAGTGCCGCGCAACGCCGTTTTCGCCGGTCAGAAACGCCAGTACGCCCGGGTCTGTCTCATTTAGCTCCGGCAGGATGTCAACGCCCCACCAGCAGGCGTAATCGTCCGGCCAGCAACGAAAATTATACCACGAACGGTAGGGAGAATTTTTGTCGCAATATGCACCCTTGCCGCCGTAGGACGAAAATTTGTCAAAATATCTGCTGTCGGCGCCCGTGTGGCTGAACACGCCGTCGAGCAGAATTTTTATCCCGTACTCTTCGGCACTCTTGCAGAGAGACTTGAAATCCTCCTCTGTGCCGAGCATCGGGTCGATTTTCATGTAGTCGCCCGTGTCGTATCGATGGTTCGAGCGCGCGGAGAAAATCGGGTTTAAATATATGCAGGTGACGCCGAGGCTCTCGAGATAGCCGAGCTTCTCTTCGATGCCCTTGAGGTCGCCGCCGAAAAAGTCGTATTTCTCAATTTTTCCGTCGGAGTCGGGCTCCCAGTCGGGCTCTTCGCCCCAGCGGGAGTGATATTCCGCCGCCGGTTTGTTCTCGGGCAGGGGAGTTTTGCCGGAGCGGCAGAACCTGTCCGGGAATATCTGATACATTGTGCCGCCGCGAAGCCACAGGGGCGTGTCGCAGTTTTCGCGGCATACGGTCAGCCGCCAGCGCGAGCCCTCGCCGATGACGGCGCTGCCTTTAGATTCAAGTGATATTTTTTTCGTGCCCCACGGGGTGTCGTATTCAAAAAAGTACCAGACTATCCCCGCGTTTTCGGGTGCGGCGGTCTCGAGCCGCCACCATTCCTCGTTTTCGCCCTGCATTCGCTCCCACGAGAAAGAAAAATATTCTCTCTCGCCGCCGTCCGTCTCAAGAATGAGACGAACCGCGCTGCACTGCTCCGAGCGGGGCAGAACTATCCTGAAAATCATATCCTCACCCGAGCGCACAGCCGCGCCGGGCGAGAGATGATATTTTTTTCTCGAGTTGTAGGGGATAAAATGCATTTAAATCTGCCTTTATTTCGTGAGGATATATGTGCTGTCGGTGTTTGAAGCCGAGCTCTTCATTTCAATGACCTTTTTCGAGGCGGGGAAGTTGCGCTGGGCGTCCGCCTTGAGGGAGCTGAGATCGACCGCGAAAGCGGAGGCGTTCGCGCTCCAGAGAGAGCCGTTGTATATATCGCTGCTGCCGCCCGCAGCCGCTTCGCCCTTCATCGCGCAGATAACGGGAGTGCCGGAGCACGCGGAGACGCAGGAGTTGACAAAATTTACGAGCGCGGCGTTTCTCGATACCGAGCCCTCGCCGTCAAATGTCGCAACGTTAGAATTTAAGTCGGGGAACTGCACGCCGTCGAGAAGTATAACATCAACGCCGAGGTTCTTCACTTCCTTGACGACTTCGAGCAGATAGTTCTGAGCCGTCTGCGAATAGGGGTTGAGCCACGGCTTGCCGCCCTTGGAAGCCTCGTTGTCGAGCCAAATCATCTGAGTTTTGTTGTAGTGAACAGCCATGGTGCGGTCAATGCGCGGCATCTGGGTATCTTTGAAGCAGTATATGCGCGCAACGACTTTTATGCCGGACTGCTGAATTTTCTTGACGCTCGCGGCGGCGTTCGCCTGAGCCTTTGATGACGGAGCTTTGTCTTTTACAGCCGCTATAGACGAGGGATAGCTGAGATAGCCGGACGCATCTTTGAAGTCGATGACAACGGCGTTCTGACCCGCGCTCTTGAGCGAGGATACGAACTGATCGAGTCCGCTGCCGCCCGCGAGCAGGGAGACATTGCCGACGCGCGCCTTTATTTCGGTTGAGGTCTGCTGATTATCGGCGGGAGCGGTCGTGTCGTTCTTGCCGCCTTTGTTGTTCTTGTCTTTGTTGCCTTTGTTGTCCTTTTCGGCCTTCTGCGTGGTTTCGATATTCGCGTCGGAGATGCCGAGGAGCGTATCGGTGACGAAAAATGCCGCAGTGAAGACAACAGCCGCGCCGAGAATGCACGCGAGGACTATTCCAACTATCTTATTGCGCCTGCGCTCGGTGTAGCTCTTGCGGCGCTTCGAGCCGCCTGCCGCGTGCTTGCTGAACGCGGTTATGCTCCTGTGAGTGCCGGGAGAAAAATACTTGTCATATTTGCTGCGTTTTGCCATTTTTCATCATCCTCTGTGCCGCGCGGCGGGCATGACATCACCCGTCGGCGTCGGAATTTTTTAATTAATTATGAGAACAGGGAGCTGCCCGAGAAGCCGGAGAACGCGAGCGAGAGCAGCGCGACGTAGACGAACGCCGCCGGAGTGCCGCGGAAGGCTTTGGGCATATCCTGATTCTGCGAGATTATGTGCAGACCCTTGCATATGAGTGTCGCCGCGAGAATGAACGCGAGACCCGCGCCGATGCCGGAGCCGATGCTCTCGGGGAGAGTGTAGGCCGCGCTGCGGTTGAGCAGGGGAGTTGCGAGCACAAGGGTGTTGAGCGCCGCCATGCCGAGCGTGCCGAGAAACTTCTCGGTCGCGCCGAGGGCGAGCTTGAGTATGAGTCCGGTTATCAGGAAAACTACGATAAGCACGCCGCTGAACATTGCAAAATGCAGCGCCGAGGGCAGGGTGCTGAGCACCGGTATCATTTCGAGCGCGCGGCAGGCGAGTGCCGTGACGGTCGAGAAAAATGCGATCATCGTCGAGAACATCCAGAGTCTGCGCGGCTTCTTCGCAAGCATAAGAGCTTCGCTCGCCGCGTATCCGCCGTTGAAGACGAGATTCTGAATGAACACTGTGTAGAGTGCTGTGGAGAGCAAATCAAAAAACCAGGTCATGTTCATTTGTCTCCCTCCTTCTTCTCGTCGGAGTCAAAATCCTTTGCTTCGTCGAACAGGCGGTTGAACGCCGAGCCGTAGTCCTTGTCATCTTCGTCTTCGTCGTCTTTGGCGAAGATATCGGAAAGGTCAAATTTGCCCTCGCCGTCGAGCGGCTCAAAGTGTGCCAAGTCGTCCTCTTTGGGGTCTTCGGCTTCAACGGTCTCTTCGACTTCGACAGTCTCTTCCGTTTCAACAGTCTCTTCTGCTTCGGCAGTCTCTTTTTCCTCTTCTGCGGGAGCCAGATTCTCGGGAAGATTCTTCTTGCTGACTATGACGGAAGTTTTCTTTATCTTCATCTCGGTCTCTGCCGAGTGCTCGGGGAAGCGCTTGTTTATCAGCGCCTTGAGCGCGGCGGCGAAGAACGCGAGAAACAAAAATCCGCCGAACGGCATGAGAATCGCCGGGTAGGTCATCGGGACTTTGATATTTGCGCCCCATATGGTGGATGAGCCTATCATTTCGCGCAGCGCGCCGACGGGGATAATAACAGCTGCATAGCCGAGCGCCGTTGCCACGGAGTCAAAGAACGCATGGCGCAGGTCGGTCTTGACCGCGAGCTTCTCGCAGTGCAGGGCGATTATCGAGTTTGCCGCCGTCAGGGCGAGATATATACCCGCGCCGAGGCTGATTTCGGGTATAAAAGTATCAATTGCGTATATGATTCCGGCGATTATCGCCGTGCCGATGAGCAGATATATCGCGACTCTTATCCATCTCGGGACTTTTTTGAGCGCGAGGCAGGCGAAAACCTGCGTGATAATGAGCACCGGGAAGAACGCCGCCGCGAGCAGGACTGCCGTCTTGAGCGTCGTCGCGACTGCGACTATCGCGCAGAGACCTGCCGCTTGGATGAGCACCGGGTTGTGAATGAACGTGCTGCTGAACAGCGCGTCGGAGAATGAGTATTTTCTGCCTGAACTCATGCCGGCTCACCTCCCTTTAATGCTGCCTTCTGTTTTCTCTTTTCCGCGCTCTTTGCCATAGACTTTTCAATGAACTTGTGGTAGCCGATTTTTCTCAGCGCGCTGTCAACTATCGGCCAGAAAGCGTTGGTGAGCAGGATGCCGAAGCAGGTGCCGTCTTCAAATGTGCCGAAGTAGCGCAGTATCATGCAGATTATTCCGGCGAACGCGCCGTAGATAAATCTTGTCAGCGGGTGTTTCGGGCTCGTGCCGGGATCGGTTACAAAGAATATGCCCGAGAAGAGCAGGCTGCCTGCGCACAGCTCGGTGAGCAGGGATACCGGTCTTGAAAACGATCCGCGCGGGAAAATTACCGCAAGCAGGGAGCAGACGGTCAAAAATCCGAGGACATTGAAGAGTCTCTTCGGCTTTCCTGCGGTGAGCAGAGCGCATGAGCCGAGCAGCGCGACCGCGCAGCAGGTGCCGAGCGGACCGGCGACATTGCCGGATATCATCGACATTATGCCGACGGAGTTCACATGCTGTATTCCGCCCGCGCTCAGCTGAGCGGCGAGGGACGAGCCCGCGTCAAAGACATCGAACGACGCCGAGTCGATGGCGGGATATTTGAAAACCTCGTCGGGGAAGCAGACGGTCAGAAACGCCATGCCTGCCGCGGCGGGCACGAACGGAGCCTTGTGCGCCGGACCGAACGGAATTTTTGCAACGAGAATTGCGAACGCAGCGCCCGCGCCTATCAGCCAAACCGGTGCGGTGGCGGGCAGAAGCATAGCGATTGCGAAGCCCGTGAACACCGCGTGCATATCCGACAGGCAGTGGAGCTTCTTTTTCATTATCAGCAGCGCGACTGCCTCAACGGCGACCGCGCTTATAATTCCCGTAAGTATCGCCCTGAATGCGAGCGCGCCGTAGTAATACCAGCTGACTATAGCGGGTGCGGCGAGCATGAGCAGATAGCTCGTATAGGGACTTTTAGGCGCTTTTATGCGTTTGAATCTTGCCATAAAACCAACCTTTCCGTTTGCCGGCTTATTTCGCTGGCAAAAATTTTGCATTGCACGCCGCGGGGGCGCGTAATATTATATAAGGCAGAGAACTTTCTGTTTATTAAGGAGGGGATGCGCTTTGAAGATACAGGCGCCGGCTGAAAACAGGATAACTATAGAGCTTTCGGCGCGCGACATGGATGCGCTCAATATTACATACGAGCAAATGGACTACTCGAATATTGAGACGCGCCGCGTGGTCTGGACTCTGCTCGACAGAGCGGGTCACGAACTCAAGCGCGACATCGACCCGAGCGGGCGGATGATAATCGAAGCGGTGCCCGCAGGCAGAGGAGGATGCGTTTTGAAATTCACCCTCTGTTCGGACGGCAGCCGCGGAGTCCGCCAGCCCCCGTCGATAAAGAAAGGGGAGAACACGGCGGTCTATGAGTTCGGCTCTCTGGACGATGTTATGGATGCGGCGCACGCGCTCGGCAGAAGCCTTGAAAACAGCGGACTGTATGAGTCCGGCGGCGTCTACCGCCTGCTTCTCGGCGAGAGCATTTCCGACGCGCCGGAGCATATTCTCAGCGAGTTCGGCGCGCAGATAAATTCCATTGCCGCCGCTTCGCACACCCGGGAGCACTGGCGGTGCATAGCCGAGGGCAACGCGCTGAAAAAACTTTCCGGCAATTGATTATTGGCAGTTTGCGGCGATATCTTTCATCTCGGCTATCGCCTTTGCGGGGTCGTCCGCGCCGAAAACCGCGCTTCCCGCGACAAAGACGGTCGCGCCGCGGCGGGCGGGCTCTTCAATGGTCTTTGCGGATATGCCGCCGTCGACCTGAATCTCAATATCAATCGAGCGCTTCTCGCACTCCTCGCGCAGCGCGCTTATCTTCGGCATCATGTCTGCCATGAACTTCTGACCGCCGAAGCCGGGCTCAACAGTCATGATGAGCACCATGTCGAGCTTGTCGAGATAGGGAAAAACGCTCTCAACGGGAGTGCCGGGCTTGACGGAGAGTGCCGCCTTGCAGCCCGACGAGCGGATGAGGTCGATAGTCTCGTCGACCGGGGAATCCGACTCGATGTGGAATGTGATAACATCCGCGCCCGCTTTCACAAAATCGGGGATATACCTGAGCGGCTCGCTTATCATCAGGTGAACGTCAAAGACGAGCGAGCTTTTGCTGCGGATACTTTTTATGATCGGCGCGCCGAAGGTTATGTTGGGCACAAAATGCCCGTCCATCACATCGAGATGGAGCCAGTCCGCGCCGGCCTTTTCTATCATTGCGGCCTGCTCTCCCATTTGGGAGAAGTCGCCTGCGAGCATTGAAGGAGCGATCTTTATCATCGTTTTTTCGTCCTTTCGTATTTTCATACATACCTTATACCATTATACCAACTAAATCCCGTTTAGTCAATCGCGCGGGGCGTCTTTGGAAGTCTTTACAAACAGTTAAAATTATGGTATTCTTTGACGGAGAAAATAAATCCGGGATGTGTGCAGAGCTTCCCGAACAAGGAGAAAATGAAAATGAATGTTTATGATTTTGACAACACCATCTACGACGGCGAGAGCTTTATTGATCTGTTCATCTTTCTTTTCAAGAAAGACCCCTCGCTCGTCAAGTACATTCCCGACGTTATCAACGGGCTCTACAAATACACAAAGGGCACGATAAACGCCGAGGAAGCGTTGGAGCAGTATTCCGACGTCGTTACCGACTATTATAACAGCATCGAGGATTTCGACGCGCTCGTCACCGAGTTCTGGGATACGAATATCCACAAGATAAAGCCGTTCTATTTCCGCCAGAGGCAGGATGACGATATAATAATCTCCGCGAGCCCCGAGGTTCTGCTCGACGATGTCATGCACAGGCTCAACATCAAGAATTATATCTGCTCGCGCACTGACGGCAACGCGCACATAACCGACCTCTGCTTCCGCGGCAGAAAGGTCGAGCTGTTCAAGGAGATGTATCCCGATACGATAATCGACAATTTCTATACCGATTCCGTCAACGATACCCCGATGATGGAAATTTCCGAGCACGCGTTCCTCGTCTCCGGCAACAAGATAAAGCAGGTAAAATAAAAAATAAAAACTCAAAGCCTCCGTGTGATATCATGCGGAGGCTTTTGGCTTTGTCCAAAGTAATAATGAAGAGCGAAAGAGTGCGGGATATAGTCGGATGTTATCTGCTACATTACCGCAAACGCAACCCCACCCATCAAAAAAGGAGCGCATATGCGCTCCTTACTTTGTTGTGCTGTTGTTTATCAGTCGAGGGTCTTGACGAGCTCCTTGAGATAAGCCTTGAAGCTCTCGCCGATTTCGGGATGCTTGAGGGCAACTTCGCAGTTTGCCTTCATGATGCCGAGCTTGTTGCCCATGTCGTAACGGATTCCGTCGAAGTCATAAGCAACGAGGTCGCCTCTTGCGCCGAGCTCGCTCATGACGTCGGTCAAATAAAGCTCCTCGCCGGGCTTAACAGTAGTCAGTCCCTTTTCGAGCATACCGAACACCTCGGGCGGGAGAACGACTCTGCCGAGAATAGCATAGTTCGACATGACCTGCTCGGGGGTGGGCTTCTCGATGATCTTGTGGCAGCTCATTGCGCGTCCCTCAAGAGGAGTGACGTCGAGCGAGCAGTACATCGAAATGAGCTCATCGGGAACTTCCTTGACGCCGACAACACCCTTGCCGTACTTCTCATATGCTCTGCACAGCTGAGCGGTTACCGGATCGTCGCTGACGGTGACATCGTCGCCGTAGAGAACGGCGAACGGCTCGTTGCCGACGAAGCTCTTGCCGCAGAGGATAGCATGGCCGAGGCCCTTTGTCTCCTTCTGGCGGATGAAATATATGTTTGCAAGGTTTGCGACTGCCTTGACCTCTTCGTAGATCTTCTCTTTGTTCTTCTTGCCGGCAAGATTTGCCTCAAGCTCGAAAGAATGGTCGAAGTGATCCTCGATAACGCCCTTGCCGCGGTTGGTTATGATGAGTATATCCTCGATGCCCGCCGCAACAGCCTCTTCAACGAGATACTGGATAGCCGGCTTGTCGACTATATTGAGCATCTCCTTCGGAACTGCCTTGGATGCGGGGAGAACTCTTGTGCCGAGACCTGCCGCAGGAATAATAGCCTTTTTGACTTTCATTTTGCACCAAACCTTTCTTTTATTTTATAAGCATCTCTACTAAATACAACAGCAGATTGTATACTATATAATAACCTATATAGCCCGTAAAAGCAAGTAAAATCGATGTTCCGCCCTTTCTCATCGTCGCCGCCTCAAATGCGCGATCATCGGGGAACTCGGCGCGGAGCTTCTTGACCTTTGCCACTACGCTGCGCTTATAGAGAGGATTCGCGATAAATCCGGCGACAATGTGCAGAACAATCTGTATGCCGATCATCGGAAGCACGGGCATCACCGCCGTCGCAGCGGTCTCAAGCGCCGTCGCCACATCCGCAGCCGGAGCCGAGGTGTATATCGCCTCCGAATACGCCTGATATGCGGTTGTGAACGCCTCAACTTTTGAAGTGAACGGCAGAGCCACAGCGAGCATCAGACCCATAAAAATGAGTCCCGCTTTCCAGAGCTTGCGGAAGAACAGCCAGTAGGGGCTGAAGAAAAACGCCGCCCAGTTGAAGGTTATTTTCTTTTTGTCGTCCGCCATTGCCTTGAACTTCGGGATATATCTCGCGCTTGCCGACTGAACCGTGCAGGCGATATCCTTGACCTTCGCGCCGTCTATCTCGCTCTCCGGGTCTATTGTTACGCCGTAGAGGAACGGGTTGCCCGCCTCGCCCGCGTTGAAGAACGGGTTGAACGGCTGAGCGCCGCCCGCAGTCAGGGGCGCGCCGCAGTTTGTGCAGCTGAGCGAATTCGGATTATTTTCCGCGCCGCAAATGGGGCAGACCTGCGTACCCTGCTTATTTTCCGTCTGCTCCTCCGGCTGGGGCTCGGCTCTGTAACCGGCAGCCTCAGGCTGCCAGACATAGCCCTCGGCGTGATGCGATGCATTGACGCATTCGCCCCTCTCGTCCCAGCACGCGCGGTGCTGAGGTGTGCCGCAGACCGGGCAGACGACTATATCGTCATCGTGATCGAAGTTCCTGCCGCAGGCAGGGCATTTCTGACCGTTTAAATCCATATTTTTTCCTTTCACCTTTCCGATGGATACTATTCTCCATCTTCCGTTTCGATTATATCACAAATACCAACGGTTATTGTAGACGAAATTGAGACAAATTTCAATTATTATGTGAACAAACAACGATTTTTAGCCGTTTTTTATTTTAACAGCAAAAAGCCTCCCGCCTGGGGAGGCTTTGTCTATAATTTATAGTCCGCCGTCTCACTTCACATTTCTCCACAGCGTTCTGTCGAGCGAGCGGTACTGCACCGCCTGGGAGATGTGGTCGGAGTTCACGGTTTCGCTGCCGTCAAGGTCGGCGACGGTGCGCGCGATGCGCAGTATTTTGTCATACGCCCTCGCGGACAGTTCGAGCTTTTCGAACACTCTTTCAAGCAGGATCATGCCCTCGGGAGTCGGGCGGCAGAATTTTTTCGTCTGCGCCGCGTCCATCTTTGCGTTGCACGAAATGCCGCTGCCCTTGAGGCGCTCGGTCTGGATGGCTCGCGCCGCGTTGACGCGCTTTCTGATATCTGCGGAGCACTCCTCCTGCGAGGTGCCGGACAGGCTCGCAAACTCAACGGGCGGCACCTCGATATGAATATCCAGCCTGTCGAGCAGGGGACCCGAAAGGCGCGAAAGATATCGCTGAACCGACTGCTGGGTGCAGGTGCATCGGCGGGTCGGATGACCGTAATATCCGCAGGGACACGGATTCATCGCGCAGACTATCATCGCTGAGCACGGGTACGACAGCGACGCGGAGACGCGCGAAATTGTTATTTTTGAGTCCTCCATCGGCTGGCGCAGAACCTCCATCGCTTGACGCGAAAACTCCGGCAGCTCGTCTAAAAACAGCACGCCGTTGTGCGCCAATGATATCTCGCCCGGACGAGGAATAGTGCCGCCGCCGGAAAGTCCTGCGGGCGAAACGGTATGGTGCGGCGAGCGGAACGGACGTTGGGTCATCAGAGATACGCCCTTGGGCAACGCGCCCGCGACGGAATAGAGCTTCGTCGTTTCAAGGCTCTCCTCAAATGTCATGTCCGGCAAAATAGACGGCAGGCGCTTTGCGAGCATACTTTTGCCCGAGCCGGGCGGGCCGACCATGATTATATTGTGACCGCCTGCGGCGGCTATTTCGAGCGCGCGTTTTACCTCTGCCTGACCTCTGACATCGCGGAAGTCCGGCGCAAATTCGTCCGGGGCGTAGCTGTCTCTGAAATCGTCGAACTTCGCGGGAGCTATTGTTTCTTCGGAGCGCAAGTGCTTTATCAGCTGCTCGACGCTTCGCACGGGTATAACCTCAATGCCCTGAACGACTGAGCTTTCCGCCGCGTTCTCTGTCGGGACAAATACAGTCTTTATTCCATTCTTTGCGGCGGTTATGACCATGGGCAGCGCGCCGTCGACGCGGCGGACGAGTCCGTCGAGTGCGACTTCGCCGATGAACGCCATGTTGTCGGAGTCAAAGTTTATCTGCCTGCCGGCTTTGAGCAGAGCCATGAGAATCGGCAGATCATATACCGAGCCCTCCTTGCGCGTGTCCGCAGGAGCCAGGTTCACCGTGATGCGGCTGACGGGGAAGGCAAATCCCGTGTTCTTTATCGCCGAGCGAACTCTGTTCTTCGCTTCGCTTATCGCGGCGTCGGGCAGTCCGACTATATCGAACCTCGGCAGACCCTGCGAGAGATCCGCCTCGACCTGAACCATGTAGCTGTCCATGCCGAAAAGCCCCATGCTGTTTATCCGTGCAAACAAATTCATACCCCCAGTTGCCAAATGAAAAGTCCCCCGAGCTGCCTCGGAGGACTCACTTCAGTTTTTGTTAGTCTGCCTCGGCAGTGGTTGTGGTCGAAGGATCGATCCAGTCCATCTCGTACTTGTCGCCGTAGGTGTACTCGAACGAGCAGGGAAGAGTGCCTATCTCGGCAAGGGTGCCCTCGCCGGTTATTGTGGTCGTGATCTTCTCGGTTCTTATGTACTCGACGGAAGCAACGGTGTTGTCCTTCGTGTTGATGACGCAGATTATCTTGCACTCGGTGTAGGTCAGGGACTCGATATCGGTGAAGCTGAGGTAGCCCTTGAGCTTCTCTCTGAATTCCTTGACTGCCGCTGCTCTGTCTTCTTCGGAGCCGAGGTTGAACGCCTTCTTGACGAGGTCGACGCTGGGCTCTTTGATAACGAGGGTCAGGGTGCGCTGGCTGTTGTCGTCGTTTGCCTCTATCTCCGCAGACTCAACATCAGCTGCGGTGAGGCGGCTCGACCAGCTCTCGCCGGATACGGGGAAGAGGGCTGTCAGATCGTCGCCGTACTTTGTCTCGGCGTTTCTGCTCTCTTCAAAGGCTTTCTTCGTGCCGTCGAAGATGAACTTCTTGAGTGTGGGGACGGACTTTTCGAGCAGGGTGTTGCGCTCGCCGTCCTCTGTGCCGCAGATAACGTTTGAGACGTTCTCCGTGCTCTGGAATTTCTTAACAGCGGGCTTCTTGACCTTGACGGCGTTTATGACGCTGTTGTAATAGTTGACCATTGCCTCTTTGCCAACGGGCATCTCGGACATCGCGGTGACTGTGGTCTCCTCAGTGTCGGTGGTGCCGGCATCGCAGGCCGCGAACGAGAAGAACATTGCGGCCACAAGCACGAGCGCGCATACGGCATAGATCTTTTTCTTCATGAAGGTTAAATCCCCTTTCGTTTTTAAAGCGGAAGCGCACAAAATCGAATTATGCTGCGCCGCAGTTCCGCTGCTCTTTAGACTGAATTATTATAACATATTAATTTGAATTATTACAGTAAAAATTAACAGTGCCGCCTATTTTTGTTATAATTATTGAAAAACAGGCGGCATATTTGGTTATAATATACAAACAATCAGTTTGAAAGACCCTTTTCGTCGAAGAGGAACGCAGTCTCGAGCGCAACGCCGAGCACGGCTTCAATAGTCTTTATGTCGAGATTATCCGCAGTGTCGAGTCTCGTGTGATAATATCTTGCGGGGGCGGGATCCATTGCGGCTATCGAAACAGCCTTCATGCCCGACTGGGTGACTGCGGCGGCGTCGGTCGCGCCGAAGAAAACGCTCTTATAGGGCATATCGAGTCCGTTCTGCTTTGCAGCTTCTTTGACAAGCGCGCATGCGCTCTCGTCGTTCTTGACGGTACCGGTGAGGTCGCGCGAATATATCGCCATGAAATCGTAGTCGCGGATAGTATCAAGGCCGACAAACACGGTTTCAACATCGCCGAGCTCGTCTTTATGCGCCTTGCAGAACGCCTTTGCGCCGCGAAGTCCCGCTTCCTCCGAGCCTGTGAGCACTACCCAGACCTCGGTGTTTTCAAAGCGGATGTCGTGGTGCTGCATATATTTGACGACCGCCATTGAGATAAAGCAGCCGGTCAGGTTATCGTTCGCGCCCATGACGGGTCTCTTCTTGTTTTCAAAGAAGAGCGCGACGAAGAGGATCGGTATCCAGGCGAGGAAAACATATCTCAGGATGTTGAGCGCGCCGTCTTCAGCTATGGAGAAACCGTGACCTGCGGCGATAGCCCAGATGTTGAGCACGAGTCCGAGCAGAATGCCGACGAAGCTCAGACCGATTATCGGAACGAGCAGCTTCGAGCCGCCGTAATAGGTGAATCTCCACTCGTTCGCGCTGTCCGAATGGCCGGAGAAGATTATGCGGCGCTTGACTTCGCCCTTGGGCTTTCTGACGGCAACGACATTATGCGACGTCTTTTTGGGGAAGAAGGGGTCGAGCATCTTTTTGTAGAGCAGGAACTCCACGATTGCGAATATCAGCGAGAGTGCGCTGAGAACCAGCGATATGACGCTCATGCCAAAGAAGAAGAGGACTATCGCGGCGATCATCATTATGCCGTCCGTGAGTATCCAGCCGAGGAATGCGCCGGGATGCACGTCAAAGGGCTCGGTTTCAACCTTGTCGCACGCGCCGTCGAGCTCGGCCGCCATGAGCTTCTGAGCCTCATGCTCCTGCTCGCTGCCGGCGGGTCTGGGACCGACATCCTTGCAGATCTTTTTGATTCCGCGAACCGAGAAATTCGTCATCTCTCTGAGCGCGGACGGATAGTTTTTGACACTGTCCTGAGCTTTCATGATAAGACTCCTTTCGTCTTTTGAATTCCGCCGCGAGTTTGACACGGCAGGTTTATTGTGATATATTTGTGTCGCAGCCGTAGGGCTGTTGAAACCTTTGTGGGAGATATGGAAAATGAAGAAAAATATACGCTCGATACTTGCGGTTATCCTCGCGGTAATACTCGTTGCGCTCGTCGGCACATACGCTATTCTCAAAGTCCGCTCGAAGGACAGCAAAACGCCGGCTGAAACTTCAAGCGAGTCACAGTCCGAATCGGCGCAGAGCACCGCGCCCGAGTCAACCTCGCAGGAGACCGCGACGCAGACCGAAAAGACAACAACTCAGCAGACCACAAAAGCCTCCACGGGCGGGGTCACGGAATATGCATACGCATACGCGGGATTCTCGCCGAAGGTGACGAAGATAGACGAATCGAAATGGTACCTGACCCTCGTCAACCGCGACTATATTCTTCCCGCAGACTACACGGTCAAGACCGCAAAGACCGTTGTTGACATCTACGGCGGATATGACTACGGACTGCTTGACTACCGCGTCGCTCCGCACTATATAGAGATGTATAACGCGGCGCTCGAAGACGGAATTAAGCTCTCGCCCCTGTCGGGCTACCGCTCGATAGCGCATCAGAAGAGAAACTTCGAGGCGCGCATCAGCCTTTATATGAAGCAGGGCTACAGCAAGAAACAGGCGACGATAATGGCGTCGGAGATAATCCTGCCGCCGCAGACGAGCGAGCACAATGCGGGGCTCTGCATGGACATTCTCTCGATATACGAGAGCTTCGAGAACACGAAAGAATACAGATGGCTCCAGGCGCACGCCGCGGACTACGGCTTTGTGCTCAGATATCCCAAGGACAAACAGAGCATCACGAACATCACATTTGAACCGTGGCACTGGCGCTATGTCGGCGTTGAGGCCGCCAAGGAGATGAAAGCGAAGAACCTGTGCCTCGAAGAGTACCTCGGAGTGGCATAAAACAAAATATTATATCAATGAGCTGCCCGGAGAACCCCTCCGAGGCGGCTTTTTGATTTGCTCAAAGTAACAAGTAAAAATATAAGACAGTAGGGGCGGATATCATCCGCCCGCGAAGTTTGCACAATTTTTAAACAGCGCACTTCGTAGGGACAGCCCTTGCGGCTGTCCGCTATCGGCGCAGCTATTGGAACTTGTTCGTCGAGATTTATTGAGTCATCGGCTTTACCATTACAAAGTGTAAAAAACCGCCACCTACAAATAAAGCCGCAATATGCGGCTTATTTTTCTTCCTTATGGTTCATTCCGCCCTCGACAACGTCTTTGCCCGTGAGCACGACCCAGATGGTGCGGAAAAATATTTTTGTGTCAAACAAGAGCGATCTGCGCTCGATGTATTCGCGGTCGTATTCCGCCTTTTCCTCGTCGGAGAGGCAGTCTCTGCCGTTGACCTGCGCCCAGCCGGTCAGCCCCGGGCGGACGGAATATACTCCGTATTCACGGCGAAGCTCGCGGATGTGGCTCTCTTCGGGGATCAGCGGGCGCGGACCGATGAAGCTCATGTCGCCCGCAAGAACATTGAACAGCTGCGGCAGTTCGTCGAGGCTTGTCCTGCGCAGGAACTTGCCCGAACGGGTGATAAACTCATCCGACTGTTCAAAATCGGCGGTCGAAAGATTCGGCGCACCGTTTTTCATCGTGCGAAATTTTTTGATTTTGAACAGCTCGTCGCCCTTGCCGACCCTGTCCTGCCTGAATATGACAGGCATACCGTCGTCGCAGATTATTATCAGACTGATAATAAGCATCAGCGGAGACAGAAAAATAATAGCCAGCAGGCTGAGCAAAACGTCAAGAAAACGCTTCATTGAGCAGAACACGCCTTTCATTTATTGCAGATACGGCACAGCGTCAACGGCTGCCCCAAAAAATATAGTCGCTGATAAGCACCGCGCGCACGGGTGCGCCCTCGAGTCCGCCGAGCTTCACGGGGGCTGCAAAGAGATAATAGTCGCCGGGGGCAACCTCGCTCAGGTCAAGCCCCTCGAGCACGCAGATTCCTGCGCCCAAGAACGCCTTGTGCGGCGCTACCTGGTCGCCCTTTATGCCGACGGAGAGGGAATCCGTTCCGATGAGCCTGAGCCCGATATCGGCGAGCTCGTCCGCGGCGCTGCTGTGAAAATAAGCCTTGCCGCCGCCCTTTATGAGCAGGCGCTCGCATTTCTGCGGGAATTTTTCATTGATATCCTCGCCCGTTATCGCGCCCTCGGGCACTTCAATGACCGTGCACGGTCCGATAAACGGCTCGAGCGGAACTTCGTCGATGCTCGCGCCGCCGTCAATGAAATGCAGGGGCGCATCAGCATGGGTGCCGGTGTGCACGCATGAGAAGAGCGTGGACAGATTGCAGCTCGAATTTTCTCCTATCCGGCTGACAAACTCCGCATGCGGCAGAGGGTCGCCCGGATATATTTCGGTTTTGAGCGCGTCGCGCGAAATGTCGATAATGTTCATGTTATCAGTCCTGGTTCTTGAGCGACTCCATCTTGAGATAAGCGTTGATGAAGCCGTCTATGTCGCCGTCCATAACGGCGTTGATGTTGCCGTTTTCAAAGCCGGTGCGGTGATCCTTGGCGAGGGTGTAGGGCATAAAAACATAGGAGCGAATCTGGCTGCCCCAGCCGATCTCTTTCTGGTCGCCCTTGATATCCTCGATTTTGTCAAGATGCTCGCGCTCTTTTATCTCGAGGAGCTTCGATTTGAGCATCCTCATCGCGACCTCGCGGTTCTGATGCTGGCTGCGCTCGATCTGGCAGGAGACCACTATGCCGGTCGGGATATGCGTTATACGCACGGCGGACGAGGTCTTGTTGACCTTCTGACCGCCCGCGCCGCTCGCGCGGTAGGTGTCGACTTTAAGATCGTCGGGATTTATTTCAACTTCGATATTGTCGTCAATTTCGGGCATGACTTCAAGGGAAGCGAAAGATGTGTGTCTGCGTCCCGATGAATCGAACGGGGAGACTCGGACAAGGCGGTGAACGCCCATCTCACCCTTGAGATAGCCGTATGCATTCTCACCCTCGACGAGCAGAACTGCGGATTTAAGACCTGCCTCGTCGCCGTCAAGAAAGTCGAGCATGCTGACCTTGAAGTTGTGCTTCTCGCCCCAGTGCTGATACATACGGACGAGCATCTGTGTCCAGTCCTGAGCCTCGGTTCCGCCCGCGCCCGCGTGGAAAGTCAGCAGTGCGTTCTTCGCGTCGTATTCGCCGTTCAAAAGCGTGCTGAGGGTCTGCTTCTCGAGCTCGTCCTCAAATTTTGTAACACCCTCGCGGCACTCGTCGAACATGGAGAGATCCTCTTCCTCGTCGGCGAGCTCTATAAGGGTCATCGTGTCGTCAAAAGCGGTTTCGAGAGAAGTGTAGTTCGCCACCTTGTTCTTGAGCTGGCTTATTCTCTGGAGCACCTTCTGCGAATTTTCGATATCGCCCCAAAACTCCTCTGCGGCGGTTTGCTCCTCAAGTTTCGCAATCTCTTCTTTAAGCGCGTCGAGACCGAGAGCCTCGCGCAGCTCGGAGAGCTTCTGTTTATTATCGTTGAGCTCAAGTCTCAACTCTTCAAATTGCAGCATACAAAAACCTCGTTATCAAAAAAGTTAATTTTATACACATAACATTATACAAAAAGCAGCACGCAAAGTAAAGCAAAAATTGATATGACACGCAAAACAGAATATTTTGCCGCCTGCCAAAAGTATTGACTCGCCGCAAAATTATATTCTATAATATGTTTACGATAATTTTGCAAAACAGGGAGAGCTTTTTACCCCTCGACCGGCGGTAAATTGCCCCAGAAACGGCGACTTGACTGACGCTCCCGTGACAAATACGGCTGGCGGTGCTATGATACGCAGCGGAGGTGATCGAAATGGTCAACAAATCAACATTCGGTCAGTTTTTGCGTCAAAAGCGAAACGAAAAGGGGATGACCCAAAAGGAGCTCGCAGAAAAACTTTTTCTCAGCGAATCTGCAATATCAAAATGGGAGAAGGGCAAAAGCTATCCCGACATAACGATGATACCCGATATCTGCTCGGTGCTCGATATTTCGGAGCATGAGCTGATAAGCGGCGCGAACGACACGGAGTATCACGAGATGAAACGTGACGCGCGCGTATACAGAAAGATTACCGAGACCTTCTTCTGGGGCTTCACGGGCGCGTATGCGCTGGCGCTTATTATATGTTTCATATGCGACCTCGCCGTGAATCACAGATTCACATTTTTCCCCGTGGTTTTCGGTAGTCTCCTGACTGCGTTTTCGTTCGTCCCGACATTTACGCGCTTTACCGAAAAGCATAAGCTCGCGGTATTTTCCGGCTCGACTTATCTCTCGCTTGTCCTGCTGTTTGTCATCTGCTGCGCAAAATACGGGCAGAATTGGTTCGGCGCCGCCGCACTCGGCACTCTGCTCGGCTACATCGCGATATTCGCTCCGTTCTTACTCAGACGGTATATGCCGGCAAAAGGACGCAGACTTATCCCCGTGATATATTTCGCCCTGTTCTTCGCCTGCCTTGCTCTGCTCGTTTGGGCGGTAAGAATAACTGCGGTGTTCAATCTTTCGGGCGCTCTGCTCATCGTGCTCTATTCATTTATTCCGTTCGCGGTGACTGCCGCCATGCATATTATCTGCAAACACCCGCTGATAAACGCCTCGGTCGATGTCCTCGCGTTCGGCTCGGTTATATATGCTCTGCCGCGTTTTCTCACCGCAGTGTTCGGCCGTGTAGAGGGCGCGAACTACGCCGTGAACTTCGCCGACTGGGCGCATTTCGCAAACGGCAATGTATATCTGCTCATTTTAATATTCACGCTCGCGGTTTCAGTATCATTGCTCGCGGCAGGTATCGCAAAACTGCGCCGCACGCGTTGACACATGGCAGATTATGTAATATAATATACCAAAATCGTGTGGATTTTTCCGAACCTAACGGGTTTATTTTTCGCCATGCACCTTTTCGGTGCGTGGCTTTTTTGATGAAAAGAGGGTTTATCTTGCAAAACAGGAAGCTGAAAATCCCGAGCGAGGTCGTTTATATCCTCGCCGTCGCGCTGCTCTCGCTCGCGGTCGCAATGCTCACGGCGGCAAACTTCGGCGTGTCGATGATAGTCGCGCCGGCATATCTTCTGAGCCTGAAAGTCGGAATTCTCACATTCGGCCAGGCGGAATATGTAATTCAGGCGGGGCTGTTTATTATCTTCTGCATCGTCATGCGCGGATTCAGGGCGGTGTATCTCTCGTCGTTCGTGACCTGCCTTATATATGGCGCGGCGCTCGATCTCTGGCGGTGCATCCCGTTCTTTAATCCTAATGTCACCACGCCCGGGAGCATGTCCATGCCGATAAGAATACTTCTTTTTATCTTCGGCGTGCTGCTGACCTCGTTCTCGGTCGCAATGTTTTACAAAACCTATCTCTATCCGCAGGTCTACGACTTTTTCGTCAAGGGCGTCAGCGGAAAGTTCGGCATAAAGCTGTCGCGCTTCAAGACCTGCTTCGATTTATCCTGCCTCGCGGTGGCGGCGATAATGTCGCTCGCGTTTTTCGGGCGGTTCGAGGGCATCGGGTGGGGCACTCTCGTCATCGCGCCGATAAACGGCACGATAATCGGCTTCTTCTGCCGCCTGTTTGATAAGTATTTCGACTTCCCGCCGCTGTTCAAAAAATTCGCCGCTCATTTTGAGCTCGGGAAAAAGCAGTGACATATTTTCCCGCAGGGGAGTTTTCTTCACAAAAAGTTTGATTTTTTCCCCTTGACTGCACGCCCCGCAGAGTGCATTATACATTTGACGAGATAAAATTAATTCACGGGAGGAGACATAAAATGAGCACATTCCCCGATGTAAAGAAAAATTTCGGCTTCGGCTGCATGAGACTGCCCATGGACGGCGAAAAAGTAGATTACGCCGAATTCACAAAGATGGTTGACGAGTTCATGGCACAGGGCTTCAACTATTTCGACACCGCACGCGTCTACATCGGCGGTCAGGGCGAGACGGCGATACGCGACTGCGTCGTAAAGCGCTATCCCCGCGACAGCTTCATTCTCACCGACAAGCTCTCCGATTCGCTGTTTAACAGCGAGGACGAGATACGCCCGCTGTTTGAAAAGCAGCTCGAGAGCTGCGGAGTGGACTACTTCGACTTCTACCTCCTGCACTCGCAGACAAAGTCGATATTTGAAAAATACAAGAAGCTGCACGCCTATGAGCACGCGTTCGAGCTGAAAAAAGAGGGCAAGGTAAAGCACGTCGGCTTCTCGTTCCACGACACCGCCGACGTACTCGACGAGATGCTTAACGAATACCCGGAGATTGAGCTGGTTCAGATCCAGCTCAACTACATCGACTTCGAGGACCCCGCCGTTCAGGCGCGGCTGTGCTATGAGGTCTGCCGCAAGCACAACAAGCCCGTAATAGTCATGGAGCCTGTCAGGGGCGGAAAACTCGCCGACATTCCCGAGCAGGGCAAGGCTATATTCGACGCTCTTCACGGCGGCAGCCCGGCGAGCTACGCGATACGCTACGCAGCGGATTTCGACGGCGTATTCATGGTGCTCTCCGGCATGAGCAGCTTAGAGCAGATGAACGACAACCTGTCGTTTATGAAGGACTTTAAGCCCCTGAGCCACGAGGAGAGACGGGCGATAGCGGAGGTCTGCGACGTTATACGCGCGACCCACACCATCCCCTGCACCGCGTGCCGCTACTGCACGGACGGCTGCCCCGAGCATATCCTCATCCCCGACCTGTTCTCGTGCATGAACGCAAAGCAGCTCTGCCGCGACTGGAACTCGGACTGCTACTATGAGGTCTACACCGAGAATCACGGCAAAGCGTCGGACTGCATCGGCTGCGGAAAGTGCGAGCATTCGTGCCCTCAGCACCTGCCCATACGCGAGCTGCTCAAGGAGGTTGCAAAAACCTTTGAGGGCGGAGAGGCAGAATAAATTCGCTCAATTATATAAAAACAAAACCGACCGCAACGGGAAACCGCCGCAGTCGGTTTTTGTATGCTTCTTTGTTGACAAGTTTTGATTTGCGCCGGAATCTCCAAACAACAACCCCACCTAACGGCAAACCGCAGGTGGGGTTCTGTTCTGTCCGCACTCCGCAGGGGAGTGCGTATCATCAGCTGAATATGAGCGTTGTGATGCTCAGACCGGGGATTTCGACCTCCTGTTTATACTCTCCGTCGTAGGTGAGCTTGAGATCGTACTGGTCATTCGTGGTGTATATCTTGAGGTTGTCTCTGCCGCTGATGCCCTCGAAGTTGAAGGTGCAGCCCGCATCGTCGTTGACGATGACGACAACTATGCTGCCGTCCGGCGTGAGGAAGGACGCGCAGTTGGTCTTGTTGAGGATAACAAAGCCCATCTGATTCTTTATCTTCCACGCGACGCGGTCGTTGACATCCTTTTCGTTGGAGATGACCTTGCTGCCGACAGGAACAAACTTCGAGAAATGCGCAAGCGCATTGTATCGCTTGGCGGTGTAATATTCGTTGCACTCATGGTCGGCGATGATGAGTCCGTCGGAGTTGTCGCCCCATTCGCTGACTGCGACCCACGAGGTCCACGCCGTGGCGTTTGAATACATGATATCCTGGCAGATGGTTCTCGCCATGGTGCGCGCGCCGGATATCGACCTCGTCGTGCTGTGGCAGGGCAGCTCGCACCACTCATCCATCTCGACCGTCACATCGGGATAGTATCTTCTCAGATACTGACCCCAGGCCTTCTTGAGCAGATAGTTCGTGTCGGACCAGTAGGAGTGATAAGAATATGTCGCCATGACGCTGCTGAGCTCTTCGTCCTTGCTGATTTTCTTTATATATTCGAATGCGGGGTTGCCTATTTTCGAGACCTCGCACATGGACATTTTGACATTGAGTCCGCGCTCCTTTATGCTCTTGGCAAACATGCGGTAGAGCTTGAACATCTCCTTTTCGTCGTAGTGGCAGCCCTCCTGATAGACGTTGTCGCCGCCCCATGAGACAAGCGGCTCGTTTATCGGACTTATATATTTAACCGGCACGCCGAGCTCAAGGAAATGCTCGGTTATGTCAAGAAAATAGTCGACATATTCCTGATAACATTCGGGCTTGAGGTTGTTCTGATGCTTCTTCAGTCCGCCGCTCGCCTGGCCGGAAACGGTCATTGAAAAGTGCGGCGAGTTTGAAAACAGAACGACTGAGTCAATGCAGCCGTAGCTCATGCAGAGTTTGAGCATATTCATTGCGTTCGCGTCCTGCGACCAGTCATATTCATATTTCCCGGTCTTTTCGTTATATACAAGGAAGCTCGCCGTGCTCTTCCACGAATCGGGATCGAGACGGGAGTTGGGGTTCTGCTTTTCGCCCGAGCCGACGTTGTATCTGTATATATTCAGCCCGAGTCCCTCTTTGCTGTAGAGAAGCTTTGCGATATCGTCGGCGTTTTTGCTTCCTCCTGCGACCTGCGCCCACCATGCCGCGGCGGCGCCCCAGCCGTTCATTTCCTGGAGCGTCTCCGTCTCGTTTACCGTGAGCGTTACGCGGCTTGTATCCTGAGTGTTTTTGATGTTCGAGACGTTTATCGAGCCGGTGATGAACAGCGAGACCAGAAAAACGGCTACGTTATAAAGAGCTTTTTTGACATTTGCCATTGTTATCCCTCCTGATACCACAAGTTTATCAGAAGAAATATAAAAGGTCAACTAAAAAATCGAAAAGAGTTGCTGCGGGACAGTATGTTTCGCCGCACCCTACGAAGTGCGCATCAATAAAATTGTGCAATTTCGCGGGCGAATGAAATCCAACCATACCATGCACTTTTTCACTATTCACTTTTACTTATTACCTTGAGCGAAGTGAAACACCCCTGCAGGGGAGCCTAAAATCAGGCAAACGGAGTTCGCATATAAAACAGAAATCCCCGTATGTCCTGCATACGGGGAAATATTTTAGAGTATGATGAGTTCTTTCGGCGCGTGGGTGAGTCCGCGGCTGCCGTCTTCCGTGATGAGCACCATGTCCTCGATTCTGACTCCGAAAAGTCCGGGCAGATAGATGCCGGGCTCCGCGGTGACAAGATGTCCGGGAGCGAGAATCTCTTTCGAGCGGGGCGATACGCGCGGCTGCTCGTGAATCTCAACGCCGACTCCGTGACCCGTGCCGTGACCGAAGAATTCGCCGTAGCCCGCGTCGGTTATGATATCGCGCGCGGCTTTGTCCGCGTCGGCGCAGGAGACGCCGGGAGCCATCTTCTCCATCGCGGCGAGCTGCGCTTCGAGGACGGTGTTGTATATCTTCTTCTGCTCTTCGCTTACGGAGCCGACTGCGACGGTTCGCGTCATGTCGCTGTGGTATCCGCCGACGACCGCACCGTAGTCCATGGTGATAAAATCGCCGTTTTCAATCTTTTTGTCCGAGGGCACGCCGTGCGGCATCGAGGAGTTGACCCCGCTGACTGCGATCGTCTCAAACGAGAGCGCCTCCGCGCCGTTTCGGAGCATATAGTAGTCGAGTTCGAGCTGAATCTCGCGCTCGGTCACGCCGGGCTTTATGAATTCAAGTATGTGGTCGAATGCGCGCTCGGCTATCGCCTGCGCCTCGCACACGAGCTTCACTTCGTCGTCGGATTTTACCATCCTGAGCGCGTCTATTGCGCGGTCGGCGTAGTTCTCGGTGCAGATGCCTGTGTCGGGCATCCACTTTGTGAACTCCTCGAACTGGGCGACGGTGAGTCTCGTCGTCTCAACGGCGAGGTTGTTTATTTTGAATTCGCTCATCAGCTGCGGCAGCTCGGTGCTCAGATCTTTTGTGAGTCTGACAGGGCAGACGGTTATCTTCTTCTGCGCCGCCTCGACATAGCGCGAGTCGGTGAGGAATACCGTGCCGTTTCTCGAAATGAGCAGAACGCCGTCCGACGACGGGAACGAGGTGAAATAGCGCCTGTTCTCCTCGGACATTATCAGCGCGCCGTCGAGCTCCGACGGCAGAAGCGAAAGAAACTTGTCGAAAATCATTCTCTGTTCCTCCTTAGGGTACTTTTAAAAAAGCGGTGAGAAATCCCTTTCCCACCGCCTTTAAATGTACAGTTGTACAGTGCAGGTACTTATTTGTACTTGCGCTTGCGAGCCGCCTCAGACTTCTTCTTTCTCTTGACCGAAGGCTTCTCATAGTGCTCTCTCTTGCGGACCTCCTGGATAACTCCGTCTCTGGAAGTCTGTCTCTTGAAACGCTTGAGTGCGCTCTCGAGAGATTCGTTCTCTTTAACTTTGACCTGACTCATTAATATTCCCTCCCTCCGCTGCAATTGCAAGGGCTAATTAGCATAAGCTTGCCTCTAATTATACAACAGGTGAATTTTATTGTCAACCGCTTGGGGGGATTTTTTATTTTTGATTAAAATATCCTTTTTTACTGCGGCTTTACAACGAGGTTGACGAGCTTGCCGGGGACATAGAGCTCTTTTATAAACGCCATGCCGTCGGTGAACTCCCTGACCTTGTCGAGCTCCTTGGCTCTGGCAATCGCGTCGGCAGCCTCGATATCGGCGGGCACGGTGAAGCGGTCGCGGACTCTGCCGTTGACCTGAACGGCAATCTCTATTTCGTCGTCAACGCACTTGCTCTCGTCGTAGTCGGGCCACTTCGCGGTCGAGCAGAGACCCTCTTCGCCGAGCTGTTCCCACATCTCCTCGCACAGGTGCGGGGCGAACGGGCAGAGCAGACGGATGAATATGGACAGCTCGTCCTTTGTCAGCGTGCCGACATCGTTTATCTCGTTGAGGCAGGTCATCATCGCGGCGATCGCGGTGTTGAACTTCATGTCCTCAATATCCTGCGAGACCTTTTTGACTGTCTTGTTCATTATTGATTCGAGCTTCTTCGTCGTGCCGGTGCCCTCGGCGATATCCGACAGGGACGCGACTCTCTCGAGGAAGCGCTTGCAGCCCTTGACGCCGCTCTCTTTCCACGGGGCGGAGGCTGAATAGTCGCTCATGAACATTATATATGTGCGCAGGGTGTCCGCGCCGTATTTTTTGATAACATCGTCGGGGTCAACGACGTTGCCGCGGGACTTCGACATCTTCACGCCGTCCGCGCCGAGCACGAGTCCGAGACCCGAACGCTTCGCATACGGCTCGGGCACGGGGACTTCGCCGATATCATAGAGGAAGCGGTGCCAGAAGCGAGAATAGATAAGATGGCGAGTAACGTGCTCCATGCCGCCGTTGTACCAGTCGACGGGGAGCCAATATTTGAGCTTGTCCTTGTCTGCAAAGCACTTGTCGTTGTGCGGATCGATGTAGCGCAGGAAGTACCAGGACGAACCAGCCCACTGGGGCATTGTGTCCGTCTCGCGCTTCGCGGGCGCGCCGCACTTCGGGCAGGTGCAGTTGACGAAGGAATCTATCTTTGCGAGCGGGCTTTCGCCGCCCTCGCCGGGCTCAAAGTTCTCAACATCGGGGAGCTTGAGCGGCAGTTCATTCTCGGGCACGGCGACCATGCCGCAGTGCGGGCAGTGGATAATCGGGATGGGCTCGCCCCAGTAACGCTGGCGGTTGAATGCCCAGTCCTTCATCTTGTACTGGACGCCCTTCTCGCCGATGCCGCGCTCCTTGAGGAACTCGAGCATTTTTTCTATAGACTCTTTCTTGTTGTCCGTTCCGTTGAGAAAATCGGAATTTATCATCTCACCGTCGCCGGTGTATGCTTCTTTTTCAATGTCGCCGCCCTTGATGACCTGGATGATGTCAATGCCGAACGCCTTTGCAAAATCCCAGTCGCGCTGGTCGTGGGCGGGAACAGCCATAATGGCGCCGGTGCCGTAGCCCATCATGACATAGTCGGAGATGAATATCGGGATCTCCTTGCCGTTGACGGGGTTGACTGCGGTAAGTCCGCTGAGCTTGACACCGGTCTTGTCCTTGACAAGCTGAGTGCGCTCGAACTCGGTCTTCTTGCCGCATTCGGTGCGGTATTTTTCGACCTCGTCCATGTTCGAGATGCGGTCAGCGTACTTGTCGATGAGCGGATGCTCGGGAGCCATGACCATGAAGGTGACGCCGAAGAGGGTGTCGGGGCGGGTGGTGTATATGCGCAGCGTCTCATCCGTGCCGGAGAGGGTGAAGTTGACGAATGCGCCGGTCGAGCGGCCGATCCAGTTCTCCTGCTGAGCCTTTATATTCGCCGGGAAGTCGACATGCTTGAGTCCGTCAAGCAGCTTGTCGGCGTATTCAGTTATGCGCAGGAACCAGACGTCCTTCGACTTCTGGATAACGTCGCTGTGGCAGATGTCGCACTTGCCGCCCTGTGAGTCCTCGTTGGAGAGCACGCATTTGCAGCTCGGGCAGTAGTTGACGAACGCCTTGTCGCGGAAAACGAGTCCGTTCTCGAACATCTTGAGGAATATCCACTGGGTCCACTTGTAGTAGTCGGTGTCGGTCGTGTCGATAACGCGGCTCCAGTCGAATGCGAAGCCGACGCGCTTGAGCTGACCGGTGAAATTGTGGATGTTCTGATCGGTGACTATGCGCGGATGGGTGCCGGTCTTTATCGCGTAGTTCTCGGCGGGCAGTCCGAATGCGTCGAAGCCTATCGGGAACAGGACGTTGTAACCCTGCATCCTGCGCTTGCGGCAGATGACCTCCATGCCGGAATAAGCCTTGATGTGGCCGACGTGCATGCCTGCGCCGCTCGGATAGGGAAACTCGATGAGCCCGTAGAACTTGGGCAGCGAGAAATCGTCGATAGCTCTGAAGGTGCCCTCTTTCTCCCAGCGGTCCTGCCACTTCTTTTCAATGGTTTTGAAATCGTAATTTGCCATGATTTATGTCATTCCTTTCGGATGTTCTCTCTCAGTCGGTCAGCAGGTCGCTTATGTCAAGCTGCTGCGCGTCGTTCCAAAGGCGCTCGAGGTTGTAGTATTCGCGCTGATCCTTCTGGAACAGGTGGACGAGCACGCTGCCGAAGTCGAGCAGAATCCAGCCGGTCGCGCGTCCCTCAATGTGCTCGGGTGCTGCGCCGAGCTTGCCCATCTCATATTCGAGATCGTCTGCGAGGCTCTTGACATGGGTGTTTGAAGTACCGGTCGCGATGACAAAATAGTCGGAGACTATAGTCAGCTCCTCGGTCTTTATCGCCGTGATGTCCAGCGCCTTTTTCTTGTCGAGTATTTTAACTATTTCGTTTGTCAGTTCTCTGGGGGTCATTTCTCTGAACTCCTCTCGGTTATAAGTTCATTGTAGCAGTCGACGCTCGACGGGTCGATTATCATTCCGTCGGCGAGGAGCTTTGATATGCAGTATCTTTGGGTGTAGAGCATCGCGGATTCTATCGACTGTTCCGAAAGCTCTCGGACTTTGTCGACATCCGGATATTTTCTGTCCTCGCTTATGAAATCCGCGAGGTAGACTATCTTTTCGAGCTGCGTCATGTTGGCTTTGCCCGTAGTGTGCCAGCGAACCGCGCCGATGATATCCTCGTCGGTGATATGAAGCTCCAGCTTCAAAAAGGCCGCTCCGGCTATCGCGTGCCAGAGCTTGCGGTTTAGGCGCTCGGACGGAGATAACATTATATCAGCTTTTTCTATTATTTGCAACTGCTCTTCGGGCGCGGCGTTCTTCATCACATCGTGCAGAAGCCCCGCAAAATAAGCCTTTTCGGGGTCTGCGCCGTATAGCTCGGCGAGGTGCCGGGCGCTCTTTGCAACGCCGAGCGAGTGGATATATCTGTAGTCGTCGAGCTTAGTTTTCAGCAGCTCGTCATATTCTTTGTATTTCTCGGGTACGTTCAAGTGTAAAGCCCTTTCTTTTCGATATAGTCGCGCACGCCGTCGGCGAGAAGCCCCTGCGTGCTCTCTTTTTCGGAGATCCTGCGGCGAATGATGGTCGAGCTTACTTCAAAGACCGGAATCTCGATGAATTTTATCTTTTCTGTTTCCTCCGGCGTGAACTTGCCCTCGAGCTCGGGCACGAAGCCGTGCTTGCGCGAGGCGGCGCAGAGGGTGCACATCATTAAGATGTCGTGATAGCAGTACCACTCGTCGAATGTCGCGAGCATATCCGAGCCGACTATCAAAAACAGCTCGGCGTCCGGGTATTCGCGCTTTATCTCGCAGAGCGTGTCGTAGGTGTAGCTCTTGCCGACGCGGCGAAGCTCCGTGTCCGAGACGGAAAACCGACGGTCGCCCTCGAAGCTCAGGCGGCACATCTCGAATCTGTCCCTGCTGCGAGCAAGGTTCAAGACGTGCTTGTGCGGCGGGACCGACGCCGGAATAATGAGAACACGGTCGAGCTGCAGCTTGTCCGCGATAGCGGTAACAAGCCTTATGTGCCCCATGTGCGGCGGATTGAAGGTGCCGCCGAAAATGCCAAGTCGCATATATCTTTCTCCTTGAAACTGTCAGTATTCTGTGTCGTCCGAGAGCGACGCGCTGCCGCTTATCGGGATAACCTCGCCGAGATAAGTCGGCTCGGGCTTGAAAATGCACATAAAGAAGTCCTTGCACCGGGCGAGGCTCTCGCGCACGAAATTATATACGGGCTTGCCGTAGACGCGCTTGTCCGCCGCAACGCCGTAGGCGTCGATACCCAGGCGGCGCGCATTGTAGACCGCGCGGTAGAGGTGGTATTTCTGTGTGACGACTATTGCGCTCTTGACTTCAAAAACATCGCGGGCGCGGTACATCGACTCATATGTTGAAAAGCCCGCATGGTCGAGGAACACATCGTCGGGGTCAACGCCTCTGCCGACGGCGTATTGTTTCATATGGTTGACCTCGTCGTATGAATCCCTGCCGTGGTCGCCGCTCGCGAGGATCTTTTTGCCCGCGCCGGATTGATATAAATCAACGCCCGTGCTCATTCTGTCCTCGAGCATATGGCTCAGCGTGCCGTTGGAGTTGACCTTTGCGCCGAGCACCAATACGCAGTCCGCCCCGCGTCCCGCCGCCTCGTCCGCGCTGATTATATACTTGCTCGCGCTGAGTATCACAACGGCGTTTATCATGCACGGAGTCAGCACCGCGAGCGCAAGAAGCACGCAGAGGACGGAAATTATTATTTTTTTCTTGGAACGCGGTTTCTTCATGGCGTTTCTCCTGAAAGAGTTGATTTATATGCGGCAGGCAGTGAAACGGAGGGTGGATGTCGTGGCATTACCGCCGTTGATGCATAATGTTGAGTTATAAGTTTTTACCCACTACCTTCGCTACCTACCTTAACGAAATATTTTATCTTATACAGCGTTTCGGCATTTTCTTTTTATTTGAAAAAGAAAACGCCTGCAAAAGAAAAGCAAACTCAGGGCTTCGCCCCGAGACCCCGCGAACGCCGCGCCGCAGTACATAGCTTGTGCTGCTCAGTAGGCAGCTCGGCACATTCGCCCGCAAACGCGCTGGAGCTTGAACGAGTGCGGGCTCGTGCGGCTTGCAAAGCAAGCCGTCCAGCCCTCTCAAAACATAGTCGCCTATCGCCCTTGGAGCGGGCGCTATGCTCCTTGTTTTTCGCCAACATCGCCTCGCTTTATCCGCCACCGGCGGTGCTTCGGCGACGTTGTCCGCGTCCTCAGATAGCCCGTTTCACTGCGGCGAGGCTATTGGAGGCTTGTTCCTCGGGGTTTATAAAGTCGTTTGCTTTACTTTTGTAAAATTGTGCGGTATTTGACCGCAAGCGGATATCATAAGCACCCTGAAAACGATGGGCGGTAATTTGCAATGTCGCGGCTGCCGCGGGGATATAGGTTATACTTCACCCCAGCAGCGGCGAAACGCCGCCGTCAATTCTTTTGGCTATGCGCGAAAACGCTTTTGCCGCCGCGCTCGATGCCGGGAGCGGTTCGCCGCGCACCGCGCAGTGCGACACCGCCGCGTCCTCGGGTACGATGCCGATTAGCTGAACACATACCGCGTCAATGACATCGTCGATGTTGAGCAGCTTCTTTTTGCATACAGCCTTTTCGTCAAAGCGGTTGATGACGAGCCTTATGTCCGAAAGCCCAAGTTTGCGCATCGCGCCTGCTGTTATGTTGACGCTTCGCACGCATACCGCGTCGGCGGTGGAGACGACAATGCCCCTGTCCGCTGCGGCGCAGGCGAGCTCGAATCCGTCGGAGAGCCCCGCCGGAGCGTCAAAAAATATATAGTCGTAGTCTTTGGCGAGCTTGTCTGCAAGCTCTTTCATGCTCTCTTTGGTGAACGAGTCGGACATGCGCATCGGCGCAGTCATCAGCATCGGACCGCCCGCGGCGAGTGCCGCCTGGTTCGGCTCGCATCCGCCGTCGATAACATTGCCCCAGTCGAAGAGCACGTCTTTCTGGGTGCCGAAAATCAGATCGAGGCTGCGAAGTCCGATGTCCATGTCGAGCATGAGCACGCGCTTGCCGGCGCCGCTCAGCGCGCGCGCAAGTCCCGCCGTCAGAGATGATTTGCCGACGCCGCCCTTGCCGGAGGCGATAACTATTTTTTCAGCCATTTAATCTAATCACCCCAGAAGAGTATTCTCGCTCTGCGGCGCGGCTGCCGTCTGCGAGCTGTTGAAGTAGTATTCGTATATCGGCTTTGCGATCTGCGCGAGGGAGGACGAGCCGTAGACGCCCTCGCAGATGAACGCCATGGATATCTCGGCGTTTTTGCTCGGCGCGAAGGTGATATAAAGACCGTTGTTGATAACCTGGCTGACGCCGTTTATCTTTCTGTTCTCTTCGGAAGTACCTGTCTTTGCGGCAGTCTGAACGTCGAGCCCCTTGAGAGCCGACTGTATAATACGGTTGTTGTTGACAACATACTCCATGCCCTCGGTGACGCAGTCGATGGCATATTTCGATATGCCCGTCTCGAGCGCGACTTTCGGGGTCTTTTCAACGAGCGTTTCGGAATAGTCGGCGCTCTTGACCGATTTGATGAGATGCTGTTCGTACCTCGTGCCGCCGTTTGCTATCGTGGCGACGTAGTTTGCAAGCTGGATGGGTGTGAAGCGCGTACCACCTTCGCCGATGGACGAAAGGATCAGATAGCCGGGCAGCCATGTCTGACCGATGCTTTCGCGGTACTCGGGGCTGTCCTCAATGCCCTCCGCCTCGGTCAGCTCAACGCCGGTCTTGACGCCGAGCCCGAGCATGGAGCGGTATTCGTTGAGCCTGCTGACTCCGAGCTCCTCGCCGCAGGTGTAGAAATATATGTTGCACGAATCCTGGAGCGCGGTTCTGAGCGTCAGGTTTCGGTCTTTGTGGTTGATGTTGCAGTAGAATGTGTGGTCGAGGTATTTGAACTCCCTCGTGCAGCGGATGACCCTGTCGCGGTTTGTGAGTCCCTCTTCAATAGCCGCTATGGCGACCGAGGGCTTCGAGGTCGAGCCGATGGCGTAGGTGCTGCGCAGCGCCCTGTTCCAGAGCGGAGTGCGCTCGTCCTTGCTCAGCTCCGAGTATTTCTCGCTGTAGGTGTTCAGATCATAGGTCGGATAGCTGAGAATAGTCAGAATCTCGCCCGTGTTCGGGTCGTTGACAACGAGCGCGCCCGCGGCGGGAACTCCGTATTTGTTCTTCGATGATTTGGCGTAGTTCTCTGTCCACTTCGCAAAGGTGTCCTGCGCCAATTTCTGCATATCGGCGTCAATGGTGAGCACGACCGTCGCGCCCTGAACCGGCTCTTTCGTAACCGTCTCGGAGACGTTGCCGTCCGGGTCTACGGTGACGACCTTTTCGCCGTCCGTGCCGCGAAGATACTCTTCCATCGAGTATTCGATTCCGCTCTTGCCGACCATGTCGTTCATACCGTAGCCCTTGTCTTTGAGCTCGGCGTATTCCTCGGCGTTTATCTTGCCGACGGTGCCTATAATATGTGCGGCGAGGGTGCCGTCGACAATGTGTCTGTAGGGCACTACCTCAACGTCAACGCCCTTGAAAGTCGCACTGTTCTCTTTAACTTTTGCGACGAGCACATCGCTGACATCCTCTGCAAAAGTATAAGAGTTGCTGACTCCGAAGCCGTTCAGGAGCATCTGATAGCGAACCGCCGCGATTTTCAGGCCGTCCCTGAGCGAATAGCTGGGGTCGATCTCAAACATCTCGACCATCGCGTCGTAGCAGTTCTGCGCCGTGGCGTAGGAGTTGAGGTTCAAGTAGTCCTTGCCTTTCATGACCTCGATTTCTTTTTCGCTGTCGGCTTTATAGACGAGTCCGCCCGAAGCGTCAATGACTATCGGCAGGTCGTTCTCCCACTCGGTGTTGTTCGCTTCAAAAAGTCTGATGAGCGAGATTATTATAGAATTCCTCTCGGCGTTCTCTTTCTTCGAGGGAAAATATGAATAGTTGAAAACTATGGAGTAGCCCTGGCGGTTCTCGACTATGGGTTTGCCGTTGCGGTCGACTATTTCGCCGCGCGCCGCATGAATGGTGACGGTAGTCTGCTTCGCGGTGTTGACGGCGCTCGCATATTTCTCGCCGTCAACGAGCTGAACTTTGACGAGCACGCCGACAAAGACAAGTATGAACGCGAGCAGTATGCAAGGCAGGGCAATGCGCCTTATCGCAAGTCTCTTTGAATCCATCGGGCTTTCTCCTTTCTTTTATCTTTTTACTTCGCTGGGCAGCAGCCTGCTGATGCCTCTTGTTATTAAGAACCAAAGCGGCGTGAATATCACTGTGTAGAGCACGCTCGGCAGGCAGAAGGTGAACAGCAGCCTGCCGCCGTGGACTCCCGCCGCGGCGACGAACACTATCCAGTAGACGAATGTATGCACAAGCAGCGCCAGCGCGGAGAAAATCAGCGCGGTGACGATGTTGTTTCTTATCATGTTGTTGACGAGCATTCCGCACACGAGACCGACTACAGTCAGCAAAATGGCGTTTATGCCCTGGGTGCCGCCGGTCACATCGAGCACTACGCCCGCGAGCAGACCGAGGAGCATGCCCGCAGTCTCGCGCTCAAACATCGCGATGCAGACCACCATGACCGTCACTGCGAGCTGATGCGCACCGAACGGCTCGGGCAGAAGTCCCGGCGTATTCTGGATAACGGCGCAGAAAATCAGCAGCACTGCGAAAATCACGCGGCGGATTATAAGTCTTTTCTTTTCGGCTGTGAGACCCATAGACAAGTCCCTTTCGATAAATTTGTTACTCTGTGACGCTCGAACCCTGACCCTCGAACTCGGTGATTATAAAAACATCTGTTATCGAAGCTATGTCCGCGCCGGGCTTGATTATCGCGGTCGCGGAGATGTCCGTGTCGGAGTCCTCGACTTTTGTGACCGTGCCTATAATGAGATCGCGCGGATAGATGCCGCCGACTCCCGATGTGCAGACGATTCCGCCGGGGGAGACCGCCGTTGAGCTCGAAAGACCGGGCATGGTGCAGAGTCCGCCCTTGGCGTATGCCGCAGTCGTTGTGACAAAGCCGAGGTCGCGCGTGCGGATCTCATATGCGCTGGTGTTGACGCTCGGGTTGAGTATAGTTTTTATCGTGCACTGCGTGAGGGTCACGGATGTGACGACGCCGACGAGATATTTGCCGTAGATAACGGGGTCGTTGACGGCGATTCCGTCATTGCTGCCGCGGTTCAAAACAAAAGCGGAGAGCGGGTTCGCCGCATCTCTGCCGACCACCGACGCCTCGCAGAATTTGTAGTCCTTGTGGCTCTCTTTGAGCTCGAGGAATTCTTTGTAGAGCGCGTTCTGGCTCTTCATCTGCTCGTAGTCAACGAGCTGGCTCTGAAGATCCTCAATTTCTTTGTTCAGCTCATCTACCTGCTTCGAGAGCGTGGCGGAGGACTTGAAGTTTATCGAGAAAGCCGAAAACTTCTGCGCCAAAAACGACGACGCGCGCTGAAGCGGCGAAAACACCGTGCTTATCACGGAATTTGCGGGCGAAGAGCCCGAATGCATCGCCGCTGCCGCCGCAACGCCGATAATCAGCACGACGAGCACGCCGATAAATATTTTGAATGTTCTGGATTTGTAAAACTTCAATTGAGTCTCTCCTTTGCTTGGAAGAAGTAAGTCTATACAACGCAAAAAATCCCGCGGGTTTGCAAAAAGTATGCAGAAAGGCAGAAAAACCGTTGTGCCGCATAGTTTTTGTAAGCCTGCGAGAACGCGGGCCGTCTGCGGAAAGCAGAGCGACCCGCGAAAAGGCGTTTATTTATCGAGCGGATGCTCGAGGCAGATGCCTGTTCCGTCAACGACGCAGTCGAGCGGACTCTCCGCGACGAGAACGGGGATGCGGGTCTCGGCGGCAATGAGCTTGTCGAGACCTCTGAGCAGAGCGCCGCCGCCGGTGAGCATGATGCCGTGGTCGATAATGTCCGCAGCGAGCTCGGGGGGAGTCTTCTCAAGGGTAGCCTTGATGACATCGAGGATCTGATTGACGGAGGCGGACAGAGCCTCTCTGATCTCCTCCGCGGAGATCTCGATGTTCTTCGGCAGACCGTCCATGAGGTTGCGGCCCTTGATGTTCATCGCGCCTTCGCCCTCGTAGGGATAGGCGGAGCCGATCTTTATCTTGATATCCTCAGCGGTTCTCTCGCCGATGAGCAGGTTGTATTTTTTCTTGATGTAGTTGATGATGGACTCATCAAAATTGTCGCCCGCGACTCTTGCGGAGTTCGAGGTAACAACGTCGCCCAGGGAGATAACGGCAACTTCGCTCGTGCCGCCGCCGATGTCGACGACCATGCTTCCGGTGGGCTCGGAGACGGGGAGACCCGCGCCGATAGCGGCAGCCATGGGCTCCTCAATGAGGCTGACATATTTTGCGCCTGCGCTTCTCGCGGCGTCGTTGACAGCGTTTCTCTCAACGCCGGTAACGCCCGAGGGGATGCAGATCATAACGCGGACTCTCGCGAGCGGGGAGTTCTTCGTGACCTTCTTTATGAAAGCCTTGAGCATATCCGCGGTGATGTCGAAGTCGGCGATAACGCCGTCCTTGAGGGGACGGACTGCGGTTATGGAGCCGGGAGTTCTGCCGATCATCTCCTTGGCTTCTGTGCCGACGGCAACGACTCTGGGCGGATTGTACTTCTGATCGACCGCAACGACGGAGGGCTCTCTTATAACGATGCCCTTGCCTTTTACGAACACGAGGGTATTCGCGGTACCCAAATCGATACCGATATCAAGTGAAAATAACATACTGTTCTCCTTTCAACAGTCAGAATACTTTTTATCGTCTGTTATCTGAACGAAATAGAATTGACAATTGATTCAAAATCTCCGGTGTTTGCGCCGGCTTTTGAAGTTTTGTAGGTGCAGGCATAGGTCACGCCGTTCTTCTCGAACAGGGCGGAGACCATGAACGCCTCTCTGCCGTTCGCGGAGACCTTTATCTCCGTAAACTTTGCGTCCTCGCCGCAGAGGGTCTTCGTCTCGTCGTTGACCTCGGGGTTGAAGCTCTGCGCCTTGAGCGAGGTGATGACCTCGCCGATATCGGCGGACTTGTCATCGACGCTCTTTTCGGTGTCATAAATTATGTCGATGGTCTCGTCGCCTTTTGTGAGGGTTATCGCGGTGCCGACCGCCGACATATCGTAGCCGGAGGGCTGGGTGAATGTGAAATATCTGCAGTAGGCGTTCTTGCCGGAGACGAGAAGATAATCGAGCGCGATGGCGTTTGTTGCCTGCTCGCCGTTTTCGTCCTTCTTTGCCTTGCCCTTTTCGTCCGTGTCGACAATGACAATATTGCCTGCCTCGTCATAGACGGGCTTGCCGTTTTCGTCGGTCACGAGCACGCGGTCGTTGCCGCTGCTGTCCTTGACTTTGAGTCCCTTTGCTTTTGAGCAGCCGGTGAAAAGGCAGACTGCCGCGAGCATACAGATGAGCAGAGCCGAGATGATTTTCTTCATTCTTTAAGACCTTCCCTTCGTCCTTATCGTCCGAAAATTATTGCCTGTTTCAGTATAACACAGGGCATTGCACTTTTTCAAGTGCGGAATCGAAGATATGATTGACACAAAAAGGCGGTTTGAACCGTTTATCAGCCGTTGAGAGCCGCAAAATTCTCCTTGTTGCTCTTGTAGAGGTTCTTAAAGACTGCAAAGTTCTTGTCATATATGGGTTTGAGCGAGGGGTTCGGGATAAACGTCTTCTTCGCCGGGACGAGCTTCTTCGCCTCTTCGATGCTGCCTATCATGCCCAGACCGACTGCGGAGATAACCGCTGCGCCGACTGCGCCGACGTTCTGCGGGCTTGCAACGACCTCGACCGTTCTGCCCGTGCAGTCCGCGAGTATCTGGCTGGTGACGTCGGAGAGAGCGCCACCGCCGACAAAGCGGAGAACATCGGAGGTCTTGGTCTTTTTGTCCTCGGTCTCAAGGAACCAGCGCAGGTGCATGCAAGTGCCCTCAACAACGGCGCGGATGAGCTCGGTCTTGCCGGTCTCAAGGCTGATGTTGAAGAACATTCCGCGGGCGTTCGGATCCTCGAACGGGCAGCGGTTGCCGTGTAGCCACGGGGTGAAGATAACTCCGCCGCAGCCTGCGGGGGTCTTGTTTATAACATGCGACATGTAGTCGTAAAGGCTCGTGAATATGGACTCCTTCGAGGAGGCGACATCGGTCTTCTCGAGGAATATGTCAATTTCATCGAGGGCAAGGTGGTCCTTGACCCACTCGAGGCACTTGCCGGCGGTCTCAAGCTCTGCGAAGTAGTTGAGCTTGCCGTTCTGCGCGCCGACTATCGCGGCGATCATCGCGCTCGTGTCGACTATATTCTTGTCAACAACGGTCGTGACCCAGCCGGATGTGCCGCAGTAAATATGAGTATCGCCGAGGGCGACTGCGCCCGCGCCGACGCCGATGAGCGAAGCGTCTCCGCCGCCGCCGAATACGGGCGTGCCCTCGCACAGTCCGAGATCGTCCGCAGCCTTTTCGGTAAGACCGCCGACGAGAGCGGTGGAGTCGATTATCTCAGCCATATGCTCGGGCTTGACGTTGAACATCTTGAGCATCTCGGGGCTCCAGCCCTCTTTGCCCTTGCGGACATCGTAGAGCAGAGTGCCGAAAGCCGAGTCGCGCGTCATGACGAACTTGTCGGTCATGCGGCAGATTATGTATTCTTTGACGTCGAGCCACTTATAGGTTCTCGCGAAGTTCTCGGGCTCGTTCTCCTCGACCCATTTATATTTGTATACGGGATCCTTGACGCTCGCGGACACGGCACCGGTTATCTGCAGAGACTTGAGAAGCTTCGGAATATAAGCTCCCGCGATCTGCGGACCGTAAGCCATGAGTTCTTTTATCTGCTTCTTTGCGCGCTGATCCATGTAGCTCATCGCCTTGCGCACGGGCTGGCCGTCCTTGTCGACGAGCACGAGACCCTGCATCTGGGAGCAGAAGGATATACCGGCTATCTCCGAAGTGCTCACGCTCGTTGAATTCATGAGTCTCTTCGTGGTGTTGCATATCGCGCTCCACCACTCGTCGGGATCCTGCTCCGCGCCGCCGTCCGGATAAACGGTCAGCGAATAGCCTTCCATCTCCGCAGCGATCAGCTTTATTTCATCTTCAACTTCAAACAGACAGGTTTTGACGCCTGTCGTGCCGATGTCGTATGATAAGACGTATGTTCTGTCGCTCATTACAAATTTTTCTCCCTTCGCGGCTTTTCATAAACAAAGCCCCAATCTATCCATTCAATTATATAGCAAAAAATTGATGATTACAATGTAATAGCAAAAAAATTTTAAAAAACCGCGAAGCGGCACACGCCGCAGAAAATATTTATCCGCGCCCCCAAAGAAAAGAAAAACTTTCCGAAGCCGGCAAAAAAACTGTCAAAAAAAGCGCCGCGGGCAGACCGAAAACCGCCGCCGCGCAGACTGCATCTGCCCGGCAGCGGAGAAAAATAAAAAAATTTTGAAATAACAGTTGATTTTTGCCCCGCATTGTGCTAATATACTATGGCAATCAGATGCGCTGCTAGCTCAGTTGGATAGAGTGTTTGGCTACGAACCAAAAGGTCAGGGGTTCGAATCCCTTGCAGCGCGCCAAGAACGGAAGCGATACCGCAGGTGTTGCTTCCGTTCTTTTTATTTTAAAGGGATTCGAACCCTGAGAGGGTGAGCGGCGTTAAGAAAACAGTCCGGTGGACTGTTTTTAGCCGCGAAGTGTGAGGCGGGTACTGCTGCGCAGCAGCGGTCGCCGAGCACGCAAGGCGGCGCAGCCGACTGTATCCCTTGCAGCGCGCCAAGAACAGAAGCAATACCGCAGGTGTTGCTTCTGTTCTTTTTTTATTTTCAAGGGATTCGAACCCTGAGAGGGTGAGCGGCGTTAAGAAAACAGTCCGGTGGACTGTTTTTAGCCGCGAAGTGTGAGGCGGGTACTGCTGCGCAGCAGCGGTCGCCGAGCACGCAAGGCGGCGCAGCCGACTGTATCCCTTGCAGCGCGCCAAGTTAAAAGCCTTGATAACTCTGAGCTTTTGGAGTTTGAAGGGCTTTTTTCTTTTTAGTTTTCGGTAGCATTTCTAACACTTTTTCTAACATTTATCCTGCAAACAGCTTTAAGTACCCATTTTTAAATAACCTGTTGACATTTGTTTTTGAGTTTGCTATTATATAACATACCGAAAGTATGTAAGGAGCGAATATGAGCAGAAATAAATATCCGGAGGAAACGGTAAATCTTATCCTCGATGTGTCCCAGCGTTTATTTATAGAAAAGGGATACGACAACACAACGATTCAGGATATCATCGATGAACTGGGCGGACTCACAAAGGGCGCGATATATCACCATTTCAGTTCAAAGCAGGATATCCTTGATGCGGTCATAGAACGGCTTTTTGCAAAAAATACGCTGTCTGCGAGTTGGCGTAAAATTCAATCCGATACCGATATTACGGGCGGAGAGAAGCTCAAGCGTATGCTTGCTGCGGCTCTGACGGATGAGCAGGAACAGCAGTTCAGAAAATTGGGAGTGCATTTGCAGAATATGCCGCAGATGCTCAGCGACCTTGTTCTGCGCTCCGTAAACGATATAGCACCTAATGCCTTTGAACCGGTTATCGAAGAGGGCGTTAGGGACGGATCTCTGTCGGTCATGTTCCCGAAGCAGGCTGCCGAGGCGGTTTCGCTTATCGCGAATATTTGGATAAACCCGCTTGTTTTTCCTGTTGACAACGAAGAGCTGAAAGCAAAGTTTGAGTTTATTTGCGGTATAACAAAATCTATCGGGCTTGACATTTCAGACATCTATCCGCTGCTCGACAAAATGAACAGCGATATCAATCTTTAAATATTCGGGAGGGTTTTACCCCTCCCATATATATTAATATCAAACATACCAAAAGTATGTAAGGAGGTAAACCATGTCAACAACTTACACGAAAAGAGAAAAGTTCCGGTATCTTCTGGGTCTTTCCGGTCAGAACATCATATACGGAACAGTCACATCCGTGCTCGCATATTATCTTCAGTTCACGATTCTGATTCCTGCCGTATGGGTCGGTCTGATATTAAGTGTTGCGAGAATATTTGACGCCGTCAAAGACCCGTTTATCGGAGCGATGATAAGCAGAGGAAAACATAAACTAAAGGACTATCTTATCGCAGTGCCGATTCCCACAGCAATACTGACAATTCTCTGTTTCAGTAACGGAATTTATTCCGCGGAAAACAGTATGCCTAAAAATATTTTAATAGTGTTATCTGCGTTTGTGTTTTACATAATATGGGAAGTTGTGTTTACAATCGGCGATATTCCGATAACCGGGTATCCGTCAGTGCTCACAAGTGATGAGGGCGACAGAACAAAGTTGCTTTCGCTACGTCCGATAGGTGGAATGGCGAGCGGTATAAGCACGCTTGCCGTTCAGCCGATTGCTTTTGCGTTGTCGGCAGTTTTCGGCGGAAGTGCAGTGGATGAGCGAAATGCTTTTCTTATAACGGTTGCCGCGTTTTCAATCATCGGCGGGGCGCTTTTTCAGTTTACCGCAATCGGTTCGGTGGAAAGGGTTTCTGCCGAGCGCAGCGAAAATTCGGGTCAGCTCAGATATTTTATTACAAATCCGTTGCTCAGAAAAATCAGTATATCGGGATTTTTGGGCAGTCTGAAAGCCATGACCGGTGTTATCCTCACTCCGCTGGTAACCTATTATTTTGCAAGCAAAAATCCGCAGATGTCGCTGATTTATACGGCACTTTTCGGAGTGGGAAGTATTGTGGGACTGGTAATCTCGGCGGCAGCAGTCCCTAGTTTATCTAAAAAATACGGAACAAAAAGGCTCTTTGCCGCCGTCAATCTGATAAACGTTTTTCCGAATCTTTTGCTATTTGCGCTGTATGTTAAATATCCTCAAAATATGACGAACATTCCGCAAACGGTTGCAATGTTCATACTTACACTTATAATCGGAAGCTGTGTAAGCATTTCTTCGACCGTTCAGACGCTGATAATCTCACAAGCCGTTGATCTTGAAGAAAAAATATCCGGAAACAGGCCGGACGCGCTGTTTTTCTCCGCGCATACATTCATTGTCAAGATTGGTACCGGTTTATCGTCGCTCGCGGCGAGCATAGGTTATGCCGTCGTCAAATTTTCATCCTCTGAAACGGCGGCGCTTAACGATTTTATTGCAAACGGCGGAATACCGAGGCTTGACGGCAGATATTCAAATCTGATGACACTTCTGTTTATGCTGTACACTCTGCCTGTCGCATTGAGCTCGCTTCTGTCCGCGCTTCCGTTTATTCGCAGGGAGCGGGAGTGAGGTATTAAAACCCCGTGAAGCTATAAAACATTCCGCCCGGGGTCCCGGACGGAATGTTGCTTTTTGTGCCTATTCGGTCAATTCAGCACAAAATCGACCGTCTTTGTTTCTCCGGCGCGGAATGTCAGCGCCTCCGTCTTGTCGGAGAGCCCGCATGAAACGGTGATCGTTTGGTCGATGTCGGAGGTCACGCTGACCTGTGCCGTTTTGCTTTGCAAATCCCACCTGAGCGAGTCAACCGTCGCACGGGTTCTCGCCTTTATCCCGGTTATCTCGCCTGCGTCAAAGCCCGATTCAAACAGAGCCGGAAGAATCTCGATTTCGTTTTTGTTCGAGAAAACGAGGGCTTCGTTGACGATTCCGAGATAGCCTATGGCAAAGTCGGTGCAGTAGCAGCTTCTTTGATCGTAATCGTGGTTCGTCATAAGCGAGGGATATCTTATTTTATGGTTCTGAAGCTTCACGAGCGCAGAGGTGAGGCTCGTTCTGTCCTTGAGCCTTGCGGCGATGAGCGAACGGTGAACAAGTGCGTGGCTCGCCTCGTTTTCAGAGGTTCTGTTGTTTATCGCCTGTATGCAGGCGGACTTGAGACGCTCGTCGTTCTGCGTTTCAAACAGCGGCCACACGCAATAGAGGTGGCTCAGATGCCTGTGCTCGTTGTTTTCTTCAAATTGGCTGCACGCCCACTCCTTGAGCGCGCCGGTTTTGTCAAAGAGATACGGCGGGAGCTTTCGGAGCATATATTCCCATTTTGCCGTGTCGGTTTCCGGCGCGGTGTCTTTTATAACGCTCAAAAGCATATTCAGATTGTCGCGGCAGGCGGCGATGTCGATAGCCGCGTTCGCGTCGGAGGGAGAGGGATAGTTCGACGGATTGTTTTCCGGGGAATAGCTCGGCAGGATGCAGTAGTATTCGTCATCCGCAAGCGCCGTCTTGCCCGCTTCATAATGAATCGAGCCGTTCGAGTCGGTGTAATATTCGGGGGTCATAAGCTGCTCCCAGTAGTTCGCCGATTTAATCAAAAGCGGCAAAAGCACATCGCGCTCAAGCCGGAGATATCCCCTGTCCTCGATCGCGCGAATGTCTTCGTCCGTAAGGTCGTCCGCGGTGACGGAAAGCACGGATCTGAGCTTGTCAAGGTCGATTTCGCCACTGAGCGGAATTTTGATATCTCCGTAGCATTGCAGGGTCTCATAGAGCGGCTGGATCATCCAGCTTGAGCCTGCGTTCCAGTATCGAAACGGATACGGATAGCAGGTTTCCGTTATTACCGCCTTGTCGCCGTCGGTGTTTACGGGGGCTTGGATGGCGTCGGTAAATCCGTGGGTCGCGAGCGCGTTTTCCTCCCAGTCGGGAAGCTGGCGGAGAATAAAATATGCGTAGCCTATCGGGGACGAGGAGATGTTGCCCGTGTTCATCGAGGAGGTTTGCAGGTTCACATTTGCGTCCATTGTGTATTTGCTGCCCCAGCCCGTGTTCCATTCGCCTGTCCACATACCGTAAAGGCGGGGCGCGGAATATCCGCTGCAACACAGATAAGCGTATCTGCCTGCATAATACGAACGCTGGCTGAGCGCGGGATCGAGCTTTTTCTTGAACCTCTGCTCTCTCAGCAGCTTTTCGTTCGATTTTTCTGAGCTGCCGTCTTTGAGAGTCAGCGTGACTGCGTTGAACTGCGGCTGATATACCGCAAGATGAGCGTCAAGCGCATCGGAATAGCTGAATTTTCCCTCGGCTGAGTATTTTCTCGCAAAGTCCGTTGTCCGGTTATAGAGCGAGTCGATGAGCGCGCAGCCGCTTTGTGACGCGAAGGCGGAAAGCTCGCCCATATTGTAATCTCTGCCCGTAACGGTGATAAGATAAACCTCGTCCGCACCGCTGACGGTCAATTTCGGCTGGCTGTCGCCCGCGTATTGCTCGTCTTTCGGCGCGTCCGCTTGCGTGACGCTTAAAGTTCCGCCGATATTCAAAACATAGGTGAGCGTGGCGTAGCCGCCGTTTTTGAGCTCGGATTTTTCATAGTCGGGATAGTGCGCAACCATGGCAAGATAAGCCTTGTCCCCGTCGGCAAGCTTTTTATATTTGATATTCACCTCGTCGCCCTCGGAGTAGTTTGCCATGGTCGAGATATCATCGTAGGAGAGCGTAATATTTACGGGCGCGTTCTTGCTTGATTTTTCGATTTTTGTAACCGTGACGCCGTCGGCAAGCGAGGTGAAAGTAGTTCTCTCCCATGTGCCGTTTTTGTCTGTGTATTTCACGCCGACCTGCGCGGTCTCGTAGTCTGTGTAGCGGATATAATCCTTGATGCGGTGCCGCTCGGAGTTTATTCTCAGCTGACCGCCGGGATGGAAGCGATACACATCGTCATAGCTCGCGTTGTCAACAATATCCTCGCATTTAACGATGCTCTGCTTGACCTGTTCAAGCTCGCTTGATGTGTCCGGGCAGGTGCGGGCGTTGATATTCGGCATGATGAAATGCATATTCTGATAAATTATCGTATCCGAGTACGGGCTGCCGCTTGTGATAAAGCCCTCGAGCCCGTTCCCGCCGACCATTCCGCGGCGCCAGGCTTTTGTTTTGTTCGTCCTCTTTTCGGACAGCTCCGTGTAGCTCTCGGAATAAGAGAGCTTTTCGTTGTTTGCCGCAGTGTCGATAAGCTTCGGCTTGCTTGCACATGATGAGCACAAAACGCATATCGCGGCAAGTGCCGCCGCCAAAGCAAAATTCTTTAAAAGCTTCATTTTCTCACCTCACACCTTGATTATATCATACGGCAAAGAGTCTTTCCATTAAAATAATATACAAAAAATCTTCTGAATAATTGTAGGTTTGAGACAGATATATCGCAAAGAGAAAATAAAAAGCCGGCACACCTCGCGGTTCGCGGAGAACGGTGTCCGGCAATATGAACTTCGCCGCCCGAAGATTTCTCCGGGCGGCGGGTAATTCGGTTATTTATACAGCGGACCGTAGGCGGCGCAGGCTCTGTAGTCTGCACTCTCGAGGTCCTTTGTGCCGAACGCAGACCATGCGTGCGGACGGTAGATGTCCTCGTCGGCGACGTTGTGCATCGCAACGGGGATTCTGAGCATGCTCGCGAGCGTGATGAGGTCTTTGCCGATGTGACCGTAGCTGATAGCGCCGTGGTTTGCGCCCCAGTTCGCCATGACGGAGTAGACATCCTTGAACGCGCCCTTGCCGGTGAGTCTCGGAGCAAACCAGGTGGTCGGCCAGGTCGGGTCGGTGCGCATGTCGAGCTTGTTGTGAATCTCATCGGGCAGGGTGGCGGTGTAGCCCTCGGCTATCTGAAGCACCGGGCCGAGACCCTTGATGATGTTGACTCTTATCATTGTCATGGGCATGACAGCCTGAGTCTTGAAGTGCGAGGAGTATCCGCCGCCTCTGAAATATCCGAGGTCTGCGGGGCACCAGTCGGTAGCCTTGAGCATAGCGTCGATATCCTCGTCGGTGACGTTCCACCACTCCTTCATGACCGCGTTGCCGTCCTTGTCCTTGCAGACGCCGGTGGCGTCGAGCGCGGCGGCGCCGGAGTTGATGAGGTGGATGAAGCCGTCCTTGGCAACGCCCTCGGGGCGCATGCCGCAGACTCTTTCAACAGCGTCGGGGCTCCAGTATGTACGAACATCGGCGAACAGGCTCGCTCTGCCGGTGACGAGCTTGCCCAGGAGCATCGACAGACCGTTGAGACCGTCGTTCTCGGTAGCGAAAGTGAGCGGCTCTTTCTTGCCGTTCCAGTCGAAGGTGGTGTTGAGCATAGCCTCGGTGAAGTCGCCGTTGGGCATGAAATCGGTCCACTGGCGCTGACCCTGGAAGCCGCCGAGAATAGCGTTGCGGCCGAGAGCCTCTTCGTGCCAGCCGTCCTTCGGGCCGGAGTGCTCCGCCTCCGCGCCTACGGGGCGGACATCGTTGAGCTTATCGTTGCCGAGCATGATGTCGCGGCAGATAAGGGTCATCTTGACGACGAACTCCCACTCCTTCTCCTTCTGCTCGGGGGTGTGTCTGATATTTTCGGGGTTCTTGTCGAAGCCCTCGGGGCAGTTTGCCTTGACCCACTTGAGCGCGCGCTCATATTCCTCGTGGTCATAGATGCCGAGCTCGACGCGGCGGGTAACTTCGACCATGTCGACCCACTCGGCGCGGATGCCGAGATATTCCTGCCAGAAATCGGCGTCGCAGAACGAGCCTGCGATACCCATTGCGACAGCGCCTATGCCGACGTAGGACTTGCCTCTGAGCTGACCGACAGCCGCGGCGCAGCGTGCGAAACGGAGTATCTTCTCCGCGACGTCGTCGGGGATGGAGTTGTCGGTGACATCCTGAACATCCTTGCCGTAGATGGAGAACGCGGGCAGACCTCTCTGCGCGTGAGCCGCCAGAACCGCCGCGAGATAGACCGCGCCGGGGCGCTCGGTGCCGTTGAAGCCCCAGACTGCCTTGACTGTCAGGGGATCGAGGTCCATAGTCTCGCTGCCGTAGCACCAGCAGGGTGTGACGGAGAGCGTGGCGCAGACGTTCTGCGTCGAGAAGAAGTCGGCGCACTTCGCGGCCTCCGCGGCTCCTCCTATCGTGCAGGGGGAGATGATGCACTCAAAGGGAGTTCCGTCCGAATAGAACACATTTTCTTCGATGAGCTTCTTGGCAGCGAGCGCCATGTTCATCGTCTTTTCCTCAAGACTCTCTCTGACTCCGCCCCAGCGGCCGTCAATGATGGGTCTGATTCCAAGCTTTGCTTTTGCCATTTTTCAGTCATCCTTTCGATGTTATTTAAGTATTTTCAAAAAGCTCTCATATGCGCCCGCCCATTTGTCGGTGTCGCACGGAGCATATTCGCGTAATGCTTCGCTGCGCGAGATTATCTCCCTCGCCTTTTTGATATCCGGAATGTCGCCGGAGCTCAGAAGCTGAACAGCTATATTGCCGAGCACGGTCGCCTCTATCGGCCCCGCCTTCACGGGGACATTGCAGGCGTTCGCGGTCATTTGGCAGAGCAGGGTATCTTTCGTGCCGCCGCCGATAACATGTATATCAGGATAGTCCCTGCCGGTACATTCTTTTATCATCGAGAACGTGCTGCGGTATTTCATCGCAAGGCTCTCGTAGATGCAGCGCATTATCTCGCCGACTGTCTGCGGGACATACTGACCCGTCTTGCAGCAGAATTCGCGCACGCGACCGGGTATATCTCCGGGCGGCGTGAACTCGGGGGAGTCGGGGTCGATGAAGCACTTGAACGGCTCGGCCGAGAGCGCCATGCGCTCGAGATCGGCGTAGCTGTATTCCTCGCCCTCGCGCTTCCACTGTCTGCGGCTCTCCTGAATGAGCCACAGTCCGATTATATTCTTGAGCAGCCCGGTCATGCCGCCGTAGCCGCCCTCGTTGGTGATGTTTATCGAGAGCGATGTATTATTAACAATGGGAGCGGGTATCTCCGTGCCGAAGAGCGACCAAGTGCCGCTGCTCAAAAACGCGAAGCTGTCGAGCTGAGAGGGTACGGCGGTTATCGCCGACTGCGTGTCGTGTCCGCATACGCTGACGACTTTGACGGGGTCGAGCCCCAGCTCTTCGCATATCTCCGCGCTGAGCATTCCGTTTTCGGTACCCGACGGCACAATGGGCGTGAGGATTCCCGACGGGATGCCGAGGCGGTCGAGAATGTCGTATGCCCAGTCTTTTGTCTTTATGTCAACCATCTGCGAGGTGGTCGCTATTGAATATTCTGTCTGCTTTCTGCCCGTGAGCATATAGGCGAATAAATCGGGCATGAACAGCATTTTATCCGCCCTGTCGAGAATGTGCGGGCGGTATTTTTTGAGCGCGCAGAGCTGGAAGAGCGTGTTGAGCTCCATGAACTGGATGCCCGTGCGGGAATAGAGCTCCTCGCGTGGAACTGTTCTAAACACTTCTTCAATCATTCCCGCCGTGCGTGCGTCGCGGTAGTGGATAGGATTTTCGAGCAGGCAGCCGAACTCATCGAGCAGCCCGAAGTCAACGCCCCAGGTGTCGATACCGATGCTGTCGAAGCCGCCGGCGAGCTTCGCCCTTGTCAGTCCCTGCTTTATCTCAAAAAACAGGCGCAGAACATCCCAGTAGAGCGTGCCGTTCACGCTCACGGGGTCGTTCGAGAAGCGGTGGACTTCTTCGAGGCGGATATTCTCCCCGTCAAAATGCCCGATTATCGCGCGTCCGCTCGACGCGCCGAAGTCGAACGCCAAAACTCTCTTTTCCATTGATGCAGAGTCCTCCGAGTTATTTTACAACGCCCTTTTTGAGGATGATGTTTGCGTATACGGCGGTCTCGCCCGTCGCGATGACGGCGTATGCCTTTCTCGCTCTGTCATAGAAAGCGAAGCGCTCCATGAGCTCAAAGTTCTTGTCGCCCTCGTTCGCTTTAACTATCTCTTCGTATTTGTCCCAGACTGCCGGGCGATCTCCGTCGCCGTTGTTGTCCATGAGTGCAACAGGAGCGTCAACATAGGTGTCGAGGGGCATGAGCTTCAAAACCGCGTCGAGAACCTCGGGCACTCCGTGACCGTCGAGGCGAACAAGGCGCTGAGCTATGCTCGCCGCGGGGAAGTTGCCGTCGCCGATAACTATCTCGTCGCTGTGTCCCATCTCCATGAGGATCTTGAGAAGCTCGGGGGAGATGATAGGTGAAATATTTTTAAGCATTTTTATATCCGTCCTTTCGGAAAAATCAGTCGATTGAATACATGCTGTAGAGCTCGCTGTATACGCCGCCCTTTGCCATGAGCTCGCGGTGGCTGCCCTGCTCGGCGATGCCGTCTTCTGTCAGCACGACTATCTCCGCCGCGTTTCTTATCGTCGTGAGCCTGTGGGCTATGGTTATGACCGTGCGCCCCTTTGCAAGCTCTTCGAGCGACTGCTGAACAAGGCGTTCGCTCTCGTTGTCGAGCGCGCTCGTCGCCTCGTCGAGAATGACTATCGGCGGGTTCTTCAAAAACAGGCGCGCGATTGAAATTCGCTGTTTCTGACCGCCGGAGAGCTTGACTCCGCGCTCGCCGACATATGTGTCGTAGCCCTCTGGCAGCTCTTCTATAAATTCGTGTGCCCCGGCTCGCTTCGCCGCGGCTATTATATCTTCTTTTTCAGCTCCCGGGCATCCGTAGGCTATGTTGTCCCTGACCGTGCCGGAGAACATGTAGACATCCTGCTGAACCGTGCCTATATTCGAGCGCAGCGAAGCTAAAGTTATGTCGCGGATATCCGTGCCGTCGAGCAGTATGCTGCCCGAATCCACATCGTAGAAGCGGGGGATAAGATTGCAAAGCGTAGTCTTGCCGCCGCCGGACGGACCGACGAGGGCGACATTCTCGCCCGGAGCTATATGCAGGGAGAAATCGGAGAGAATTTTCTTGTCCGTGCCCTTGTATGAAAATGTAACGTTTTTGAATTCGATATCGCCCTTGACGCCGCTTATGGGCTTTGCGTCCGGACTGTCTTTTATGTCGCTGACTTCGTCCATTATTTCAGTGAAGCGCTCGATGCCAGTCATGCCGCGGTTGAACTGCTCGCTGAATTCGACCATTGTGCGTATCGCCGCGAGCAGGGTGCTGACCATGAGCAGGCTCGCCGAGAAGTCGCCGACGGTAGTCTTGCCTTTCATCATAAACACTGCGCCCACGCCGACTATTGCTATATACATCAGTCCGTCGCAGAGTCTTACGGTGCAGTGGAAGCTCGCCATGTATCTGTAGCCGTTTTTCTTCGATTTGAAGAAGCGGCGAGAGCCCTCGTTGAACTTTTCGCGCTCAATGTCCTCGTTGGCAAAGCTCTTGACAACTCTTATGCCGAGCAGTGAATCCTCCGTCCGCGCGTTTATCTCGCCTATCTCGCGTCTCTGCTGTTTGAACGCGGCGCGCATCTTGCGGCGGCTGTGCGAAGTCAGAAGCATCATAAGAGGCATGAGCGAAAAGACTATTATCGCAAGCCATATGTTCATCGACGCGAACATGATGAATCCCGCGACTATTTTTATCACGGTCATCAGGACGTTCTCCGGACCGTGATGGGCGAGCTCGGTTATGTCAAACAGGTCGTTTGTTATTCTCGACATGAGCTGGCCTATCTTCGTGTCGTCATAGAATGAATATGACATATCCTGCAAATGCGAGAACAGGTCGTTTCGCATGTCTGTTTCAATTCTCGCGCCCATGATATGCCCGCCCGACGCCGTATAGTAGCTCGCGGCGGTGTCGATTATTCGCAGTAGAATGTAGAAGCCGACTATTTTTATTATCAGCTCCGCCGTCAGGTCATGGATATCATGCGCCGCGCGGTCGGTTATCTGCCGCACTATCAGCGGGAGAGCTATCTCGCATACGGTGGTCATCGCGGAGCAGAACATATCGAGGGCGAACAGTCCCGAATATTTTTTATAGTAAGGCAGGAATCTTTTGAGCATCCTTCGGTTGCGGCTGGAGTAGTCCCCGGACAAACAAACACCCCTAATCAAGCAGTTATATATCAAAATTATACAACATTTATTTCCCTTTGAAAAGGGTCGGCGAAGAGAAAAAATATTTTCTTGCCTGTGACAGTTTTTGTCCTTGAAAAAAGACGAGCGTTTTTGTATACTATGATATATACAAACGCATATAAACACATTTTATATTTTATTTTATAAAGAAAGGGAGGTCTCACTATGCGTATTCTCATATGCGACGATGAGCCCGCAATGGTCAAGCAGATATCCGAAATAATCGCGGACGCTTATCCCGATATTGAGCTTGTCGGCGTACACAGCTCCGCCGAGCTGTCCGAGAAGCTGGCGCCCGAGGACGCAAACAGAAAATTCGACCTCGCCTTTCTCGATATTGCCGTCAGCGACGAGAGCGGCGTGGATATCGCCGAGTTTGTCGGCGCGTTGTGCCCCGGGGTCAAGATAGTTTTCGTCTCCGGGAATCAGGATCTCGTCTCGAAGGCGTTCGTGACCGTTGACGACTGCGGGTATATCTATAAGCCCGTCGACCCGAAGCTGCTTCTCGGCTATATCGAGCGCGAACGCGCCGGGATGCATCAAAGACCGAGCCGCGAATATTTTGAATACACCCGCCGCGGCAGCATCCACAGGATAGGGTGCGATAAGATTCTTTTTATCGTCAGCGTGCGCAATTATCTGGAGATACATACGGTTGACGGAGACAGCGTCACCGTGCCGGGCAAGCTCGACGAGGCGGGACGGCAGCTCGAAGCGGGCTTCGTTCGCTGCCACAAGAGCTATCTTGTGAATTTAAAATATATCGCGAGATATACTGCGACGCAGTTTATCATGATGAACGGGAAGATAATTCCGATAAGCCGTTCCAGGAAAAAGGATTCAACGGACAGGTATGTGCTTTTTAAGGGAGCTTTGGTCAAATGACATTTTTTGATGCGTTCTGGTATGTGTTCAACTTTCTTTCGATAGCGCTCGTGGTGGTCTTTCTGTGCATGAACCTCACCCCGCGTTTCAACCGCTACGCGGTATTTTTCTTGACGCTCATACCGTTCTCGGCAATAGCGCTCGCCCAGCATTATTTCTACGATGTGCCGTCGGTGTTTTTTAAGATTCCGGCGTTTGCATATTATTTCATTTCGTCAATAGCCTATTTCAAAGACAAACTCAGAACCCGGCTTTTCGTCTCGATAGTTCTGATGTCGTTTACATATCTCGTTTCGGCTCTGCTCATAACCGGGTGTATCGCCTGCGGGCTCAATCCCTATGACGACATAATGACCTATATAGTCTCCCTGCCGAATACAGTGGGGCTGATAGTGCTCTTCGGCGGCTTTACTTATCTTAGAATGAAGAAGCACAAAAATATGATTCTCCCGAGCGGGCAGATGGCGACATTTATCTTCTTCCCGCTGAGTCAGGTCATAGTCATGGCGGCGGCGATGATGATAATCTCATATTACGGCTGGTTCAGGGACAAGAACACCGGGCTGCCGTTTCTTGAAGATCCGACCCGCGCCCCGATGATAATGCTCTGCGTTGCGGCGGTTCTGTGCATAATCTCCGACGCCGTTTTGCTCTATATCATGGTGCGCTCGTCGCAGAACGAGAAGCTGCGCGAGGAGCTGAGAATAAAAGATTACCAAAACGCGCTGAATCTCGAATATTACAAAAATGTCGAAAACAGCAGCAACGAAGTAAGAAAGATACGCCACGACCTCGCGAACATAATTCAGACGGCATATGAAGTCGTCCACAGCGGAAACGAAGTCGACCGCGAAGCGGCCGAGCGGATGCTCGACCAGCTCAGAACAGAGGTCGCGGATATAAAAATAGAAAAATTCTGTCTCAACACTCTTGTCAATGTTATCGCCTCGAACAAGGCGAACGAGTGCAGAAAGAATGACATCGCCTATGATTTCGACCTCAATGTGCCGAGGTTTGTTGGTATCGAAGATGTCGATATCTGCAAGGCGTATGTCAATATTTTCGACAACGCGATAAATGCGGCAAAAGCTCTCGAAGAGAACAGATATATAAAGATAAGAAGCTTCGTCGACGAAAACGACGGAATGTTATATATCAGCAGCGAGAACGCCGTCGCGCCCGACTACGAAGAGAAGAAAAAGAAGCGGACGGGCGACCACGGCTACGGACTGAAGATTCTCGAAGATACCGCCGAAAAATACGGAGGACACGCGGCGGCGAATCAAAGCGGCGGCATATTCACCTGCGTTTTTGCAGCGAGGGCATAAATAATACTATTATTATAATATATAAAAAACAGCCGCGACATGAAAACTGTTGCGGCTGTTGCTGTGTTATTTTATTTAGGCTCCCCCGTAGAGGGTGTTTCGCTTTGCTCAAAGTAATAAGTAAAAGTGAATAGTGAAAAAGCACGCGGTATGAGCGGATATCTCCGACCGTGAAGTCTGTACAAATTTATTGACACGCAGCTTGTAGGGTGCGGCGACTCGACGCACCGCTGCCGCGTGAGCGGCACGAAATCCTCGCAAAATTTATTGTTTCGACCGTAGGGGCGAACTTCGTTCGCCTGCTTTTCGGCTCCCCTGCAGGGGAGCTGGCTCGGCAAAGCCGAGACTGAGGGGTTTGTTTCGCTTCGCTCAAAGTAATAAGTAAAAGTGAATAGTGAAAAAAGTGCGCGATATGGGCGGATATCATCCGCCCGCGAAGAAAATGCGCGGTATCGACGCGGGATTTGCAGGACGCAATGAGCCGCAAATTCGGGTACCTTGAAAATTAAACAACGGCTCGGCAACAAAATTTTATCGAATTATACCCGCAAAAATCATACCGCGGAGACAGAATATATCTGCCTCCGCGGTTTTATATTTTTTATGCCGTTTCCCGAAGCTGTATTTCGCGGCTGACTTCAAGCCCGTCGTGCGTGAGGGTGAGGGCTATTCCGCCGCTGTCCGAGGTCGAATACGCCTTGCGCCCGAACGCCGACATTATGCCGACGAGCACATCGTCAGATATCTCGGCGAGGCGGTTCGTGATTATCATCGTCTCGGGGCGGAGCTTGTCCAGCGCTTCCTGCGGGACGGCGCGTTCGCCGTGGCAGGGGACTTTAAGCGCGTCAATGCGTCCGACGGCGTTCGCGAGTCTCGCGAGGTCGCCCGTGTCGTTTACCATGTCGCCCGCCAAAAGAATACGCCTGCCGTTCTGCTCGGCGAGTATGGCGAGCGAGTTGTCGTTTTCGCCGATATTCTTGTGATATGAGTCGGGCTCGGTGTTGAAGAAACGCAGAGTCCAGCTGCCAAGCGCAAACGGCTCGTCCGGCACGCAGCCGATGACCGGAATGTTCATGCTCTGCGCCTTTTCGCTGAGCGATTTATATAGCGCATCGCCGTCGTGGAGACACTTGTCCCACTGCGCGAGGTTCGGGCTGATAAACGGCTTGAGATATATTTTGCCGATCGCTATATCCTTATCGTCAAGGAGCGCCCCGAGTCCGCCGACATGGCCGGAATGAAGATGGGTTATCGCGATAAAGTCAAGATTTATCTTCCCGCCGGCAGTTTCTTTCAGATACCGCGCCGTATGTTTCGCGTGCTCCGCGTCGCCGCAGTCAACGAGAGCGAATCGGTCGTCGCTCTGAAGAAGAATGCAGTCCGAGCGCCCGGTGTTGAGAAAATGGATGCGCTCGCCCTCCGACGTGACAGAGATATCCTCATTCTGCGCGGGAACGGGCGGATTTTTTGCCGCCCTGATGACCTGCACTGTCGTTGGCTTGAATTTGTCTTTCTGAGTGAATTTTTTGATGAGTTCGGCAAGATCCTTTATTGCCATATCCTTCAGCCCTTTCGGGAATTTATTTTGTCCTGCGCAGCTCGGCAAAGAACTGCTTCAAAAGCAGAGCACACTCGTCCTGCATGAAACCGCCCTCGACCTCTGGCGAGTGATTATACGGAAAAGAGAACAGGTTGTTTACCGACCCGCACGAGCCCGCCTTCGGGTCGTATGCCCCGAACACCACGCGCTTTATGCGCGAATTTATTATCGCCCCGGCGCACATCGGACACGGTTCAAGCGTCACGAACAGTTCGCACTCCCAGAGCCGCCAGCCGCCGAGCGCCTTGCACGCTCTGTCTATTGCTTCAATTTCGGCGTGTGCGAGGGCGTTTTTGTCCTTTTCGCGCCTGTTGCGCCCGACAGAAACTATCTCTCCGTTTCTTGTGACCACCGCGCCGACGGGCACTTCGCCGTCTGCCGCAGCCTCCCGTGCAAGCGCGATCGCCGCCTGCATAAGCTCTCTGTCAGTCATTTTTCCACTCCCCGATTACGAAGGCCATGTGATAAAAGTATATGTCGTGTAGAGCAGATAGATGATAGAGATTATCATCGGGACATTTATAAAATACGCCGCCGTGCGTTCGCCGCGCGAAAGTGCGGTGCGCGGTTTTCTGAATTTCGTCTGGATATTCTTCTGGCGCGCCCTTCTCATGAAGAGAATCAGGCAGATTATGCCCGCCGCAAAGAACACCGCGACGCAGATATAATAGACGAGGTTGACCGTCTTTTCCGGCAGGAATTCATAGAGTATCGAGATAACGCCGGAGAACATATTGTTGCAGAAATGTATCATGACTCCCGTCCACATCGAGCCGGTGACTATAACAAAATAGCCGATGCCGATGCCGACGATGAACGCGAACGGAGCCTGGACGAGGTTGCCGTGCATCATGCCGAACAGGGCGGACGAGACAAGAATTGCGAACCAGTTGCCGAACTTGCGCGCGGGCATCATAACAACGCCGCGCAGCGCATATTCCTCAACGAGCGCAGGCACTACAGCGAGCTGGATAAGATACATCGCAATGCCCAGCGGCGTCGTCGGGGTGCGCGAATCGGGATATTCAAATGTTATGCCGGTCGTGCTCTCGACAAAGGTCGAGAGGAAGTTCGTCGCGTAGTTGCCTATCATGCAGATCATCAGACCTGCGGGCACAGCTAAAAGCATGAGGCGCGTGTCATAGGGCTTTCCGAAGTTCAGACACTGCTGACGCTTATCTTTGAGCAGCAGGCTCGACAGGAAGAACGGGACGAATATGCAGAAAATCGACATCAGTACGCCTATCGCATAGCCGCGGTCGGTCTCGTTCGCGTAGTCGTCATAGAGATTTAAAGCAAACAGCAGTCCCGCGCCGATGAACTGGAACAGGGCGAACAATAATATGCCCAGGCCGCTTATGTTGCCGAGCTTTCTTATCTGGCGCTTCTCGCGCTGCTTTATCTCAAGAGTCTGAGCGGGCCCCGGCTGATATCCGTACCCGTTGGGCGCTCCGTTATTATATTGAGAGTCGTATGCCATACTTTCACCGTTCCACTTAAAATTCTTATTAAATTATACCCTACCCCGCGGGATTTAACAATAGCATAAAAGCGAAGTTTAAAGAAAAAAGGAATATAGTTTAATTTCAGTTAACATTTAAAGGCGAAATGTAAGACGCTTCGGGGAATGGACAATGCTATAAGACGGCAGACCGCCGTTTGTGCCGTGGAATGAAATGTGAAAATCCCAATATGCCGCGGAATCTATCACGATTTTATTGATTCGCACCCTACAAATGCACGCCAATAAAATTGTGATAATTTCGCGGGCGGATGATATCTGCCCTACACGATTGTGCTGATTTATAAGCCGTTCATAGCCGGTATTTACACCTACAAATCCCAATCTGTCACTGCACTTCCACTTTAAACCCCGCATTACAAAAACCAAAGCCCACCCAATGGACAACCATCGGGCAGGCTTTCTATTAAATAAATAACTCCGAGAAATCATATCTCCTGCGTGTTCTCGTCGTTTTCGCTCTGCTCCTGCGGCAAAGCGGGACCGAATCTGTCCGCCTTAGGCAGGCTCCATCTGAAGTGGGCGGCGAGCAGGCGGACAACGAACACTATTGCCGCGCCCGCGATGACCGCCGCGGTGCTGTTGAGGCGCCAGATGATAACGCAGGCGACCGCGCCGGCTATCGACGCGCAGGCGTAGATGTGCTTTACGAATATGTACGGCTTCTCCCCGGCGAGAACATCACGCAGCACTCCGCCGCCGACTCCGGTTATGACTCCGACGAATACTACAAGAAACGCGCCGCGTCCGGTCGAGACGCTGTAAGCGGTCTGTATACCGACGACTGTGAACACTCCGAGCCCGAGCGAGTCGAGAATCAGCAGGACGAAGTCGTGGACGTGCTGATTACTCGTGAGCAGTCTGCGGACTGCCGGCAGAAAAGTTATTATCGCCGTGACCGTCGCGACTATCGCATATACCGGGTGGCCGAATGTACCGGGCGGCGTTATGCCGAGAATAAGATCACGCGTGACTCCGCCGCCGATAGCCGTCACGACGCCCAAAATCATGACGCCGAAAATATCCATGTTTTTCTTCAGCCCCGTCATCGCGCCCGAAACGGAAAACGCAACAGTGCCGATAATTTCAAAAGCAAAAATGAGAATGTCCATAAACCCCTCCGAAAACAAAAAGAGTACACCATCAGAAAAATGGTGTACTCTGTCTTTTTACCTGAAAGATTCTCCGCTTCGCGGATTGCTTCGTCGGTGCAAATGCCTTTCCAGAGGACCGTCCCGGTTCGGTTCTTTTACCTGAGAGTTTCGCCCCTTCGGTGGCCGGAAATCCGGCTCTCTCCCAAACCCGTCAATCGGATACCCGATTATTTTATAGCGCATAGCGGCACTTGTCAAGGGGAAAAATAAAGGTTATTCCTCCATCTGCTTGCCGAGGAAAGAAGCCGCGACCTGAACGAGCTTTATCTCCGTCTGCGTCGGCACGGATGCCTCGTCCGCCGTGAGCAGAACCACCGCGCCGGATACATCGCCCGCGCCGATTATCGGAAACGCCGCCGCCGCGTCGCGCTCAACGCCCTCTATCGGATGAAACCGCTCGCCGCCCTCCTCGCAGATAAACGGACTGCGGTTCTCCATGATGTTTTCGAGCGCCTGCGTTATCCTGCGCTCGACCGTCTCTTTCTTCGGCACGCCCGCGCAGGAAATGACCCTGTCGCGGTCGGTTATCACGACCGGAAGCCCCGTGTTCTTGTGCAGAACCTCGGCGTACTGCGCCGTCAGCGATGACAGCTCGCCGACCTGCGAATATTTTTTGAAAATAACTTCGCCGTCCGCGTCTGTGTATATTTCGAGCGGGTCGCCCTCGCGGATGCGCATCGTGCGGCGAATTTCCTTGGGGATAACGACCCTGCCGAGATCGTCGATTCTTCTGACTATTCCTGTTGCTTTCATTATATTAACTCCCTTGCTTTTGTTGCGTACCTGTATTGTTTGCCGCTTGAGGGAGAATATGCGGATAAATGAAAAGTTGAAGTTGATTGAATTTCTCAATTGCACAGTCCGATATTTTGGACTTAGTCGAAAAAAGTTGAATTTTCGCATGAGATTTATTGATTTAAGCAAATGCATTTGCTATACTGAAATTGACTTCTGGAATTTATGTATCGTGAGGTGTTTTGTCATGTCTTTTGAAACATTTGAGGAACTCAGGGAAGCGAGAATGCGGCTTAAAAAGGCGCACGAAGAAAATAATTTTGAGGGATTCAATAAATTATTATACGAATTGTATCCGGACACAGCTCATTTTATATATGAATTGCTTCAGAATGCAGAGGATATGCATGCAACTGTGGCAAGATTTATACTGTCTGAAAATGCCATAGAATTTGAACACAACGGAACTAAAAGGTCATTTAATCTTGCGGATGTTGATGCGATTACAAATATCGGAAATAACGCAGAAAAGAGAAATGATGTAACTGCTATCGGAAAGTTTGGAATAGGTTTCAAAGCGGTTTTTGCGTATACTGATACACCGGAAATACACTCCGGAGACTATCATTTTAAAATTGAAGATGTGTATGTCCCCACTAAAGTTAAAAATATGAGGACTGTTGACCCGGACGGTATCGAATGGACAAAGTTCATTTTGCCCTTCAATAAAGCAAATAAGTCGGCATCTGAAGCATCTTCGGAAATAATGAAAGAACTTGAAAGTTTAAACGATACGGCAATTCTGTTTTTGAAGAACATCAAGACAGTGGAGTATCTTTTACCAAATGCGGATTACGGATATATAAAACTGGAAAGTAATAAAAATCCTTTAGTGACAATCAAAAACAAGAAGCCTCATTCGCAAGAAGAGATTTCACAGTGGCTCAGGTTTTTGCAAGCTGTTGAAATAAAAGATGAAAACGAAGCCATAAAGAAAATGAATATTGGCGTGGCATATTCACTGGCTTCGGACAAATCACAAAAAACAAAGTATCAAATAGTCCCACTGAAAGGGGGACATACGACTTTTATATATTTCCCGGCGGAAAAAGAATACTCTGGATTACGATTTAATATTAATGCCCCGTTTGCCTCTACAGTCGCACGAGACAGCATAATAGCATGCAGAGAAAATGAGATTCTTATTAAAAAAATAGCGGAGCTTGCAGCTGATTCTATAAAAGAGATAAAGACAATGGGGCTTCTCGATATGAACTTTTTAGCAGTTCTGCCAAACTCAAGGGATGATATTAGAGCACCATATTTGCCTATACGGGAGCGAATTTTTGAACTGTTTAATGAAGAGGAGCTTATTCCGACAAAAAGCGGCGGTTATGCAAACGCAGAAAGTGCGTTGATAGGGTCAAATGCAATTTCAAATCTTTTTGACGAAGAATCACTGGAAATATTGACAGGAAAGATCAAAAAGTGGATAAGAAATGCCTCACAGAAAAACGGCTTGGCCGATCAGTTTATAGAGAGTTTAAATATTGAACACTTTGAAACAAGGGATTTCTTTGACTTATTTAGGTCTGTTTATGAATCGAAAGAAGAGAACGATCTGTTTGAAATATATCTTGCCCATCAATCAGACAAAAAACTAAAAAGCTTTTATCTTGTATGTGAGGATTTATATAACAAAAGCTCATGGACTGACAGGAAAGATTATGACGGATATGAATCCAGAATGCGCGGATGCAAAATGATCCGTGATATGAACAATGAAATGCAATATCCCAGGAAGGTCTTTATATTTAATGGAGTATCGTCAAAAGAAGATGGACCGTTTGTAAAAGATTGTTTTATAGGAAAGAACAACAAAACGCGCACGCAGGAAGAAGAGAAAATTAAAAACTTTTTTGCTGAAGAACTTGGAGTGCGTGAGTACGACTTTGAAGCAAAAGCGGAAGCTGCGCTTAAGAGAATAAGGAACATAGAGAGCAGTGAGGCTGATTATTATACAGAAAAGTATTTTAAAGATTTGCTGACAGTTGCAAAAGGCGGAAGAGATATTGAGGGTATCAAAGATTATGAGCTTTTCTTTTGCAATAAAGAAGAGTTGTTCCCGCTCTTACCGGCAGATAAAATCTTTCTCGGTTCGTCATACGGCAATGAAACCGGAGACATAATGGCAGAACTGATGGATGATGTTTATTGCTTATGGGATGGCTATAAAGAAAAGTATTCAGAAAAAGAATTGCGTTGCGTCTTGAACTTTGCAAAATATTGTGGAGTGAAAAGAAATATAACGATTGAGGAACAATCTGCTTACGAGAATCCCCTCTATAGGGAAAAGTTATCATCAGAAAGCAGGTTTACCGGATATGGAAAAGATGAAGATTATACTATATGGAGACTGGAATATCTTCTGTCGTTAAAGGATTTGCGGATTAGCAAAATGATATGGGATATTCTGCTTGAAAAAGGCCATTCGTATATAAACTATGCAGAAGCAGTATATTCTCCGAATGGATCGGCGACACCTAAACACTGCGAATCGTCTCTCATATACTATCTCAAAAGGAATGACTGGGTTCCGGATATCAATGGAAGATTGTTTAAGCCCGGAGATATTGACATTGATAAGATAAACAAGAGCTTTAAATATGATGATAGAAATAAACTTTTAAAGGCGTTAGGCTTCGGAAGTGCACAGTCCCTTTGTGAAAATTTCCAAACAAAGGTAAATGAATTTAATGATATGATGTCTAAAAATGGTTATGATGAAGAATGGGAGCGGGTGACTTCAGATGAGAAAGAACTTTTGAAACAGTACCGAAAGAATAAAAAATCGGAAAAGAAATATTTGCAAACACAGTCATTGTCGCTTGAAAAAATGCTTGCGAAGCAAACACGAATCGAAAAAGACGGCAGTACCAAACTCACAGATGAAGCTTTTATTGTTCGCAGCACCAGCTCCACATTAAAAGATATTGAAAAAACTATACTGAACAATGAGAAAATGCCAGGGCGGATAGTAAAATATTTTAGGAAAATCGACACTTCATCTAAAGAGGAAAGAGCGGTTCTCATGAGATGGTATAACGGAAAATGTCAAATGTGTGGTGCAAGGATCATCAAATATGATAAGACCCCGTACTTTGAAGCCAAAAATATCATCAATACTCAAGATGTATCTTGGAAGCTTGACAAGTCAATTCCACTGGGATGGAATTCTGTTTGCCTGTGCCCCAATTGTGCTGTAAGATATAGTGTCTGCACGAAAGATATAACTACACTTTACAATCAAATAATGAGCAGAAAAGTATATGAAAATCAGGAAAGTCCGGTTCAACTGGCAATTCAGCTGGATGGAGGGGTACAATATATAAAATATGCACCTGATCATTTCCGAGTTTTGCAGGAAGTCTGCTTGTGGCTTGACAAGATGGATAAAGATAGTGAGATTGAGTCTTAATTTATTGTATCTTTATTTTACCAAGCTTCGACCCCGCACCAATATCGGAGCGGGGTCGATTTTTTCAAATATCATCTTCGCCGGCATACTGCCGCTCGATTTCTTTGAGCAGCTCTTCCTGTGCGCTACATTCTTCCTCGAGCTCGTTTATCCGGTCGTACAGCCTGTCTTTCTCTTCATCTATTTCTTTTATACGCTTTCTTGCCTGCTCTATCTGGACAAAATAATTTTCTTTGCCCAATATCGGCGGCTTGTCAAAGAGCGGCTCGCCGTAGCTTTCGTAGTTGAGCAGCCCGAGAAGATAGTCGATTTTAAGCTTTTCCGGCATCGCCTCTATCTCCGATTTCAGAAAAGAATATATTTTGTGGCTGAAGTGACCGCCGCGGTGCCTGAGATTTAAAAACAGCAGATTGTCGAGGACTTTAAATTTGCTGCAGTTGGCGGAATCCAGATGCGGGTTGCTAAAGTACAGCTTGTATATCTCGATGAATTTTTCGGCGTTACCCTCCTCGGCAAGGTGGGGCAGATACTGATCTATCGGCCAGCCCGGACTCGAGAACACCTGGCGTCCGACGACTGCCTGCGTGAGCTCCGGGTGGCTGTCCAGATAATTATAGACGAAACTGCGATCCTCGCCGTGGTCGGTGTCCGTAAAGCTGGACAAGAACCAATCCGCGGGCAGTCCGCAGCGGTAGCCCTCGCAGGTGGCGCCTTCAAGCGACTTCGGAAAATTCTTTACCGCCCACGCAGTCGCGTCGAGCGCGAGCCTCTGGTTGCTCGAAAAGATTACAAACATGCTTTGAGAAAGATCGAGCATTTCTTCCACCGAAAAGCTCTCGGAAATCTCTTTGAAGTTGTCGCGTATGGCTCTGCCGACGCAGTAGACATTGCGCTGCGGGTCGTAGTACTGCTCTTCGATCGTCTTGCCGTCGCGGGGACTGAAGTCCGGCGCGGTTGTGTTTGAATCGAAGGTGAGCGAAAAACTCAGCGTGCGGTCGCCGTCATCGTTGTCTTCATCATCAGCAAAGTCGGCAAGGTCATCGAAGCTGAACTCGTCATTATCCCAATCATGATGATTATCTTCGTCAAAAGAGGGATAGGGGATGATGTTGCCGGTTTTCAAGTTTATCCCGACGCCGCCGCCTAACGGAGCACCCCAGATGAGGTCGTCGATCATCCTGTCCAAAAAGCTGTCGCCTTGCTTGTCGTTATCTTTGTATTTCATCAGAATACCTCCGAGCCAGAATGCTAATCAATATAATTGCCATGGTACATTCCGTACTTCTCCATGACTTTAGTTCTTTCTTCGATCGTTTCGGCTTTTTCGAATTCTCTCATGAAATCGCCGTATTCGCGCTCGAGCGTCTCGTCGCTGAAAGCTTCTTTGAGTTCTTCGTCCATTTCGTCGAGCACCTGCTCAATAGCCTCGCGAATTTCTTCATCGGTCGCGGGCTCGAGCTTTGATTCGTCAATTTCGTCATCATCAAAGTCGTTTGGGTCATATCCGGGTAATGACATCCTGCTTCACCTCGCAGTTTAATTAGTATAGTTATATATTAACATATTCCGCCGCGAACACAAGGTAATTTATCGGACAGTGAATTTTATCTCTTTTTTGCATTATTACACATTTTTTGCAATATATCCCCGACTTTTCTTGACGGGCACCGCCATAATATGATATCATTCTCAGTGAGTTAATACGCTGAAATTTTATAGGAGGTGTTTTTGTGGTCCCTGAAAATTTTAAGGAAAACGGCTTTATGATAGGACTCGGTCTTTTTATCGTCGTCTTTGTCATAGCGCAGTCGCTTTTCTTTCTCGTCAAGGCATGGAAACAAGGCAAAAAACTCGGAATAACAACTGATACACTGAAGAACACCGTTGTGTCGAGCGCGCTGTTCACTATCGCGCCCGCCATCTCGATTCTCGCAACGGTCATCGTGCTCGCAAACTCGCTGGGCATCGTCCTGCCGTGGATCAGACTCTCGGTCATAGGCAACCTCGCCTATGAGAGCGTCGCCGCTGAGGCAGCGCTCGATACCTTCGGTCTGACTCTTTCGAGCCCCGTGACTGATCCCAAGGTCTTTGCGACCATCGCGTTCGTCATGACCATCGGCTGCATCCTGCCGCTCATTCTCATCATCTTCGTTATGAAGAAGGTGCAGAAGACCATGGGCAAGGTCGCCGACAAGAACTCGAAGCTTGCTGATACTCTTTCCGCAGCCGCGTTTATCGGCATCATCGCCGCATTTGTAGCGCGCGCAATTGCCGGCGCAGGCAAGGCGGGCGACAACGCCCTCTACGGCGCGGAGTTCGGCGACGGCGCGGGATTCATGTCTGTGTGCGTGCTCGTCTCGGCGATGATATTCATGAGCATTCTCACGTTCCTGTGCAAGAAGTTCAAGATAAAGTGGCTTGAAGCATTCGCTCTGCCGATAAGCATGTTTGCCGCGATGGGCGTCGCTATTGCTATAGCGAAGCTCTGCCCCGAGGGACTCGCTTATCTTGAGTGGAGAGGCTGATAAGGAGGGAAATGCAAATGAGTAAAAAGAACGCTAAGCCCTACAGCGAAAAAATACATATCTGGGGCAGAATTTCTTCGATAACCGCCATTGCAGCCCTCATGCTCGTGCCCATAGCGATAAGCGCGCACTACAATGCGTGGCCCGAGGCGGGCAAGCTCTTCAATGCAATGAAGGTCGTTATCCCGGTCTACTGGATCTCCGGCATCGCCGAAGTGTTCACCTATGCTCCCATGCTCGGCGCAGGCGGAACATATCTGAGCTTCGTCACCGGCAACATCACGAACCTCAAGCTGCCCTGCGGACTCAACGCCATGGAGAATGCGGGCGTGCGCGCAAACTCCGAGGAGGGTGAAGTCATCTCGACTATCGCTATTGCGTCCTCGGCTATCACGACTACTATAATCCTCGCAGTCGGCGTGCTCGCGTTCCGTCCGGTGCTCCCCGCGCTGACCACCAACCCCAACATCGCCCCCGCTTTTAAGCAGGTTCTGCCCGCGCTCTTCGGCGCGCTCGCCGCCACCTACTTCGCAAAGCACTGGAGAATTTCGATATTCCCGATAATGGTCGGCGTCATAACCCTTATCTTCGCCTCGACCATGGGCGTCGGAACGCTCATCTTCGTCACCATTATAGCATCGCTCCTCGGCGCGTTTGCAATGTACAAGTTCGGCTGGCTCGACAGCAAGGAAGAGCGAAAAGCCAAGAAAGCCGCAAAGGCAAAGAAATAAAATAAACCCCGGTTTCCCGGTATTCGACAGCTCCGCTTTTAGCGGGGCTGTTTTTCGCTTCGCTCAAAGTGAAAAGTAAAATGTAATAAGGTTGAAATGATTCAACTATCATGTTATAATCAACATAAATAAAAGCAGAATCTCAGAAAAGTTGAGAACTTTGCTCAAGAGGGTGGAATACAATGACCGTTTTACAGCTTAAAGAAATTCTTTCGGCGGAGCTGCTCTGCGGCGGCGATCATCTGGACAGAGAGGTGCAGACCGCCTGCGGCAGCGACATGATGAGCGACGTGCTCGCATTTGTCAAAGAACAGGCAGTTTTGCTCACCGGGCTCGTCAATCCCCAGGTCGTGCGGACTGCCGAGATGATGGATATGAAGGTCATCGTGTTCGTGCGCGGCAAAGTGCCGGGCGATGCGATACTCGACCTTGCGCGCGAGCTGGATATCGTCGTGCTCAAAACCGAGCTTGAGATGTTCACCTCCTGCGGAAAGCTCTATCAGGCAGGCCTGAGAGGGGGCAGGGCTGTCAATGGATAACATGAAGCTCCATTTTGACGTTGACGGGGAGGATTTTACCCGTGCGGGCGAGGCGTCCGGCGAGACGAAGCGCGTGCTCAAGGGTCTCGGCTTTGACGCCAACGTGATAAGAAACGTCTCAATAGCCATGTACGAGGGCGAAATAAATATGGTCATCCATGCGGGCGGCGGCGAGATAGATGTCGAGATATCGCCCGAGTGCATATCCATGGTGCTCGCCGATCACGGACCCGGCATAGAAAATGTCGAGCTCGCCATGCAGGAGGGGTATTCGACCGCGCCCGATAAGGTGCGCGCCCTCGGCTTCGGCGCGGGCATGGGTCTGCCCAATATAAAGAAGTATACGGACGAGATGAAGATAGACACCGAAAAGGATGTCGGAACAACGATAAGCCTCAAAGTATATACCGCTCACTGACTGAGCGCCCGCGTCTGCGGGAGCCGGGAGGACTTTTTACATGAACACGTATTTCCATTCGGTGCGGCTCGATGAAGAGAAGTGCATGGGCTGCACCAACTGCATAAAGCGATGTCCCACGCAGGCTATACGCGTGCGCAGCGGCAAGGCGCATATTATCTCGGAACGCTGCATCGACTGCGGCGAGTGCATCCGCGTCTGCCCGCACCATGCAAAATATTCCCACCGCGACTCGATGAACAGGATAATCGAGTTCAAATACAGAGTCGCCCTGCCCGCGCCGTCGCTCTACGGGCAGTTCAACAATCTTGATGATATCGGATATGTCATAACCGCGCTCAAAATGCTCGGCTTTGACGAGGTATTCGAGGTCGCGAGAGGCGCCGAACTCGTCAGCGACGCGACGCGAAAATACATCGCCGAGCACGATATACCCCGGCCGGTAATATCCTCGGCGTGCCCTGCGGTCTGCCGGCTGATAAGGGTCTGCTTCCCGCACCTTGTCCCGCATGTCCTGCCGCTCAATTCTCCCATGGAGACTGCGGCTCTGATAGCGCGCAGCGAGGCGCAGGCAAAAACGGGACTCGACTCTTCGGATATCGGAATATTTTTTATCACGCCGTGCCCCGCGAAGATAACCGCCGTCAAGCAGCCCATCTGCCTGCCGGAGTCGAATGTCGACGCCGTGATAGCGATGAAGGATATATATCCCGTGCTCCTGAAGCAGATGAACCACCTCGGCGCGCCCGAGGACGCCTGCAAGTCGGGACTCATGGGAGTCAACTGGGCGTCGAGCGGCGGCGAGTCGGCGGCTTTGCTCAAGGATAAATATCTCGCCGCAGACGGAATAGAAAATGTCATAAAAGTGCTCGAAGAGATAGAGGACGAAAAGCTTGACAGGCTCGATTTTGTCGAGCTCAACGCCTGCTCGGGCGGCTGCGTCGGCGGCTCGCTGACTGCGGAAAACCCGTATGTCGCAAAGGCGCGGATCCAGCAGCTCAGAAGATATCTGCCCGTTGCGGCGAATCATCTGGCGGGCGACGAAGTGCCCGAGACTATGAGCTGGCAGCGGCCGCTCGAGGGCTCGTCGGTTCTCAAGCTCGCCGACAATGTCTCCGACGCTATGGCGATGATGTCGAAGATGACCGAGATAATCGCACACTTGCCGGGGCTCGACTGCGGCACCTGCGGCGCGCCCACCTGCCGCGCCCTCGCCGAGGATATAGTCAGGGGCAGCGCAACGCTGCACGACTGCGTTTTCGCCATGCGCGACGAGCTCGCGGGCACGGATATGCAGGAGTATATTCCCGCGCCGTTCAGAAGCACGGGCAAAAAGGAGGAGACGAAATGACGGTCGGGGATATAAAAGAAAAGCTGGGGCTCAAAGCTCTTTGCGAAAACGAAGACTCGCTCTCGCGCGAGGTCACTGGCGGCTACTGCGGCGACCTTCTGAGCTGGGTCATGTCCCGCGCAAAGGCGGGGGATGCCTGGATGACCGTCATGGGCAATGTTAACTCCATCGGCGTGGCGGCGCTTGCGGACATAGCCTGCATTGTTTTAACGGAGTCTGCGCCCCTCGATGAGGACGCGCGCGTCCGTGCGGAGCAAAACGGCGTCGCAGTATATCAAACCGCCAAAAACGCCTATGAAACAGCAGTCAGCCTGTCGGGGCTTATATAAACTAAACCTGCTTCACCCGTCGGTGCGGCACCTTGAGAGGAGAAAAGCTATGGGTAATGAATTCGAAAAAGCGGTAAAAAGATTTTCCGAGGCAAAGGATGTTTTGGAGAAATTCGAGAAATCGGAGGAGGCCGTGGCGTTTATGCAGAACGAGACGGGATTGCCCGCCGACGAATGCATGAGGGCTTATGAGTTGATTATGAATACCGATACCGACTGAAAATAGTCGGCTCAAACCTATTGACGAATAAATCCAAAAGTATTATAATCACTTTAAATGAGCATATCTCAAAGGCTTTGACGGAGACAGTAGCCTTGCGCAAAGAGACAAAGTGAGCCGGCGGCAGTGGAAAGCCGGTACTCGGCGCAGGAGCGAATATCACTCCCGAGCAGCGGGACGAAAGGCGAAAACCGAGTAGATCCCGACGGCGCGTCCCACCGTTACCGGGCGGCATTTAATTGAATGTAGTGGGTGGTTGCAAAGCCGGGTCTTTGTCCTGTTATGGACAGGGACCTTTTTTGTTATCAGCCGCGATTCCCTGAAAGGATGGATAGCTATTATGTACGACAAGGTATCGACGAATTTTGAGTTCGTCAACCGCGAGAAGAAGGTGCTCGATTTCTGGAACGAGAATCACATCTTCGAGAAGAGCATCGACTCGCGTAAAAATGCGGAGACTTTCACTTTCTATGACGGCCCGCCGACGGCAAACGGCAAGCCGCATATCGGCCACGTGCTGACGAGAGTTATAAAGGATATGATCCCGCGCTACAAGACCATGAAGGGCTATATGGTGCCCCGAAAGGCGGGCTGGGATACCCACGGTCTGCCCGTTGAGATCGAGGTCGAGAAGCTGCTCGGCATCGAGGGCAAGCAGGGGATAGAGGAATACGGTCTTGAGCCCTTTATCAAGAAGTGCAAGGAGAGCGTATGGAAATACAAGGGTATGTGGGAGGATTTCTCCGGCAAGGTCGGCTTCTGGGCCGATATGAAGCACCCCTACGTCACCTATGACAACACCTTTATCGAGTCCGAGTGGTGGGCGCTCAAGCAGATCTGGGACAAGGGTCTGCTCTATAAGGGCTTCAAGATAGTGCCCTACTGCCCGCGCTGCGGCACCCCGCTCTCATCTCAGGAGGTCGCTCAGGGCTATAAGGATGTCAAGGAGCGCTCGGCGGTAGTCAAGTTCAAGGCTAAGGGCGAGGAAGCATATTTCCTCGCATGGACGACAACTCCGTGGACTCTGCCCTCGAACGTCGCGCTCTGCGTCAACCCCGCAGAGGACTATGTTAAAATCAAGGTTGAGGACGGCACCGTATACTATATGGCGCAGGCCCTCGTTGAGAAGTTCTTCCCCGAGGGAGTCGAGACTCTCGCTACCTTTAAGGGCAAGGAGCTTGAATACAGAGAGTATGAGCCGCTGTTCGAGTGCACAAAGTCGAATGACGGCAAAAAGGGCTGGTACGTCACCTGCGACGGCTATGTCACTCTGACGGACGGCACCGGTATAGTCCATATCGCACCGGCATTCGGTGAGGACGACGCAAACGTCGGCAAGAACTACGATCTTCCGTTCGTTCAGCTCGTCGACGCCGCCGGCTGCATGGACAAGAGCACCCCGTGGGCGGGCAAGTTCTGCAAGGATGCGGACAGAGACGTGCTCGTTGACCTCGACAAGCGCGGACTTCTCTTCTCCGCTCCCGTGTTTGAACACAGCTACCCCCACTGCTGGCGCTGCGATACGCCCCTCATCTACTATGCAAGAGACTCATGGTTCATAAAGATGACCGCAGTCAGGGACGACCTTGTGCGAAACAACAATACCGTCAACTGGATCCCCGAGAGCATCGGTAAGGGACGCTTCGGCGACTGGATAGAGAACGTCCAGGATTGGAGCATCAGCCGTAACCGCTACTGGGGAACTCCGCTCAACGTCTGGGAATGCGAGTGCGGTCACAGACATTCGATAGGCTCTATCGAAGAGCTCAAGAGCATGTCCTCGAACTGCCCGGACGATATCGAGCTGCACCGCCCCTATATCGACGCTGTTACAATAAAGTGCCCGAAGTGCGGCGGCGAGATGCACCGCGTGCCCGAAGTTATCGACTGCTGGTTCGACTCCGGCTCGATGCCCTTCGCGCAGCACCACTATCCGTTTGAAAATCACGACCTGTTCAAGCAGCAGTTCCCGGCGCAGTTTATTTCCGAGGCTGTCGATCAGACGAGAGGCTGGTTCTATTCGCTGCTCGCCATTTCGACCCTGCTGTTCAACAGAGCGCCCTATGAAAACGTCCTCGTTCTCGGTCACGTTCAGGATGAGAACGGTCAGAAGATGTCGAAGTCCAAGGGCAACGCCGTCGACCCGTTCGACGCGCTCAACGCCTACGGCGCAGACGCAGTCCGCTGGTATTTCTACACCAACTCCGCTCCCTGGCTGCCCAACCGCTTCCACGGCAAGGCTGTTATCGAGGGTCAGCGCAAGTTCATGGGCACACTCTGGAACATCTACGCTTTCTTCGTGCTCTATGCAAATATAGACGAGTTCGACGCCACGAAGCATGAGCTTCGCAAGGCGGAGGAGCTGCCCACCATGGACAGATGGCTTCTCTCGAGACTCAACACCCTTATCACCACCGTTGACAATTACCTTGCGGATTACTGCATCCCCGAGGCGGCGCGTGCGCTGCAGAACTTCGTCGACGAGATGAGCAACTGGTATGTCCGCCGCTGCCGCGAGCGCTTCTGGGCGCAGGGCATGAGCCAGGACAAGATAGATGCCTATATGACTCTTTACACCGCGCTCGTCACCGTCTCGAAGCTTGCCGCTCCGATGATTCCGTTCATGACCGAGGATATCTACCGCAACCTCGTGTGCAGTATCGACAAGTCCGCTCCCGAGAGCGTCCACCTGTGCGATTATCCCGTTGCGGATGCCGCATATGTTGACAAGGCTCTTGAGGAGAGAATGAACGAGGCTCTCAATATAGTCGTGCTCGGCCGTGCCGCAAGAAACGGCGCGAACATCAAGAACCGTCAGCCGCTGGGCAAGATGTTTGTCCGCGCGGACGAGGCTCTCGGCGGCGAATATGCGGAGATAATCAGAGACGAGCTCAATGTCAAGGAACTCGAATTCGTTGACGGCGAGGCGGATTTCGTCAGCTACAGCTTCAAGCCGCAGCTTAAGACCGTCGGCCCGAAATACGGCAGATTCCTCGGCAAGATAAAAGAGCATCTCGCCTCCCTCGACGGCTCCGCCGCAAAGAAGGAGCTTGACGAAAATGGCGCGCTGAAGTTCAGCGTCGACGGCAACGAGATAGAGCTCGGCGTTGACGACCTACTCATAGACTCCGTCCAGAAAGAGGGCAGCTTCGCAGTCTCCGACTACGGCATCACCGTCGCAATCGACACGAACCTCACCCCCGAGCTTATCGAGGAGGGCTTCGTCAGAGAGATAATCTCGAAGATCCAGACCATGCGTAAAGAGGCAGACTTCGATGTTATGGACAAGATCGTTCTCTACACCGGCGAGAATGAAAAGCTCAACGGTATCATCAAGAAGAACGCCGAGTCCATAAAGCATGATGTCCTCGCAGATGAGATAGTCTATTCCCTCGGCGGCGATAGCTCCAAGGAGTGGAACATCAACGGCGAGAAGATGACTCTCGGCGTCAGCAAGAAATAAAAGCAGATTTTTCCGCCGCGTCTTTAATCGGATGCGGCGGATTTTTGTGCCGCGATAATGTTGCATTGAACATAATATAAAGACAAAAAGCGAAAAACTGTTGCAATAATGTTACATTTCAACTGATTGTTGAATCGTGTCGGATGTTGTATACTCATTTCGGATGAATTTTTCCCGCGTCTGAGGAGCGGATACAACGAGGAGGATATCATTTTGTCAACAGCATATTTTTATGCCGCGCTCGCGGCAGGCATCGCGGCGGTCGTCGTTTTCCTTGTCCTGCGCGTGAAATACGGCGGACTCAAGGGGCTCTATTCAAAGGCGATAGCGAGCTTCCTCTTCCTGCTTACGGCGCTCTCCGCGGCGGCGGTCAACCCGGGTCACGAGGTGTATGCCGGGCTCATCGTGTTCGGTCTTGTGCTCGGTCTCTCGGGCGACATATGGCTCGATTTGAAATGGATATATGAAAAGGATATGGAGAAGTTCCTCAACGCCGGATTCATAGCGTTCATGATAGGCCATGTGTTCTACATAGGCGCTATTTATAAATTCGCCGGCAACTGGAGCGTGCTCACGGCTGTCCTGCCGATAATAATCTCGGTCGTTGTCGCCATAGGAAATGTTATCGTCAGCGAAAAGCTGCTCAAGCTCAAGTTCGGCAAGTTCAGAACGATAGTCGGCGTCTATACCTTTTTCCTGTTCATGACCTTTGCCGTCAGCGCGGTCGCGATGCTCAACAATTCCTTTGCAAAGCAGTGGATACTCATGTCGGCGGGCGGGCTTCTGTTCGCGTTCTCCGACGCCGTGCTCTCGACCATGTATTTCAAAGAGGGCGGAAACACGAAGGCGAATATAATCATAAACCATGTTTCCTACTATGCGGCGCAGTTTGTAATAGCGTCGTCGGTACTTTTTATAAAATAATCCGAAAAACCGCTTGACAAAATCCTTTCGGGCTGTTAAAATAATGCGTACAACAAAGCAGAGTGACGCATTGTGCCGCAGCTCTCACCTCCGGGGTTTTGTCCGCGCGGGTCAATAAGAACGGATTTTTATTTCTGTTGATTATTGAGCGAGGGCATCTCTGTGCCCTCGCTTTGATTTTTCCGGTAGAACCGGTCAGAGCATATGGAGGTGCTGGTTATAGGTATCAAAGAAATGCAGATCAATGAAGAGATCACGGACAAAGAGGTCAGGCTCATAAGCAATGACGGTGAACAGTTAGGTATCGTTTCCGCCGCTCAGGCTCAGAAGCTTGCCGCAGAGAAAAATCTCGACCTTGTCAAGATAGCTCCGCAGGCAAAGCCGCCCGTCTGTAAGATCATGGACTACGGCAAATATCGTTTTGAGCAGTCCAAGAGGGAGAAGGAAGCGAAGAAGAATCAGCGTGTGATCGAGATAAAGGAGATCCGCCTTTCGCCCAACATTGACGTACATGATTTTGATACGAAAGTCGGTCACGCCAGAAAGTTCCTGTCGGCAGGCAACAAGACCAAGGTCTCGATCCGCTTCCGCGGACGCGAGATGACCCACACCGATCTCGGACTGACCATAATGGCTCAGTTTGCGGAGAAGTGCGCGGATATCGCCTCGGTCGAGAAGCCGGCAAAGCTTGAGGGACGCCAGATGCTCATGTTCCTCGCTCCCAAGAGCGCAAAGTGATTATCCCGGTAAAATACCGGTCAAAAAGTTGAAGGAGGAAAAGAACTCATGCCCAAGATCAAAACTCACAGCGGTGCTAAAAAGCGCTTCAAGCTGTCAAAAAACGGTAAGCCGATACGTGCACACGCAAACAAGTCTCACATCCTTACCAAGAAGAGCACAAAGCGTAAGAGAAATCTTCGCAAGACCTCTGTTGCAGACACCACCAACGTCAAGCAGATCAAGAAGCTTATCCCTTACAAATAAGAGACAGCCAACCACTCATTAATTATTCGGAGGTAGAAAACCATGGCACGTATCAAAGGTGCAACAATGACTCGCAAGAGAAGAAATAAAGTTCTGAAGCTTGCCAAGGGCTACTATGGCTCAAAGCACAGCCTTTTCAAGACCGCCAAGCAGGCTGTCATGAAGAGCGGCCAGTACGCTTACATCGGCCGCAAGCAGAAGAAGCGTGACTTCCGCAGCCTGTGGATCACCAGAATCTCCGCTGCCGCGAAGCTCAACGGCATGAACTATTCCACGTTCATCAACGGTCTGAAGAAGGCCGGCATCGATCTCAACCGCAAGATGCTCTCCGAGATCGCCATCAGCGATCCCGCCGCTTTCACCGCTCTGACCGAGCAGGCCAAGGCTGCCCTCAAGTAAGTGATCGGAGATTTTCGGGTAGAGACTCAATCTGAAAGTTAAGGGGCTGCTGATGCAGTCCCTTATTTCATATCGGAGGAAAAAAGATGGATTTCGAAAAGATCTCGTCGCGTTCCAACGAAAAAGTGAAGCTTTTCCGGCATTTGTCGCAGAGTGCCTCGTTCCGCAGGAAAACGGGGCTGTTTGCGCTTGAGGGCGCACGCCTGTGCTCGGATGTCGCAAAGACCGGGATAGAAATAAAGACCGCTTTCTTTACAAAAGAAGCGCTCGAAAAGTATCCGGACTATATCTCTGCCGTCGTCGAAAAGACGGAGCAGGCGTTCGAGATACCGCATGAGCTCGCCGGAACTCTCTCCGATACCCGCGAGGCGCAGGGTGTTTTCTGCATCTGCGTCAAGCGAAAAGAGACTGAAATCGAGACTATCGACCCCAAGGGGACATATATAGCGCTCGACAATATGCAGGATCCGTCGAATCTCGGCGCGGTGCTCAGAACCGCAGAGGCATTCGGCATGAGCGGCGTCATAGTCGGCGGCGGATGTGATATATATAACCCGAAAGCGCTTCGCGCCGCGATGGGCTCTTCGATGCGAATTTCTGTTTTGACAACAGGAAATTTGCCCTCTCTCTTGATTTTTGCCGCCAAAAAGGGTATGCTTACCTTAGCTTCCACGCCGTCCGACGGGGCAAAGAGGATAACCGATATGAGTTTTTCGGGCTCCGTTATCTGCGTTGTCGGCAACGAGGGCAGCGGAATATCGCCCGAGGTCATGTCCGCCTGCACTCTGCCCGTGACTATTCCGATGCGCGGGCGTGCCGAGTCGCTGAACGCCGCGGCGGCAGCCGCAGTGCTTATGTGGGAGCTGACAAAATAACACACGGAGGCTTCAATGGACAAGAAAGCCTATTGGCTCTGGCTCCAGGAAGCTCTTGGCGCAGGAGCTGTCACAGATGAGATTACCGCTGTGTTTCCATCCCCCGAGGAGTTGTACTCAAGGGGCGAGATAGAATGGCGATTGAGCGGTGTACTCACCAACAGACAGATAGAAAAACTCAAACAATGCTCTCCCGAAAAGGCGCAGGGCATTGTTGATGTTTGTTATAATAACGGCTGGACCGTCCTCACTCCGGACGACGAGGACTATCCGCCGAAGCTCAGAAGTCTGCGCAACATGCCGCTGGCGCTCTTCGTCAGGGGCGACATAAAACGCGTGACACAGCGCGTGTGCATTGCTGTTGTCGGCACGAGAAAAGCCTCGTTCCAGGGCAGCTATCTCGCACACCGCTATGCCGCGGCGCTTGCATATTCCGGCATCTGCGTCGTCTCCGGCGCGGCGATGGGCATCGACAGCTGCGCGCACAACGGCGCGCTCGACTCCGGCGGAGTCACGGCGGCGGTGCTCGGCTGCGGCTTCGGATACAAATATCTTATGGAAAACGAGTATCTGCGCGACTGCGTAGCTCAGAGCGGCGCGCTGATAACGGAGTTCCCGCCCGGATTCCCGTCCTCGGCGAGAACATTCCCGATAAGAAACAGAATAATCTCGGGACTCTGCGACGCTACAATAGTCATCGAGGCGGGAGTTAAGAGCGGCTCGCTCATCACCGCAAACTGCGCCATAGAACAGGGACGAGATGTGTTCGCGCCGCCCGGCGATGTGTTCAACTCATCTTACGCCGGGGCGAATCGGCTGATAAGAGACGGCGCAAGACCGCTTTTGTCAATTTACGATCTGATAACGGAATACTCCGTGCGCTATCCCGACAAGATAAAGCCGGAGGATATGGCGAAGGCGCTCGAATATCTGAGCGGCAAGCGCGAGCTGACGCAGGAGCAGGCAAAGGAAGAGCCGAAGACCGTTGAGCTTCCGCACGAATCGGTCAAAAAGTTCGAGCCCGAGCCGAAGCCTGAGGAGTTCAGGGTCAAAAAGCTCGTGTCGATACCCGTTGGACTCTCTGAAAAGGCAAAGAAAATATACGAATCAATGGGAGAAGAACCTCTGTTTGCAGACGAGATAGCGGCAAAGACCGGATTTGCGCCGTGGGAGGTTGTCAGCTCGATGACCGAGCTGGAGCTTGAAGATCTCGTGTGTCTGTGCGCAGGGAAACGATACAAAAAAATTTGAACAGGGGAGCAAACGAAATGTCCACTTTAGTTATAGTCGAGTCGCCCGCAAAGGCGAAGACAATTAAAAAATATCTCGGACCCGGCTATGAGGTAGTAGCCTCCATGGGTCATGTCCGCGACCTGCCCGCGGCGAAGCTGAGCGTCGATGTCAAGCATGACTTCGCGCCGAAATACGCCGTTATAAAAGGAAAAGAGAAGCTCGTCAGCGAGCTGAAAAAAGATGTTGAAAAAAGCGATAAAGTTATCCTCGCAACCGACCCTGATCGCGAGGGAGAAGCGATATCGTGGCACCTTTCGACCCTGCTCGACCTCAATCTTGAGGACAAGAACAGAGTCACTTTCAACGAGATAACCAAAACCGGAATCAAGAACGGCATGGAGCATCCGCGCGCCGTCGATATGAATCTCGTCAACGCACAGCAGGCGAGAAGAATACTCGACAGACTCGTCGGCTATCGCTTAAGCCCGTTTATTTCGCAGAAGATACGCCGCGGACTTTCCGCCGGCCGCGTTCAGAGCGTCGCGGTGCGCATGATAGTTGACCGCGAGGAGGAGATCCGTGCGTTCAAGCCCGAGGAATATTGGACGATAGATGCGAAGTTCACCGCCCCGTCCCGCAAGGTGTTTTCCGCATCGCTCTACGGCGACGAAAACGGCAAGATAAAAATAGAGAACAAAGAGCAGTCGGACGCTATTCTCAGCCGTCTCGACGGCGCTTCGTATTCCGTCAAAACCCTCAAAAAGGGCACGAGGAAGAAGAACCCCGCGCCGCCCTTTACCACCTCCACCCTTCAGCAGGAGGCTTCGAGGAAGCTCGGTTTCCAGACTCAGAAGACCATGCGCACCGCGCAGGAGCTCTATGAGGGCGTCGATGTTCAGGGCATCGGCACGACCGGTCTTATAACCTACATGAGAACCGACTCGCTGAGAATCTCCGAGGAGGCGCGCGCCCAGGCAGCCACCGCTATAGAAGATATCTTCGGCAAGGAGTATCTGCCCGACAAGCCGCGCTATTACAAGACCGGAGCCAACGCGCAGGACGGCCATGAGGCTATCCGCCCCGCGACCCCGTCGATAACCCCTGAGCGCGTCAAGGATTCGCTGACCTCGGATCAGTATAAGCTCTATAATCTTATCTGGAAGCGCTTCATGGCGAGCCTCATGGCGAGCTGCGTCCAGGATACGGTGAAGCTTGAAATAGCCGGAGCAAACGAAAAGGACGCCGCCGAGGGCAAATATTGCCTGTTCACCGCCGCCGGTTATTCCGTGCGCTTCGACGGCTTTACAAAAGTATATGAGATAAGCGACGATGAGAGCAAGGGTTCGCTCCTGCCCGAGATAAAGGTCGGGGACACAGCGAAGCTCAAGGAGCTCATCCCCTCGCAGCACTTCACCTCGCCTCCGCCGCGCTTCACCGAAGCGTCGCTCGTCAAGGAGTTCGAAGAAAAGGGTATCGGCAGACCGAGTACCTATTCAACAATAATCACTACAATAGTCAAGAGAAACTATGTCAAGCGCGAGTCGAAGCAGTTCGTGCCCACCGAGCTCGGCGAGGCGACAACGAAGCTGCTCAAAGAGAAGTTCCCGCGCATAGTCAACGTCAAGTTCACCGCGCAGATGGAGGATATGCTCGACCGCGTCGATTCCGGCGATATCGACTATGTCTCCGTCCTCGACGATTTCTACGGCGAGTTCGAGAAGTCGCTCGACAAGGCGAAAGCCGAGATGAAGGATGTCAAAATTCAGCTCGAAGAGGATATAACCGATATCCCCTGCGAGAAGTGCGGCAGAATGATGGTCATAAAGACCGGACGCTACGGCAGATTCCTTGCCTGCCCCGGCTATCCCGAGTGCAAGAACGCGAAGCCGCTCGTGCTCGAAACTAACGCAAAGTGCCCCAAGTGCGGCGCAAAGGTCATCGAGAGAAAGACGAAGAGGGGCTATACTTTCTACGGCTGCTCGAACTGGCCGGGCTGCGACTTCATGACCTGGGATAAGCCGACGGATGAGATATGCCCGCAGTGCGGAAAGTCCCTGTTCAAGAAGAAGGGCGGCGTTGTCGAATGCCTCAACGAGGGCTGCGGATATACGAAAAAGAGCGCAAGAAAAGGTAAAAAAACCGATGAATAAAGTTACCGTTATAGGAGCGGGCTTCGCGGGCGTTGAAGCCGCGAGACAGCTGTCGCGCGCGGGGATAAGAGTTACCCTGTGCGAGATGAAGCCGCAAAAATTCTCGCCCGCCCATTCGAGCCCTAACTTCGCCGAGCTCGTATGCTCGAACTCCTTCAAGGCTCTGCGCACCGCGAGCGCCGCGGGCGAACTCAAAGCCGAGATGGAGATGCTCGGCTCGCTCTGCGTGAGCTGCGCCAAGGCGACTGCCGTCCCTGCGGGCGGTGCTTTAGCCGTTGACAGGGACGATTTCTCCGCCCTTGTCACAAAGACGGTCGAAGAAGATCCGCTTATAGATATAGTCCGCGGCGAGGTGACGGAGATACCCGCAGACGGCGTTGTGATTATCGCCGCAGGTCCGCTCGCGTCCGACGCGCTCTCCAATGAGATAGAGAAAATCTGCCCCGGACATCTGAGCTTCTACGATGCCGCCGCGCCGATAGTTTCGGCTCAGAGCCTCGATATGACCTGCGCGTTCAAGCAGTCGCGCTACGACAGGGGCGGCGAGGATGACTATATAAACTGTCCGATGGACAAAGAGGAGTATGAGGCGTTTTATGAAGCCCTTGTCGGCGCGGAGAGCGCCGAAACCCACTCGTTCGACAAGCGCAAGGGAGTCTACGAGGGCTGTATGCCGATAGAAGTCATGGCTCTGCGCGGGCAGGATACTATCCGCTTCGGTCCGATGAAACCTGTCGGTCTGCGCGATCCGCGCACGGGACACAGACCGTGGGCGGTGCTCCAGCTCAGAAAAGAGAACTCGGCGGGCACTATGTACAATCTCGTCGGCTTCCAGACGAATCTGAAATTCGGCGAGCAGAAGCGAGTTTTCTCTATGATACCCGCGCTCAAAAATGCGGAGTTCGTGCGCTACGGCGTCATGCACCGCAACACTTTTATAAATTCACCCAAGCTCCTCGGCGCGGATTTCTCGCTCAGGAGCGACAGACGAATATTCTTCGCGGGTCAGATAACCGGCGTGGAGGGCTATATGGAGTCCGCCGCCTCGGGAATACTCGCCGGCATCAACGCCGCGCGGTATATAAACGGAAAAGATCCGTTCGTCATGCCCGGGGACACCGTCATGGGTGCGCTCGCACGCTATATCAGCGACGAGAGCGTGACGGATTTTCAGCCCATGGGCGCAAACTTCGGAATACTTCCGCCCCTCGACGAGCGTATCCGCTCGAAGCAGGAGCGTTATGAGAAGATCTCGCAGCGGGGACTCGAGTCTGCGGGAAAATATATCGAAGGAGAGAATGAAAAATGAAGATTATAGTTGATGCTTTCGGCGGCGACAATGCACCTCTTGAGGTTATCAAGGGCAGCCGCAATGCAAAGGACGATCTCGGCGTTGATATAGTTCTTGTCGGCGACAAGGAGAAGATATTCTCCTGTGCCGCGCAGAACAAGATATCGCTCACAGGCATTGATATTATGGACGCCCCGGACGTTATCGCCATGACCGATCAGCCCGGCGAGATACTCAAAAGCAAGAAAAACTGCTCCATGGCGGTCGGACTCCAGGCTCTTGCGGACGGCAAGGGTGACGCATTTGTCAGTGCCGGTTCAACCGGCGCGCTCGTCATGGGTGCAACTTTCATCGTCAAGCGCATCAAGGGCGTAAAACGCCCGGCGATAGGCAGCGTCCTGCCCTCTAATGACAAGCCGTTTCTTCTGCTTGACTGCGGCGCGAACGCAGACTGCACCGCGGAGCATTTAAAGCAGTTCGCCCAGATGGGCGCGATATATTCGGAGAAGTTCGTAAAAGTTCAGTCTCCACGCGTGGCTCTTGCGAATATCGGCACCGAGGACAGCAAGGGCGACCGCCTGCGCCATGAGGCGTTCGATCTTCTCAAGGATACGAAAGACATCAACTTCATCGGTAATGTCGAGACTCGCGACGTGCCCTACGGCTGCTGCGATGTGCTCGTCGCGGACGGCTTCACGGGCAATATTATCCTCAAGCTCTACGAGGGTGTCGCGGGCGCGATGATGGCAAATATCAAGAGCATATTCAAAAAGAGCTCGATAACCATGCTCGCCGCCATGATGGTCAAGGGCGGTCTGCTCGGTCTTAAAATGAGAATGGATTATTCCGAGTTCGGCGGCGCGCCGCTGCTCGGAGTCAACGGCGTTGTTATCAAGGCGCACGGCTCGTCCGACGCAAAGGCTATCCGCAACGCCATAAGGCAGGCAAAGACCTGCGCAGAAAAAAATATAGTCGGCACCATTGCACAGAGCGTCAAGGAAGCTGCCGACGCGGAGTAAGAAAATGGACAACAGAGAACTCGAAAAGAAAATAGGCTACAATTTCAAGAATAAAAAGCTGCTCACCGAGGCGCTGACCCACTCGTCATACGCCAACGAGCGGCAGGACGGCACGCGCTGCAACGAGCGCCTGGAGTTTCTGGGCGACTCGGTGCTCGGCTTTATCTCCGCCGAGCATTTCTTCCATCACTTCAAGCACCTGCCCGAGGGCGAGCTGACGAAGAGACGCGCTTATTTCGTCTGCGAGAAGTCACTGAGCGAATTTGCGCGCACTCTCGGCATCGGCGACTATCTGCTCTTCGGCAAGGGTGAGGTGCTCACCGGCGGCAAGGATCGCCCGTCTATCCTCGCCGATGCGTTTGAGGCTGTGCTCGCCGCTATCTATCTCGACGGCGGCATAGAGCCGGCGAAGAAGTTCGTCTTCCGTTTTATAGACAAGGCGGACGAAGAGAAGCCGGTCGTCACGGACTACAAGACCACCTTGCAGGAGATAGTCCAGCGCAACCCCGAGGAGGCGGTCGAATATGTCCTCGTCGGCGAGAGCGGACCCGACCACAACAAGACCTTCAGCGTCGAAGTCCATCTTAACAGCAATGTTATCGGCCACGGCTCGGGCAGAAGCAAGAAGATAGCCGAGCAGGCGGCGGCAAAAGAGGCTCTGGAGCTCATGGGGCTCAAGGCATGAAACATATAAACGTCTCCGTATTCGTTCCCCACGCGGGTTGCCCGCACCAGTGCAGCTTCTGCAACCAGAGGAGCATTTCGGGCGCAAAGAGCCAGCCGACAGCGCAGGATGTGCGCGACGCGGCGCTCATCGCCATGCGCTCGTCACCTGAGGGAATGAAAGACGGGGAGATAGCATTTTTCGGCGGCAGCTTTACGGCTATCGACCGCGATTATATGATCGAGCTGCTCTCTTCGGCGCAGGAGTTCATCGGCGAAAACGGCTTCAAGGGCATCAGAATATCCACCCGCCCGGACGCTGTTGACGGCGAGATATGCGATATTCTTGAAAAGTATCATGTCACGGCGGTCGAACTCGGCGCACAGAGCACGAATGATAAAGTGCTCGCGATGAACCGCAGGGGTCACACGCGCGAGGATATCTTCCGCTCGGCGCGGCTTTTAAAAGAACGTGGCTTCGAATTGGGGCTCCAGATGATGACCGGGCTCTACGGCTCGAATGATGAGGACAGCATCGGGACGGCGCGGGACATAATCTCGCTTTCACCGGACACCGCGCGGATATATCCGACAGTCGTTATAGAAAACACGGAGCTCGCCGAGCTATACCGCAATGGCGAATACCGCCCGCAGACTCCCGAAGAGGCGGCGGTGCTCTGCGCGAAGATACTGCCGATGTTCGAGCGAGCGGGGATAAAAGTCATCCGCCTCGGACTTCATTCCGGCGGCGACGTCGAGGGCTCTTTCGTTGCCGGTGCATATCATCCGGCTCTGCGCGAGATGTGCGAGGGGCATATATATTTTGATATTATTAACAGAGCTCTCTCCGGAAAAGAAAAGGGGAAGTACATAATATATGTCGCCCCGCGTGAAGTTTCAAAAGCTTCCGGGCAGAGAAGATGCAATATCGAAAAACTCAGAGAACTCGGCTATGAATGTAAAATAAAAGAGAGCGCGGCTCTCTCGGCGCGTGATATAACCTTGGAAAAAGTCAACTTATTATAAAGGCAGGCAGATAAATGTTACTAAAAGCACTCGAACTGCAGGGCTTCAAATCCTTTCCCGACAAGACAACGCTTGAATTCGGGAAAGGCATAACCGCCGTCATAGGACCCAACGGCTCCGGCAAGAGCAACATCTCCGATGCCGTTCGCTGGGTTCTCGGCGAGCAGTCATCAAAGAGCCTGCGCGGCTCGAAAATGGAGGATGTTATCTTCGGCGGCACTTCGCTGAGAAAAGCGATGGGCTTCGCCGAGGTCACTCTGCGCCTCGATAACACCGATCGCACCCTCAACAACTGCGACAAGGACGATGTCTCCGTTACCCGCCGCTACTACCGCTCGGGCGAGAGCGAGTATCAGCTGAACGGCGAGACAGTGCGCCTGCGCGATATTCACGAGCTGTTTATGGACACGGGACTCGGACGCGACGGCTATTCCATGGTCAGCCAGGGCAGAGTCGCCGACCTTATCTCTTCGCGCTCGCCGCAGAGGCGCGATATGCTCGAAGAGGCGGCGGGAATATCCCATTTCAGATACCGCCGCGCGGACGCGACACGCAGACTTGAACAGGCGGAGGAAAATCTCGTTCGCCTGCGCGATATATTGACCGAGCTCGAAGGACGCGTCGGACCGCTCAAAACGCAGAGCGAAAAGGCGCAGAAATTCCTTGTGCTTGCAGGGGAGAAAAAAGAGCTTGAGATAGGACTCTGGCTCAAGACGATAGAGCGCTCCCGCGAGGGACTCAAGGCGCAGGAGGATAAAATATCCCTTGCCGCCGCGGACTATGAGCAGGCGGAGCGCGAGCTCGAACAGATATCGGCTCAGATAGAAGAGCTGATGAGCACGGGCAGCGGAATAACCGTGCAGATAGAAGAACTGCGAACGAAAGCCGCCTCAGACGAAGAGCAGGCGACCGCAGTTGACGGCAGAATCGCCGTCGAGCACAACAACCTCGCGCATAACCGCGAGACGATAGAGCGCATAAAGCGCGACATGGAAGCGGCGACCGCCACCGAGCAGCACCTCGAGGAGCAGATCGACGCCGCCCAAAAAGAAATAGAATCTATAGACGCCGAGATAAAGGGCTGCCAGGCGCAGCTGCTCGAACTGCTCGACAGCACGGGCAAGCTCAAGGAGCAGGAGAGCGCGATAACCGCCGAGCGCGACAGCGCAGAAGCGCAGGCGAAGGCCATAAACGAGTCTCTCTCCGCCGCAAAAATCGAGCAGAGCACGGCGCGCTCCTCCGCGCAGGAGATAGCCGCGCGCCTCGGCACAGTCGACGAAGTCATCGCTTCGCGCGGAGGACTGCTTGACGCACTTCGCGAACAGTCCGAGGTCAGCCGCAGGAATCTTGATGCGTGCCTTGAAAATATAGAATCACTTTCAAATTCAATAGATGGCTACTCTATGATAGTCCGTTCGCGCTCCGAAAAGGCGGAGAAGATGCGCCGCGAGCTCGACGCCGCAACGCTCGACATCCACCAGAAGCAGGCGCGCATCAGAATGCTCGAGGATCTCGAGAAGAACATGGAGGGCTATTCCGGCTCCGTTAAAGCGGTCATGCGCGAAGCAAAGCGCGGAACGCTGCGCGGAATCCACGGACCTGTGTCCCAGCTGATAACCGTTGATGCGAAGTACGCCGCGGCGGTCGAGACGGCTCTCGGCGCCGCCGTGCAGAATATAGTAACCGACGACGAGTCGGCGGCAAAGCGTGCCATAGCCTATCTTAAAGAGAGCCGCGCAGGACGCGCGACTTTCCTGCCGATGACGGCGATAAAGCCGCGCCCGTTCAGGGAGGACGGACTCGACTCCTGCGCCGGATTCATCGACATGGCGGACAGGCTTCTTCGATGCGACGACGAGTATCTGCCGATAATCAGGAATCTGCTCAGCCACACCGCCGTTGCGGATAATATCGACAGCGCGATAGCCATCTCCAAGCGCTTCGGCCACAGATTCAAAGTCGTCACGCTCGACGGTCAGGTCATGAATGCGGGCGGCTCAATGACGGGCGGTTCGCGCGGGCAGAACGCGGGAATACTCAGCCGCGGCAATGATATAGAACAGCTCAAAAAGACCGTCGCGAAGCTTGAAAAAGACCTTGCCGAGCGGCAGGAGAGATACAAAGAGCTCGCGGGCGAAGTCTCGGCGGCGCAGGCGGAATACGACGGCGTGACAGCGGAGCTCCAGAAAGCGCAGGAAGAAAAAATCCGCCGCGAGGGCGAACTGCGCATGATAGACGACAAGATAGAAACCGCCGAGTCGGCGCTCAATGACCTCGAAGCGGAGAAGCGCAGCTCCGCAGAGCGCACCGCGAAGCTCGAGGAAATTCAGACTCAGGCGCAGAAGAAGATAGATGAATTTACCTCTCAGCTCGACTCGGTCAATGAAAAGATAACCGAAATCGAATCGCGCCGCGATGAACTGCTCAGCACCCGCGAACAGAACGCGGACAAAGAGAGCAGCATCAACCTCAGCATCCTTGCGTTCAAAAAGGATATTCAGGCGCGAGAGGAAATTATCGAAACGCTCAAACGCCGCAGAAGCTCCCATGAGGGTCATGCCGATGAGCTTAAATCGGAGATCGACTCCATAACCGAGCAGATGACCGCGACGAACGAGCTTATAGAACAGCTCAAGGGCGAGGCGGCATCACTTCGCGCCGAGGCTCAGCAGAAGAAAGACGAGATATCCTCGCTCGCTCAGAAGCGAAGCGGAGTCGAGGGCGAGAGCACCAAACTTCGCGCTCAGGAGCGCTCGGTCAGCGACAGGCGCGAGAGGCTGTCCGGCGAGCGGGCAAGGCTCGAAGAGCGCCGCGACTCGATGCAGCGCGAGCTCGAAAATGCGCAGAACAAGCTCTATGACGAATATCAGCTCACTCGCCGCGAGGCGGAGGAGCTCGGCATAGTCATTGAAGACCCGCAGAAAGCGCAGCGCGATCTCAATGATATAAAGAACAAGATAAGAGCCCTCGGCAATGTCAATGTCGGCGCTATCGAGGAATATAAAGAGGTCTCCGAGCGCTACGAGTTCATGAAAACTCAGATAGACGATGTCGAAAGCTCTCGCGCGGAGCTGCTCGCCTTGATAGGCGACCTGACCGGCAAAATGTCGGAGCGGTTCAGGGAGCAGTTCGACCGCATAAATACTATCTTCGGTCAGACGTTCTCGGAGCTGTTCGGCGGCGGCAAGGCGGAGCTTATTCTTGAGAATCCGCTCGATGTACTCGAATGTGCCATTGAGATAAAGGTTCAGCCACCGGGCAAGAATGTTCAGAACATCGACCTGCTCTCGGGCGGCGAAAAGGGACTTGCGGCAATCGCGCTGCTGTTCTCTATCCTCAAGGTCACTCCCGCGCCGTTCTGCTTCTTCGACGAGGTCGAGGCGGCGCTCGACGATGTCAACGTCACGCGCTACGCACAGTATGCTCGCCGCATGACGAAGAACACGCAGTTCATACTTATCACGCACAGACGCGGCACGATGGAAGAAGCCGATGTCCTCTACGGAGTCACAATGCAGGAGGACGGAGTCTCCAAACTGCTCGAACTCAAGACCGCCGAAATGGCAAAGAAGCTCGGATTGACACAGTGATACATATAATAAGCCCCGGAGTTTTCCGGGGCTGTTTTTATAATTTGCGATAAGTTGGGACTTGCCAAGTCATGCAAATCATTCCTCCCTCTTCCCTCCAACCGCTTTGCCGAGTTCGGAAAACGCTATCGGTGCGAGGGCGAGGGCGGCGACGGTCAGCCACTCATATATATTGAGCACGGACACGTCGAACAGCATCCGCAGCGGCGGGACGGTCATAACAATGAGCTGGAGCGCGGCGCAGAGGGTGGCGCAAATAGTGAGCTTTCTGTTTGAAAAAATACCGATGCTGAAAACCGAGCGGCGCGAGCGCATATTGAACGAATGAGCTATCTCGCAGAGGCTCTGCGTCGCAAACGCCATGGTGCGTCCAAGCTCGACGCAGGAATTTTTAAAGAGCGAGTTGCCAGCGACGAACGCAAACAGACTCAGCGCGCCTATCAACATTCCCTCGAGGGCTATGTCGAGTCCCGTGCGGTCGGCGAAAAAGCTCTTTGAGCTGTCGCGCGGGGGACGCTGCATGATGCGGCTGTCGAGCCTCTCCGCGCCGAGCGCGAGCGCGGGCAGGGAGTCTGTGACGAGATTTATCCACAAAAGCTGTATCGGCAGGAGCGGCGCGGGCATGCCGAAGAGAGTGGCGGCAAAGACGCAGAGTATCTCGCCGATGTTGCAGCCGAGCAGATAGTGTATGGCGCGGCGGATGTTGTCATATATTCCGCGTCCCTGGGCTACGGCTTTGACTATTGTCGCAAAATTGTCGTCGGTCAGAATCATGTCGGCGGCGTTCTGCGCCACCTGCGTGCCGCCCTTGCCCATGGCGCAGCCGATATCGGCGGCCTTTAATGCGGGCGCGTCGTTGACCCCGTCGCCCGTCATCGCAACAACCTCGCCGTGGGCGCGCAGAGCCTTGACTATCCGGACTTTATGTTCGGGCGTCACACGCGCATATACGCGGCAGGAGCGCACGGCGCGCGCGAATTCGTTCTCGCCCATTTTGTCTATCTGTGCGCCCGTCAGACATTCGCCGGAGCGCGAGAGTATGCCGAGTTTTTTTGCCGTGGCGCAGGCGGTGCCCGCATGGTCGCCGGTTATCATAACAGGCGTTATTCCCGCGCGGCGGCAGGTTTTGACCGCCTCATATGCCTCTTCGCGCGGCGGATCCTCCATGCCGATAAGCCCGCAGAATGTCAGCCCCGTCTCGCTTATTTTTCCCCCGTTTGTCTCGCCCGTGGCGACGGCGATAACTCTTAATGCCCGCTCAGCGAGAGAAGCGTTGAGACTCAGTATTTTTTCACGCCGAGCCGAAGTCAGCGGGCTTTTCGTTCCGTTTAATATTATATCGGAACACTTTTTTATCAGCACATCGGGCGCGCCCTTTGCGACCGTTATTATTTTGTCCCCGTCTCTTATCGCGACGGACATCATCTTCCGCTCGGACGAGAACGGTATTTCATCGGTTCTGGGCTTTTGGCGGTTGAGCTTCACCGTATCAGTACCGGATCGCTCCGCCGCCGCGACTATCGCAGCCTCGGTCGGCTCGCCGGACACCTTGCCCTTGCCCTCATATTTTGCGTCGCAGCAGAGCGCGGCGAGTGAAAAAAGCCTTTTTGCCTCTTCGCCGGTCAGCTGAATTTCGCCAGACGGCGAGCAGGCGGCAGTGACGGTCATTTTATTTTGTGTCAGCGTGCCCGTCTTGTCTGAACAGATATATGTTGCCGCGCCGAGCGTCTCGACTGCGGGCAGGCGGCGTATGACCGCGTTGCTCTTCGCCATCTTCTGCACCCCGAGCGAGAGCACAACGGTGACAACTGCGGGCAGTCCCTCGGGGATAGCCGCAACGGCGAGACTGACGGACAGCATGAACGCGCTGAGCACGCCCATGCCGCGCAGGATGCTGAGCACGAATATCAGCGCGCATATCGCCAGCGCGCCGATGCCGAGGACTTTGCCTATCTTCGCGAGCTTTATTTGCAGCGGCGTTGTCGGTTCGTCTTCTGTGTTCAGAAGATGTGCTATCTTCCCGACCGCCGTGTCCATGCCCGTCTGAGTCACGACTGCCCTGGCGTGACCTGCGGTTATGACTGAGGACGAAAATATCATATTTTTGAGCTCCGCCTGCGGACTGCCGTCGGGAATACGGCAGAGAGCGTCCTTTTCGCACGGCATGGATTCGCCGGTCAGTGCACTCTCCTGTGCTGACAGCGAATGCGAAGATATCAGCCGCGCATCTGCGGGGACAAGATCGCCCGCACGGACTTCTATAATATCCCCGCGAACAACTTCCGACGCAGGGATTTTTGTCTCTTTTCCGTCTCTTATGACTGCCGCCGTCGGCGCGGACATATTTTTAAGCGCCTCGAGCGAATGCTCCGCGCGCCGCTGCTGAATGACCCCGACTGCGGCGTTGAGTATAACTATTATCAATATCATTATCGGGTCGGCGAAGTCGCCGTGCTCCTCTAAAAACGAGGTCGCGAATGACACTCCGCTCGCTATGAGCAGGACTATCACGGTGAAATCCTTGAACTGCTCGAAAAATTCCGCGATGATACTTTTTTTCTTTTTGCCGCGCAGTATGTTTTCGCCGTCCTGCCCTAGCCGCTTCTCCGCTTCGCGCGAGCTCAAGCCCCTGTCAACGCTGCTGCCGAGCTTGCTGACCGCGTCTGCGGCGCTCATCGAATACCAGTCCATATTTTCTCCCCTTTTTTATTGAGTCCGTGCAATATATATTCAATTTGTCGCCGAAAGTTTACCAAAGTTATTGAACCGTTCACATTTCAATGATAAAATAAATTGTAATTATATCTTTTTTCGACAGACGGAGGTATCGCGCTTCGTGACAAAGATAGTTAAATTTCTAAAACCGTATATGGGAGCTACCGTGGCGGCGCTGTTTTTCTCGCTGTTCAACAATCTTATGCAGCTGATCCTGCCCGCGATGATGGCTCTGATGATAAACACCGGCATCGGCGACGGGCGCATGGGCACTGTTCAGCTCATCGGCGGCGTTATGGCGGTGCTCTCCGCTATCGCGATAGGCGCGGCAATCGCGGGCAGCTACTATTCTTCAAAGGTCTCCGCCTGCTTCGGCCTGTCGCTTCGCCGCGCGCTGTTCGTCAAGGTCGAGTCGCTGAGCCAGTGCGATATAGATAAGATAGGCACGCCCTCGCTGATAACGAGAACGACAAACGACATCCGCCAGATTCAGGACATGATCCTGATGATGATCCGCATTATTATCAGCGCGCCGATAGTCATGGTCGGCGGCGCGTTCATGGCGTTCACGCTGAACAAAAGGCTCTCGACCGTCATGTTCATCGCTATTCCGATAATTTTGGTTATCGCCCTCGTCGTCGCAAAGCAGGTTCTGCCGATGTTCGACAAGGCGCAGAAAAAGACCGACAGACTCAATCTCATCCTGCGCGAGAAGCTCAGCGGAATCAGAGTTATCCGCGCGTTCAACCGCTCGGAATATGAGGACGAGAAGTTCAGAAAGGCGAACTACGACCTGACCGGACTCATGCTCAAGATAAACCGAATTTTCGCGTTCCTTATTCCGCTCGCAACGCTTCTTTGCTATGTCATAGTCGCCATTCTCCTCAAGATGGCGGCGGATCAGATAGACGCGCTCGACGCCGTAGCGGACAGCGTGCAGATAGCGAACACCGTCGGCGATCTGCAGGCGTTCATGGTCTATATGATAATGATAATCTACGCAGTCTCCATGGCGGCGTCGCTGTTCGTGATGCTCCCGAAAGCGGAGATATCCGCGAAGAGAATCAACGAGGTACTCGACCTCGTCCCGATGATAAAAGAGACCGAGCATCCGATAACCCCCGACGCAGACCGCCGCAGCGAGCTTGAGTTCGACTGCGTGAGTTTCAGCTATCCGGGTGCTGATTCGCCGATACTTTCGCGCATATCTTTCAAGACCATGCCCGGCGAGACCACCGCCGTTATCGGCTCGACAGGCTCGGGCAAATCGACTCTCGTCAATCTTATCCCCCGATTCTACGATGTCTCGGGCGGCAGGATTCTCATTGACGGCGTGGACATAAAAAATATGTCTATGCGCACCCTCCACGAAAAGATAGGCTTCATCCCGCAGAGCGCATTCCTGTTCAGCGGCACCGTCGCCGACAACCTGCGCATGGGCAAACCCGACGCTACAGAAGAGGAGATGTGGGAGGCGCTCGAAACCGCGCAGGCGGCAGATTTTGTCAGAGCCATGCCCGACGGACTCGACAGCGAGCTCTCACAAAACGGCAAGAACCTTTCCGGCGGTCAGCGCCAGCGCCTCGCGATAGCGCGCGTGCTGATAAGAAAGGCTGAGATATATGTTTTTGACGACAGCTTCTCGGCTCTCGACTTCTCAACCGATGCAAAGCTCCGCAAGGCTCTGCGCGAGAGGATGCCGGATATAACAAAAATAATCGTCGCCCAGCGCGTCGGAACGATAATCGACGCGAGCCGTATAATCGTGCTCGACGAGGGCAAGGTGGCGGGCATCGGTACTCACCGCGAGCTGCTTGAAAATTGTACGGTCTATCGCGAAATTGCCCAATCCCAGCTTTCAAAGGAGGAACTCGCATGAGCAGAAGATCACCTCTGAAGAGAAAGCACACCTCGCAATCGAGAAAGAAATACAGTGGATATTCCGGCGGCAACCGCCGCCCCGGCGAAAAGCCGAAGAATTTCAAAGAGACCGTCTCGCGCTTCGTGCCGCTCTTAAAGCCGTTTATCCCCGGCATGGTCGTCGTGCTCATAGCGGGCGTTATCGGCACGGTGCTGACCGTCACGGGACCGATGTTCCTCGGCGACATAGTCGACGCGATAAAAGAGCAGGCGGATATAAAGCTCTCCGGCGGCGAGATAAACTTTTCAAAGATACAGAAAATCCTGCTGACCATTCTCGGCATCTATGGTCTGAGCGCGGTGCTCAGCTATGTTCAGCACTATATCATGGCGGGCGTCACGCAGTCCGTCGTGCGCGATCTGCGCGACAAGGTAAACGACAAGCTGACCCATCTGCCGCTGAGCTATATCGACTCTCACTCGAAGGGCGATATCCTCAGCAAGATGATGAACGATATCGACAATATCAGCAACACCCTGCAAAACAATCTCATTCAGATAATCACCTCTGCGGTGAGCTTCATCGGTATGCTTGCGCTGATGTTTTATGTCAGCTGGCAGTTAACTCTTATCACGCTCTCCGTGCTCCCGCCGAGCCTTCTCGTGATATCGATCATCTCTAAGCGCTCCAAGCGGTACTTCCGCCGCCAGTGGGACGAGACGGGCAACATAAACGGTCATATCGAAGAGATGTACACCGGTCACACGCTTATCAAAGTCTTTGACCACGAGGAGCAGGCGATAGACGAGTTCGATGATATAAACGTAAGCCTCGCAAAAGCCGGATACAAGGCGCAGTTCATCTCCGGCATAATCGGCCCGATATTAAATTTCGTCAGCAACATAGCCTATGTGCTCATCTGCGTCATAGGCGGCGTGTATGTCATAAAGGGCACTTTCTCTCTCGGCGACATAACAACTTTCTTCACTTATTCAAAGCTCTTCATGCAGCCGCTCGTCAGCATCGGCAACATTGCGAACAACCTTCAGTCCTCGCTCGCGAGTGCGGAGCGCGTGTTCAACCTGCTCGATGAGCCCGACGAGTGCGCCGACTGCTACGACACCAGGATCGAAGAGCCCAAGGGCGAGGTCGAATTCAAAGATGTCAGCTTCAGCTACACTCCCGAAGTGCCGCTTATCGAAAACATGAATCTGAAAGTCGAGCCGGGTCAGCTCGTCGCGATAGTCGGACCGACGGGAGCGGGCAAGACGACATTCGTGAACCTGCTCATGCGCTTCTACGATGTGAACAAGGGCGAGATTCTTCTCGACGGTCACGACATACGCTCGATACCGCGCGAAAATCTGCGCAGTGTATTCGGTATGGTGCTCCAGGATACATGGCTGTTCGAGGGCACGATAATGGAGAACATAGCCTACGGCCGTAAAGGCTGCTCGCGCGAAGAGGTCATTGACGCGGCAAAGGCGGCAAGAGTTCACCACTTCATCAGCACTCTGCCCGACGGCTACGAGACGATGCTCGAAGAGAACGGCGAGAACATCTCGCAGGGTCAGCGCCAGCTTCTGACGATAGCCCGCGCTATCCTCGCGAACCCGTCGGTGCTTATCCTCGACGAAGCAACAAGCTCCGTCGACACGCGCACAGAAGTGCATATCCAAAAGGCGATGAACACGCTGATGAACGGCAGAACGAGCTTCGTTATTGCGCACAGGCTCTCGACCATCCGCGACGCCGATGTTATCTTGGTTATGAACAACGGCACGATAGTCGAGCAGGGCACGCACGAACAGCTGCTCGCACAGAACGGCTTCTACAGAGAGCTCTACGCCAGCCAGTTCGGAGTGTAAAATATAAAAAATTATCCGCTGTATCAAATAATTGATACAGCGGATTTTTTGATTAAGATGATAAAATCTTTTGACGGCGTGGAGCATAAAGAGCGAGCTTGGATTTTTAACAGAATCTATTTGGAAGCCCTGTTGCCGGCTCGGCACAACACAAAGCCTTGTTCTATCAAAAAAAGGGAGCCGGAAATCCGACTCCCTCGTTTTTTATTTTTTCTTCGCGTGCTTGGCTTTTTTCTTCGGCTGTTCCTCGCCGAGGTCGATTGCGATAAACGCGACGTTCCAGATGAGTATCGCCAAAAACAAAACCGTCATCACCGCAGGCGCCGTACTCATCGTGACGAGCACTATCTTGCCGAAGAGATTCATGAACGACATGTCGGTCAGCGAACCGAGGGTCAGCGTGCCCGCTTTGACCGCCGAAGAGACGGCGGAGAACGCTATCCTCATGCCTATAATGCTCAAAAGACCTGCCGCGCCGAGCGAAGCGGTCGCCTTGCGCGAGTTCGTCGCCGCGGCGACTATAACCGTCGCGAGCGCGACGAGCAGGGCGATGGCAAAGAATACAACAAAGGCGATAAAATTGCCCTTGAATTTCAAAAGTCCGTCCGGGAGCTCGGATGCGCCGCCTTTGACGAGGTCAGCGAAAAGACCGTCTCCCGTGAAAAGCTCGATGATGCGTTTGACGCTCAGATTCTCTACAATATTTGAATCATAGATAGTCGCGTGCATATAGACGGTTATGAGATCCGTGAAATATGCGACGGGGAACACTGCAATTGCCAGCAGAGCCGTCACAATTCTGTTGAGAGCTTTCATCCTGACCGACCTTTCTTACTTGATTATTTCTTCTTTTTGTCCCACGAGGAGTTGAGCACAACGGTGCGGTTTATGATAAGATTGCCCGGAGTGCTGTCCTTATCGACGCAGAAGTAGCCCTGGCGCATGAACTGGAATGTATCGCCCGGCTTTGCATCGCGGAGTCCGCCCTCGAGCAGGCATCCGTCGATAATTTTGAGAGAATCGGGGTTGATGTTCTGAAGATAGTCGCCGTTTCCGTCCTCGCCTGCGGGGTTCTCGGTGTTGAACAGGCGGTCATAGAGGCGCACCTGAGCCTTCACGTTGTCCGCCGCGCTGACCCAGTGCAGGGTGCCGCGAACCTTTCTGCCGTCGGGCGTCTCGCCGCCGCGGCTCTCGGGGTCGTAGGTGCAGTGCAGGCAGGTGACTTCGCCGTTTTCATCGGTATCATATGAGTTGCAGGTCACATAATATGCGCTCTTGAGACGCACTTCGTTGCCGGGGAAGAGCCTGAAATATTTCTTCACGGGCTCAGCCATGAAGTCCTCGCGCTCAACATAGAGCTCGCGGGAGAATGTGACCTTGCGGCGGCCGAGCTCGGGCTTGTCGGGATTTATCTCGACCTCTATCTCCTCGGTCTTGCCCTCGGGGTAGTTGTCGATAACGAGCTTGAGGGGATTGAGAACCGCCATGGCGCGCGGGGCGTTCTGATTGAGATTGTCTCTGACGCACGCTTCGAGCAGACCGTAGTCAACCACGCTGTACGCCTTTGCAACGCCGACGCGGCTTATGAAATCGCGTATTGCGGCGGCGGGATAGCCCCTGCGGCGCATACCGCAGAGAGTGACCATTCTCGGGTCGTCCCAGCCGTTGACAACGCCGGTCTGAACCATCTCGAGGCACTTTCTCTTGCTCGTCACGCAGTAGTTGAGGTTAAGACGCGCGAACTCGATCTGGCGCGGCGGCTCTTCAAAGCCGATAGCGTCGATAAACCAGTTGTAGAGCGGCCTGTGGTTCTCAAACTCGAGCGAGCACAGGGAATATGTGACCTTCTCCGCAGCGTCGGAGAGGGGATGGGCAAAGTCATACATCGGATAGACGCACCACTTGTCGCCCGTCTGATGGTGGGAGACATGCGCGATTCTGTAGATGACCGGGTCGCGCATATTGATGTTCGGGCTCGCCATGTCTATCTTGGCGCGCAGAACTTTTTCGCCGTTTGCAAATTCGCCCTCGGTCATTCGGCGGAAGAGGTCGAGGTTCTCTTCAACCGAGCGGTCGCGGTAGGGGCTGTTTTTGCCCGGCTCTGTAAGAGTGCCGCGGTATTCGCGTATTTCCTCGGGCGACAGGTCGCAGACATACGCCTTGCCCTCCTTGATGAGCTTTATCGCGCACTCGTAGAGAAAATCGAAATAGCTCGATGCGTAGTAGACCTCGTTCCATTTGTAGCCGAGCCACTCAATGTCCTCTTTTATCGCGTCGACATATTCGACATCCTCTTTCGAGGGATTCGTGTCGTCGAGACGGAGATTGCACACTCCGCCGTATTTTTCCGCGATGCTGAAGTCGATGCATATCGCCTTTGCGTGGCCGATGTGCAGATAGCCGTTGGGCTCCGGAGGGAATCTCGTCTGCACGCGGGTGTTGACCCCGTTTGCAAGATCCTCGTCTATAAAATCAGTGATAAAATTTGAATTGAGATTGGTGCTGTCCGCCATTTAGTTCTCCTCCTTGTAGTGTGCGAGCGCCGCAGTGAGTCTCGCTCTGACTCTGTCCTCGCCGAGCAGCCTGATTATCGAATGAAGATCGGGCGTGTTGCGGCGCGAAGTCACCGCGATTCTGATAACGGTCGAAAGGTCGCCGACATGACCCTTGAACGCCGTGGGATCTTTCTTGTATTCCTTGACGTTGGGCGTGTAGCCGAGCGGCTCGCACATCGCCTTGATGCGCGCAAACCATGCGTCCTTGTCGTCGTTTATGTCAAACTCGCCGATGTATTTTTGAAGTATCGCCGCCGCATCGCCTGCGCTGATATTCTCGGGCAGGGTGTAGTCGGGGGTGTAGATTTCATCGTAGAAATACGAGACGAAGTCCTTGACCTGCTCCCAGTTTGCGATATCCTTTCGCGGCTTCGGGCAGTCGCGGTCTATCGAGAATATGCCGCGCGCAAAATCGCGGTTAGAGTCGAGAAGCTTGTAGAGCTCCTCGTCATATTCTTTCGCCCAGTTCAGTATATTGCCGAGCACCTCGTCCGCCGTCATGTGCGAAATAATATTCTTGCTCACGTCGTTGAGCTTCGCCATGTCAAACAGGCAACCGCTCACGCTCATCTTCTTGAGATTGAACGGGAACTTCCAGCAGTCCTCCGTGGGATTCGCTCTGCGCCAGTCTTCGAAGTTCGAGTTGAGCAGCGTCATGATATATTCGATAACGCTCTCCTTGGGATATCCCTGCTCAACGAAGTAGCTGACCGCCGCCTCGGGGTCTTTTCTCTTCGAGAGCTTGCGCTTGGCGCCCGTCTCCTCGTCTATCTTCATGACCTGCGGAGTGTGCGCGTATTTCGGCACTCTGTAGCCGCACGCCTTGAACAGCGCGATGTGCTTCGGGACGGAGGATATCCACTCCTCGCCGCGAATAACGTGCGTCGTGCGCATGAAGTGGTCGTCGCAGACATGTGCAAAGTGATAGGTCGGCACGCCGTCGCTCTTCAAAAGCACCTCGTCGATTATATTCTCCGGCATTTCAATTTTGCCGCGGATCATGTCGTCAAAGACAATTCTCTTGTTCTCGTCGCCCTCGGAGCGGAAGCGGAGCACATAGGGCTCGCCAGCCTCGATGCGTCTCTTCTGCTCGTCAAAGCTCAGGTCGCGGCACTTCGCCCATTTGCCGAAATATCCGGTTATCGCCGCGCCGCCGTTTTCCTGCTCTTCGCGGATAGCGGCGAGCTCGTCCGCCGTGCAGAAGCAGGGGTATGCCTTGCCCTCCTGCACAAGACGCTTGGCGACCGCGTGATAAATCTCAACGCGCTTGCTCTGGGTATAAGGGCCGTAGGCGCCCTTCTCTGTGTCGAATCCGGTCACGCCCTCATCAAATTCGAGACCGAAATTTTTGAATCCGTTGATTATTGCGGACACGCCGTCGGCGACCTCACGCTTCTTGTCCGTGTCTTCGATTCTCAGATAAGTAAGTCCGCCGCTGACTCTCGCCGTCAGAAAATCGACGAGCGCGCCGAACAGTCCGCCTATATGGAGATACCCCGTCGGACTCGGTGAGAATCGGGTCACGCGCGCGCCCTCGGGCAGCTCGCGCGGGGGAAATCTCAGCTCGCAGTCCTCCGGCGTCAGCCCGTTTGAGCCGAACAGGAGATCGGCGAGTCTTTCGTTATCAGTCATTAAACCGCACTCCGTTTCTGTAGGTAAATATATACACTATATTATTGCAGAAAAACGCCCGTCAATCAAGAGCCAAAGAACAATTTCTCAAATCAAAAGAGGTTAATCGATAAAAATTTCATAAATCTTTAATTTTCCATTGATTTTTGCACTCTTTTATTTTATAATGAATACGACCGCGCAAGCAGTGAATTGATTTTTCGTGCTCATTCGCTCGGGAGAGAAAACCGCAAAAAAAGCGCGACTGAATGAAGATTTCATATTCGGAGGTAACTGAAATGACAAAGAAGATCATAGCTCTTGTCCTTGCTCTCTGCTTCGTTTTTGCTTTTGCAGCCTGCAAGAAGGATAAGGACAACAGCGACACAACCACAGGCGAGCCCAACACTTCGGCAAACGGCGAGACGATTGCAAACGACGAGTCCAGCGAAGCTGAGTCCGTCAGCGGCGACGAGTCCACCGAGGCTCAGACCGACGCTTCCGGCAACACTGTTGCTCCCGCGACCGAGAAGAACACTCAGGGCGGCGGCAGCCAGGGCGGCAACCATGGCGGCAGCACCACTGCTTCCAAGCCCGCGACAAAGGCTGAGATAGTTGCGTATTTCAACAAGGCCATTAACGGCGTTAAGCCCAGTGCGAAGAGCGTTACAAGAGTTTCTGAGACGAACTACAGAAGCGGCAAAATCACCGGAGTGCCCTCCATCGTCGATAAGCTTGTCGGCGGTATAGACAGCTTTGTTGACGGTCAGCTCAAGAAGAACAGCAAGGGCTCCGAAACATTCTCCAATTCTGCGGCTATAAAGGCTAACTTCCCTGTTGAGAACGAATCCTGGTCGAGCAAGCTTACTGCGAATGATGTCGCAAGCGCAACTTGCACCGAGGCGGGCGGAGTTTACACCATTACTATAAAGACGGTTGCCGACAAGGCTTCCTCCAACGTTCATCACGGCTCGGGTCATGCCCCGAAGGTTTTCAGCGTGGTTCTCCCGTCCGTTATCAACGATCAGTTTAGCGGCGGCGTGCTTAAATCTGTCGCTAAAGCCTTTAAAATCGGCACCGCTCAGATGGAGTATCCCTCCGGCACAGTTACCGTTAAGGTTGACGCTAAGACCAGCCGTGTTATCAATGCTACATATGATGCCAAATGGACAATTCACCTTCCTCTTGGCGACGAAATGGTAGTGCTTCCTTTCGGCACAAAGACCATTTACAACATCGCTTACTAATTAAACAAAATGACTGTTTTGAGGCAGGAGTTTCCTGCCTCAAAATGCATTTACAAACATATCAAGTGAAAAAGAAGGATATTTAAAATGGAAAAGAAAGTTCTTGTTGAAACTTCCGCGCGCCATGTACATGTCACCAGAGAAGCTCTTGATATCCTCTTCGGCGAGGGTTATGAGCTGACCGTCAAGAAGGAGCTCTCTCAGCCCGGCCAGTTCGCGAGCAACGAGCGCGTTGCCGTTATCGGACCGAAGGGCAGCTTCCCGGCGGTCTCCATTCTCGGTCCCGTGCGTCCCGAGAACCAGGTTGAGATTTCGCTCACCGACGCCCGTTCGATAGGCGTGACTGCTCCTGTCAGAGAGAGCGGCGACGTTGCGGGCAGCGGCGCCTGCAAGCTTGTCGGCCCCAAGGGTGAAATAGAGCTTGAGTGCGGCGTTATCGCAGCGCAGAGACACATCCACGCAACTCCCGAGGATGCCGAGAAATACGGTCTTCAGGACAAGCAGATAGTCAGCGTCAAGATCGACTCGAACGGCCGTTCGCTCGTTTTCGGCGATGTCGTCGTCAGAGTCAGCCCGAAGTATGCGCTGGCAATGCACATCGATACCGATGAGTCCAACGCCGCAGGCGCAACTCCCGGTCTCATGGGCGAGATCCTCGCGTAACAAAAAACGAATTTCAGTCCTCTGCACAATGCGTGCGGAGGGCTTTTCACTTGCGGTCGGGGAGGATGAGCAGACGCACTTATGTGCCAATAGCGGTGGAGCTCTTCAGGCAATATAACGGCATTTTTATTCTCACATATAAAATTATTGTCGGCTCCCTTGTGTAAAGGGAGCTGGATCGGCGAAGCCGAGACCGAGGGATTGCGTCCGGATAAAAATTGTCGTGGTTGTCCTCGGTTTATCAACAGGCAAATTCTTATTTCCGGATACTTACGCGAAACCGCCGCCAAAATCAAAACACTTTTTCCCGATGTGTTTCACTAATGACGCATTTACACAATTTGGGCTACCCCCGTTAAACGAAATTTTATCTTTTGTCTATTGAATGATTGGAACAACGATTATACAATTATATATAAATCAATAAGGAGTGAAATAAGATGAAAAAGATTCTGGCAATAATCCTTGCCGCTGTCCTCGTTCTCTCGTTCGCGGCGTGCAAGAAGAATGACACAAACAACGACACCACTGCCGGTGACGCGCAGACCTCCGGTCAGGCGGCGGATGTTTCCGCTTCCGATGATACCGCTTCTTCCGAAGAGGCTTCCTCCGAGGTCGAGACCGAGGTAGTCACCGATAAAGAGGGTCACACCGTTATCGAGACTAAGGCTTCTCAGTCCTCCGATACAAAGAACACGACCAAGGGCAGCACGACTCCCTCCAAGGGTCTCAACACCAACGACGCAGCAGCTTGCATCAAAGCTTATCAGGCGGCGGTCAACGCTACAAAGCAGTTCAAGAGCGGCAGACAGAACATGGCTCTCAAGGGCAGCATCACTGCTGACGGCAGCCTCGGCGCTCTGCTCAAGATAGCTCAGAAGCCCGTTGCAAACGCACTCAACAAGAACTCCAAGGATCGTACCGATATCCCCGGCAAGCCCTCGGGCATGCAGGCGAGCCACATGAAGAGCGCCAGCGCGGTGACCAGCGGCAACTACACCACAATCACCTTCAACGTCAAGGATCAGACGCAGGGCGCGAAGGCTGATAACCACAGCGGTTCCGTCGGCTGCGCAGTCGGTACTCTCGGCGATGTCGATAACGCTATCAGAGAGCTTGGACTCAGCGTCGACTACAAGGACGGCAAGATTGAGCTGACCTACACCAACTGCAAGGTCGTCGTCAAGATTGACAACACCACTGGCAAGATCGTCGAAGGCAGCTGGGCATATGATGTCAATGTCTATGCAAACGGCATCAAGGTCTCCATCGTCTCCGTCAATAACCTCAAGGGTATCGTCGCTTTCTCTTACACCGCTAAGGGCTGATATCTGAAAAAAATCGAAGCCGTCCGTCTTTCCCAGACGGGCGGTTTTTTGTCGGCTGTCGGGGATATGCGTCGGATAAACTGCGGCTTTATCAAAAATTAATTTTTTGCCATGTTTTTTTATAAGATTTTTCTTGACCTGTCTGCTTCAATATCTTAAAATATAAGCCTAATCAAGTGCAACACTCAGATAAAATCTGTCGGGGGGAGAAGAATGAACAAAAAGCTTATGAGATTTGCCGCACTTTTGCTTGCGGCGGCTATGCTCTTTTCCTTTTCGGCGTGCAGAACGAACGATGACGGTTCGGAGTCTTCTACGGACGAACCCTCGGTCACTGATGCGGGGAATATTCATGAGGAGTCCACCGACTCTGCGGAGCTGACAACTGACGAGCCGACGACCGACTCAAGAACCGCGACGCGCTCCAATGTTTCCGGCGGAACAAAGACCGAGACTGTCAACGTCTACAAGGGGCTCAACTCCACGAACACTTCGCGGGTGCTCAAGTATTACAAAGCTGCGGCGGCGAACACCAAGAGCATCGACGCCACGCAGTATATGTCCATGAAGCGCGTTGATTACACTCCGCGCAACAGCTTCCAAAAGGGAATGCTCTCCCTGTTTACGGGCATAGCCTCTGCGGCGCTCGCGGCGAACAGCACGCCTGTGAACGAAGTGCCCGGAGTGCCCGATGAAATTAAGTCGAGCGACCTTATCTCCGCGAACGCTGTCGCTTACGGCAACTACACCATAGTGACGCTCAACGTTAGGATGCAGCAGGACGATCAGAATACTAAGAACGCGCATCAGGGTCCGGTCGGCAGGACTGTCGGAACGGTCGGGGACCTCGGCAGAGTTTTTGAAGCCATGCCGAGCGTCAAGGTGAACTGCTCAAAGGGCAGCATTACGCTCAAGTATGACGACTGCAAGGTCGTTGTCAAAATAGACAACGGCAGCGGCTCGATAGTCAGCGGCACATGGAGCTATACTGTTGATATCGATGTCGACAATATATATGCGAGCATCGCGGGCAGCGACGAGCTGCTGATAACGAACACAGGCGGCGCGGTCGGATTTGTTATAAAGACGAATGACGGAATCTCGCTTCAAAGCCGCAATTCAAAAAAAAACTGACCCGCACGGCGCGATGCCGGGCGGGTTTTTGATATTAAATTAGGAAGAGAGCTGCCTTTTGACAGCTCTCTCTTTATGTTTTTATTTATCTGCTTCGGCGTCGTTTGCCTTTGCCTCTTCGATGACCTTCTGTGCAACGACGGGCGGCGCATCCTCATAGCGGGTGAACTCAAGGGTGAACCAGCCTCTGCCGGCGGTCACGGAGCGAAGGACGGTCGAGAAATCGCCCATCTCGCCCATGGGAACTTCCGCGATGAGCTCCTGGATCTTCGGCTCGTCGGACGGACCCATGCCGAGCACGCGGCCGCGGCGCTTTGTGACATCGCCCATGATGTCGCCGAGGTTCTCGTCGGGCATGTAAGCCTTCAGAGTGCCGATAGGCTCAAGGATAACGGGGTTCGCCTGCGGGATACCGTTCTTGTATGCTATGTTCGCGGCGGTCTTGAACGCCATTTCGGACGAGTCGACCGGATGATAAGAGCCGTCGTAAAGAGTAGCTTTCAGACCGACCATCGGGTAGCCGGCAAGTACGCCCTTCTTGACGCTGTCGCGCAGACCCTTTTCAACTGCGGGGAAGAAGTTCTTCGGCACTGAGCCGCCGACAACTTCCTCGGCGAAAACGAGATCGTCGCTCTCGCAGGGCTCGAAGCGGATGAACACATCGCCGAACTGACCGTGTCCGCCGGACTGCTTCTTGTGTCTGCCCTGAACCTCGACCTTCTTGCGGATGGACTCTCTGTATGCAACCTTCGGCACGCTGAGATCGACCTCAACGCCGAACTTGTTCTTGAGCTTGGATACGATAACGTCAAGGTGCTGTTCGCCCAGACCGGAGAGCACCTGCTCGCGGGTCTCTTTGTTGATGACGAACGAAATTGTCGGATCCTCTTCGAGGAGCCTGAGCAAGCTCGCCGCGACCTTCTCTTCGTCGCCCTTTTTGCGAACCTTGACTGCCATTGAAAGGCAGGGGGTCGGGAACTTGATGCCCTCGAGGGTTATCGGGTTCTTTGCCGAGCAGACAGTGTCTCCGGTCTTGATGCCCGCAAGCTTTGTGACAACGCCGATGTCACCTGCGGGGATGCAGGATGCGTCCTCCTGCTTGCTGCCCTTGAGGGTGATTATCTTGCCCATTCTCTCGCTCTCTTCGGTGCGGGAGTTATAAGCGGGGGTGTCCGAGGTTATCTTGCCGGAAACGACCTTGAAGAAGGACATCTTGCCGACGAACGGGTCGGCGATAGTCTTGAAGCAGATAGCCGCAAGCGGGCCGTTTTCGTCGCAGGGAAGACCGTTCTCGCCCGCCTTGTCGGCTGCGGAGGGAGCGGAATAGACTATCTCGTCAAGGAGCATATCGATAGCTTCGCAGGTGTAGCCCGCGCAGGCGTATACGGGGATAACGGAGCCGTCGCTGACGCCAGAGTTGAGAGCCTTGATTATCTCTTCGCGGGTGAAAGTCTCGCCTGCAAAGAACTTCTCCATCAGCTCGTCGTCGCTCGAAGCGACTGCTTCTGTAAGTATATCGAGCATCTCGTCAAGCTGCGGGTCGGAGGGCATTGCGACCTCTTTCTTCTCGCCGCTGCTGTAGTCAAAAGCCTTGCGGGACGCGAGGTTGACATATGCCGCAACCTTGCCGCCGTCCATATAGGGGACGATAACGGGGCAGATAGCACCGCCGACTGCGTCTTTTATAGCTGCAAATGTTTTATAGAAATCTGTATTGTCCGCGTCGCAGCGGGTGATGGCGAACATTCTCGAAATGCCTCTGGCGTTCGCCGCCTTGAGAGCTTTCTCTGCGCCGACGTCAAAGCCGGAGCCCGCCGCAGTGACGATGAGCACGCTGTCCGCCGCGCGGATGCCTTCGCTCATGCCGCCCGCAAAGTCAAAAAGACCGGGAGTGTCGATTATATTTATCTTCGCGCCGTTCCACTCGATAGCGGCAACAGCGGTTGAAACCGTGGCCTTTCTCTTCTTCTCCTCGGCGTCGAAGTCGAGCACGGTGGTGCCGTCGGCGACTCTGCCGAGTCTGTCGGTAGCCTTCGCGGTGTAGAGCATTGCTTCCGCAAGGGTTGTTTTTCCTCTGCCGCCATGACCTGCTATGGCGATATTTCTGATGTCTTTCGCGTTATAGGCTTTCAAAAAAAAGTCCTCCTTATCAAAGCGCCGCTGCGCGTTTAGATTTACTGCATAAAAATTAACCACAGTTTTGAAGAAATTATAGCATACATTACTATAGATTTCAACAAAAAAATAAAAATATATTCATTAACGTTATATAAACAAATTGAGCGCAGTTTGCACTTGTAAAAGGATATAAAAATAGTATGTTTTAGTCACATCGGGGCTGTTTATCTCAAAATAAAATAAGGACTGCGGCGGTTCGCAGTCCTGTTTATATTATTTTGACAGCCGCTGCTGATTTGAAAACTTCACAGCGTCTTTATACAGCTTGCTCTTGGTTTCAAGCAATCCGGAGTAGATTCGTCCGTTGCTGAACAGTATTATTACATCACGGCTGCTCGCTTTGCTCGTTATATGCCTCTCCGTCGCCCGGCTTTCCCAACCGATGACTTTCGGATAATATTCCGTTTCGTATACAGTCTCAGTGACATATTCCGGAGATTTGAACGAAGCATATATCATTTTGACACAGTCGCAAGCCTTTTGAACATTGCGAAAAACTACTCCGGAAGATAAAAACTCCGTTAAGAAAATATCCCATATTTTGTCGGTAACGGGCGGACAGGATACAGTAGGAAACAGTGCGACCAATCCGTCGCTTGTGATACAAAATTTAATTCTGCACTTGCAGTGCGGCTTTTTGTGCCGGAGCTTTACTTTTATATAGCCGCGGTTTTCACGCACTCTTTTTATTTAAATGCAATCAATGCGCCGAAGAGCCGACAGTACATATTGAAAAGTTTCGCCGCTCGAAACATTGGATTTGAGAAAATAAACCTTTGTTGCCGTCTTGCATCCGTTCCGCCTGACCCATATGCTGAGAGGAACGGCAGTTATCAAAACATTTACTGCAATAATTATAGCGGCTAACAAAAGTATCCTAAGAATTGTCATGGTACGCCTCCCCGAGATACAGCTGTAACGCCTATCTCTAGTTCAGTATAGCACCTGTTTAAATGTGCACAATGATTTCCGGGAAATATACACTTTCCGCAAGAACAGAGTCCAATAAAACGGTCACACGATGCGGCTGCGTTGAAAGTACAGACACCTCAGCGCTCCGATCTGCAGAAATCAACCGCAAAAAACATCCCCCGCACCTCTCGGTGCAGGGGATGCATTATATCAAATTTTTACGCAGCTTTCTTTTCTTTTCTGCGCTCTGCCGCGCGTCTGATAGCCTTGCCTATCTCGAACACCGGGATAGTGGAGACTGAGAGACCTGCGGAAATGAGCAGCTCATTGAGCTGGAATGTGCCGGGCGCGATGTCAAATTATTATATTATCTGGAGGCTTTTCTTTTCGCTGCGGCACGCTGAACGACCTTGATTATCTCGACTATCGGGATTATCGAAAACGCGAGGGCGAGCGATGTCGCATATTCGGCGAAGCCTATCGGAGTGAAGCCGAAGGCGTTTGCGAGGAACGGTATCTCAATAACCGCCGTAGTCAGCACGAGAGACGCTACCATCGCGCCGAACAGCGGCATGTTGTGACTGCCGCGAAGGCTCATCTTTATGACCGAGCCGCGCTGCGAGCGCATGTTGAACGAGTGGAATATCTCGCACATCGACATGGTGAGGAATGCCATCGTCATGCCCTGCTCGCACTCGGCGATGTTCATAAATGCCCAGTGTCCCGTCTCGAAGCGTTCGCCTATGAAGAACGCCGCGAGGGTCAGTGCGGTGACCAGCAGGCCCTGATAGAGCACATCAAAGCCGAGCCCGCCTGCAAATATTCCGTCCGACGGATCGCGCGGGCGGCGGCGCATGATATCGCTCTCCGCCTTTTCGAGTCCGAGCGCGAGCGCCGGGAAGCAGTCGGTGACGAGGTTTATGAACAGCAGATGCGGCGCTTCGAGAATCGTGAAGCCGAGAAGCGTTGCGGTGAATATCGCGAGCACCTCAGCAAGGTTCGAGCCGAGCAGGAATTGAATAGCCTTTCGGATATTGTCATATATCCGGCGGCCCTCTTCAACGGCGTTGACGATAGTTGCAAAGTTGTCGTCCGTGAGCACCATGTCTGCAACATTCTTTGTGACGTCCGTGCCGGTTATGCCCATGCCTATTCCGATATCCGCGCTCTTTATCGACGGTGCGTCGTTGACTCCGTCGCCCGTCATGGCGGTTATCTTTCCTTTTGCGCGCCAGGCGTTGACTATTCTCGTCTTGTGCTCGGGCTGCACGCGCGCGTATACATATATATTTTCGACTCTGTCCGCGAACTCTTCGTCGCTCATCGCGGAGAGCTCCGCGCCGGTTATTGCCTGTGACGGATCGGTGAGTATGCCCAGTTCGGAGGCTATCGCAACGGCGGTGTCCTTATGGTCGCCGGTTATCATGACGGGCGTTATGCCCGCGCCGCGGCATTCTTCGATTGCCGCCTTGACCTCCGGGCGAACGGGGTCTATCATGCCGGTAAGGCCGATGAATATCAGGTCATGCTCGAGCGCCTCGGGCGAAAAATCGTCGGGCGCGGAGTCGTATTTTCTCATCGCCGCCGCGAGCACGCGCAGAGCCTTATCCGCCATCCTCTTGTTTTCCGAGGCTATTGTCGCCTTTATCCCGTCTGTCATCGGAACGATTTTTCCGTCAATAAAAGCGTGGGTGCACAGATCGACGACAACATCGGGAGCACCCTTTGTGTATTGAATAATGCCGTCCGGTGTCTTGTGGACGGTGGACATCATTTTTCTGCCGGAGTCGAACGGAGCTTCGCCGATTCTCGGGCTGTCGCTTTTCAGCTCGCCCTTATGAAGTCCGAGGCTTATCGCGTAGCTGACGAGAGCCGCCTCCGTGGGCTCGCCGATCACGAGTCCGTCGGAATCCTCCTGCGCGTCGGAGCAGAGGGACATGGCTCTTGCGAGCAGCTTTTCGTCGCCGTAATGATCGACGACGGTCATCTTATTCTGCGTGAGAGTGCCTGTCTTGTCAGAGCAGATTATCTGCGCGCAGCCGAGCGTCTCAACAGCGGTGAGCTTGCGGATAACCGCATTTTTCTTCGACATGTTCGTAACGCCTATCGACAGCACGATAGTGACCACCGCCGCAAGTCCCTCGGGAACGGCGGCAACGGCGAGGCTGACGGCTACCATAAACACGTCGATAACGCTCTTGAATATCAGCGCGGGATCGCCGCCCGCGAGAGTGGAGCGCTCCATGAACAACGAGAACGCGAAGATGAAAACGCAGATTCCAAGCACGAGGAAGGTGAGAGTCTTAGAGAGTCCCGCAAGCTTTTTCTGGAGCGGGGTCTGTCCGTCCTCCGCCTTTGTTATGGCGTCGGCTATCTTGCCCATCTCGGTATTCATGCCCGTGTCGGTGACAACGGCCTTGCCGCGTCCGTAGACAACGGCGCTGCCCATATACGCCATGTTCTTTCTGTCGCCCAGCGGAATATCGCCGCCGTCGCCCGCGCCGAGAACGGAGATAATCTTGCTCACGGGCACGCTCTCGCCCGTCAGCGCAGCCTCCTCTATTTTAAGGCTGGCGCTCTCGAATATGCGGCAGTCCGCGGGAACGGCGTCGCCCGCCTCGAGTACCACGATATCGCCGACGGTCAGATCTTCGCTCTTGACAGTCATTATCCTGCCCTCGCGAATGACCTTTGAGGTCGCCGCGCTCATCTCCTGCAGCGCCTCGATAGCCTTTTCCGCCTTACTCTCCTGCAAAACGCCGAGCACGGCGTTTATGAGCACAACGGCGAGGATTATCACGGTGTCCGTAGGGAAGGACGGCGAGCCGGAGACCTTGCCCTCGTAGACTGTTGTCACGGCGGATATGACCGCGGCGACGATAAGGATGATTATCATCGGGTCGGCAAGCTGCTCAAAAAACCGCCTGACGAGCGATTTCTGCTTTGCCTGTGCCAATTTGTTTTTGCCGTATTTCTCAAGACGGCGTTCGGCCTCGGACTGCGAAAGTCCGTTTTCCGAGCTCTCCGTCCGCTTAAACACCTCGCGGACGTCTTCAAGATAGTACTTCAATTTTTATGCCTCCCTTTCGGTTAAACAAAAAAGACCTTCGACAGACCATGTCTGCCAAAGGTCTTGCCTCAAACGCATTCAACGCATATGTCTGCTGCCAGCCGGGCTCGGTCGGTTATCGCGACCTGCACGACGGTTGGTGACAGCGAGATGGGCTTTTGCCCATAGCTACTCCCCAATGGATGTGCATTTATCATACTCCGCAAAAGAGGAAATGTCAATTAAAAATTTATAAATTTTTATCTATTGTTCTTTTTATTCGACAAAATCGCTCTTGACAAAAGCGCAATGTGAATATATAATTAATGCGTATTCTGACAAATGTTTCTGTGGACTCGCATGTTTTTGTAAGCCATTGACCGTTTGATGGTTCACAAAAATGTGCGAGTTCATTGCACAACATATAATATAGAATGCAAATTTTTTCACGGAGGTACCACAATGAAGGGTACAGTCAAATGGTTCAACGCAGAAAAAGGTTTTGGCTTCATCGCTAACGATGAGGGCGGCGACGATGTTTTCGTACATTTCTCCGCTATCGTTGCAGACGGCTACAGAACTCTCACCGAGGGTCAGAAGGTCACCTTCGAGGTCGAGCCGGATCCCAAGGATTCCAGCAAGCTCAGAGCTGTCAACGTTGTCGGCGAATAATTTTCTCCAGAGTTGACGCGGGCGTCCGTTATGCGGACGCCCGTTTTTTATGTCTGTCTTTTGAAAGAACGGTCGATTTCAGGTTTGGTTGTTTTTTGTATAATGTTGTGATATAATTCGATATAGAACAGACATGATGCGAAGAGAGGAAATGTTAAAATGCCGGTGCCAAAATATTATCAGTTCTTTCCGTCTGTTCTTGACTGCCTTGCAGACGGCAAAGAGCATAATTTAAAAGAAGTCGCGGAATACTGCGCCAATAAATTCAACCTCAGTGACGAGGACAAAAGAGAAGCGTTGCCGAGCGGGCAACCGACATATTTGAACCGTGTCGGATGGGCGAGAACATATTTGAAAAAGGCCGGGTTGATAGATAGGACATCCAGGTCGGTATATGTAATAACGGATTTGGGCGAAGAAGCTGTGAAGAATGGCAGCAGCAATGTCGATCTTGAATATTTGCGCAGATTTGATTCCTTTAATGAGTTTTCAAATCCCAAGAATACTCAGTCGGACAATTGCGTCGACATAAATAAAAAAGAAGAAAGTCCGCAGGAACAGCTTGAGCTTTCAATACGCGAAATCAATTCGTCGCTTTGTGACAGTCTGATGAGCGAACTGCTGAAAATGAGTCCGTATGATTTTGAAAATTTAATCGTAAGGCTGCTTATAAAAATGGGCTATGGTACACTGAAGCAGAACGAAATGGCAGTTACTCCGAAATCAGGCGATGAAGGTATCGACGGAATAGTGTCGGCGGATAAATTCGGCTTCGATTCGATTTACATACAAGCAAAAAAGTGGCGTTCGGATAGCACGGTCGGCAGACCGGAGATACAGAAATTCCTGGGTGCGCTGGCAGGGCAGGGCGCAACAAAAGGTATTTTTATCACAACGGCGCACTTTTCAAAAGAGGCGATTGCCTTTGCGGAAAAACAGCTCCATCAGAAAATCGTCCTGGTGGATGGAAATCAATTGACAGAGTTGATGATTGAATATAATTTAGGGGTTTCAGTTGTTGAAACTTATGTGGTCAAGAGAGTTGACTATGACTTCTTCAACGATGAACTGTAACAAAACAAGCGTCGGGGCTCAATTGCCCTGACGTTTGTTTTTACTATTATAATAGAAATGCAGATAAATATTATATTTTTCTCTTCAATATATCCTCCGCAATGCTCTTCGCGAGATCATCCATGTGCGAGAAGTCCATGGCGGAGATATATATGCTCTCGAGGTCGTCGTGTATACTCTTTGCGCTCTCGAGTGAGGCTATTGCTTCGCCGATAAACTCGCCGTAGGCTTTTTTGGTGAAGTTCAGCCGCGACATATGCCGGCGCAGCGCGGCGCGGTCGGTGAAGCGCGAGGAGTTTATCTTCACCGCGCCGTCAAACTCCGCGGGATGCAGCCTGTTTGAGGTCACGAAGCCGAGCGACAGGTCGGGGATGAGCAGATGTTCGGGCTCGCCGTCCGGTGAAAGGGGAGACGGGCTCGTGATTATGTCATGACCGCCGGAGAGGGCGTATCCGCGAAGCAGTGACAGCAGGGCTGCGGAGCTCGCGATATTGTCGTCCTCGATGATATATATGCGCTCGCAGAGCTGTCTTACGGTCTCACCGAAGAAAGTTATCCCGTCCGGAGTGACGGCGGATATCATTCTGTGACTCTCTACGCCGATGCGCCCGGTCGGCTTGCCGAACTCGCGCGACGCGATGCGCGAAGCCGCGCGCTTGATTTTTGCCGTGTCCGTGCAGCCGAGCGTCAGGCGCAATATATCCTCGCGCAGCAGAGCGGAGGCTTCGAGAAAGCGCCTGCATCTGCGGTGGCACGCGGCGTTTTCGTCGGTCAGCGCGATGACCTCATCCGCGCGCGAACGCAGAATATCTTTATTCCAGAACCTGCCAAGGTCAACTGTCTCCTGCGCGGCGCCCGGATATTTCGGCTCGAGCGTGTGCGGAGAAGTGCCGTCCGCTATCCAGCAGTTGAGCGCGGGCGCGTATACGCCGTCGAGCGAAGCGGGGTCGGATGAGCAGTATATCAGCTCCGTCTCTATCCCCGCGTCTATCAGGGCGGAGTTTATCCGCTTCATCAGGCTCGATTTGCCCGTGCCCGGACCGCCCTTTATTATATATGTATACCCGCCCGAATGAGTCGGACAAAGCTCGCCGAAAAATGAGTGAAACCCCTCGGGCGAGCTGCACCCGAGAAAATATTTTATGCTACCCATAATACGCCTCCCGAAAAGTCATATTACAGAGTATTCACCGCCCGCTTGTCAGGTTACGGAAAAATATTAACTGTAGTAGTATACTATTTCGGTTCCTTTATAGAGGGCATCTTTGCGGGTCTCATATGTGTTTTCGTCAACGCTTTCGACCGCGTCTCCGCTGCCTGATTTCCAGTCCTTAATGACATTGTTCAAATACAGGTCTGCGCCGCCGCTGACATAATATACGGCGGGATAACCCGATTCGAGGGAGCCGGTGGTGTTATAGGCGTGTACGCTGTCTATATGTATAAGCTTGCCATCACAGTAACGGTATTTTCCCGCCGCATCGTATATTCCGCCGTCGTTCGAGTCGATGATGAAATAGTAATTTTTATCAGTGCCTTGAAGAAGAGTTATGTGATTGGAATATCTTACCGGGCAGGTGGATTGAAATTCATATGCGCAAAAGACCGTAGTTCCCTTTATGTCGAGAATGTACGGAAAGCTGTACTGAAGCTCGCCCCGTTGATAGCTCAGGCAAATGAACAGCTCAAGCCTGCCGTCGCCGTCGAGGTCATAGTAATATTTTCCGCACTTGAAGTTGTTGTAGTCATACTCATATTCGCTCGCGGTTTCGACGCGGCGTGAAACGGAGGTCTGCCACGACTTGGTTTTCAGAAAGGCTTCGTACAGCGCGCGGTCGTCGACTGTGTTTTTGACGGTTGCCGCATTTGCCTTTTGCGTTGTATCGTTTACAGTAGTTTGTGCGTTGCTGACCGAATTGCTTTCGGAAATTTCGCCGACATATTCCGAACTTTGTGCGCTGTCAGGTTCGTCGGCGGGCAGATCGGAGCCGCCGGAGTTACAAGCTGCCATAGCGATCATCGCACATACGACGCACACCGCTGCAAATATTTTTGCGATTTTTTCGTTCATTGTCATTCTCCTTTCATATGAGCTAAATTATAGCACGCTTTTCTAAAAAATAAATAAGAGCGGTATGAAAGGCATATTTTATGGAACGAACGGCAACATTTGCCGAAAATGAACCCGACGGCAAGCGGTTATATTGACAAACGAAGCTAAAAAAGGTAAAATATCACGAGTGATTCAGACGCAGTTGGGTGAGGAGAAATGCCGCCGCCGGGGGCGGATAGAGGCATTGCTCCGAGGTGAAGAAACAAGGAGCGGAGCGAGCGCTCCATCGTCCTCGGCAGCTCCATATCATTCGTTTCCGCCTTTGGCGAAAACTCATTCATTGCGCGCCTCGTCCTCTCCCCAAAAAGGCAAGCCTTTTTGGGACCCCTGTATTATGCGACTATGTTTCTGAGGGAAGCGCCGCGGACGGACAGCGGAAAGCTAATAAGCAGGAAGCAAACTAAAATATAAATATAACCGGGTGTGGCGCAGTTGGTAGCGCGGGTGGTTTGGGAGCATACGACCAGCCGGATAGAAAACTCAATAACCGGGTGTAGCGCAGTTGGTAGCGCGCCTGCTTTGGGAGTGCCGTGGCGGTATCCGGGACGGGGCATTGTGAAACGCCGCAAAGCCTTGCAACACCTGCGTTTGCTGGATTTTCCCCGATTGCCGAAAGCGGCACAAAAGCGGCTTTGACCACATAAATGACCACAGACAGAAAATACTTTATTTTTACCCCTCGCCGTGGTATCATGGCAGGAAAGTGAATATCCGGGTGTAGCGAAGTTGGTATCGCGCTTGATTTGGGTTCAAGAGACCGGGCGTTCGAGTCGCCCCACTCGGACCAAAATCCCTCTGAAATCAACGATTTCAGAGGGATTTTTCTTATTCTTTGTCTATTGCGGCGCAGGCGGTGAAATCATTAATAACGGCATTTGACAGCCCAGGCAACTAATGAAATGAAAGAATCCCAAAATAATCAGCTCATTTTTGTTCCGTTCTCTTAACAATACTCTCTATTGTTTCCTTTGGAATTTTCTGTTTTTTTACTAATTCGCTCACCTTTTCATTTGCTAAGGAGTCTATATGTATTTTCCCCTTGGCAATAAGGGTACTATTGTTGTCTACAGTTACATACTCTTTTTTGTGGTAAGTAGTCGCTTTTGGAATAATGTGAATTCCATATTTGTGGTTTAAGACTTCATCTCTTGTAAGGAATAGCGCCAAGCATTTCCCACCTGGGTTTTGCGTGCTTTCGTATAGTATGCCTGCATAACCATTAGATCGGCTTGTTTTTACATAACGAAAGAATTCAGTTACTATTTGAGTTGGAACATATTCAATATCTATATTTTTGTTACTCCGAGGTTGCGATATATTTTCCGCAAATTTCTGCAAGAACATGACCGGAGAGCGATTATGTCGATTATCTTCATCAAAAATGCTCGGTATTGACATCTTCTTAATTTTTGTCAAATCCAATACCCGTATTGACTCCGTAACTCGAAACGAAGCAATTGTTGCATAATCTCTGCCACTTGTTCTTGTTTCGCAAAGAGCTGTATTGGGATCCAGTGTCAGATATAGCACATTTATTCCAGCTGCATTCATTCTCCCGGATGTTGCCACCCAAGGCGGTGGCGGAGCAAAATCGGCGTATGCAGTTCGCCATTCGTCATTTTCATGTGTCCGACATCTATACATCTTTGTGTTTTTATCAATTCTTCGGTCAAGCCTTACTCGCTCAGCATAATAAGCAAGTGTGTCTAAAATGGTGGTTGGATTTTCATTAAAACTGGTATCAGGTGTAGCTCGGTAAAAAACATATCGCACCTTTTCTTTTACCATCTTACAAAAAGACTGCCAATCATAATAGGCAACATCCTCTTCTCGATCAGAAAAGGGGTCGGCGTCACACCAAATATCATCATACATAATTTCTACAATATCTTTTAGTATTCGCTCATCTTGAGCATCTATCTCATCGCGCAATTCCTCGAAAATCAGTTGAGCTGTTGTATATGTTTTCCCGATATATTCCCCAGAATCACACGGCAATTCATTGACAGCATGAGTGTACAAAAAATTAACCCCGCTCATAATTATTACCATGAACGAATCAAGATTAACGGCTTTTCTTCTTTGTCCACAATAATCACATGTACAAACATATCCATTTGCTTTTATATATTCTTTTAATGATTTATTTCCAATGCACTCATGGCACAGCTTTTTATCACTATCCCCATATCCTCTTTCAATCGAATTAATATAATCATTGCTAATGAAACTCATATTAAAAGCTCCCATAAAACAGCATAGAATAAAAATATACGGCAGATTAAAGTTGCTCTATATTGAAAATTATACGCCTTTAATCGACCATTTTCAATGCGCACTGAAAGATATACAGTGTTTATATGAAAAGAACCTTGGTATAGGTATAGGCAAAAACAGGAAAAGTGAAATCACCGGCAGAGATACTGATTATCCAGTATTCCTGTCGGTAATTCTTTTTACTTTCCCTTCTTCCCCCGTTTGCCTTTCTTCCCCTCCAGCGGACTTCCATCACCTTCACCCAAATCCATCAGCCGCTGCGCTTCCACAATCTCCGCTTTCATCTCCTCGATCAGCGCCTTCAGCTTCTCCTCACACTCCTCGCGGGTGTGGGCGTAGACATTGCGGGCGTGTTTCTTGCCGTCGGGCCACTTGGGGGAGTAGCGGCCTTCGAAGAGATGGTCGTTGATCTCGCTGATGCAGCCGGTGCCGGATCTGCGCTTGCGGCCCACATAGGGCTTGAAATCGGTCATATTCGGCTTTTCCGCCTGGGCCGGGGCAGTTTCCTGCCCCGGCTCCGAAGCGTCCTCCTGTGGCGCTGCCTTGCCGATGCCGCGGTCAATATTTTCGGCGGCTGCCCGCTGCATATCATCGGTAATGTGGGTGTAGATGTCCAGCGTGGTGGCCGCCGACACATGCCCCAGCATGGCGGAGAGCGTTTTCACATCCATGCCGTTTTCCAGTGCCAGCGTTGCGAAGGTGTGGCGCAAGTCGTGAAAGCGTACATGCTTGCACCCTGCGTGCTCCAAGATGAGCTGCAGTCTGCGGCGCACCACGCCGGGTGTAATGGGACAGTCCTCCTTGACAGGCGACGGGAACATCCAGCGGGAGTCCACCGTCTTTTTGTACTCCCACAGCACTGCCACCACCGCGGGCGGCAGGACGATCTTGCGGATGGAGTTCTTCGTCTTGGGCGTGCTGATCTGAAGCTGGCCCCGCACATCGTAGACCTGCTTGTTCACATTCAGCACGCCGGTTTTGAAGTTCAGGTCGTCCCATTGCAGCGCCATCAGCTCACCCCGGCGCAGGCCGGTGGCTAAGTCCAGAAGGAAGACTTCGTAGTAGCCCTCGAACTTCGCCTGAATGAGGAATCGCTGCAGCTCCTCCCGCGTCAGCACCTGCATTTCCCGCGCCTTCTTTGGCGGCAGCTTGCAGCCGATGGCCGGGTTCATGCGAATCAGTCCATCCTGCACCGCTTTCTCCAGCGCGGAGCGACAGGTGGCGTGGCACATGCGCACCATTCGGTCGGACAGTCCTTCGCCGTACTTGTCGGTGAACCGCTTCCGGCCGCTTTTCTTGAGCCGACCGTAGAACTGCTGCAGGTCGTTCTGTGTCAGCTTATTCAGCGGGATGTCCCCAATCTCAGGGATGATGTGCAGGCGGATGCGGCTCTCGTAGGTCTCCTGCGTAGTTGGGCGGATCTTAGGCTTGGAGTGATTCTCGTACCAGTATGTCAGCCAGTCCCCGAAGGGCATCTCAGACCGCACTTTTTCGGGCTTCAGCCCGCCGCATTCCTCCTTGAGCTTTTGAAGTTTTTCAAGGCACTCCTTCTTCGTCTTGGCGAGGACATTTTTCGTTTTGGGGTAGCCGTTATCATCGTAGCCGATGACGATGCGCCCCTCCCAACGCCCGTCTTTGCGCTGCCTTACGGTTCCGTCTCCGGCTTTTCGTTTTCTTGCCACGGTTTCAACTCCTTTCCGAAGATGTCTTTCATGAAGCCGCCCACGATACCGCAAGCCTGCTTTTGCATATCTGAGGTGACATGGGTGTAGGTGTCCAGCGTGAAGGAGGCGTTGGTGTGGCCCAGGATACCGGACAGGGTTTTGGCGTCCACACCGCTGGTGAGGGCGTGGGTTGCGAAGGTGTGACGCAGGTCATGGAAGCGGATGCTGGGCAGCCCCGCCCGCTGGAGCAGCGTTTTCATGTGGCGATAGGCTGCATTGGGGTCGACGGGATCTTCCGGCTTCACCGGGTCAGAGAATATCCATTGGCTGATGGCATCCTGACGAGCACACAAAGTATGCCCTTTTGGGCGAGCGACTCCATGAGCGGCAGATATGCAGTGTATTCGACTTTTCCGCCGGGATAGAATATCAGTCCCTTTGTCGCATTTTCGCTCTTGCAGACTATATTTCCGTTGTCGAGTTTGATTGTCTCGGTCAGGGAACTGCCGTCCTGAAGCCCGAATGATTCACCTGCGGGCGTTATCGCGTGATAGTAGTCGCCGAGATAGACGGCGCACGCTCCGAAAAGCAGCGCAATGACCGCGAGGTTAAACGGCATCCTGACGAGCACACAAAGTATGCCCTTTTGGGCGAGCGACTCCATGAGCGGCAGGATTCTATGTCGGTCGGCATGTTGAAAAGTTCAGCCCAAAGACGGTGCATATCTTTTACCAAAACAGCAATATTAATTGGCCAAACTCAAAGAAAAAGCCAAGCGCGAAAAAGAGGAAAAAACGAAAATAACCTCATAGATTTTCCACACATCACGAACAAAACTCCAATAACAAACCCCGCTGTGCTGAAAAATGCATAGCGGGGTATATTTTTATATCGTGGATTTATCTAAACGGACACGCTGTGAGCTTCACCCAACCCACTTCGCAACCGCATCCGCCGTCAGATTTATCTGACGGGCGTTGTCTATCGTTGGGGTGCCGTCGCCGTCCTGGCTGCCGTAAACGCCGAAATACGCGTGGCATCCGCCGTCGATTATATATTCGGTAAGCTCGGGGAGGTTGCTGCGGTACTGCTCGTATTTTTCGCGGTTGAGCACTCCGTCATTGCTGCCGTAAATTGACAACGTCTTTATATTTTCGTTCGAAAGGTCGGCGGTTGAATATGCGGCGAGGAGCAGCAGACCTTTAAAATCGCTAGGATGTTTTTCAAGATACGCCGCCGCCATCGAGCCGCCGAGGGAGTGGCCGCCTATGTACCAGTCGGTAATTTCCGGAAACATCTCCCGTATGCCGTCTGCGGCGTTGACATCGAATACCGCGAGGTTAAACGGCATCCTGACGAGCACACAAAGTATGCCCTTTTGGGCGAGCGACTCCATGAGCGGCAGATATGCAGTGTATTCGACTTTTCCGCCGGGATAGAATATCAGTCCCTTTGTCGCATTTTCGCTCTTGCAGACTATATTTCCGTTGTCGAGTTTGATTGTCTCGGTCAGGGAACTGCCGTCCTGAAGCCCGAATGATTCACCTGCGGGCGTTATCGCGTGATAGTAGTCGCCGAGATAGACGGCGCACGCTCCGAAAAGCAGCGCAATGACCGCGACTATCGAAACGATGCAAATTATTATCTTCCGCTTTTTGCTGCCTGTCTTTGCCATGACAATACCTCCCTGTTTCTATATGATTAATAAATCGGGAATATTTTGCGCAGCCAGTATTTCATCATTAGCTAAGGACCCTTCAATCAGCTCCCAGTGGTTGCTTACATTGTCGCAATGGTATAAAAGTTTGGAGTATTCATTGTTTCGCTTTGCTGTAGCCTTGACAACACTATATCCATATCTTGGTAAAAGCTGGCTTGCAGAGACGAACGAATTTCTCATCGCTTGCGAAATTTCACAAATTGGACTAAAATCATCAAAACAATACTCAGATGACAAATACAATAACAGCAAAAAATGCAACAATTGTTTTTGTCATCTGAGTATTGTTTACATCATAAAGGATTGTTTGATTCCCTTGACTATCCTCAGTTATAAGTTGCGAATAAGATGATGCCAAAAAGTTAAACATTCCCATGTCGTTTTTGACATAATAAGAAGCTTGTCCAATATTTACAGATTTCCTTTTTGCTATTTGATTCCATAGGGAATTGTTTTTCACACTGCTATCATCAGTTTTAACCATATTAATTAACTGCCCGTCTTGCGAAAATTCAATAACTATGGAACCTCTGACCAACATTAGCAGAATATTGCCATCATTCCATTGAACATAAAATGAACCGTTATTATCAAATTCAAATAATGTCAACACATTATTTGAATTTGATATAGCAATCTTATTTTCTTTAAAGCCCAAAAGTATTATGCCGTCTTTAGAAACATCAAAAGAAACAATAGGCAATTCGATGCTGTCTAAGGATTTCAAATCAGGAGATTTCCTTAAATTAATATTTTGCCATATTTGGTTAACTTCATTCTCTGATAAGTCCGTCGTTTCGAATCCATAATTTGTCGTTGCATACACATTTAGTCCTCCGAACAGTAGAAACAGAGATATGACACACACTGTAACAAAACATTTTCGCATAAATCACACCTACCATTCCATCATCTTGACATACTTGACATAAATATTTTTAGATAAGAAATAGATTCTATTTCATTCATGATAGATACTTTCCCAAATTAATAATATCACATTTGGTGTACAATAAACTGTATTTAGCATTGTTTGAGTAATAAACGTTTAAATTTAGTTTAGCACATTTAAAAAAGTATGGCAATGTTTTTATTATCTGTTGCAGTTTTTTCCGTCCTCGGTTATGATATTAGCGTAAAGGAGTGCTGTTATGTTTTCGGAAAAATTTATCTGTGCGGGCTATGATTATACAACCTATACATCCCATGTCCCCGCGCCCTATTTCAGAAAGACTTTTGAGATAGACGGCGAAGTCAAAAATAGTGTTATTACGCTGACGGGACTCGGATTTTATGAGCTCTATGTCAACGGGCATAGGCTGACTAAAGGCATTTTGGCCCCGTATATCTCGAATCCCGACGATCTTGTCTATTACGACGAATATGACATAACCGAGTGCCTCGTGCCGGGCAAAAATGTTCTCGGCATCATGCTCGGCAACGGAATGCAGAACGCGCCGGGCGGTCAGATCTGGGACTTTGATATCGCCGCCTTCAGGGGCGCGCCGCGCACGGCTTTCTGCGTCTCGACGGAATATATTGACGGCAAAATCGATATTTTCGAGGCTGACGGTTCGGTCAAAACTGCGCCCTCCCCGGTCATTTTCGATGACCTGCGCTGCGGCTGCTACTACGACGCGCGCCTTGAAATTCCCGGCTGGTCAGAGCCGGACTTTGACGACAGCGCGTGGAAAAACGTTCTGCCTGCGGAGACTCCGCGCGGCGAAAAGCGCCTGTGCGAGGCGGAGCCGATAGCGCCCGTGCGCGAGATAAAGCCGGTTCTGATAAGAAAATGCAGGCTCAAGGAATACATAACCCGCGGCGACGTTGTCAAAGAGGCGAAAAAAATCGCGAGCGACGAGCGCGACGGATTTTTATACGATTTCGGCGTGAACTCAGCGGGTACGGTAAAGCTCAGGATAAGCGGCGAGCGCGGGCGGCAAATCGATCTGCAGTTCGGCGAATATTTTGCGCCCGACGGCGAGCCGGACACGAGCAACATCTGCTTCTATCCCGCCGGATATTCCCAGCGCGATGTGTACATACTTAAAGGCGAGGGCGAAGAGACTTTTGAGCCTGTGTTCACCTATCACGGATTCAGATACTGTGTGGTGCTCGGTATAACCGAGGATGAGGCGACCTCCGATCTTCTGACATTTGTTGTGCAGAACTCGGCTCTGCGCGAGATCGGCTCGTTCGTCTGCTCCGACGATATGACAAATAAACTTCAGGCGATGACAAGAAACTCCGATCTCTCGAATTTCTATTATTTCCCGACAGACTGCCCGCACCGCGAGAAAAACGGCTGGACGGGCGACGCCGCGCTCTCCGCCGAGCACATATTGATGAATCTCGATGCAGTCAACAGCTACCGCGAGTGGCTTCGCAATATCCGCGCCGCTCAGCGTGCGGACGGTGCGCTGCCCGGCATAGTGCCGACGGGCGGCTGGGGCTTCGAATGGGGCAACGGTCCCGCGTGGGACGCTGCGCTGACGTATATTCCGTATTTCTGTTATGTCCTGCGCGGCGACAGAAAGATAATCGAAGAGAACGCAACGGCGATATTCCGCTATTGCGAGTATATCTCGCGCCGCCGCGACGAGCGCGGGCTTGTAGCGATTGGGCTCGGAGACTGGTGCCCGGTGACGAGGGTCAAATCGCCGCTCGAATTTACGGACAGCGTGACATGCATGAGTATCCTCGGGAAAGCCGCCGATATTTTCTCGCAGCTCGGACTTTCGCTCGAACGAGAGTTCTGCGAAAAGCTATATAATGAGATAAGAGACGCGGTCAGACGGCATCTGATAGACTTCGGCACTATGACTGCGATAGACTCCTGCCAGACCTCGCAGGCGATGGCGATATATTACGATGTGTTCAATCCCGGCGAAAAGCCCGAGGCGTTCAAACGCCTTCTTGAGATAATCAAACGGCGCGACGACCATGTAGACGCGGGCATACTCGGTATGCGCGTGCTGTTCAGGGTGCTCTCCGATTTCGGCGAAGCCGACCTGGCTTTTAAAATGATAACCCGCCCGGACTATCCGTCCTACGGAAACTTTGTCGAGCGCGGACTTACTGCATTGCCGGAGGATTTCCTGCGCGAGGAGGACAGACCCAATTCGCTCAATCATCATATGTTCGGCGATATTTCCGCGTGGTTCATTGAATATATCGGCGGCATCCGCGTCAATCCTTTCCTTGCTGATCCGTCGGAGGTTGAGATATCGCCCGTATTTATTGAAAAGCTCGGCAGTGCCGAGGCTTCGTATGAGACTGTCGGCGGCAAGGTGAGTGTCAAGTGGCGCAGAACGCTCGAGGGCATAGCACTCGATATCTCCGCGGACAGCGGAGTTCACGGCCGCATAAGACTGCCCGACGGCTACTCGTTCGCAGACGAGCGCGGCAGCATCGAAGAGCTTCACAGCGGGAATTTTGAAATAATCAGAGAGTGAAAGTAGGAGGAAAAATGAAAGAGAAAATACTTTTCGTCAATTCGTGCGTGCGCGGTGAGAACGAGTCGCGCACTCTCGCGCTCGCCAAAACCGCACTCAGCCGCCTTGACGGCGATATTGAAGAGATACGCCTTGCCGACGCGAATTTGAAGCCGCTCGACGCGGCGGGACTCGCGAAGCGCGCCGAAAGCGCGGAAAAAAACGACTTTTCCGACCCGGTCTATGACTGCGCGAAGCAGTTCGCCGCCTGCGATACCGTCGTTATCGCCGCGCCGTTTTGGGACTACAGCTTCCCGGCGTTTTTAAAAATCTATATCGAGTCCCTGTGTGTCGGCGGGCTGACCTTTCTCTATGGCAGCGACGGCGTCCCGATAAGCTATTGCAGGGCGAAAAAGCTGATTTATATCACCACTTCGGGCGGATATATCGGCGGCACGGACTTCGGCTTTGAATATATCAAGACGGTCACGAAGTCGTTCTTCGGTATTGAGAGCTTCAGCTTTTTCAGTGCCGAGGGGCTCGATATTCTTGGCAATGATCCGGCTGCGATACTGAAAGCGGCGCAGGAGAAGATAGAGCGCGAGCTCTGATACAACTCAAAATTCCAAGCCCCCGGTGTTTTTCTTCGCCGGGGGTTGCTCTTTTATGAATAGCTGTTTTATTTTTGAACAAAAATCAGTATATGAAAAATATTTTTTATGGAGACTATATAATTCTAATAAGTGATTAAAAATAATTTATTTTGCAGTAGAATTATTTTGAAATACATTTGGCATATATTTATGTCAGACCGATACTTATAACGAAGCGAAAAGGGGATCGCAATGAAGAGGGTAACGGCAGTTTTATTGGTCCTGTTGACGGCGCTCGCGATTTTTGCCGCCTGCTCCAAAAACTCAGTCCACACGGTGACATTTGACAGCTCGGGCGGAACGCAGATAAAGACCCAGCATATCCGCGACGGCGAGAGCGCCAAAAAGCCGTGGGATCCGCACAAAGAGGGCTTCACCTTCATCGAGTGGCAGTATAACGGCGCGGCGTTTGATTTCAACACCGCGATAACTGGGGACATCACCCTTGTCGCGTCCTACAGCATCGATGAGGGTACGGATATAGTCCTGCTCGTGCTCTGCTACGGCGACGGCAGGGAGAACGAAATAATCGAGATAAAGCGCGGCGAAGCGGCGTTTGCGCCGCCGACTCCCGAGCGCGAGGGATATAAATTCGAGGGCTGGTTCAACGGCGACACCGAGTTCGATTTCTCAACCCCCATAAACGACGATTTGAACCTCACTGCGAAATGGAAAGCGACGGGAAAAACCGAGAGCGGGTCCGAAAATCAGCCCGCGGCGGCGGAGGAATCCGCGCAGAAATATTCCAATACCGCGGCGAAATATTCCGGCAGATGGTATCTCGACGGATATTCCGATATATTTGTCGATGTGTCGAACTCGGCGAGCGGAATGAATCTGCGCTCGTATAACTTTTCTCTGCCCTCGTCTTCGGGGAGCGTCGCGGCGTATACTCTCTATCCCTCGAAGTCGCTTTCGTCCTCGGGCGGCAGCTGGGGCAACTCAATTTCCGTGCCGTTCGCCTCGTGGGAGAGCTCGCTGAGCGCGAATAAAATAATCCTCGGCAGCAGCTGCTTCTATATCAATAACAAGAAATTCGTAAAAGCTCCCGGTACTAAGGACAGATACACCGGCACCTGCTACAGAGAGGCGCGCGGAGTGTGGTATCTGTTCAACAATCCCGACTCCACGATTGAAATATACACCGCGCAGAAGGGTGGCGACGAGACGGGCGACCGCTTCGGCATAAAGGCGACGAATTTCGACATCGCAACTCTCAGCACCTATACGAAGTCATCGACCGGCGGCGGATATGCGGACAGAAAGAGCGACTGGGACAGCTACGGAATATCCGTCAGCAACGGCGTTCTGACGATAAAGAACAAGAACGGCACAAGGACATTTTACAGCAAGAAAAAATACCAGAGCGTGACGGGTGTCAGGCTCAGCGCGACGGAGGCTAAACTCAGAGTCGGTCAGACGAAAGTGCTCACCGCCACTGTTATCCCCGCCGACGCATATGACAAGGACTACACCTGGTCGAGCGACGATCCGTCGATAACGGAGGTCGTGGGCGGCATAGTCGCGGCGAAAAAAGAGGGCACAACGAATATCAGAGTTACCACAAAGGACGGCAACCGCGTGGCGGTCTGCAAGGTGACGGTATATATCGACCATGTCACGGGCGTTACCCTGAACTCGTCCTCGCTCAGCCTGACGGTCGGCGATTCGAGGCAGCTCCGGGCGACCGTCGCTCCGCGCAACGCGGCAAATCAGAAAGTCACATGGTCGAGCAGCAATAGCAATGTAGCATCTGTCTCGAGCTCAGGGCGCGTCACGGCAAAGGCGAAGGGCACCGCCGTGATAACTGTAAAGACCGAGGACGGAAACAAGACCGCTTCATGCACAGTAACCGTCAAGAATCCGACCCTCGCAGCCGTTGCGGCGGCGCAGGTGTCGAACAACGGCACCGCCGCGCCGCAGATACACGCGTCGGCGCTCGTCTCCGGAGGAACCGGAAAATATACTTCTTATAAAATAAAGATATTTTTAAACGGCGCACTCGTGGCGGAAAAATCGGAAAAAAGCATGTCATATACCCCGAAAGTCAGCGGAATGTACACCGTGGAAGTCACCGTCACCGACTCCGACGGGGAAACGGCGAGCGGAAAGATGCTCATAAACGTGTCCGTAGTTGAGCCGACCGAGAAGCCCACGGAGAAGCCGACCGAGAGGCAGACGGAAAAGCCTACGGAGAAACCGACAGAAAAGCCAACGGAAAAACCGACGGAAAAACCGTCCGACGAACCGATAAATCCGATCCCGTCGGAGCCGGTAGATCCCGTGACCGAGCCGGCGACGGAAGCACCGGTTACCCCCGAGCCCGCACTGGACTGAATATAAAGCACAAATAAAAAAGACTGTCGCAGATATTATTCTGCGGCAGTCTTTTGCTCATTTTATGCCTGATAAGTCTCCATGAAGCTGTTGACATCGCTCTCGCATGAGCGCATGGCGAGTATCGTCTGCTCGAAGAGCTTTTCAAGCTCCCAGCCGAGACTCTCCGCACCCGTGCGGATAACGTCGCGCGAGCAGCCTGCGGCGAACTTTTTATCTTTGAACTTCTTTTTGAGGCTTGAGACCTCCATGTCCATCACGCTCTTTGACGGGCGCATCAGCGCCGCCGACCAGATAAGCCCTGTCAGCTCGTCCGCCGCGAAGAGCACATTTTCCATCTCGTGAACAGGCTCGATGTCGACGCAGATGCCGTAGCCGTGGGAGCAAATTGAATATATCATGTCGTCGCCGACTCCGCCCGCATTGAGCAGCTCTGGAGCTTTCTTGCAGTGCTCCTCCGGATAGAGCTCGAAGTCGATGTCGTGCAGCAGACCGACGATGCCCCAATATTCCTCCTCGTCCGCATAGCCGAGCTCCTTCGCGTACCAGCGCATAACGCCCTCGACAGTCAGCGCGTGGCGGATATGAAACGGATCTTTGTTGTATTTTTTCAGAAGCTCAAACGCTTCGTCCCTCGTGATTTTGCTCTCTCTCATTTTTGTCGTCTCCTTGCATTTTGCGCATTATTGCGCGAGTTTTCACAATTATACCACTTGCTTGGTAGGCTTTCAACTATATGCGCGGCTTTATGTCGAGATTGACAAGCGCGCTCTGATTTATCGAAAACAGCAGATCAACAAGCTCATTTTCGTCAATGCAGTAGTCCGAGCGTATCCATTGGATAATAACGCCCGTGCTGCCGTTGAGAATATATGAGTAGATATATTGCTCCTGCTCCTTCGGAAAAACGATGTTCAGGTTCTCAATAAACTGAATTATCGACTGCTGCATGAATTTTGAACGGAACGCGGGGTCAACCGAGTCGACAAGCAGCGTGCGGAACGGCTTGTCGTTTTCTTTGATATACATTAGAAATGAAAGCAGATATCTGTGCGCGCCGAGGTCGTTTTCCGCGCCTATTTTCTTTAAGTGATCCTGAGTCGCGTCGAGCAGCTCGTTTTCGACCTCTTCGAGCAGCTCTTTCGGCTCGGAGTAGTGCGCATAAAAGGTCGAGCGGTTGAGGTCGGCGCGCTCGCACAGCTCTCTTACTGATATTTTTGCTACCGAGCCTTTCTCGCCCAGGAGATCCATCAGCGCGTTTTTGAGCAATATTTTTGAAAGTCTCGTGCGCTGGTTATTTTTGATGTTCATATTATCCCACCATTTTCAGATGATTTTGTCGGTTTCATAACAGCGATTAACAAAACTGATGATTGTTAATCCGACACGATGTAGATATAATAGTAGTGTAATATGAAATCTTTCAATTGTCAAGGAGACCTTAACCTTTCTGTCTCCAATGATTTTATCGCCTGCGGAAAACGGCGCGTTACGGAAAGCTTCAGACGGAATCTGAGGACGCGCCGAAACCGCAGCGACAACTATATAAGAAATTCATTCAGCCTTTTAACATTTTAGCCGCGCCGACCCTACGGGGTCGGTTTACGGCTCAAATCATATAAAAAGCACCGCAAGCGCATAAAGCTGTGGCAAAGGCAGCTGCAAATATATTTTTATATCCATAAGATAAAATAAATGAAGGAGTTCTCGTGATGGCAAAAGCAAAATTTTTTGAAAAGCGGGCGCTTGATTCGCGCCTGACCTCGCCCGATGTTACGGCGAAGGAGAAGTGGCTGGGCTATCTGCTCGGCCCGTCCGGCGCGCTGCTTTTAAACGCCGTGCTCGCGACATATCTGAACGTCTACTACACGGACGTTTTGAACCTCACCACCGTGTGGGGCGGCGCGTTCCTCGCGGTGTTCCCGATAGTGTCGAAGATAATCGACGCTATAACAAATATAGTCATGGGCTATATCATCGACCGCACGCGCACAAAGCAGGGCAAGGCGCGCCCTTGGCTGCTGCTCTCCGCGCCGCTTGTCGCCATGACCGGCATATTGCTCTTCACAGTCCCCTCGGGCAATCAGACGGTGCAGGTGATATGGGTCATGCTCTCATATAACCTCTTCTATTCGTTCGCCTATACGATATATAACATGAGCCACAATCTTATGGTTCCGCTCTCGACGAGAAACACGGAACAGCGCGGTTCGCTCTCGGTTTTCAATCAGATATCGACTATCATGATGAGCGGCATAATCGTCGCGCTCATCTTCCCCATGCTCATCATGCCGCAGCTCGGCGTTGACAAATCAAAGTGGATAGTTACGATGAGTATTCTCTCGTGCATCGCGCTGCCGCTGACGCTCATGGAGTATTATTTCACCAAGGAGCGCATAACCCTCGAGGGCGGCGAGCAGAAGAAAGATAGCGTCGCAATGGTAACTCAGCTCAGGGCGATTTTCAGCGATAAATATATGATAATAATTTTCATATATTTTCTTATTTTCACCGTCGGCTCGACTATCAAAAATATCTCGCTCGTTTATTTCTCGAACTATGTCCTCGGTACATATAACGACGGCAAGACCCAGACCATGCTATCCGTTATCGGCGGCATCCCGATGGGCATCGGCATTTTTGCCGTCTGGCCGCTCGCGAAGAAGTTTGGTAAACGCAATTTAACGGCAATCGGCTTTATTTTCTATGCTGTCGGCTCGGCTATATGCTGGCTCGCGCCGACGAATATGGTGATAGTCCTCATCGGTCAGTTTATAAAGAACATCGGCGGTCTGCCGTGCTCCTATGTGTTCATGGCGCTGTTCGCGGATGTACTCGACCATGTCGAGTGGAAGAACGGCTTCAGGTGCGACGGCATCGCGATGTCTATATATAACACAATCGCCGTCGCGAGCGTCGGAATTTGCACCGGCATATTCAACCTCATCCTCTCGAAATCCGGCTATGTAGCGCCCTATCTCGACGCGGCGGGCAAGCTCATCGCCGTGCAGTCGGAGAGCGTCAAGAGCGCGATAACATTTACTTTCGTAGGGCTTGAGACGATAACCGGCATAGTCCTTGCGATACTTCTGCTGTTTTTGAATGTCGAAAAGAATATCGCCAAGGAGCAGGAGGAGATAAAGCAGAGAAACGGGGAGACGACAGAATAAAATGAAGAAGAAACTTCTGATAATCATTCCGATTGCAGCCGCCGTCATTGCCGCGTGGCTCGCGTTCTGCGGCTATCAGTGGAGCTGGGGACCGTTTGTGAAGCTCCACGATGTAAAAACCGCTTCGCTCGAGGGCAACGGCGAAAAGTATTCGCTTGATAATACACCCGAAAATGCCGACAACCCGATAAAAGGCAAGACCGTTATATTCCTCGGCTCTTCCGTGACCTACGGCTCGGCATCCGGCGGGGTTTCGTTTGCCGACTATATTGAAAAGCGCGACGGCTGCGAGATGATAAAAAGCGCAGTCTCCGGCACGACCCTCGTTGAATCCGGCATTGATTCATATGTGTCGCGTCTCAAAAAGCTCGATGCGGAAAAAGCCGATCTTTTAGTCTGCCAGCTCTCGACCAACGACGCGTCTCAGAAGAAAGAGCTCGGGAAAATAATCGAATCGAAAAATCTCAATGACTTCGACACAAAGACCGTAGCCGGGGCGATAGAATACATAATCTGTTACTCAAAAGAGAAATGGAACTGCCCGGTGATTTTTTACACGAACCCGCATTATGACAGCGACCTGTACGGGAAAATGGTGGATATTCTTAAAGAAGCCGAGGCAAAGTGGGGTATATCCGTTATAGATATGTGGAACGACGCCGAGCTTAACGCAGCGTTAAATAAGAATACAGCTTTGTATATGGCGGATAAGATACATCCCACAAAGGCGGGATATCTCGAAATATGGACTCCGTTTATGGAGAAAACCGTTTTCGGGGTTATGAAAGAGGAGACGAAGTGATACAGTGAAAGCAGTTAATATAAAAACAGAATACCTGAAAAATCCGTTGGGTATTGACATAGAAAATCCTCGTGTTATGTGGAACTGCGAGGGCGGTGTAACTCAAAATGCGTACCAAATCGTCACAGATGATTGGGACAGCGGAAAGATTGAGTCAAGCTCAATGCGTATCGTTGTTCCTGTAAAATTTGAAAAAGGCAAAAGAGTAACCTATAGAATTAAGCTTTGGGACGAAAACGACACCGAGGGTGAATTCAGCGAGGAGAACTTTTTTGAATACGGCATCAAGAATTGGTCGGCAAAGTGGATTACAGGCAACTATGAAGTAGACAAAAAAGGCTATGAAAAGGAGAAAAAACTTGAAAAATCGTTCTTCCTTTCAGGTGTGAATTATCTTGCTACTGCAAACAAGCCCGAACCTGACCGTTTTCCTGTTGACTGCTTCAAAAAGGAGTTCGGTGCAAAAAAAAATGTCGAATCCGCACGACTTTATGCAACTGCCTGTGGTATATATTCGGCATACATAAACGGTGAAAAAGTGTCTATGCCGCTTGCACCGGGTATCACGGACTATCGCAAGCGTGTGCAGTATCAAACATATGATGTAACTAAACTTATTAAAGAAAATAATGTTATAAATATTGACCTTGCAGACGGTTGGTATCGTGGATCATGCGGTGCTTGGGGACTTAAAAATCAATACGGTTGCGAAACAAAAATCCTTGCACAACTTGAAATCAAGTATGCAGACGGAACAAATGACACAATTTCAACAGACCGTTCGTGGCTTTGGTCAAATGACGGTGCAATTTCTTTTGCTGATAACAAAGACGGTGAAATTGTTGACGCAAACAAAAAGCCTACATATTCATCAAGGGCGAAGGAAACATCATACGCAGTTGTTCCGTCAGCTTCAAATAATGTTCCCATTGCTGAAAAAGCAATCTTTAAGGGCAAAATGACAACTGCACCAAGTGGCAAGAAAATCATTGATTTTAAGCAGAACTTGGCAGGTTATGTGTCATTTAAAATAAATGCCAAACAAGGACAAAAAATAACACTTCGTTTTGGCGAAATGCTTGACGCAAATGGGGAATTAACGCTTAAAAATATTCAATGCACGAATAAAAAGCTAACCACTCCACTTCAAAAAATCGAATACACTTGCAAAGACGGATTGAATGAATACAAAACAAGCTTTGCAATTTTCGGATTTCAATATATGGAGATTGACACAGAGATTGAAGTGTCTGACGATTGCTTTACAGCGATAGCGGTTTATTCCGATATGGAGGAAACAGGATTTTTTGAATCATCAAATGAACTGCTCAACAAATTTGTTGCTGCAACAAAATGGTCAACAAAATCCAACAGTACGGATTTACCTACCGATTGCCCTACAAGAGAGCGACACGGTTGGACGGGTGATGCTCAAATTTTCTTTAACACAGCAGCGTATCTGTTTGACTATGCAACCTTCAGCGAAAAATATATTCGTGATGTATTTGATTGGCAACAAAAAGACGGCAAGCTTCCTCAGATTGCGCCTTACGGCGGTGTGGACTTCTTTATGTCATGGATGAACGGCAGTGTAGGCTGGTCTGATGTGGGTATACTTATCCCCTATCGTTTTTGGAAGATTTACAATGACGATTGCCTTATCAAACAATACTACAACGGTATGGTGAAATATGCAAAATTTATGATTTCTCGTTGCGGAAAGTGGACACCGCTAAAGCATAACATTCAGCTTTCAAGCAACAACAAAAAGTATTTTGTCAACTTCGGTCAATCTTACGGTGAGTGGGCAGAGCCTAAGGATGTTTTTCCAAATGATTGGAAAAATACCGTTATGCCAAATCCCGAGGAGTCAACCGCTTACACTTCATATATTCTTTCTCTTATGTGCGAGATTGCAAAATATATGGGTGATAACGCAAATTTACCGTTGTTCAAGGAATATTCTGACGGTTGCAAAAAGGCTTACGGAGAGCTGATAACAAAAAAAGATTATTCGCTTGACACAGACAGACAAGCAAAGCTGGTAAGACCGTTGTTTATGAATTTGCTTGACGAAAACAGTACGGAATTTGCAAAGAAACGACTTGTCAAGGCACTTGATAATTACGGTTGGCGACTTGGCACAGGCTTTTTGTCAACTCCGTTTATTCTGGATGTACTTGCAGACATCAATATTGATTATGCCTATAAACTGCTTGAAAATGAAGAAATGCCCGGCTGGCTGTTCATGCCCAAAAACGGCGCGAACACCGTCTGGGAGTCGTGGGAGGGCACTGCGGCACAGGGCGGTATAGCATCTCTCAATCACTATTCCAAGGGCGCCGTGTGCGAGTGGCTGTTCGGCACGATGTGCGGAATAAATGTTGCCGGAGAAAACCGATTCACTATAGCCCCGCGTCCGGGCGGGCATTTCGAGTTCGCCGAGGCGAGCTACGACAGCGTATACGGAAAAATCTCCGTGCGCTGGGATAAGACAGACGGGGGATACAAATATAAAATATCCGTCCCGTCGAACTGCCAAGCGGATATAATTCTGCCCGACGGAAGAAAACAGACCGTCGGAGCGGGTGAATATGAATTCTGAGGAGGAAAATCCATGAAAAGATCGATAGCCGTCGTTATGGCGATTCTTGTTCTGCTTGTGTCGCTGCTCTGCGCGTGCAAGAAGGACGACACAAAAACAAATGCAGACACCACCGGCGAAGCGCAGACGAGCGCGGCGGGCGATGTTGTCGATGACACGACCGCCCTTCCCGAGGACAGCACCGCGCAGGAGGGCGAGACAAACGAAACTCAATCGGCCGACCCCGCAAAGCCCGGCGAGACCGCTTCGAGTCAGGTAACCGCCGCGCCCTCGAAGAATGCAAAAGACTGGACTAAGGCCGAGATAATCGCCTATTTCAACACCGGCGCGAACAGAGTAAAATATCAGGCGAAGTCCGTCACCCGCAACTACACCGAGACGAAGAACGACGCCGACAAGACCGAATTGCCCAAGGCGATAGACGCAATAGGCAAGAGCGCGATGAAGACTTTCATGAAGCGCGACGACAAGGCGATAGTCCTGACCTCAAAAGAGGATATCAGAAATGTATTTCCCGTCGGCGGCAAGGATTGGGTCAGCAAGCTTACAGTATCCGATGTCAAGAGCGCAAAGATAGAGGACAAGGGCAGCGAATATCAGATAACCCTGACTTTCGGCACCGAGGTCAATCCCTCGGGCGATAAGGGTTATGCCGCGGCGTTCGGCGTGCTCACCGCCGATGTGGTAAACTTCGACTATCCCGGTCTCTCGCTCAGCGACCAGAGATTCACCTATTACAACGGCACTATCTCGGCAAAGTTTGATAAGTCCACCGGCAATATGGTCTATGCCCACTATGACTATCCCGTTATTATTGAACTGACGGCGCACCTGCTTGGCTCGAACACGAGGGTGAAAGTCGGCATGACAACAATAAACGACTTCACGATAAAATATTAAAAGTTACATCCGAAAAACAAAATGTCCCGCACGGAAACGTGCGGGGCATTTTGCGTATATTTTTATTTGAGCGAGTTGCCGGCGCTGAACGCCTTTGCAACAGTCTCGCCGAGGACAACATAGGTGTTGTTGAACGGGTCGAAGGTTATCGGCTGCGCCTTTGAAACGTCGACGTTTCCGTTCTCGTCGAGCACGCGTTCGTCGACGCAGACATTGACTATTTCGCCGACCATGCGCCCGGTGTTTGCATCATAGCTCTTGAGCCTGCACTCTGCGGCGATGGGCAGCTCTTCAATCAGCGGCGCGTCAACAAATTTCGATTTGACGGCGTGGAATCCCGCCTTTTTAAATTTATCGGGCGTATTCCCTGCGGAAACAAGACCGACATAGTCGCAGGCGGCAGTGTGTTCGAGGTCGGCCATGCTCACGGTGAATGCCTTTCTCTCGAGGATATTCTTCGTGGACTTGTGGCCCGCGCTTATGCACATGGATATTTCATTGCCGCCGCTGATGCCGCCCCATGCGGCGTTCATAGCGTCGGGGTTGCCATCCTTGTCGTAGGAACCGAGGATAAGCACCGGCTGCGGATAGGTGAAGGGCTTTGCGCCGAAATCTTTTCTCATGATAATTCCTCCTTTGATTTGACTTTATTATAGAACCTGAAGTCGGCTTTAAGTCAAGGAAAAACGAAAAAAGTTTACAAATAAAAACAGCCCCGGACTTAACATCCGGGACTGAATAAAAATCTGTTAGTCTCTCTCTTTTTCGAACGAGATAACTTTTCCGCTCTTTGCGTTTATCTTGTACTCATACTCGAATCCGCCGCATTTGAATTCAACATCGTAGTGCGCGGTGAGCGAGTCGGTGTCAAGCTCGGTTTCGAGCTCCGTGACCTGAGCCTCGGTGAGACCCGCATGGTCGAGTGCGGCTTTCTTCGCGGCGTCCGCGGAGACATACTTCGAGGGGTCGGCGGGCTTTGAATCGTCAAGCTCGCGGTCGAAGTCGATTATTCTGCCGTTCTTCGCGTTGACCTCGACTTCGTACTCATATCCGCCGGAAACGAACTCGATATCATAGTGCGGGGTGCGGTCGTCAATATCAAGCTCAGCTTTGGTGAATGTGACCTTTGAAGCGTCGAGAGAAGCTCTCTTGAGCGCGGCGGCCTTTGCCTCCTCAACGGAGATGAACTTTGATGTGTCAACTGAGGGCTTTTTATCCTCGCGCTCGCGGTCGAACTCGAGAATCTTTCCGCTCTTTGCGTCTATCTCGAACTCATATTCATATCCGCCCGAGACAAATTCTATATCATAGTGCGGGGTGCGGTCGTCCGCGTCAAGCTCAGCTTTCTTGAAAGTGACCTTTGATGCGTCAAGGGAAACTTTCTTGAGGGCTATTGCCTTCGCCTCGTCGATGCTGATATAGCCTGAGACATCGGGCTGGGGCTTTGAGGGCTTCGAGGGGTCAGCGGGCTCGACTTCTTTTTTGAGAATGCTGCCGTCCGCTACCGCTATCTCGTAGTCGTATTCGTTAGCCCCGGCGATGAACTCGATATCATAGTGGGCGACAAGGTCGTCGCTGTCGAGCTTTGCTTCGGTGAACTTCGCGTCGGCTCTTGCGATGCCCGCATCGGCGACTGCAATGTCTATTGCGGCGTCAAGGCTTATCTTCACTTCCTGCTGGATCTGTCCGGAGTTGCCCGAGCCCGTGTCGGGCTTATCCTGCGGCGGAGCGAACGCAGAGAAGATAGCCATAATGACTGACATGAGCGCGACTCCGATGGATTTGAAAATACTTGCAAACATAGTATCTGTCCTTTCTTATCGGGATCGTGTCCCTTAGTACACCCATATAATAACCCGCGAAAATTAAAGAAAGATTAGAGCGCAAAAATTTTTCGGAAAGTTTGAAGTCCGTAAAACAGTGTGCTGTGATGTTGATAAATTGGGATTTGTCCATCCCCGATGTCAAACAATATAAAACAACAAAACCGGCCGCAGAAAAATCTACTGCAACCGGTTCATTTATTTATGCTGTTATACCGCCGTCAAAAGGTTACGGTAAACTCGCTTCCCTCGCCGTAAACGGAGGATGCGGAGACTTTTCCGCCGTGGAGCGCCGCTATCTGGCTGACGAGCGAGAGACCCAAGCCGAATCCGCTTTCGCGGCTGCGGGATTCGTCCGCGCGGTAGAATCTGCCCCATATCTTCGGCAGATCCTCTTCTTTTATCCCGATTCCGTCATCCTTCACCGAGAGCACGATGCCGCTGTCCTTTTTGAGTCTGACTTCGATGTGCCCGCCGTCTCTGCCGTATTTGACGGCGTTCGAGAGCAGATTTTCGAGCATCAGCGATATCAGCTGCGCCTGTGCGGGGATTATAATATTGTCTTCGATGTCCGCAGTGAGCGTGATGTTCTTCGCGGGGACAAAATCGGCGCATGTTTTTTTGACGAGCTCGCTCAAGTCGGTGTCCTCGAGCTTGTAGCGCTTGTCGCCCTGCTCGGTGCGCGAGAGCGTCAGCAGAGCCGTGACGAGCTTCGTCATCTTGTCCGTCTGCTCGTCTATCGACGAGAGCGCTTCGAGCATATCTTCTTCGCTCGCGTTGTCGGACAGCGCGTATTCGCATTCCGCCTTTATCACGGCGAGCGGTGTGCGTAGCTCGTGCGAGGCGTCGGAGGTGAACTGCTTTTCATTTTCGAATGAGGTCTGGAGCCTTGCGAGCATGTCGTTGAAAGTCTCTGCGAGCGTGTATATTTCGCCCGCGCTTTTCTCCATCTCTATGCGCTTCGAGAGGTCGGTTCCGTCGGTTATCTCGTGCGCCGAGCGGCAGATATTCTCGACCGGCTTCATCGTTTTGCGCGATATTAAATACGCCCCGACGGCGGCGATAATAATAAACGCCGGGAGAATGTATATGACCGTCATGGTTATTGCGTCGAACGCGCTCTTGGCGGCGTCGGCGTTGATGAATCCGCGTACCCAGACCGGGGGATAGGTCGAGTTACTGCATATGAATTCAACTTTGAAAACCGTCCTGTCCGCGTTTGCTGGCAGTTCAACGCTCAGCGAGCTGACTTCGTCGCGGGTCAGACCCGCGTGCTCGAGCGCGATATCAATCGCCTTTTCGCTGTTTATTCCGTCCTTGAACTCGGTGCTTTTGTAGACGGGGTCGCTGAGCCCGGACATCGCGGTGTCCGCCTCATATTTGATTATCTTCCCAGAAAAGGCGTCGATTTCGTATTCGTATTTGTTGAAATCGAGACGGGTGTCGTAATAATAATATTTGTTTCCGTCTGTCTCGAATGTTCCGACCACGCCGTTCTTGCGATTCTCGCTGTTTATCAGCGCAGCTGGGGACTCGCCGTCGATATATCTGCCGCTTGAGTCAAAGACATTGCAGTAGACCTCGTCGACGAAGAAGGCAAAATCGTTCTCGATTTCGAGAATGCCGTTCTTGTATTCTATCTCGTCAACATTGCGCTCGACCGTGCTTATCAGCTCATTTTGCAGGCGCGAATCGGCAATCTGCGAGCCTGTTATCAGTATTCCTCCGATGCCGAGGGAGCTGACAACGGCGATGAGCAGCGTTATCCACACCGTTATCCGCAGCTTGAACGAAGAGCGGCGGCGCGCGGGTCTTGTTTTTTTATTTGATGACATAGCCTGCACCCCTCACGGTGTGAATGAGTTTGATATCCTCGCCCTCGTCTATCTTCTTGCGGAGATATCGGATATATACGTCGACAACATTCGTGCCACCCTCGTAGTCGTAGTTCCAGATGTGATCCTCAATTTTCTCGCGGCTGAGTACAACGCCCTTGTTCATCACAAGATATTGCAGCAGCTCATATTCCTTTGCCGAGAGCGATATCTCCCTGCCCGCGCGTTCAACGCGCCTCGCTGCCGTGTCGACTGTCAGGTCGCCGACGGAAATTATACCCGTCTTTTCTCCGTATTTTTTGCGCGTCATGACGCGCAGTCTCGCCGAGAGCTCGTCGAACGAAAACGGCTTTATCAGATAGTCGTCGGCACCGATGTCGAGCCCCGTGACCCTGTCTTCGATGCTGTCGCGCGCCGTCAGGAACAGCACCGGCGTGTCGATGCCGTGCGCCCTTATCTTTTTGACAAGCTCGAACCCGTTCATTATCGGCATCATGACATCGAACACCGCCGCGTCATAGTCGGTCGATGCTATCAGATCATATGCCTCGCCGCCGTCAAAACAGCTGTCCACGCTGTAGCCGGCAGCCTTGAGCTGCTTTGTGATTATCCTGTTGAGACTCTTCTCGTCCTCGGCAAGCAGAATACGCATTGGATCACCTTCCGGTATAATTATACAGATTTTATCATAGCGTGTAAAGATTAAACGAAGATTAGAAAATCGGGCGTGGGTATAAAAATAACACGAACACTGCAAAAGCAGTATTCGTGTCATTGGTGGAGACGAAGAGGATCGCTCGGCGCACTGTCGTGCGCCGACACGCACGCGGACTTTCCGACCGTCCACCGGACGCTCGGAATTCTGCTTCGCAGAACCGTCCTGTTCGATCCCCTTCTAAAAAAATAACACGAACACCGCAAAAGCAGTATTCGTGTCATTGGTGGAGACGAAGAGGATCGCTCGGCGCACTGTCGTGCGCCGACACGCACGCGGACTTTCCGACCGTCCACCGGACGCTCGGAATTCTGCTTCGCAGAACCGTCCTGTTCGATCCTCTTCTAAAAAAATAACACGAACACCGCAAAAGCAGTATTCGTGTTACTGGTGGAGACGAAGAGGATCGAACTCTCGACCTTACGGATGCGAACCGTACGCTCTCCCAGCTGAGCTACGCCCCCATTTGTTTGCTATGTGATTATAAGATTTTTTTTGCGGTTTGTCAAGTGTTCGGAGGCGGTTTGGAAAAATTTTTCTTCGCCGCCCCGGTTTTTATGCCATCGGCTTGCAGACATCGACCCAGCTTTCGGGCTTGGAGTATTCCTCGAGCTCGGCGGGAATCAGCTCTATCATGCTGTTGCTGCTGCCGCAGGCGGGGTATACCGTGTCGAATCTCTTGAGTGACTCGTCGAGATATATCTTCACGCCGTCGTTCACGGCAAACGGGCACACTCCGCCGACCGCGTGGCCGATAAGCTGCGCCGCCTCTTCGTGCGAGAGCATCTTTGCCTTCTTGCCGAAGCGCGATTTGTATTTTGCGTTGTCTATCTTCATGTCGCCCGCCGTGACGATGAGTATCGGCTCGCCGTCGAGCGAAAATGATATAGTCTTTGCTATCCTGCCCTCTTCGCAGCCGAGAGCTTTTGCCGCGAGGGCAACGGTTGCGCTCGACTCGTCTATCTCCATCACTCGGTCCTCGATTCCGAGCTTTCTGAAATATTCTCTGACTCTTTCTATTGACATTGGGTTTCCTCCAAATGCAAAAGCCGCAGGATCAACCGTGCGGCTCTTGATTTTTTGTTATTTGCGGCTCTTCTTGCTCTTGACTCCGTCGGTGACGCTCTCCTCCGGCGCGCTGAACGCCGCGAGCCTGATTATCAGGATGATGAGTATCGCCGCGAGAGCTGAGCAGGCGTAGACAATCCACATGTTCGTGACATTCGAGATGAACTTGCCGATAAACGGCACGCAGTGCGTGGCGAGCGCGACTATTGAAGCACCCTCGGGCAAAGACGAGCCGAACGCAAATTCGTATTTGCCGCCGAGCTTGTACAGCGCAACTTCGTCCGCGGATGCGGCGGATGCCCTGCGTGTGAGGCACAGCGAGCCGCTCTTTATATTCGAGCCTGCGACATTTTCGCTGCACACGGCGAGTCCGCGGTCGAGCAGGAATTTGTCGGGGTGCGCCGCTGCAACGCAAAGAAGCGCAGTGACGAGCGACACAACGGCTATTATGACGATGAGAACGGTCGTGAATATCCTCGCGCCCTTGAATTTGTCTTTCTGCGGCTTGAATCCGTTCTGAAGCATCGCACCCGAGTAGTCCGAGGTGCGCTCGAAGTCGAACTTCGGCTCGACCTTGGAAGCTGTCTCATCGGAGAGAGTCTTGCGCGGTCTGCTCTTGTCTATCGGCGCGCCGAAATATCCGTGGGGATCGGGTTCGCCGTATTCATTCTTCTGCTTTTCAACAGGCACTTCTTTAACTTCGGGCTCTGACTCTTCGACAGAAACCTCTTCCTCGCCGGAATAAGTCTCTTCAAAGTCGTCCTCTACCGGTTCGAGCTCGTTTGCGGAGATAACCGAGTTGTCTATCACGCTGTCATAGCTGCGCTCTTCAACGCGTCTCGCTTCCTCAGCCGCTCTTGCTTCAGCTGCTGCTCTTGCTTCAGCTGCTGCGCGGGCTTCCTCGGCTTTTCGTGCTTCTTCGGCGGCTTTTATCTCTGCCGCCGCCTTTTCCGCCGCCGCGTTCAGCTCATCCTGCTTGGCCTTTTCCATGCGCGCCTCAAATTCGGCGTTGAGCTGTTCGATGGTCTTTGGCATGAATTTATCCATTTTTTCTTCACCTTCCGACTTAAAACAAAAATCTCCTATATAAGTCTATTATAAAGTATAATATTTGAAGCACACAAAGTCAACAAAAAAGCCCGAATGTCGCAGAACATGTGCGCATTTGCTCAAAAAAGGCTGAAAAAGCGGGCGCATAAAGTATAATCAAAGCGGAGAAAAACAGAAAAGGAGAAAGACCATGGGAATGAAAGAATGCACACTGGCGAGCTCTATTATCCGAACGAGGAGTCGATATTCGACGAGCAGCTCAAAAAGCTCGATCTGCTCTACGAGTTCAATTCAACGCGCCCCACGGAGCAGAAGAAAAGGCAGGAATTAATGAAAGAGATGTTTGCCGAAATAGGCGAGAACTGCTATCTCGAACCGCCGTTCCACGCGAACTGGGGCGGGCGCACATCCATCTCGGCGACTCTATATACGCAAACTTCAACTTCACCGCCGTTGACGACGCGCATATCTGCATCGGCTCGCACACGATGATAGGCCCGAATGTCACCGTCGCGACCGCGGGGCATCCGATTCTGCCCGAGCTGCGCGAAAAGGCGTATCAGTTCAACATGCCTGTGCGTATGGCGAAAACTGCTGGATAGGCGCGGGGGCTCTGATAATGCCCGGAGTGACGATAGGGGACAACAGCGTTATCGGCGCGGGCAGCGTCGTTACGAAAGATATTCCGGCGAATGTCGTGGCTTACGGCAATCTCTGCCGCGTCGCGAGGGAGATAAACGAGCACGACCGCGAGTTTTATTATAAAGACAGACGAATTACGAAAGAGATTTTTGACGAGATAAAGAATATATAAATCAAACCCACCAAAGCAAACCCGCCGCAGATATAAGTCTGAGGCGGGTTTTGCTATAGTTTTTACAGTGTTTACGGTTGAATCTTTGCCGTTATTCTCCTTACGGAGAAAATGATGTTTGCTAATGACCAAAGCGGAATTATAACATACAGAAAACGGAACAAGAAGGTTAAAAACGGCAGTAAATCCTGATGAGGAGAAGTGAATACAGGGTGTATTACCCAATCATATTGCATGGTGATTCGCATCAAAATCATCGGTACTGCCGATAAAATAAAAGCAGTAAAGAAAGCTTTGAATTTGCGAATTTGAGCTCTCCTTGAAAGATAGAAGAAGAACAGGCTGACAAAGGCGACCGCCCATATGAAGCGAAACGCGTAAAAGTAAAACATTCCATACTCTGAAATCCTTATGCAGTCATAATAGAAATCGTGCATATGTGTAAAAAAGAAGTTAAATACAGGGCGGAAAAGCTCGCAGACGCAGTATATTATCGCCTGCAGGAACAGCGGCCAAAGAAGCACCTCGAAAATCACAACAAAAGCTTTTTTGTTTTTTTTCATCACTCCACATCCTTTCAATTTCCTTGAGGCGGATAAATGACAATACTTCTGCGCTACAATTATATTTTAACAGAAAGAGTAAAAAAGTCAATCGTGTTTTGATTTTAAAAAAAGTTAAAGAATCAATCCCACCTTTGCAGAGCGGGATTGATTCTTTGTTTGTGCTTATTTATATTTCGGTCTCGCAACATACGAGGTGTGGAGCACTTCGTGAGCCTTGTGGCTGCCGGGCTCGCCGAGGAACTCGTCATAGAGACGCTTGACTGCCTCGCTCTCATGCGACTTGCGCAGGTAATCCTGCTTTTGCAAGTGCTTAAGCGGGGTTTTGAAGTATATCGGTAAAATATTGACAAAATCGGTCGGAACATTATTATCCCTTATACTCAATATGATTTTGCAGGAAGACGATTTCTCCGGAATTCATGACCCGTATCTTCATATCAAAACGACGTTTAGTCCCAATTTCACCATATTGATTGACGGGAAAGTAATACCCGGACAGCGTCACGACATAAAAGTCTTCTTTGTAATCATACTTTGCCTGTTCTGTTCCATAGTTAATTCTGACAGAGGTTGTGCCACTGTAGTCGCAACAAGCGTTTACGGCATTTTGCTTGGCAATTTCTATGGCTCTGCTTTCTGTCATCTTTGCATCGGATGATGAGCCGCCGGAGTTGCTCTTAGAGCAACCGGCAACACAGCCGACGCAAATTAATAAGCAAGCAAATACTAATAATAAAGAAGTGAACCTTTTCAAAACAATCTCTCCTTCTCTTTACTTGGATTTTTCAAAAGTAATTGTTTTTTCCTGTACATGGATTTTTAACCCTTTTGATTCGGCGAATTTTGCTACAGCGGATTTGTGAATCAAATACGATATATCCTTTGGCATTGTTCTACCTGTTAGTTTCTTATATTGACTTTCAGACAGAGAAAAGTCGGTTGAAGATTCCAACATTTCCGCAATTTTGGAAAAATCAATTGACGGCATTTTTATCCTCCTTTCAAGAACATAATACTCAAAAATTGAGTAAATGTCAATACCGTATTTTTGAGTGTTTTATGATGTATACATCAATATATGAGGGGCAGAATGCATGAACTATCGTGAACGAATCAAAAATGTCCGTGAGGATCATGACTTAACTCAGGCGCAAGTCGGAAAGTTATTGGATAAGTCTCAGCAGGGATATAATCATATTGAAATGGGACGAGCCGAATTAAAAATTGATGATTTGATTCGCCTGTGTAAATTTTACGATTTATCTGCCGACTATTTGATTGGGTTGACAGACAATCCGATTTCTTATAAAAACGAGAAAAATGAATAGGGTAAAGGGACGCAGCATCTTTGAACCTCATAAACCGTACTTTGAAGCACGGTCGGGCTGGAACTTGGTTTAGAGATGGCAAAATCAAAAAAATAAATCGGGAGAATCCGCATTGGATTCTCCCGATTGCTTATTGTGCCTATATTATTTATATTTCGGTCTTGCAACATATGAGGTGTGGAGCACTTCGTGCGCCTTGTGGCTGCCGGGCTCGCCGAGGAACTCGGCGTAGAGACGCTTGACAGCCTCGCTCTCATGCGACTTGCGCAGGGGCATATCCTTGTCCGCCTCGTAGAGAGCTGCGGCTCTGCGCGCTCTGAGGTCGACAAAATTGCGCACGACTGCGTGCTGTATCGGCTGGCCGCCGCCGTTGACGCAGCCGCCGGGGCAGCCCATGATCTCTATGAAGTGGTAGTCGGCGGTGCCGTTTTTGACCTTCTCCATAATAGTGTTGGCGTTTGCGAGTCCGCTGACTACGCAGACCTTTATCTCCATGCCGTTGACGGTGTAGGACGCTTCCTTTATGCCCTCGGTGCCGCGAACCTCGGTGAAGTCGAGGCTCTTGAGCTCCTCGCCGGAGAGCTTCTCAACGGCGGTTCTCAGCGCCGCTTCCATAACGCCGCCTGTTGCGCCGAAGATAACGGCTGCGCCGGTGGAGTCGCCCAGAGGATTGTCAAACTCCTCGTCGGGCAGGTGCTTGAAGTATATTCCCGCGCTCTCGATCATTCTGCCGAGCTCTCTAGTGGTCAGCGAGTAGTCAACATCCGGATAGCCGGACGCCGCCTGATCGTCGCGCTTTGTCTCGAACTTCTTCGCCGTGCAGGGCATGATGCCGACAACGACGATATCCTTCGGGTCGATGCCCATCTTCTCGGCATACCAGGTCTTGATTATCGCGCCGGACATCTGCTGGGGCGATTTGCAGGTCGAGAGGTGATCGAGCATATCGGGATAGTAATGCTCGCAGTATTTTATCCATCCGGGCGAGCAGGAGGTTATCATCGGGAGCACGTCGCCGTTCTGGACTCTGCCGAGGAACTCATTTGCCTCTTCGACAATCGTGAGGTCTGCGCCGAAGTCGGTGTCAAAGACCTTGTCGAAGCCGAGACGTCTGAGCGCCGCGACCATCTTGCCCTGAACATTGGTGCCGATGTGCATTCCAAAGCACTCGCCGAGAGTTACGCGGATAGAGGGCGCGGTGTGAACAACGACGAACTTCTCGGGATCGTTGATAGCCTCGAGAACCTTTGCGGTGTCGTCCTTCTCATATATAGCGCCGGTCGGGCAGTTGACAATGCACTGGCCGCAGGAGACGCACGCCACGGAATCGAGCGGTCTCTCAAACGCCGAGCCGATGTGGGTGTCAAATCCGCGGGCGTTTGCGCCGATAACGGAGATGTGCTGAGCCTGACATGCTGCGACGCAGCGGCGGCAGAGAATGCACTTGCCGTTGTCTCTTATCATATGAATAGCGGAATCGTCGTATTCGTGAACGGGATTCGCGCCGTCGAAGCGCCCCTCGTCGTCAACGCCGAACTCCTTGCAGAGCTGCTGGAGCTCGCAGGTTCCGCTGCGGACGCACGAGAGACACTTTCTGTCATGCGTCGAAAGAATGAGCTCAAGGGTCATCTTGCGGCTCTTGCGCACGCGCTCCGTGTTTGTGAATATCTCCATACCCTCGTTAACGGGGTACACGCAGGCGGTCACGAGCGAACGCGCGCCCTTGACCTCGACCATGCAGATGCGGCATGCGCCGATCTCGTTTATCTTCTTGAGGTAGCAGAGGGTCGGGATCTCAATGCCGGCCATACGCGCCGCCTCAAGTATGGATATGCCCTTGGGTACGCTCAGGGGCATGTTGTTTATCTTTATGTTTACCATTTCCATGCTGTGTTGACCCTCCTTCCTTAACCTTTGCTGATTGCCTTGGCGCGCTTGCAGTTTTCCATGCAGACGCCGCACTTGATGCACTTCGCCGTGTCGATAGTGTACGACGGCAGCTTGTGACCCTCTGCGACATAGTCGGTCTTGCCGATAGCCGAGACGGGGCAGTTTCTGGCACAGAGACCGCAGCCGATGCACAGATCCTTGTCAATTTTGAAGCTCAGCAACGCCTTACATACGCCTGCGGGACACTTCTTGTCGACTATATGCGCTATATACTCATCGCGGAAGAACTTGAGGGTCGCAAGGACGGGGTTGGGAGCCGTCTGACCGAGTCCGCAAAGGGAGTTTTCTTTGATGTAATGGGCGAGCTCTTCGAGCTTGTCCAGATCCTCGAGCGTCGCCTTGCCGGCGATGATCTTTTCGAGTATCTCCTGCATTCTTCTCGTGCCGATACGGCAGGGGGAGCACTTTCCGCAGGACTCGTCAACGGTGAAGTCAAGGAAGAACTTGGCTATATCGACCATGCAGTTGCTGTCGTCCATGACGATAAGTCCGCCAGAACCCATCATGCAGCCGATGGCGGTGAGGTTGTCGTAGTCTATCTCGGTGTCCATGAGGCTCGCGGGGATGCATCCGCCGGAGGGTCCGCCGGTCTGAGCCGCCTTGAACTTTCTGCCGTTGGGGATGCCGCCGCCGATGTCCTCGACAATTTCGCGCAGGGTCGTGCCCATGGGGATCTCAACGAGGCCGGTGTGCTTTATGTTGCCGCCGAGTGCAAAGACCTTGGTGCCCTTGGAGCGCTCGGTGCCCATGGAGGCAAAGCTCTCCGCGCCGTGCAGGATTATCTGCGGGATGTTTGCAAATGTTTCGACGTTGTTCTCGGTAGTGGGCTTTCCGAAAAGACCCTTTTCCGCCGGGAACGGAGGTCTCGGACGGGGCTCGCCGCGGTTGCCCTCGATGGAGGTCATGAGCGCGGTCTCCTCGCCGCAGACGAATGCGCCTGCACCGAGTCTTATATGAAGGTCGAAGTCGAAGCCGCTGTCGAAGATGTTCTTGCCGAGCAGTCCGAGCTCACGCGCTTCGTCTATTGCTATCTGAAGTCTCTTGACCGCTATCGGATACTCCGCGCGGACATAGATATAGCCCTCGGTCGCGCCGGTGGCGTAGCCGCATATCGCCATGGCTTCAACGATGCAGTGCGGGTCGCCCTCGAGCACGGAGCGATCCATGAATGCGCCCGGGTCGCCCTCGTCGGCGTTACAGACGACATATTTCTGATCCGCCTGATTCTTGCGGGTGAAGCTCCATTTCAGACCCGTCGGGAATCCGCCGCCGCCTCTGCCGCGCAGACCGGAGTCCTTGACTATCTGGATGACCTCGTCCGGGGTGTATTCGGTCAGGCATTTTGCAAGAGCCTGGTAGCCGTCCATGGCTATGTATTCATTGATATTTTCGGGGTCGATAACGCCGCAGTTGCGCAGCGCGACTCTCTTCTGCTTTTTATAGAACTGAGTCTCGTTGAGGCTCTTGACGGTGTCGCCGGCGACGGTATCATCGTAGAGCAGATGCTTGACTATTCTGCCCTTGATGAGGTGCTCGTCAACTATCTCCGGAACGTCCTCGACCTTTATCTGGCTGTAGAACGCGCCTTCGGGATAAACAACGACTATCGGACCCAGGGCGCACAGACCGAAGCAGCCTGTCCTGATGACCTTGATTTCGTCTGCGAGACCTTTTTCGGCGATCTCCTTTTCAAACTCGGCAATTATTTCTGCACTGTGAGAAGAAGTACAGCCGGTACCGCCGCAGACAAGAACGTGTGAACGATACATTGATTTTCCTCCTTGTTATTTGGCGATAGCGCCGACCGTGAATTCGCCGACGGGGTTGCCGTTGACGAGATGATCGCTGACGATGCGCGCGACCATTTCGGGCGTTACCTTGACATAGGTGACCTTTTCTTTGCCTGGTTCGAGAACCTCGACTATCGGCTCATACTGGCACATGCCGATGCAGCCGGTCTGCGAGACGGTGACATGGCTGAGATTGCGGCGTGCAATCTCGTCAACGAGTGCGGTGAGCACGGGCTTTGCGCCTGCCGCGATGCCGCAGGTAGCCATGCCGACGAGCACGCGGGTTGTGTATTCGTTGTCTTCGCGGATATTCATATTGGCCTTTGCCTTATCTCTTATTGCGTTAAGTTCAGCAAGTGATTTCATGGTTATTCCTTTCCCGGCGCCGGGCGCCGTCATATGGTTTTTTAAAGTAGCGCTGTGTTCTCGTCGATATATTCTTTCATCCACTGCACAACATCCGGATTGTCGAGCGGCACGCCGTCGAGGATATTTTTTATTTCCCGCGTGTCGAGCACGAATTCTTTTTCGTCGGCCGAGCGGCGGTAGATAAAATCCCTGTCGGTGTTCATTGATATGAGCACCGTTACCGTCGAGGTCATGTCCCCGAGGGGAGTGAAGTCTATGCTGTCCGAATGAAATACGGCTTTTGTGGAGGTGCCGACGCCTTTTTTTGAGGTTATCTCAAAACTGCCGCCGGTCTGCTCTGCCGCGAGGCGGAACAGCGGTATGCCCATGCCGACCTTGCGTGTTGTGCGCGTGGTGAAAAACGGATCGCAGACATTTTGAAGCTGTTCTTCGTCCATGCCGCAGCCGTTGTCGGAAACCGTGAGCGTGAGAAGATGCTCTTCTCTGCTTTCGCTGACATCTATTGTTATCAGCGACGCCCCGGCTGATATGGAGTTCTGGGCTATATCGAGAATGTTGAGTGACAGCTCGCGCATGGCGTTAAGCGTCCAGGTATTTGTCGAGAATGCCGTCTATCTGATCGGGAGTGAGTCTGCCGTAGACATCGTCGTTGATCGTCATGACGGGGGCAAGTCCGCACGCGCCGATGCAGCGGCAGGCTTCGATGGAGAAGCACGCGTCGTCACTGCACTCGCCGGGGCCGATGCCGAGTCTCTCGCTTATCTTGTCGAGGATAGCCTGCGAGCCTTTGACATAGCAGGCGGTTCCGAGACATACGGAGATGTTGTATCTGCCCTTGGGGCTCAGAGCGAACTGGGCGTAGAAAGTCGATACGCCGTATACCTTCTCGAGCGGAACATCCATTCCCTCGGCTATCATAGCCTGTACCTCGAACGGAAGATAACCGTAGATGAGCTGAGCCTCCTGCATGACATGCATCAGCAGGCTCTTGTCGCCGTTGCATTCTGCGATAACGGCATTGAGCTTCTCTTCCTGTTCCGGGGTGCCGGAAAAAGGTATCTTACTGATTTTTTTGAGCATTTGTAGCCTTTCCCTCCTTAGGTTTGAGAAAAATAACAGATAGGCAAAAAGGGGGTTCCTTTTCACATTAAGAGTAATTATATCATGCGGGTCTGAAAATTGCTACAGTTTAAGGAAAAAAATATCGATAAACTATATACCAATTACATACCCTGCAGGTAGTAATTACCTTTCAACAGATCAATGACCGCCTGCGGCGATGCGCAGGGGAGTTCGAGCTCGGTGCTCGCCGAGCCGACATTTTCGAGGCAGTGCGCGTCGGATGCGCGCAGAAGCCTCATTTTTCGGAGCAGCGGATGCTCTTCAATGAGCCTGTCCGCCTGAGCGAAAGCGGACATCTCGGCGTTTGCGAATCCCCAGCTTTCGTCGAACGAGCCGAGGTTTGCAACCACGCTGAACGACGGGCGGTCAACATGAGCGGGATAGCAGACCCCGCCGAAGCCGGAGACGAGAGGGGAAACCTCGCCGATTGAAATAAAGCTCGCCGTGCTCAGCAGATTCTCCTCGCGCCCGAGAATACCGTCCCTGTCGTCCATTATCAGCTGTTCGCCGAAAATATCGAGCCGATTTTTAATCTTCGGCAGGCGCTCGGCAACGTAGCTCGAAAACGCGAGCGCGGAATCGACATCCGGAAACAGGCACACGACGTGGACTTCCTCTGAAGTTGTCAGCTCCATGCCGGGCACGAAAGCGATTCCCGCATCTTCTGCCGCACGCGCCGCGGCGGGGCAGTTGAGCGAAGAGTTGTGGTCGGTCAGCGCAAGGATATCCAGCCCCATGACCTTTGCCATGTTGACAAGGTTATAGGGAGTCATCTCCTCGTCGCCGCAGGGCGACAGACACGAGTGGATATGCAGATCACATAAAAATCCCGGCATAATTCGACTCCGAATATTTTTGCTGGCTTCGTTTGAAGTAATAAGTAAAATGTATATGGTATGGGGCGGATGTCGCCCGCGGTTTAGCACAAGTTTATTGACTCGCAGTTTGTATTCGACGCACCGATGCCGCGCAAGCGGTGGAAAGGCTTATCATAGCCAACTTTTGAAAACAAATTTTATAACACTGTGGAATTTTATTTTGGCTCCCTTGTGTAAAGGAAGCTGGCTCGGCGTAAGCCGAGACTGAGGAATTGCGGTACAGAACCGACTGATTTTTTGCCTCTTCCGCACAAATCCCCACAATACAGCATATTTATACTTCTTATATTATACATGGTTATATCAATAAATCAATACATATATATCAATTATGATATGTCTTTTTCAGCTCTTTTGTCGCTTCGCCGCTGAGCAGGCAGAGCGAGATGAGATTCGGCACCGCCATGAGCGCGTTCGCGAGGTCTGAGAGCTCCCATACAAGCTCGAGGTCGGCGATGCATCCGACGAATACCGCCGCGGCGTAAATTATGTTGTATATTTTCGCGCTCTTTGCGCCCAGCAGATATTCGAGCCCGCGCCGCCCGTAATATGACCAGCCGATGAGCGTTGCAAAGGCAAAAATGCAGATACTCACGCAGACGAAAATGCTCCCGGCTTTTCCGAATACACTGCCGAATGCCGCGGCGCAGGCGAGTGAGCCGTCGCCGTCCGTCGGCGCGCCGGAGACCAAGAGAGTTATTGCAGTCACGGTGCACATGACGACCGTGTCGAGAAAAACCTCAAGTATGCCCCAGCAGCCCTGCTCGGCGGGTGAATCAGTCTGCGCCGCCGCGTGGATTATCGCGTTGCTGCCGAGCCCCGCTTCGTTTGAAAAAACTCCGCGCGCCACCCCGTAGCGCAGAGCTTTTTTTATCCCGTAGCCCGCCGCTCCTCCCACCGCCGCGCGAAGCGAAAAAGCCTCGGATATTATGCGTGAAAACGCCGACGGCACGGCGCGAAAGTTTTTTATTATGACAGCGAAGCTCGCGAGAATGAATATCGCCGTCATGGCGGGAATTATCTTCTCCGCCGCCGAGGCGATCCTCTTGAGCCCGCCGCAGGTTATCGCGAATACGCCTGCGGCGAGAATCAGTCCCGTTATCGCGGGACTCAGTCCGAATGAGCCCGAGAGCGAGAGCGCGGCGGCGTTCGCCTGGGTCATGTTGCCGATGCCAAGCGAGGCTATGACCAACAGAACGCAGAAAATTTTTGCCATGTGCCTGAATCCCAGTCCGCGCTCCAAATAGACGAACGCACCGCCCATCCATTCGCCGTTTTCGTCGCGGTATCTGTATTTTATGCCGAGTATGTTTTCACAGCACGCGCTCATCATGCCGATTATCGCGCTTATCACCATCCAGAAAACCGCGCCCGCGCCGCCTGAGGCTATCGCCGCCACCACGCCGACTATGTTGCCCGTGCCCATGCACGCGGCGAGTGCGGCGGAGAGCGCCTGCGTCTGCGATATCGAGCCTTTGCCGGATTCTCGGCTCTTTTTGCTGAATATACTGCCGAGCGTCGTTTTCATCCATGTGTTGACGTGCGTTATCTGGAAAAATCCCGACCGCACGCTCAGCAGAAGCCCCGTGCCCGTGAAAGCGACGAGCAGCGGGACTCCCCAGACCACCGAATTTATCGAAGAAACGAGCGAACAAAACGAGTCCGTGGGATCACCTCCGAAAAATGAAAAGGATTGATTTAAAGCGCGAATTAGTATATACTATAATCTATATAATAAGATTCGCGAAAGGGAACGTGATATCTTGAAGGATTTCGGATTTGTCAAGACCGCGGCGGTCTGCCCGAGGGTGACGGTCGGCGCGGCTGATAAAAATGTTGATAATATGCTGCCGCTGATAAAAGGGGCGGCTTCGTCCGGCGCTCAGATAATCGCCCTGCCGGAACTATGCATAACCGGCTATACCTGCTCCGACCTCTTCTCGCAGGACAGGCTTATCGAAAGCGCGGAGACCGCGCTCGGCAGACTCATTCTTGAATGTGCCGATATCGGCGCGCTCGTGATAGTCGGGCTCCCGGTGCGTGTGCGCGGCAGGCTCTTCAATTGCGCCGCCGCGTTCCAGAACGGCAGGCTCGTGGGCGTTGTCCCGAAGAGCTATCTGCCGAATTACAACGAGTTCTATGAAAAGCGCCACTTCGCCTCGGGGCTTGATACCCCGTGCGATACCGTCACGCTCTGTGGGCAGGAGGTGCCGTTCGGCAATATGCTCTTCTGCGCGGGCAACGGCGCCGCAGTCGGAATTGAGCTGTGCGAGGATATGTGGGTGCCTGTGTCGCCCGGAACAGTCCTTGCGCTCAGCGGCGCGGATATAATAGTGAACATCTCCGCCTCCGACGAGATGGTCACAAAGAACGATTTCAGGCTGAGTCTCATTGAACAGACGAGCGCACGGTGCTACTGCGGATATGTCTATTCCTCCGCCGGCATCGGAGAGAGCACGACAGACCTTGTGTTCTCCGGCGCGTGTACGATAGCCGAAAACGGCGGCATACTCGCGAGAAACGAGCGCTTTGAGCGAAACGGCGCGGCGGTATACGCCTGCATCGATATCAAAAAGCTCGAAGCTCTGCGCCGCAACAGCGAATTTTATGACAACGCGGCTCGTTACGCTGACCGCGATATAAGGCGCGTTGATATAACCCTGCCGGAGCTCAAAGAGAGCGATATTGGCAGAAACTTCGACGCGCACCCGTTCGTGCCCTCGGATGAAAAGGTCAGACGCGCGCGCTGCGCCGAGATATTCAATATCCAGGCGGCGGGACTCGCGAAGAGAATCGAGCATATCGGACTCAAGAAAGCGGTCATCGGCATCTCGGGCGGACTCGATTCGGCTCTTGCTCTGCTTGTTGCGGACAAGGCGTTTGATCTTCTCGCCCTGCCGAAAGAAAATATAATCTGCATCACGATGCCGGGCTTCGGCACGACGAGGCGAACGAAGTCGAGCGCCGTCACGCTCACCGAGTGCATCGGAGCGCAGCTCAGGGATATAGATATTGTCCCCGCGTGTACTCAGCATATGCGGGACATAGGTCACGATATGAGCATACTAGATGTGACTTATGAAAATGTTCAGGCGCGCGAGCGCACGCAGATACTCATGGACACCGCAAACAAAGAGGGTGCGCTGCTCGTCGGCACCGGAGACCTGTCCGAGCTTGCGCTCGGCTGGTGCACCTATAACGCCGACCACATGAGCATGTACGGAGTCAACTGCTCCGTGCCCAAGACGCTCGTGCGATATCTCGTCGATTTCGTTGCGGACGAGAGGGGAGGCAAGCTCGGCGAGGTGCTCCGCGAGATACTCGCGACTCCTGTCAGCCCCGAATTGCTCCCGCCTGACAAAAACGGAAAGATAGCGCAAAAGACCGAGGATACCCTCGGCCCCTATGAAGTTCACGATTTCTTCCTATATCATTTCCAGCGCTTCGGCGCTTCACCCGACAAGCTCATGTTCATGGCGTGCCGCGCGTTTGACGGAGTATACAGCCGCGAGCAGATTGAAAAATGGCTCAGGCTCTTTATGAAGAGATTCTTCTCCCAGCAGTTCAAACGCTCCTGCATACCGGACGGTCCGAAGGTCGGATCTGTCAGCCTCTCGCCTCGCGGCGACTGGCGTATGCCCTCCGACGCGGATGCCTCCGCATGGCTCGATCTCTGATGAAAGGATAAACGAAAATGAAGAAGTTCAAAAGCTTTATCGCCGTTCTGCTCTGCCTTGCCGCCATATTCTGCACTGCGGGCTGTTCGGCATCAAAAAAGAGCGCACTGAATATCTCGGGCGCGCAGATAGACTATGAGACGTTTTTATATTATTTCGACCAGGTTCACGCGTTCCCCGAAAAATATGAGCTCGCCGCCGATGCAACAAACGAGCAGATGATCGACGCCGCGATTGAGCTGTGCTGCGAATATGTTGCGGTCAACACGAAACTCTCCGAATACGGGCTGACTCTCTCTGCCTCCGAAAAGCGCTCGGCTTCGAATAATCTTGAAGACCTGTGGCACGTTTTCTCGGGCTACTATGAGAAGCTCGGCGTGTCGAAGCAGACGCTCATGAAGATAGAGACCGCCGACACCTCGCGCAACAGACTTTTCTATTATATCTATGACGAGGGCGGCGAAAAGGCGGTCAGCGAGGACGATATAAAGAAATACTATAACGAGAATTATATCTCCTTCCGCGCCATAACCGGCTATCTCACAACTACCGACGCGAACGGCGACACGGTAGTTATGACTGCGGATCAGAAAGCGGCAATGAACAAGGAGTTCATTGAGCTTTCGACGCGTCTGGGCAACGGTCAGACGATGAACGAGATAGTCGAGCTCTATTCCAAGAAGCATCCGGATTCAACAGTTTCGGATCAGCTCCAGTTTATAAAAAAGGGCACTGATTCCTATCCCGACGGCTTCTTCGAAAAAGTTCAGCAGCTCTCCGTCGGCTCGAACACCGTGCTTATCATGGACAACTATATTTTTCTTATCCTCAGAGAAAATCCCTCGGAGGACGAGGCGAAGCAATACTACGACCGCTACCGCGACGACTGCCTCAAGAGCCTGCGCGGGGACGAGTTCAAGACAATAGTCGAGGGCTACGCCTCCGAGCTTTCGGTCAAGCGCAACGACAGGGTCATAAACAAGGCTGTCAAGGAGGTTCTCAAAGATGGCTGATATAATCAGAAATGAGGTCATCGATGCCGTACTCACACGCCAGACAATAAGAGAGTATAAGCCAATAATGCTCACCGACGCTCAGCTCGATACGCTGACTGCGGCGGCGATGATGGCTCCGAGCGGGCGCAACTGCCAGCCCTGCCATGTCAGATTCATATGCAACGACGCTATGCTGCGCCAGATGCAGATAGATTTCAAGAATATCGTCGGCTGGGACACTCCCGTTCACACGCGAAGCGACAAGAACCCGTTCTATCACAATGCGCCGGTGTTCGCCGCAATATTCGCAAAGCCCGGCAGTCAGATGGATGCCGGAATCATGGTCGAGAACATATGCATCGCCGCAAAGGGACTCGGACTCGGTACATGTATAGTCGGCAGCGCGGGCGCGCTGTTTGATGACGCCGACAAGGGTGCTTATTGGCGCGGGGAGATCGACATTCCCGTTGATCTTCAGTATATGATAGGCGTTGCGATAGGCGTGCCGGATGAAGTGCCGGAGCAGAAGCCGCGCGATCCGAGTCATTATAAAACGATAAGATGATAAAATAAACTAACCGCCGCAGAGAATAAACTTTGCGGCGGCTGTTTTTATAAATTTTGTTCGCTGCATGAAAACTGCCCGTGCCGAAAATCAGCACGGGCGGAATTTAATTTATCTGTTCTTTATGATATGGGGCAGGATGAGAATATATTTGACGAGCATATAGACTATTGCGATCGGGACATTCAGAACATTCTGCTTGAAGTTTGAAAGGAAGTCGGTGGGCAGCTCCTTATGCTCCTTGGCTTCGCCCTTGACGGTCTTTTTTATCGCATATTCGTCGAACTTCTCGTAGCCGGTTGCCTCGCAGGTCTCATCGTCAACATCAACGGTGTATGCGCGGTAGATGAGCCTGTCGCCGTCGATGGTGAAGGTGCTGAACATCGACTTGTAGGGCTGCGCGGCAACGGCGGAATTCTTGAGGATAGGCTCCATGGCGTCCTCGTGAACGCTGTAGCGCTTAGTGCCGGCGGTGTTGGGCAGGATGTGTACCGTGCCCTCGGGATTGAGCGCGTAGGTTATCTCCTCGCCCTTGTAGTTCTCGGTGATGTACTCGGTCGGCTGGATCTTGTCGTCCTTGACCTGATATGTACGAAGATACATGTGGTCGTGGCCGTTGATGACAACGTCGATGTCAAGGCTGTCGATGATGGGCAGCAGGCGCTTGCGCATGATGACGGTGTCGGGCTTGTTTATGTTCTTGCCCGCGGAATAGCAGGCGCGGTGCATGAGGATTATTTTCCACTGCGCGTCAGAAGAGTTCATGTCGTTCTGAAGCCAGTTTATCTGCTCCTCGCTGATGGGATACATATCGTTTGTGTTGAGCACGGCGATATGTGCGTTCGAGTAGTCGAACGAATAGTAGACGCCGGTGATATGATTCCAGCCTGCGCTCTTGTCGAGGTTGAACATATTGTCGAACCAGCCCCAGCGAAGGTTGCCCTCGTGGTTGCCGGCGGTCGGCGCCATGGTGATGTTCATGAGTGTGTCGCAGCTCTTCTCATAGAACCAGTCCCACTCCTGATCGTTGCAGTCGTTGACGAAGTCGCCCGCGTTCATGAGGAACTTCGCGTCGGGGCAGACCTGCATCGCGGTGCGCTGAACGGCGCCGCTCTTCGTGAAGTTTATTTCGTTGCCCGCCTGAACATCGGCAAGGGCTATGAACGAAAACGGCTCTTCGCCGTCGCAGGCTGTCTCAAATGTGCCGTTGTTGCTCCAGATGCCGGTTGAAGCGTCGCCGACTCTGTAAACATACTTTGTGCCGGGCTCAAGATTTTCGGCGAGCACCTTGTGGCAGTAGTTCTCTTTCCACTTCGTGCAGGTGCCGGAAAATTTGAGCGCGCCGTCGAAGCTGCCGTTGTATTTTGCAAGGGGCATTACTTCAACATCGCTGCCGCATTTCTCGGTCGTGTACCAGCAGATGCCGCGTCTTGTTTTGGCGTCGCCGTTGATAACAACGCTGATGCGCTTTATCGATCCGTCTGCGCTCTCCTGAGGCATGGCGGAGGCGGCGGGGACTATCATGCAAGCGAGCAGGCAGATTGCCATGACCGCGCTGATTATCCTCATCAGTTTTTTGTTCATCGCATATTCCTCCCAAACTTTTGGTATAGTTATTCTACATCCGATTCGCACAAAAGTCAAGCGAGTTAGCATATGCTCTTTGTGGATAATTTATAATACCTTTTTCATTAATATATGCGGACAGCCCTCTTCAACATCGTGAATCCCGGTGTCCTTGTAGCCGAGCGCTGAGTAAAATCCGGCTGCCTGCTCCTGCGAATGTATCCATATTTTATTGATCCCGCTTTCTGCGGCGTACTTTTCGGCGGCTTTTATTATGTCCGCGCCGAGCCCTCTGCCGCGAAAAGCCTTTCTGACTGCGACTCTGCCTATCATGACCCTGCCGCTTCCGGGGTCTGTGAAAATGCGGCAGACTCCGACGGGGTGACTGCCGTCAAACAGCACGATATGCGCAGCCGTTTCGTCGATATCGTCGAACTCCTCCTCGAAGCCCTGCTCTTTTACGAACACCTCGAGTCTTATCTCTTTCGCCTCGTCCGGGAGCTGATTATAGATTTTAGTTTCCATATAAACACCTCGATTTGTATTATATCACAAAAACGGGCATGAAATTTTGTATATACACACATCGCCGAAATTTGTCCCAAACTGTTGCAAGAGAAGAGAAATAAATATATAATTATCTAAAGAACCATTACGGCTCTGCGCCGGCGGAGGAATATATAATGGAAAAACTCAGAGTGCTCTTTCAGGGCGACAGCATAACCGATATGGACAGGGACCGCTCGAATATCCGCAACATGGGCAACGGCTATCCGCTGTTCGTTGCGTCGAATTTCCGCGCAGATAATCCGAAGTTTGATATCGACTTTTTCGATCTCGGCATCAGCGGAAACAGGGTCAGCGACCTGCGCGACCGCTGGCAGACCGACTGCCTCGATCTCCACCCCGATGTGCTCTCCGTGCTCATCGGAATAAACGACACATGGCGAAAATATGACAGCAACCTGCCTTCAGAATTCGGCGAGTTCGAGAGCATCTACCGTTCATTGCTCGAGGATGCGAGACGCGAAAACCCGGATATCAAAATAATTATCATGGAACCCTTTGTGCTCCATGTTTCCGAAGAGCGCGCGAGCTGGCGCGAGGATCTTGACCCGAGGATTCAGGCGGTGCGCAGAGTGGCAAAAGATTACGCCGATGCGTTTATCCCGCTTGACGGTCTGCTCAACGCCGCCGCAATCGACACCTGCCCCGAGCAGTGGGCGCCCGACGGAGTCCACCCCTCACCCGACGGTGCGGCTCTGATAGCCCGCTACTGGCTTGAAGCGTTCGACAAGATACTTTGATGAAAGAGAGAAAAATAATGCCTTTTGATAAAAACTTTGTTCCCGCGCTGCGCTTCGCAGTCATGAGCGACATACATATCGACGACGAGGACTGCATCGAGGAACAGCGGTTTGCAAAAGCGCTTGACGACCTCAAAAATCTGTGCTCGTCCGATGAGAGATACAGCGGCTTTGACGCGCTCGTCATCGTTGGCGACTTCGCTTCACGCGGGTCGGAGATTCAGATGCGCAAGGTCAAGAAGATTCTCGACGCAGGTCTGCCCGCCGATATCAGGCTGATAATGACCATGGCGAGCCACGAATATATGACCGACGGCGAGGAGAATGCCCTGCGCCGCTTCGATGAGATATTCGGCCTTACTCCCGACACCCACGCGGTGATAAACGGCTTTGATTTCATCGCCGTCACAACGACGGGCGGCTGCCACTTCGACGACAAAAAGCGCGGGTTCGTCTCCGCGGAGCTTGAAAAAGCGGCGGAACGGGACGGCAAAAAGCCGATATTCTTCTTCCAGCATCCGCATATCACAGACACCGTCTACGGCAGCATCAACTGGGGCGAGGACGAGATAACGGATATTCTTATAAACTACCCGCAGATAGTCGATTTCTCCGGCCACTCCCACGCGCCGATAAACGATCCGCGCTCGGTGCATCAGCGCCACTTCAGCGCGTTCGGCACGGGCACGCTGAGCTATTTCGAGCTCGACGAGTTCGACAAGACCCACGGGACTATTCCGCCCGAGGACAGCAGCGCCGCTCAGTTCCTTATAGTCGAGGCGGACGCGCAGGGCAGGGTGAGGGTATATCCCTACGATGTGCTCGGCAGCCGCTTCTTCCCGTACACATGGGAGATAGACGAGCCGTGGAACATAGATTCGTTCAAATATACCGACGCACGCTATGTCACGGCGGAGAAGCCGTATTTTGAAAACGCCGGGATATCCGTCGAAAACATAACGGCGGACGGCTGCGATATAACCTTCACTCAGGCGACCGGAAAAGAACGCCCGGACAGCTATGATATCTACATTTTAGATTCTGACGGGCTGATAAAAAAGCATATGAATATTACTTCGCGCTACTATCTCTCCGATATGCCCGCGGCTCTTACCGAGCACATAGGCGGACTGAAAGCCGGCACGGAGTACAAAATAAAAATAGTTGCAAACAGCTTTTGGCGCACGCGCAGCGACGCTCTGACCGCGCGGTTCGCCACACTCTGAAACACAGGAGCTGATTAAATGTTTTTTGTCTTACCGACAGCGGCGATATTCGCCATATATATCCTCGCGGCAGTTCTGCCCGCGATATTCCTGCTGCGCTATATCTATAAGCACGACACGGTCGACAAGGAGCCACCCGGGCTGCTGTTGTCGCTGATTCTCATGGGTATCGTTGCGGCGCTGATGTCGATAGTGCTCGAAATAATCGGCGAGAAGATACTCAACGATCAGATAAGCCAGGATGACAAATATTATAAAATCATTCTTGCGTTCGCAGTCGTTGCGGTCGTCGAAGAGGGAACAAAGTTCCTGCTGATGAAGCTCAAGACATGGAAGAATCCGAATTTCAACTACAGCTTTGACGGGATAGTTTACGCCGTCTCCGTCTCGCTGGGCTTCGCCGCGTTCGAAAATATAAAATATGTCATGAACTTCGGTCTGTCCGTTGCGCTCCCGCGCGCGGTGCTCGCCGTTCCCGGTCATATGGGATTCGCGGTCTTTATGGGTCTGTTCTACGGGCGCGCCAAGCTCTTCTCCGACCTCGGCTGCAAGGGCAAAAAGGTGATGAATCTCCTCGCCTCTTATCTCTCTGCAGTGTTCCTGCACGGGTTCTATGACTCCTGCGCCATGATAGGCAACACCCTCTCGACCGTGATATTCATCGCGTTCGTGGCGCTGATGTATGTCATAGTTATAAGCCTGATAAAGCACGAATCGCGCAACGACAGAAGAATCTGAAATCTACCGTCAGCCGGCAGTTATCTGCCGGCCGGCGGTTTTGCGTTTATAAGAGCTGAAATATTGTTTTATTACTACTTTCCGAAAAAGAAGTATTCGGAGGGTCAGCAGTAGCACGGAGAAAAATTTACGGATTTATCGAAAAACGCCGAAAAAATAAGTATAAAAGCCCGAAAAAATCAGCCGATTTTGTGAATTTTTCGCCGTATCTCCGGTATGCAATTGACTTTGCGGCATAGAATGTGGTAGAATACAGTGCAAGAGGATAACCGGTGCGGGACACCGGCTCTGAATATTTTTATCAATATTAAAAAGGAGGAATGAAGGTTGACTGATCAGAAAACAATGGCGTACATTAACCTTTATGCTGTCTTGGGAACTTTGGAGAATCTCTGCGAGATAGTTCCGGAGGCGAGCGCAATGCTCACCAACACCAAACCCATCTCCATCGGCTTTGAAGTGAAGGACGGCCCGAGCGCCACAATAACCTTCAAAAACGGCAGATGCAGGATGGAGCAGGGCGTCAACAAGTGCGACGTCAAGCTGCCTTTCTCTTCCTGCGAAAAATTCAACGGTCTTATCGACGGAACCGTAACCCCCATCCCCTCGAAGGGATTCCAGCACATCAAGTTCCTCCTCAAGACCTTTACCCCTCTGACCGACCTGCTTGCGAAATATATGCGTCCCTCGCCCGAGGATCTTGAGGACAGAACCTTCTTCGAGCAGAGCACCACGCTCATGCTCTATACCATTGCCGTCGCTATCTCCCAGATAGCCAATAACGACAAGATAGGTCAGTTCTCGGCATCCCATATCGTTGACGGCGAGATAGGCTTCGGCATAAAGGACGGCCCCGCGGTCACTATCCGCGCGAAAAACGGCCGCCTCGTTACCATCAAGAAGCGCTGCGAGAATCCGCGCGCCGAGATGGAGTTCGCTTCAATGGATCTTGCAAGAGACCTCTTCGACGGAAAGATAAACGCTGTTGCCTGCATCGGCATGGGCGCTATCACCATGAAGGGCATGATCTCGATGATAGACAATATGAACAGACTGCTCGACAGAGTTGCTCTGTACTTGGCATAAGGGAGGGGAACTTTAATGAGCTTCAAGATTAACGATTACACAAAGAGCAGAGAGATGTTCGAAAGAGCCGAAAAGGTCATTCCTTCCGGCGTTTACGGCCACCTCGGCCCGGCAGAGGGCTGCTTTATCCCCGTCAGCGCGTTCCCGCTTTTCGGCGACAGAGCGCAGGGCTCCTATTTCTGGGATGTTGACGGAAACAAATTCATCGACTATATGTGCGCTTACGGCCCCAATGTCCTCGGTTACAATGACCCCGACGTTGACGCCGCCGCTCTCGAGCAGGCAAAGAAGTGCAACTGCACCACCTCTCCGTCCTACAAGGCGGTTGAGTTTGCAGAGCTGCTTGTTGACACCGTCAACTGCGCAGACTGGGCTTTCTTCGCAAAGAATGGCAACGATGTCACCACCGCCGCTATCATGACCGCAAGAGCCCACACCCATCGCAAGAAGATAATCTTCATCAACGGCTTCTATCACGGTATTTCGCCCTGGACTCAGAAGGTCGACTATCCCGGTGTCCTTGAAGAGGACGTTGCGAACAATATCTATATCGATTGGAACGATATCCCGGCTCTCGAGAGAGCTATCGCCGAGAACGAGGGCGAGATAGCTGCGTTTATCTCAACTCCCTATCTCCACGGCAACTTCTTCGACAACCAGCTTCCCGCAGACGGTTACTGGCAGAAGGTTCGCGAGCTCTGCACAAAAAACGGCATTGTCCTCATCGTCGACGATGTCCGCGCAGGCTTCCGTCTTGATATCGCCGGCAGTGACCACTTCTACGGCTTCGAGGCAGATCTCATCTGCTTCTGCAAGGCTCTTGCAAACGGCTGGAACGTCTCCGCCCTCTGCGGTAAAGAGTTCCTCAAGAGCTCCATCAGCAGCCTGTCCTATACCGGCAGCTACTGGCTCAGCGCTATCCCGTTCGCCGCAGGTATCGCCTGCATCAACAAGATGAAGAATCTCAATACTCCCGCCCTCTTCCGCGAGAAGGGTCTCAAGGTCGGCGAGGGTCTCAAGGCTGCCGCCGCAAACAACGGCTTCCATCTTGTCGTCTCCGGCGAGCCGTCCCTGTTCTATCTGCGCCTTGCGGATGACGATTCCCTCATGCTCCATCAGGAGTGGGTCGCAGAGATGGTCAAGCGCGGCATATTCATCACGAGCCACCACAACCATTTCATCAATGCGTCCCTGACCGACGAGGATATAGCTCACACCGTTGATGTTGCGGAGGATGCGTTCAACACTCTGCGCAAGAATCACCCCGAGCTTGCCTGATAAAATTATGAAAAAAAATCCCGTCCTGTCTTTACAAGACGGGGTTTTTTATGTTATCATATATAAAAATAGTTTCGCGCGCGCTCATGGGTTTGGATATTTTGCCCTTTTGAGTAATTTTTGCCGTGCGCGGGACATATATTTCATCCGGCGGATATTACCGGACAAAAACGGAAGCTTTGTGATTTGCGGGGACACCCGTTCATTCACTCAGACGATAAAAATGTTTTCTGTAAGGAGGAAATGTAAATGCCATTATCAAAGCAGGAATGGTTAGCGCTCGAAAAGAAGGCTCACGAGCTGCGCAGACTTTGCCTCGACACCACTTACTGGGCGGGCAGCGGTCATATCGGCGGCGGCATGAGCGTCATGGATATGCTTACCGTTCTCTATCACAAGTACATGAGACTCGACGTCAAGAACCCCAAGTGGGAGGACAGAGACCGTTTTATCCTCAGTAAGGGTCACGCGGGTATAGCTTACGCTCCCGTGCTCGTCGATTTCGGCTGGAACGATCCCGAGCAGCTCAAGACCTTCAACCACACGAACTCGAAGATGGGCATCCACCTCGATTCGAACAAGGTCGTCGGCGTTGACGCCTCCACCGGTTCTCTCGGCCACGGACTTCCGATAGCTGTCGGCACCGCTCTTGCCGCAAGAGTTCTCGGCAAGGATTACAAAACATACTGCATCCTCGGCGACGGCGAGTGCGACGAGGGTTCAAACTGGGAAGCCGCTATGTCTGCTTCCACCTTCAAAGTCACCAATATGATCTCCTTCGTCGACCGCAACAAGTGCATGATCGACGGCAGAACAGAGGATGTCATGAAGCTCGAGCCCTTCGCCGACAAGTGGCGTTCCTTCGGCTTCATCGTCAAGGAAGTCGACGGACACAACTTCAAGGAGCTGTGCGACGCTATCGACTTCGCTCTTGAGAACAAGACCGATTCTCCCGTCATGATAATTGCCGACACAATAAAGGGCGCCGGCATCAACTTCATGGAGGATAACTATCAGTGGCACTACGGCGCTATTGACGAAGAGAAGTATAAGAAAGCTATAGACAGCCTTGACGCCTACTATGAGGCACGCAAGGCAAGAGCTGAAAAGGAGGGCGAATAATATGGCAGGCGGAATGACCTATACAGCCGTTGAATCAACCGCTCTTTCCACCGCGGAATATTACGGCAAGACCCTTGTTGAGCTCGGCGCAGAGCATCCCGAAGTTGTCGCGCTGACCGCTGACCTCGGCAAATCAACAAAGATCGGTATGTTCGGTGAGGCTTATCCGGACAGATTCTTCAACGTCGGTATCGCAGAGCAGAACATGTTCGGCGTCGCCGCAGGTATGGCGAGAGCAGGACTCGTTCCTTTCCTTTCGACCTTCTCGGTCTTCGCTTCTCTGAGAAGTGCCGACCAGCTCCACACCGACATCTGCTATCAGAATGTCAACGCTAAGATAATTGCTACCCATTCGGGTACTTCGTTCGGTCAGGCAGGCTCGACCCATCACGCTATCTGCGATCTCGCAGTTACCCGTGCTATGCCCAACCTCACCGTTATCTGCCCCGCAGACGGTATGGAGACTGTCAACGCAGTCCGTGCGGCATATGAGACCCCCGGCCCGTTCTATATCAGAATCAACAGAGGCTTCGACCGCGTCCTCTATAAGGACACCGATTACGGCTTCGAGCTCGGCAAGGCAGTCACTCTTAAAGAGGGTACCGACATCACCGTTATCGCTTGCGGCTCCTGCGCATTCCAGGCTCTCCAGGCGGCTAACTTCCTTGAGAATTCGGACGGTCTTAAGGTCAGAGTTCTCGATATGCACACCATCAAGCCCATCGACCGTGAGGCTATCCTCAAGGCTGTTATGGAGACCCGCCGCATAATCACCGTTGAGGATCACAATGTCATCGGCGGTCTCGGCAGCGCGGTTGCAGAGGTTGTTGTTGAGTCCGGTAAGGGCTGTGCATTCAAGCAGCTCGGTATCCAGGATAAGTTTGCTCCCATCGGACTGCATGAGGACATCATGTCCATGCTCGGTATCGACTCCAACGGTATCGTTGACGCTGTCCGTGAGGTCATGGGCAAGGACTTCGAGCTTGATGACGATTGGGACGACGAGGTGTAATAGCTTCGCCCGTATCCCGATAAGGAAAGGAATGATTATATGGCATCAAGAGATGAGATTTTTACTAATAAACTTTTTCTCAACGCTGTCCTTCCGCTCATCAAGGTGATTGCAAACGACGTTCCCTCGCTTGCAAAGAAGTTTGAGCACGCGCACGGCGTTATGCAGGTCAGTGCTCTCGACCCCGACAGCCCGGACGGCAAGGTGGCTACCCATTTCGTAGTCAACTGCGGCGAGTGGCTCGTTCACAACGATAAAGTGGACACCGCTCCCCACATCGAGCTTGAGTTCAAGAGCATCGAGGCGATGAACGCATTCTTCAAGGGCAAGATGAGCCTCGCTACCCTGCCCAAGATGAAGGGTATTGCGAAGCATCCCGGCCTGTTCGCCTCGTTCATGGCAGTGCTTCTGAAGATGTCCTCGCTGCTTACGGCAAAGGGCATCCCGGAGGACGAGGACACCAAGGCTCTGCTCGTTAAGTGCTACTTCTATCTGCTTTCGAGCGGTATCAGCCAGCTCAACAAGCTCGGCCATCCCGATGTTCACGATTGGGCGCTCAAGAGCCCCGACCGTGTCTATGCGTGGGCTGTCAACGGCCACGATGAGCTTTCGGCTTATCTGCGCATAAAGGCGGGCAAATCGAGAGCCGGCAGAGGCGTTTACAAGAGAGCTATGCCTTTCTTCACCCTCCGCTTCGATTCTCTCGACAGCGCGCTGGGTATCCTGCTCGGTCTTGACGATATGCTTGACTCCGCGAAGAAGGGCAAGCTTATCATGGAAGGCGCACCCGAGTTCGGCGCTCAGATCGGCGAGTATATGCTCACCGTCGCCGGATTCATCCAGTAAGAGAAAACATAACAAAATTCCGCCGTGTCTTCGGATGCGGCGGTTTTTTATATGACGATAACATAATATTTTGCTAAAATATCCCATTCTCCGTTCACTGGTGACAAAAATTGAAAACTATCAGCGGTTTAAACGGAAAAAACTTGCAAAATCAAAGCGCAGGCTTTATAATCTAAGCATAACTCCCGCATGAATATCCGCCTCGGCGAATCGCCGACAGGGGGAAGAAAATGCAGGTAATTTCAAGGAGGAAATGGAAATGAAATACGCATTCGTAAACGGCGTTATTCTCGACGGCACTCAGGATATGGAGCCCCAGTCCGGCAAGATAATTCTTGTCGACGGCGAGAAGATAACCGCCATAGTCGACGCGGGCGCGGATACCTCCGGATATGAGAAGATAGACCTCGGCGGAAAGTACATAATGCCCGGCCTTATCAATATGCATATCCATCTTCCCTCGAGCGGAAAGCCGAAGAAGAAGGAATCCGACCCGAAGAAGCTTGTCAAGATTATGACGAGCAACAATCTTTTCCGCAAGATAATCAAGGCGGTCTGCCACAGCGCGGCTCAGATGCAGCTCAACAGCGGCGTTACGACCATCAGAACCGTCGGCGGAGTTGAAAACGCCGATTCGAGCATCCGCGACGATATAAACGCCGGAAAAACCGTTGGCCCGAGAATACTCGCGGCTAACATGGCTGTCTCCGTCCCGGACGGACACATGGCGGGTTCGCTTGCCTATGTCGCCGAGAGCGCAGAGCAGGCGAGAGACTTCGTCGCAAAGATCGCAGAAGATAAGCCGGATCTGATAAAGCTCATGATAACCGGCGGTGTGCTTGATGCAAAGGTCAAGGGTGAGCCCGGCGTGCTGAAGATGCCCCCCGAGTATGTCAAGGCGGCTTGCGACGAGGCACATAAGCGCGGACTTATGGTCGCCGCCCATGTCGAGAGTCCCGAGGGCGTACGCGTTGCGCTTGAAAACGGCGTCGACACCATCGAGCACGGCGCAAAGGCGGATGACGAGATAATCTCGCTCTTCAAAGAGAAGCACGCGGCGCTCATAACGACCCTTTCTCCTGCGCTTCCCTATGCGCTGTTTGATCGCTCCGTCAGCCACGCAACCGAGCTTTCGCAGTTCAACGGTGAGGTTGTCTTTGAGGGCATAATCGACTGCTCCAAGAAGTGCCTTGCAAACGGTATCCCCGTCGGACTCGGAACCGACACCGGCTGCCCGTTCATCACTCACTACGATATGTGGAGAGAGCTTGTCTATTTCCACAAGTACTGCGGCGTGTCAAATAAATTCGCACTCTACACCGCAACGAAGAGAAACGCGGAGATAGCGCATATTGATAATATCACCGGCACCGTCGAGCCCGGCAAGTGCGCCGATCTTATAGTCACCAACGCGAACCCGATCGACGATCTCAAGACTCTTCGCAACGTGAAGATGGTCATGGCGAGGGGACACCTTATCCGCGAGCCCAAGGTCAAGAAATATGAGAACGTTGAGCGCGAGCTCGACAAGTTCCTTTAATACCGTTTTAATGAGTGGATAGATGTAAAATGAGTCCGATAATCGTTTCAACTTTCGGCGCGTTCACCGCGCTGCTGCTGGTTTTCGCCATTTAGGAGATACTGGCAAAGGTGACAAAGGGCTGGGTTCCGTCAGTGCTTGTCATCATGATACTTATGCTCGTCGGCTTTTCGACCGGGATTTTCCCGAAGACCATTATAGACGACGCCGGCGTGTCAGATGCGCTGTTCAAAGTCGCCTGCGGTCTGCTCGTCACCCATCTCGGCACGCTTATAAGTCGAAAAGAGATGGCGGCGCAGTGGAAGACGGTCATAATCTCGCTCGGCAGGGCGATGTCGGTGCAGAGATACAGCGTCAGCGGCGTCGGTGATTCGACTGACTACGGAATCTATACTTTCCCCGGCGCGAAGCCCGAAGATAGCGAATATTTCAAGCCTGTGACCGCCGAGAGCAAGAATGAACTGCTCGGATATATCGACAATTTCGAGAACTGGGTCAATGTCACGCGCGAGGACGATGACGACAACGCGCTTGTTGTGAACTATCATTTTTCGCGCGCCGATATCGACGAGAGCGATTATCTCTATATTTACGACCGCGAAGGTAAGCCGATAGGCGACGGCGTCTATTCAAAGTACGACAGCTACAATGTCTACTTTTTCGATTCGCAGACGACAACGCTGTATTATTTCCACAATAATATATAATGGGAAAAATAATTGAGGCTTTTCGGTCCGTTTCTGCGTTTTCACGGTTGAAAATTATGTGAAAATGCATTAAAATAGATATAGAATCTATGAGGAGGACTGACTATGGAAAGCTTCAGACATATGCCTCTTGAAAACATACAGAACTGCCGCGACCTCGGAGGATATCCGATAAAGGGCGGCGGCTTCACGAAATACGGCAGGCTGCTGCGCTGCGGCAGACCGCGCGCGTCCACGCCGAATGATATGGAGTTCTTCCGCGAATACGGGATAAAGAATGTTTTCGACCTGCGCGGCGATTCCGAGGCGATATCCATGCCGTCGGAGTTTGCCGATTATCCGGGAGTGAATTACTATCATTTCTCCCTGCTCGAAATAAACCCCGCTTCGCCGCATATGGAGATGTCGATGCCGGAGGTGTATGTCACGAGCCTCAACGAGTGTAAGGGCAACTATGCACGCCTGTTCTCCGCGCTGTCGCGCGTAGACGCCCCGTCGATGTTCCACTGCTTCCTCGGCAAGGACAGAACCGGCATAACCGCCGCGCTGATACTGCATTTAACAGGCGTATATTTTGAGGATATCGTTGCGGATTACCGCATCTCCTCGACCTATCTCGAACCGTTTTACCGCCGCGAGATGGAGAGAAAAACGGGGCTTGTCCATGAGAGCGACATGGCGCATCTCGGCTCCCCGTCGGAGAATATAACCGCCGTGTTTGAATATCTTTCGCGCCGTTACGGCTCGGTCGAGGACTATTTCCTCTCCGCGGGTCTTACTTCGGACGAGGTAGACGCAGTCGGCAGAATACTCAGATAAATATTTTCAACAACAAAACCCTCCGTCAGGCAATCCCGGCGGAGGGTCAATATTTTATTTAACAGATCAGACCGATGCGAGGAAAGTGTCGGTGTCGGTGATCTCTGCGCCGTAGGTGTCCTTGAGGTACTTCAGACCGTACTCATAGTCCTCGGCGGTGAAGGAGTTCGTTGCGTCTTTGATAACAACAATGTCGTAGCCGAGCTGATAAGCGTCGGCGGAGGTGTGGCGAACGCACATATGGGTGTGCAGTCCGGTAACAACAACGGTGTTGACTCCGAGCTCCTGGAGCAGGAGGTCAAGGTCGGTGTGGAAGAAACCGCTGTAGCGTCTCTTGGGAACGACATAGTCGCTCTCGCAGAGTCCGAGCTCGGGAATGACTTTCGCGCCCTCGGTGCCAGCTATCGCGTGGTCGCCCCAGAGCTTGAGCTCGTGGTCGATGCCCTTGAGATGAGCGTCGTTGCAGAAGATGACCGGTATGTTCTTCTCTCTTGCGCCGTTGAGCAGTTCTGCGGTCTTGGGGACTATTGCAAGACCTCTGTCGCACTTGAGTGCGCCGGTGACGAAGTCGTTGAGCATATCAACGACAAGAATTGCGTACTTCTTTTCCATAATATTTACAGCTCCTTGTGTGTTATGATTAAATTATACCGATTTAATCTTCCGGTGTCAATGACAATAAATACAAAGAAAATGCTCTTTTACAAAAGAAAACGCTCTTTTACAATAGGTGTTTGTGTGATATAATTTATTCATATCAATTTCCCGGGAAACGGAGAGTGTTTATGGCAACTGTGCTCCTGGCAGTGATATTCATAGCCTATATCGGGCTCGGAATACCCGATTCTTATCCGGGCTGCTGAGCATAAAGCTCTCGGGCAAAAAAGTCATGGTCATAGGCCAGTGCGTGACCCTCGCGGCGATACTGCTCATTATGTTCAAATTGCCGATGGTGGCGACATATGCGACGCTCGCGATGTATGCGGTGATGATGATATCGACTGCGTTTTTCATACGCAGACCGGCAGATAAATAAAAAGGAGAAAAATATGAAAACGACTCAGGTTGCCGCCGCCCTCATCTGGCAGGGCGACAGATTCATGATATGCCGCCGCCCTGCGAACAAGGGCAACGCTCTTTTGTGGGAGTTCGTCGGCGGAAAGCTCGAACCGGGCGAGACGCATCAGCAGGCACTCATTCGCGAATGCCGCGAGGAGCTCGGTATAACGGTGGAGGTCGGCGACGAATTCTGCGACGTCTACCATCAGTATCCCGATATATATGTCCATCTCGTCGTGTTCAACGCGAAAATAGCCGAGGGCACGCCTCAGCTGCTCGAACATTGCGGACTCGAATGGATAACGCCGCAGGAGATAAAAAACTATGCCTTCTGCCCGGCGGATAAAGACATACTCCAAAAAATAATCAATACACATTGAAAGAGGTTATATTATGCAGCTTGTTCTTCCGTTTGAACATATGGCAAAGGCGGCGCAGTATATGGAGCCGTCGGTTTTTGAATATGTCCGCGAGGGTGAGATAGAGAGCTTTGAGAGCTTCGAAAAATTCAATTTCCTCGCCTTTGACTGGTACGATGTCCACAGCGAGCGCACCGAGGACTATAAAATGCTCGCCTATGTCAGCCGCGAGAATCTGATAATTTTCACAGAGGGCGCGGCGGGCGACACGGCAAAGAAGATAATGGACGGGCTCGCGGCGGAGAATCCGGAGCTCAGATCCGAGCAGCTGCTCTACAGATTCTTCGTCCGACTTTTAAACGGCGATATGGATTGCCTCTCGAGGCTCGAGAATGAAATAGACGAATACGAAAATGTCTATCTTTTCAAGAGCGAGTCCGGCAAGGATGTTTTCGAAAAGCTGTCCGCCTGGCGACGCGAGCTGCTGAGAATAAAGCGCTACTATGAACAGCTGACTTTGATTTTTGACGAAGCTTCTGCGAACGACAATTCCGTATTTTCGAACTCTGCGGCGAAACGCTTCGCTATTCTCAAGAACCGCACCGACCGCTATCTCCAGACGGTGCAGAATCTGCGCGATGTTATCGAGCATCTTCAGGAGGAGTATCAGGCGCAGCTGTCTATCCAGCAGAACGATCTGATGAAGCTTTTCACGGTTGTGACTGTTATCTTCCTGCCGCTGACACTGCTCACGGGCTGGTACGGCATGAACTTTTCGGGCATGCCGGAGCTCAACTGGGAATATGGATATCTTGTGATAATTGTTGTGAGTATCGTTGTGCTCGTTGCGCTGATACTGTTCTTCCGCCGGAAGAAGTGGCTCTGAGATTTTGAAAAAATTTTTGATTTGCCTATTGACAGGGTAGGCAATATGTGCTATATTGTATCCAACATACCGCCGAGGTAGGCGTATGAAAGGAGAGAATGTTATGAAAAAGATCGCCATGAACCGCTGCAGCTGCGCCTGTTGTCAGTGCGCGTGTTTCGTCATGTCTTTTTCCGATATGTCCTCCAAATGCGGGTCGTTGAACTGATCCGATAAAACGGCTTTTGACCGGGGACACTCATCGGAGTTCCCCGGCTTTTTGCGCCGCGGAACTCAGAATCTTAACTAACTAACTTCAAAGGAGCAATTTATTATGTCAAAGATTTATACTTCAGCAGACCAGCTTATAGGAAAGACCCCCCTTCTCGAACTGACCCACATTGAAAAGAAATACGGACTCAAGGCAAAAGTGCTCGCAAAACTCGAGTATTTCAATCCCGCAGGCTCCGTCAAAGACAGAATCGCCAGAAAGATGCTCGATGACGCAGAGGCGGCGGGCAAGCTCATCCCCGATTCTGTTATTATCGAGCCGACCTCCGGCAACACCGGCATCGGTCTCGCCTCCGTCGCCGCCGCGCGCGGATATCGCATAATTATCGTTATGCCCGAGACGATGTCCGTCGAGCGCCGCCAGCTGATGAAAGCATACGGCGCCGAGCTTGTGCTCACCGAGGGCGCAAAGGGCATGAAGGGCGCGATAGCCAAGGCTGACGGGCTCGCAAAAGAGATACCGAACAGCTTCGTGCCCGGTCAGTTTGTCAACCCCTCGAACCCCAAGGCTCACTATGAGACCACGGGTCCCGAGATTTTTGAAGACACCGATGGCGAGGTCGATATCTTCGTCGCAGGCGTCGGCACCGGCGGCACCATCACGGGCGCCGGCGAGTATCTGAAAGACAAGAAGCCCGGCGTAAAAATCGTTGCGGTTGAGCCCGAGACTTCGGCAGTGCTCTCGACAGGTGTTGCGGGCGCGCATAAGATACAGGGCATCGGCGCAGGCTTCGTGCCCGATGTGCTCGACACAAAGGTCTATGACGAGATAATCCCCGTCAGCAACGAGGCAGCATTCGAGGCCGGCAAGCTTATCGGCAAGAGCGAGGGCGTGTTGGTCGGCATATCCTCCGGCGCCGCCGCTTATGCAGCGATAGAGCTTGCAAAGCGCTCGGAGAACGAGGGCAAGACGATAGTTGTGCTCCTGCCCGACACAGGCGACCGCTATCTGTCGACTCCGCTTTTTCAGGACTGATAAATAATTTCCCCATAGGCTCCGGCTCTTTTGCCGGGGCTTTCGGGCTTTTTTGAGAGGAAGAATATGCTTTAACCCCGATAACCCGCACCGCAAGGCGCTCATCGCGATGAGCGGCGGAGTGGATTCGTCCGTCGCCGCCTATCTCGCGATTGAAAGCGGGCTTGACTGCATCGGCGTGACGATGAAGCTTTTTAATAACGAGGACGCAGGGGTAAGCCGCGAAAAGAGCTGCTGCTCGCTCGAAGATACGGAGTATGCGCGCGGCGTCGCCTACAGGCTCGGGATGCCGTATTATGTCTTTAATTTTACTGCGGATTTCAAAGAGCAGGTCATGCGCCGTTTTGTGGAAGCCTATGAGCGCGGCGCGACCCCGAACCCTTGCATAGACTGCAACAGATATCTGAAATTCGACCGCCTATATCGCCGCGCAAAAGAGCTCGGCTGCGAATATGTTGTCACGGGTCACTATGCGCGAATTGAAGAAGAAAACGGCAGATTCCTGCTGAAAAAGGCAGTTGACCCGACGAAAGACCAGAGCTATGTGCTCTATTCAATGACGCAGGACGAGCTGCGGCATACGCTGTTTCCATTGGGCGGCATGACGAAAACGCATACGCGGGAGCTTGCGCGCAAGCTCGGCTTCTATAACGCCGACAAGCCGGACAGCCAGGATATCTGCTTCGTGCCGGACGGCGATTACGCCTCATTTATCCGCTCGTTTACGGGCAGGGATTATCCGCACGGCGAGTTCGTTGACAAAAGCGGCAATGTGCTCGGTGAGCACAGGGGACTTATAGGCTACACTGTCGGTCAGCGCAAGGGACTCGGAATAGCGCTGGGCGAGCCGAGATATGTGACCGCACTGATGCCAAAAGAAAACCGAGTCGTGCTCGGCAGCAATGAAGACCTGATGAGCCGCGAACTCGACGCGAAGAATTTCAATTTTATCGCCTTTGATACCCCACCTGCGGAGTTCCGCGCGAGCGCGAGGGTCAGATACAGGCAGGCGGAGCAGCCCGCGACAGTGCGCGTCACGGGCGAAAATACAGTGCATATAACATTCGACGAGCCGCAGCGGGCAATAACAAAAGGTCAGGCGGTCGTCGTCTATGACGGAGATGTGGTTATCGGCGGCGGAGAGATCTGCTGAGTGCGAAACGGAGGAATATTTATGATGATATCAACGCGTGGACGCTACGCTCTGAGGGTGCTTGTTGACCTTGCGGAGCACAGCGGTAGTCTTGTTCCGATGAAGGATGTCGCGGCGCGCCAGGGCATCTCAAAAAAATATATGGAGCAGATAATGGCTCTGCTTGTTAAGGACGGATATGTTGAGGGCGTTCACGGCAAGGGCGGCGGATACAGGCTCGGCAGACCGCCGGAGCAGTGTGTTGTCGGCGATATTCTGCGCCTGACCGAGGGCAGCCTCGCTCCCGTCGCGTGTCTCTCATGCGAAGAACCGTGCGAGCGCGCGGACAGCTGCCGCACCATTGGAATGTGGCGCAGGTTCGAGGAGATAACGAACGAATACTTTGACGGCATAACAATAAAAGACCTGATGAAAACCGAATAATAAAGAAGCCGCGTTCTGTTTTTAATTTGAACGCGGCTTTTGCATATGAAAAAGGCTCCCGCCCGTTTGGGTGAGAGCCTTGATTTGTTTGGTGCTGTTACAGCAGTTTTTTAGCCGATTTTAACGGTGTAGTCAACAATGCCGTGAAGGGTATCAACGCTTGCGGGGATACCGATAACCTTGACGCCAAGGTTGTTAACGTTGACATTGACCTTGTAGTGCCATGTGCCGCTGACGATCTTGCCGGTGTTGTTGTCAATCTTAACGGTGACATAAGCGTGATCGTAAGTGAGCTTTATGTTCTCGATACCGGAAGTTACGCTAACGCCGGGAAGCTGATCAAGAGCGTTCTGGACGTTGCCGAGAGTACCGATCGAACGGCCGACAGGACCCTTCGAAGAGCTCTCCTTCGGGCCGTCAGTCTGAGGATTGACGTCGAAAGAAACAGTGGTGTACTTACCGTCGTTGGTCGCCTTAGCGTTCTTGACGTCGGTCGGAAGAACATCGCCGTGGTCGCCTGCGGGGATGTAGTTTGTATCGGTCGAGTTCTTCTCAAGAGCCTTCTTCGCGATGCCCTCAAAAGAACCAAGGATCTTACCAAGTCCGCCGGTGCCCTCAAGCTTCTCGAGCTTCATGGTCTGCTTGCCCTTGGGGGGATTCTTTACGGTAGCGTTGACAGCCTTGTTGTAGAAAGCTACGACTGCCTTAGCGTCGGTGGAGTTGAGACCCTTTTCGGTGTTGCCGGTCTGAGCGCCGCCATGAGAGCCGCCCTGGCTGCCTGCTGCCTGCGAGGGAGCCTCGACGGGCTTGCCGGAAGCGTCGGTGGAAACTTCGGAAGCGTCGTTGCTGCCGGCCTCGGTGTTGTCGGCTGCGGAAGCGTCTACGGGAGTAGAGCCTTCGCCGTTGTCGATGACCTCTCCGCCTGCGGAGGAGGGATCGGTTGTGGTCGCGCCGTCATCCTTGCTCTTGCAAGCTGCAAAAGCGAAGACCATAGCGAGAACCATGATGAGTGCAAGAATTCTCTTCATTTGGTTGTGCTCCTTTTAACATTTTTTGATTTTGTGAATAAATTGTTTCACAGTATTTTCAGTTTACTCTAAAACAACCAAAAAGTCAAGAAAAACAACGCTTCAAATTATAACAATTTTGTAACATACGGCTCAAAATCACTTGACTTTCGGATATAAGCACATATAAAATGTATGCAGAGATTTAAAAAAGTATGAGCCGCAGGGCGAAAGGAAACTGATAAAAATATGCTTGAGAGAAGCGAATGGATAAAAGGATGCGAAAAGAATTTGCGCGGCGGCACGGTGTATCTGAAAAACTTTCGGTGCGCCGCCAAAGCGGAAAAAGCAATATTGGAAATAACTGCGCTTGGCGTATATGAGGCAAAATTAAACGGCGAGCGGGTAGGCGACTTTATCCTCGCTCCGGGCTGGACTTCTTATTTAAACAGGCTTCAGGTGCAGAGCTACGATGTGACAGATATGCTGAAGACCGAGAATTCGCTCGAGGTGACGGTCGGTCAGGGCTGGCGCGCCATCGCAAACAAACGTGACGGCAGCGACTTTTTGGGCTACCGTGACATGGCGCTCATCGCCGAGCTGACTCTTGTCTACGCCGACGGCACGGCGGAGAGCATCGTCACCGACAGCTCGTGGACTGCGCGCGAGAGCAAGCTGAGATATACAAATATATATGACGGCGATATCTACGACGCGACTTTCAAAGCGGGGAGCGCGAGGCACTGCATCTGCGTCGATCTCGAAAAGGATATGCTTATCCCGCAGGAGGGCGAAAAAATAGTCGAGCAAGAGCGGATGCCTGCCTTGCAGATAATAAAAACCCCGGCAGGCGAGACGGTCATTGACTTCGGACAGAACATGACGGGCTATGTCGAGTTTAAAATAAAGGGCGTCCCCGGCGCACAGGCGACAATCTCCCACGGCGAGACGCTTGACCGCGACGGCAACTTCTACAACGCCAACTACCGCTCGGCGGACGCGCAGATAAAGTTCATTTGCGACGGCGAGGAGCACACATATAAAAGCGCACTCACCTTTTTCGGCTTTAGATATATCCGCCTTGAAAACTGGCCGGATGAGGTGAAAAAAGAGAACTTCACGGCGATCGTCGTCCATTCGGATATCCGCAGGACGGGTTATTTCGAGTGCTCGGACGAGACGGTGAACAAGCTTTTCAAAAATATAATCTGGGGTCAGAAGAGCAACTTCCTCGATGTCCCGACCGACTGCCCGCAGAGAGACGAGCGTCTCGGCTGGACGGGCGACGCGCAGGTGTTTGTCCGCACGGCGAGCCTCAATTTCGATGTTGAACGCTTCTTTAAAAAGTGGCTTCGCGACCTCGCCGCCGACCAGGGACGTGACGGCTGTGTGCCGCATGTTATACCGAATATATTCGACGATATGGGCGGCTCGAGCGCGTGGAGCGACGCGGCGGTCATCTGCCTGTGGGAGATATACAGAACCTACGGCGACAAGGCAGTACTCGAAGACCAGGTCGATTCGATGAAAGCGTGGATAGACTGGATGCGTGAGCGCAGCGAAAACGGCAGGCGCTCGGGTGGATTCCACTTCGGCGACTGGCTTGGGCTCGACTCCCCGGAGGGCAGCTACAAAGGCTCAACGCCCGAGGATCTCATCGCCACGGCATACTATAAATATTCGACCGAGTTATTTATAAAGGCGGCACACGCGCTCGGCAGAGATGTTTCGGAATATGAGAATATCCCCACGGAGGCGGCGACAGCGTTCAGGCGCGAATATATGGAAAACGGCAGAGTGAAAAACGCCACGCAGACCGCCTGCGTGCTCGCGCTGTATTTTGATATCACCGACGACAGGGCGGCGACCGCCGCTCAATTAAACGAGCTTGTGAAGCGCGCCGGGCATCTTGAAACCGGCTTTGTCGGCACGCCGTATCTTCTCCATGCACTCAGCGACAACGGCTACGCCGAGACGGCATATGACCTTCTGCTTCGTCGCGAATATCCCTCGTGGCTCTATCCCATCTCCAAGGGCGCGACGACGGTCTGGGAGCACTGGGACGGTATAAAGCCCGACGGCACGATGTGGAGCACCGACATGAACTCGTTCAATCACTATGCCTACGGCGCGGTCGCGGACTGGATGTACGGCGCGGCGGCGGGAATAAACTCCGACCCCGACTGCCCGGGTTTCGAGCATATAATCTTCCGCCCCGTGACAGACAGGCGGCTCGACTTCGTCAAGGCTTCGATTGACACGCGCCGCGGCACCGTTACGAGCGAGTGGAGACGCGAGAACGGCAGGATAAAATATATTTTCACCGTCCCCGAGGGCTGCAGCGCTTCGGTCATTATCGGCGGAGAAAAGCACGAAGTCGGAGCGGGCACACACGAGTTTTTTGAATGATAATTTCCCGGCTTGCCGTCATTTTCGGTGAGCCGGGAAATAAATTTCAAGAAAAATTTGAAAATCTTGTCCTACTTTGCAAAAAATATATTGACAAATCGCTTGCGATATAATATAATAATCAAGCCTTGTCGGATGACGAGGCTCACATATGGCGGCATAGCTCAGTTGGCTAGAGCATTCGGTTCATACCCGGAGTGTCGTTGGTTCGAATCCAACTGCCGCTACCAATTTTGGCCCGGTGGTCAAGAGGTTAAGACACCGCCCTTTCACGGCGGTAACACGAGTTCGATTCTCGTCCGGGTCACCAGAGCCACCAAACAGATGTCGCAATCGGCAGATCAGAAATTCGTTCGGTCTGGATTCTGACATCTTTATTTTTTAGGACGCGTAGCTCAGCTGGTTAGAGCGCTTGCTTCACACGCAAGAGGTCCACGGTTCGAGTCCGTGCGTGTCCACCATGAAAAAAGCACTTGCATTTGCAAGTGCTTTTTTCAACGAAATAAATCCCTTTCGGGATTTGTGAAATGCCCTGCGGGCGTGAAATACGCCTGCGGCGTGTGAAATCGCTGCGGCGGTGAGGATTTATTTCATTTCACTTGATGCGAAGCATCAAATTTCACAATTCACGCAGTGAATTATTTCACGTCGAGCACGGCGAGACATTTCACCCACAAAAATCGCAGACAAAAACCCGGAGCCGATTTTCGACTCCGGGCTGGTTTTTTGCTCTGTTGATTATTCTGCAAATGTTCTGTGTGTGCTGTCCAAGAGATATCCGTATTGTGCGAATGAGCCGTCGGCTTTTATAATTATGACGGACTGGTCGGTCGAACTCAGCTTTTTGCAGTCCGCGCAGATAACGGTTCCGTTTAGTTCGCTGTTGCCGAACCCAAAGTCTTTGCCATATGCCAATGCGTTGCCCTGTGCATCTATTGCCACGGTTCCGGAGCAATATGAAACGGCGGATTTTATTCCGTGTGCGAGTTCATCGGGAGTTGATGAGAGAACATCGGCTGTTTTAAAGCTGTTTTTGGCGGTATAGCGAAGAAGAACTCCGTCTGTTCTCACTATGCTGATTACGGTTTCGGACATGCCGTCGTGCGATGACTGAGCAATTGATACTTCGGCTACATTCTGCGCCGACTCGGCGACGCTGCCGGAAGAATCCGCGACACATAGCCTGCCGTCTGTCGCTACTATGAGTATTTCATCGCCTTCGGGGGCAAGCTCAAAGCTTTTTACCGACTTCATCAGCTCGGTGAAAGCGGAGGAATCGTCAAGCGAAGAAAAACCGAATCTGCCGTCGGCTGTGAGAAGATATACGCGCTCGCCGGACGGTCTCGCACAGAGAATGTTGTCCGCGAATTTTGCGGGTGTGCTATAGCTCTTTGACTTTGATGAAAAAACATATGCCTCTTTGCCATTTGTGATAACTGCGCCGCCGTCGCGGGAGAGCCAGACCGATGCGGCATTGTGTCCGCTGTACAGGCTGACGAACTTGAGCTCGCGCCCGGAGTTATACAGATTGCGGAATCTTTTAGGCTTTGCGATGCCGAGCGAACCGCCTGCCGCATCGTCGAGAGAGCCGTTTATATACACATCGCCGCTTTTTGTTACGATAGCCGTTCGACTAAAACTCTGCGCGGCTGATATTATCTCGTCTTTTCCGTTATATATATGAAGTCCCAAAGTTGAAAAGAAAATCAGATATATTATCGCCAACGCTAAGATAACTGCTGAAATTGAAATAACCGTAACTTTCTTGCCTTTCATACTTTAGCTCCTTTCGGGTCACTTATTTCGAGCTAAATATAGCATGAAAGATATAATCTGTCAATATAGAAAAACATCCGGCTGAATTTGACTTCAACCGGATGTTTTGATGCGTTTTTATCTCATCTCTTCAATATGATATATATATTCGAGCGAGCTCAGCGCTTCGATTATCTCTTTGTGCGTCTTGTATTTTTTCAGCTCCGCGCTGTTTATCGTTATCGTTATCGTATAGACGCTCAGTCCCGAGCCGACATACGCGAGGTTCGATTCGATGTCGTCTATTCTCAGTCCGAGGCGGCGGATGACCGCGACGAAGTCCTGAAGATATTCGCTGCTCTTGAGCTCGAGGTGGATCTCAAAGTGGTTCGAGCGGTTCTTGAGGTATATCTCAAGCGACGGGAAGCAGGCGAGGATGCAGAGCAGGAAAACATAGACTATGACGGTCACGGTATAGAGTCCCGCGCCGATCGTGAATCCGAGGATTCCGCAGGCCCAGAGTCCTGCGGAGGTCGTCAGTCCCTTTATCTGATTGCGGGAGCTGAACAGTATCGAGTTGCCGCTGACCATCGCGGTGCCGATTATCGTCGCCGCCGAGAGCACGGGCACGCTGAACGAGTAGCTCATCATGAGATATATGTCGAGTATCATCGAGACGGTCGAGGCAAAGGAGATGAGCACGAAAGTGCGCAGTCCCGCCGAGTGACGCTTGCTCGAACGCTCACAGCCTATGACTGACGCGAATATGACAGCCACTGCTATCCTGAGTATTATCGAATATGTGTTGAGCCCCATTGACCATTCGCCGAGCAGACGGGCGATAGGGTCCGAGAGGGCAAATGCGGTTATTCCGTTCATCTTCTTCTCCTCCTGTTCTTTCTGCTTCTGTCCATGCTCATGCCCGCGAGCAGATACTGCTCGTCTGCGGCTTCGGAGAATGCCTGCTCGTCTTCGTAGTAGGGATTCTCATGCTTAGGCAGGTCGTTTTGTATCGCCTGGATGCGTTCTATGAGCAGCTCGACCTTGCTCTTCTGATGTCCGTCCTCCGCGATTTCGACTATATCTTCGAGCTTGTTGGAGTATGACTTCGAGAGATAGAGCGAGAGCTTCGCGCAGCCGGGGCCGATGAGCTCATACAGGACGCTCGACGCAAGTATTATCGTTTCAAGCGCACTGCCGGACGCGCCGCCGAGCGTTCGCGCGCCCATCGCGGCGAGACCTATAGCGACGCCCGCCTGCGGGATAAGCGCGAGGCCGAGGTAGTTGCGGACAAGGTGGTTTTTCTTTGTTATGAGACAGCCGAGGAACGCGCCGGCGTATTTGCCGATGATTCGCGTGAAGAAGTAGCACACACCGACAACTATCAGCGGCACATGGCCGATGGATGACGAGCTGTCAAAGAGCGCGCTGAGATTGAAGTTGAGTCCCGAACGCACGAAGAACAGCAGGAGTATCGGCGGGTTGAAATAGTTGAGCTGCTTGAACAGCCTCTCATCGTCCGAAAGGTTGATGTAGACCATGCCCATCGCCATGCAGCCGAGAAGCGGTGAGACATCGAGCAGGGTGCATATTCCGCAGAACGAGAACAGCAGCGCGACGGAGACTATCAGCCTGTTGTCCGTCGAACGCTTTTGAAGCAGGAGCTTCAATATCAGTCCGAACAGGCAGCCTATCGCGAACACGAGAAAATTGAGCCCGATGGGCTTCAATACGCTGCCCGCGCTGAAATGACCCGATGCGTTCGCGAGCGCTACGGATATCGCGGCGCTGTATGCGATGAGTCCGACGACATCGTCGAGCGCAACGACCTGGAGCAGGGTGTCAACAAAGTCGCCCTTTGCGTGGGTCTGGCGTATCGTCATGACCGTTGACGCGGGAGCGGTTGCCGATGCGAGCGCGCCGAGCACGAGCGAGAAGTTGATATCCAGTCCGAGAATGAAGAACGACACGATGAAAACGATAATCGACGCGAGGCACGCTTCGAGCACAGTTATCACAACGACTTTTCCGCCGTTCTTTTTAAGAGTCGAAAAGCGGAAGAACTCGCCGGTGCTGAATGCGATGAACGCGAGAGCGATATCGTTCAGAAAGTCCATTCCCTCAACGATGTCCTGCGGCACAAGATTCAATACATACGGCCCGAGCAGGACGCCGGAGAGTATGTACGCCGTGACGTTCGGCAGCCGGAGCCGCTTTGTGATGCGCGTCATCGCAAAGCCCGTTATCAGCATCAGAGCCACCGAAATTATGATTCCCGCGACGGGGGAGGTGATGTTGAAGGTCTTGTAGAGTGAGTTAATCAATTTCCCTTATTCCTCGTTTCCTTTCAGAGAGTAAAAAAGCAACCGCCGGGAGAGCTTTTTCGTCCGGCGACCGATAAATTTTGCAAATTTGTTTTTTTAATATCTCTTGTGATTTACTATATAATATGATATACTCAACCTGTAATAAAATCAAATTATTTTAATTTTGATTTTCAAAAACTTTTTTTATGGTGAGTATATGTTAGACAATAAAACCGAAACTTTGATAGCAGTTGCGGAGCAGAAAAATTTCACAAGGGCGGCGGAAGCGCTCTCTCTGACCCAGCCTGCGGTCAGCCATCAGATAAGCCAGCTCGAACAATCCCTCGGTGCGAAGCTGTTCAATCGCAAGAAAGGAGAGCTGACATTGACGCAGGAAGGGGAGATTGCGGTTCGCTATGCGCGTATTCTGACTTCAATGGATCAGAAGATGCACATGGAAATAGCGGACTCCAAGCGCAACATAAAGAAGCTGCGCATAGGTTTGACTCACACCTCCGAAAGCACGTTTGCAACCGAGGTTCTCGCCCGTTACGGCAACGAATATCCAAATGTAAGCATTACTGTTTTTACAGACACTATAAAAAATCTTTATGATATGCTCGGCAATTTTGAGATCGATCTTGCGATAACGGACGGAAAAGTGTCGAATCCGTCGCTAAATTCCGTCATGATAGATACGGACTATCTCGTTTGCATCATGTCGAACAACAATCCGCTCGCAAAGCACTCGATGATAACGCTGAACGAGTTGCGCCGCGAGAGGCTCATCCTGCGTCTTCCGACTTCGGCAACGCGAATGCTGTTTGAAGCGACGCTCGAGAGCCACAACGAGTCGATAGACGATTTTAATGTTATCCTCGAGGTCGATAACGTCACGACGATAAAAGACCTTGTGCAGAAGGACTTCGGCGTATCTATCCTTGCAAAGAGCGTGTGTCTCAGAGAAGTCCGCAAAAAGAAGCTGACGATAGTTCCGATAGAAAACCTCAGCATGGCGCGCGAGACGAATATAGTCTATCACAAGAGCTTCGCCCATACCGAGGTGCTCCAGGATATAACCCAGCTCTATCACGACACGAAAAAGCACTATCTTGTGTGAGTGTAAATAAAAATCAGGAGATACGCAGCCCAGCTGCATACCTCCTGTAATTTTATTTTTTCACAATGGCTGATACAATATTATAGAAATCGCTGATTGATATATTTTCTGCTGTTACCCTGTAATAAACCCCGCCGCAGCTGAAATCCGCGACCATAAGATTTTGCTTTTCGGGCTGAGCGGCGGCATCGCTGCCGACTGTTGCCGCGAACAGAACCTCCACGCTTTTGCCGTCGACTCCGATGCTTGTGATCTCGCTGCTGTTTAAAGCATATATGCAGTCGTTGGGCGCGCCAAGTTTGCTGGCGCTCATGGTAAAATCGGCATCTTTGGAGTGATATTTCAAATTTATAACATCTCTTGCAATAGCTCCGTCGGAAGAAAAAGTGACGGCGTGGCTGCTGCTGCCGATATATTTGTACTCCGCGCCGAGATTGAACAGGTCGGCGCCCATATAGGCGGTGACTTCCGCATTGCTCCAATTCTCGGTATAATGCTTTGCTGGGTCGAGATACAGCGGAGCCGCACTTTTGACTCCGTTTATCTGATTGGCAAAGCAGAGTCGTTTTGAACCGACGCTGTTGGGAGAAGTACTCTCGGCAGGCGAGACTGCGGCGTTGTCATAACTTGTAACAGGCTGACCGGGTACGGCACCGGGCGTCCCGGATTTGAACAATCCGCTTTTCCATGCCCCTATTCCGCCTAACGCTATCAGACAAAAACAACAGGCGGGGACAACAGCTTTTGTGATTATCTTATTTCTGCGTATCTTTTCGCTGTTATATTTATCAATACGGTCGAACACAGAATCAACAGTTTCATCATAGCTTTTCATATGTGAAACCCTCCGTTTCCAATTGTGATTTAAGTGCTTTGCGGGCACGGTAGACAAGTGCCTCGATGTTGTGAACGGATTTTCCCATTATCTTCGCAGCTTCTTTATTGCTGAAATTCTCAAAATATATGAGCCAGAGAACCTGATGATATTCGGGCTTGAGCTTTTTCAGCGCCCGATGCACCGATATCTTCTGTTCTTCTTTTATAACAGCCGCCTCCAGGCTCTCCTCTTCGCTTTCGAGCTCCGAGCAGTCGTCAACGGATACGAGCGAAAATCTTGACCTTCGTCTCAGATGGTTGATGGCGATATTCCGCCCGATGGTGTAGAGCCAGGTTTTAAAAGAACTTGTGCCTTTGTCCTTCGGCTTTTTCGTCCCGAGCAGGACGAACGTATCCTCCGCCAATTCCTCGGCGATGTGTATGTTTCCGACAAAGCTGTTCAAATATAAGATAAGCCCGTCACGGTAGTTGACGATAATTTCAACTAATCCGCTATCATCTCCTTCGTTACAGAAACGGCGGTAGCTACTTGCACCGTTGTCCATAGATTTTCTCCTTTCTGCAAAGCGTCTTTTGTGCCCTTCACTTATTACACAAGAAAACGGGGAAAACCTCACACCCGATTTTTGAATATTATAAGCTGTCCTGATAATCCAAAACGCCGCCGGTAAGCTTTTATGCTGTGCCGGCGGCGTTTGAGTTTATGTTATATTTTATGCTATGACTGTGCTCGCCTGCTTGTCGGTGGGAACAAGACCGATGTAGCTCTGACCGGGGTTGAGCTTGAGCTCGGTGCCGTCGGACGAATAGAGCGTGAGCATACTGTCCGGGCCGCCCTTTTTCCAGATTATGTTCTCATATGCGCCGTTCGAGAGATAAACGCCGCTGCCGCCTGTCAGATCCATGTCAACGCATCCGGAGGAGTCGCCCATAAGCGAGACCGGGCAATAGAGAATGATGACATTTTTGACCGCCATCTGCTTGCCGTCCGCGTCGGTCATCGGCGCGCCGTTGATGTCGTTGAGATAGAGCCCGTCCTGCGCCGAATAAGTAAATGAGTGGTTGCAGTAGGACGAGAAAACTATGTCTATTCTCGAGCATGCGCCGCCGGCGGGAGTGCGCGGCGAGCTCTCGGAAACAAATGCAAAGGGATTCTGATAGCCGGATTTGATATCGCGGCGGATATCGAGCTTTGTAAGACCCTTGTCTATCGCCTCGCGGGTCGTGTATCCGCGGTGCTCGATGGCTACATTCGTGCGCTCCTTGTCGCGGAAGAAATATCTGCCGAGATATGAACGCCCGTCGAGGTCGTCGACATTGCGCTCGCTTATCGCCGAATAGGCGTATTTGCTGCCGCCCCAGTGGACGAATATTGCGTCGAGTCCCTCGGCTATCTCGACGAAGTCGTGCCTTGCGCTTCTGAGCGAGCCGACCTTGTCGGGAATCTTGTTTATGTCGGAATAGAGCCAGAGCATTCTCGTAATACCCGCCTCCGTCACGCCCTCAAACACGATATCGGGGGTGCAGAGTCCCCACTGCGGGCGAGCGGGCTTCGAGTTGTTGACAACTACCGCTATCGGGCGTTTGCCCTGCGCCTTGAAGCCGGAGAGTCCGGTCAGCGGGTCAATGTCCGCCGCTTCGAGTGACTGCGATGAGGATTCGCCGCTCGTGCTGTCCGCGTCCGGATTTTTCTTGCCGCCGGAGCATTTGACGGCAATCAGGACGATCATCACGATGAGCAGCACTACAGCTGCGATGAGAATGTAAAGTCTCGAATTGTTTTTCTTCTTCTTTTTCTGCTGAACTGACATTTTGAAAATACCTCGTTATCTGATGGATTTTTCTGTCATCCTAATTATACATTCAGAAGATATATTTTTCAACAGTAAAGCTCCGATTTTATTGACTTATCTTTTTACTATGTTATATAATGGTAAAAAGCCGGTAATTTTCTCGGCTTTGGCGCGGAATATTTCAGCGCGCCGGAAAAGGAGGTAAACCCAGATGGCAAGAGTATTCAATTTTTCAGCAGGCCCCTCGATGCTGCCCGAGAGCGTTCTCAGCCGCGCGGCAGCGGAGATAATGGACTATCACGGAAGCGGCCAGTCCGTTATGGAGATGTCGCACCGCTCAAAGGTCTTTGAGGAAATCATGGATGAGGCGCAGAATCTGTTCAGATCGGTACTTTCAGTGCCCGATAATTACGATATACTGTTCCTCCAGGGAGGAGCTTCGACCCAGTTTGCCGCGATTCCGCTCAACCTTTTGAACGGCAGCGGAAAGGCCGATCATATGCTCACCGGTCAGTTCTCGACCAAGGCGTATAAAGAGGCGTGCAAATACGGCGATATCAGAGTTGTCGCGTCCTCGAAAGATAAGACTTTCTCTTATATCCCCGAGGTCACCCGCGAGGATTTTGACCCCGAGGCGGACTATGCATATATATGCCTGAACAACACTATCTACGGCACGAAGTTCCCGTATATTCCCGACACAGGCGATGTGCCGCTCGTCGCGGATGTCTCGTCGTGCTTTCTCTCGGAGCCGCTCGATGTCTCGAAGTTCGGTATCGTCTACGGCGGCGCACAGAAGAATGTCGCCCCCGCGGGACTGACCATAGTTATAGTCCGCAAGGACCTTGTCGGCAAATCACGCGATATTACGCCTGCGATGCTCGACTACAAGAATATGGCGGACAACGACTCGATGTATAACACGCCGCCCTGCTGGTCGATATATATGTGCAAATTAGTGCTCGAGTGGATAGAGAAGCTCGGCGGACTTGAGGAGATGAAGAAGAGAAATGAAGCGAAGGCGAAGATTCTCTACGACTTCATCGATTCGAGCAAGATGTTCTCGAACCCCGTCAGGCACTGCGACCGCTCGCTGATGAACGTGACTTTCGTTACAGAGAGCGACGAGCTCAACGCGAAATTTGTCTCCGAGGCGGCAGAGGCGGGCTTTGTCAACCTCAAGGGACACCGTTCGGTCGGCGGAATGCGTGCGTCTATCTACAACGCCATGCCGGTCGAGGGAGTCGAGCAGCTTGTTGACTTCATGAAGGAGTTCGAAAAGAACAACTGAGGGGGAGAGGCTGATGAAAGAGATATTAACGCTCAATAAAATAGCAAAGTGCGGAACCGACCGCTTTGACAGCGCAAAATATATCTGCACTGACAATGCGGAAGATCCGGCGGCGATAATGGTGCGCTCGGCTTCGATGCATGAGATGCAGTTCGGAGCGGGTCTTTTGGCAATCGCTCGCGCGGGAGCGGGTGTGAATAATATCCCGATCGATAAGTGCTCGGAGCAGGGCATCGCAGTATTCAACACGCCCGGAGCGAATGCAAACGCGGTAAAAGAGCTTGTTATCTGCGCGGCTCTTCTCGCTTCGCGCAAAGTTATAGACGCTATCGACTGGTGCAAGACCCTCAAAGGCGAGGGCGACAATGTCGGCAAGCTCGTCGAAAAGGGCAAGAGCTCATTTGCGGGTCCCGAGATAAAAGGCAAGACCATGGGCGTTGTCGGCATGGGTGCGATAGGCAAGCTTGTTGCCGAAGCGGCGCGTGACCTCGGTATGAGAGTCGTCTGCTTTGACAGAAAGGGCAGGAGCGAAATAAGCGGCGTTGAGACCGTTGACAATATGGAGACGGTTTTCTCCGCGGCGGATTATCTGACCCTGCACATCCCGTGCAACGACAGCACGAGAAATATTATAAACGCGGAGTCTATAGGCAAAATGAAAGACGGCGTGCGTATTCTCAATTTCGCGCGCGGCGAGCTTGTGAACTCCGATGATATTCTCGCTTCTCTCGCCGACGGTAAAGTTGCGGCATACGCCACGGACTTCCCGACCGACGCACAGTTGGGCGTGCCCGGAGTTATAGCTATCCCGCACCTCGGTGCCTCCACGCCCGAGAGCGAGGACAACTGCGCGGTCATGGCTGCCGACGAGCTTATAAGCTATATCGAGCGCGGCGAAGTGAAAAACTCCGTCAACCTGCCCGAACTCACGCTGCCCGCAGAGTTTGAAAAGCGCGTGTGCGTTATCTACAAAGACGGCGAGGGAGTGCGCGAAAACATCGTCGCGGCGCTCGGCGGCAATATAACATCGCTCAACAGCGCAGCCAAAAACGGACTTGGCTATCTCGTCTGCGATACGCCGAACCCCGACAGCGAAAGGATAACCGCAGTCAGCGGCGTTGTCAGAATGAGAATCATATAAAAAATTAACAGTAAACCCCGGAGGATAACTCCGGGGTGAATTTTTTGTGTTGTGGTGGGCTACAATTGTGAGTTGCCTATTACTTGAGCTATAGCAAAGTAAAAGCGCGTGACTCAACTAATTTTTATAATCAAGCCTCCAATAGCCGCGCCGTAGTGCTTGAGGACTAACAGAGATAGTCGAGGGAACGGCTTGCGAAGCAAGACGCACGAGCCCGTACTGTTTGAACGGAGCGAGTTTACGGGCGAATGTGCCGAGCTGTCAATTGAGAGCCGCAAGCTAAGTACTGCGGCGCGGCGTTGCCGGGGTTTCGGGGTGAAACCCCCAAGTCTGCCTTTTCTTTGCAGGCGTTTCTTTTCTCAGACAGAAAAGAAATGCCGAAACGCGGGAAGTATAAAATATTTGATTATTGTATGACGCGAAGATAGAGCGCGAATTTTATAATTTTATATCATGCCGCTCACGCGGCAATAAGATTGAGCAAATTTTGCGGGCGGATGATATCCGCCAATATCGAGCACTTCTTCGTTTTCACTTTTACTTATCACTTTGAGTGAAGCGAAACCGACCTCTCAGTCTCGGCTTTGCCGAGCCAGCTTCCCTTGCAGGAGCGCATAATGATTTTCATGACCAATCCACTCCACCTCAACCGCACAAAATCAAATCAATTTCCCCATATGTTTTCCTCTTTTCCCCTTGACCCTCTTGACTTTTTCTGTCAAAAAATGTATTCTCTATATTAATACTATGTTTTCCATTTAAGGTGATAAAAATGAAAAAATTCAGAAAGATTGCAGCGGTTCTGCTTTGCGTCGTCATGATAGCGGCGTCGCTCCAGTGCCTCGCTTTTGCCGCACCACAGGACAGCGGCAAGCTCAACTTTCTCGTGCTCGGCGATTCGATAGCCGAGGGCTTCGGCGTTGAAAACAAAGAGGACGCGGCCTACGGCAAGATTGTCGCCGACACCAACGGCTACAATTACCGCAACCTCGCTCAGGTCGCAAACGATACGCAGGATCTTATCAGAAAGATCGAGACCGTTGACGAATTCCGCGAGAGCATCGCATGGGCGGATGTCATAAACATCTGCATCGGATCGAACAACTACCTTGCGAGCAAGGATGTCGTCTGGATAACCATCGGCGCGCTGTTCGGAACAAACGACAAGAAGCTCGACGAGATAGCCTACGGCATCTATGACGATCTGAATACTATCTATTCGCTCATCCGCGAGATAAATCCCGATGCAACGCTGATATTCGACAATATCTACTGTGCGTGGAAGGGCCTCGGACATATTCCGTTTATCAAGGCGGTTTCGCGTATAAACGCCATGCTCAATAAATTTGCCGCAAAGCACGACGATGTCGTTATATTTGACACAAGCGCGGTCATTTCGCATAACACCGAGCTTCTGGCGGACGACTGCGTCCACCCGAACGCAAAGGGCAATGTCGAGCTTGCAAGGCATATGTTGATTCTGCTCAAGAATCTCGGACTCGGTGAGAACACAGAACCCGTTATCCTGACTCCCGGCGTGGATTATAACTTCTACCGCCGGAGCTTCGGCAATGTCTTCGGCACGGTCGTCTGGCAGCTGGTTCGCTTCCTGACCGGTAACGTGCCCGGACTCGATATCTGAAAATACATAGGGACAGCCACATATCGGCTGCCCTTTTTTACTTTAATGTGCAAAATTTTTATTGCACAAGGCGCGATATGATGCTATTATATATATTAGTTTTTTATTTTGGGATGTGATGACATGGATTCAAGCTATCTTCCGTCAGGATATAAGCCCCTGCTCGATATCAGACAGACTCAGGTGGCTATCAAAAAGGTCAAGGATTTCTTCGAGAGGGATCTCGCTATCCAGCTCAATCTTACCCGTGTCTCCGCGCCGCTCTTCGTGCGCTCGGATTCCGGACTCAACGATACATTGAACGGCGTCGAGCGCCCCGTTGCGTTCGATATAAAAGACATGGACAGCGATGTTGAAATCGTCCAGTCGCTTGCAAAGTGGAAGCGCCGCGCTCTCAAGGATTACGGCTTCAAGCCCGGCGAGGGTCTCTATGCGGATATGAACGCCATACGCCGCGACGAGGATACGGATAATCTCCACTCAGTCTTTGTTGATCAGTGGGATTGGGAGAAGATAATAACTCCCGAGCAGCGCAACGTCGATACCCTCAAGAGAACCGTCCGCGCGATTTACAGGAGCCTGCGCCACACGGAGACCTATATTGCCGAGGAATATGATTTCGTCGGCAAGTTCCTGCCCGATGAGATATCGTTCATCACCACGCAGGAGCTCGAGGATATGTATCCCGGTCTGACCCCCAAACAGCGCGAGACCGAAATTGCCCGCGACAAGGGCGCAGTGTTTATCATGCAGATCGGCGGCAAGCTCCGCTCCGGCGACATCCACGACGGACGCGCCCCGGACTATGACGACTGGAGCCTCAACGGCGATATCGTTGTGTATTATCCTCTGCTCGACATGGCATATGAGCTGTCGAGCATGGGCATCCGCGTCAACGCCGAGTCGCTCGCGTCTCAGCTTGAAGAGAGAGGCTGCCCCGAGCGCGCCGAGCTCCCGTTCCAGCGCGACCTGCTCAACGGCAATCTTCCGCTGACTATGGGCGGCGGCATCGGCCAGTCCCGTATGTGCATGTTCTTCCTGAGAAAGGCACACATCGGTGAAGTCCAGGCGTCTATATGGCCGCAGGAGACCGTCGATGCATTCAGAGAGCAGGGCGTCTGCCTTCTGTAAAAAAATATGATCTGTCATAAAATAAAGAAGCCAAGCTGCAAAACACAGCTTGGCTTTTATCGTTTTTTGGACTTGATGTGGCGTGTATGTTGCCTCGGTCAAAACACAATATGTTGTGTTTACGGTGTTGACATATCTTATATTTAGTATTATAATTATATTAGCACTTGCAAATACTAAGTGCTAATACTTGAAGAAAGGAGAATGTCTATGGGACTAAAGCCCGGCCAGAAAGCTCCTGCTTCTGGGCAGTATGGTGTCGTTGGTCCTCGTGGTGGCAAAATCAATCATGAAGTTACCGTCACAAAGGGTGAACCGATGCCCCCAACTAAGAAGCCTGGTCAGACTTATGTGATGAATGATCCTACACATAACAAGTCTGGCAAACCCTAAAACTGAATATTGACAACCAGCTGAGCCATCTCATAAGAGGTGGCTTTTGCTTATGCTGATAAAAACATTGTGTGGGTTCTTGCTATTGGAGGATATAAAAAGTTGAAACTCTTTTTTTATATCTCCATGAACACAGCGGCAAATCCGCCGGAGGGGCGCATTGCTATATCCGCGCTGTCGGCGCTCGTGACGGATATCTTCACTTTGTTATACCCGCGCTGATCCGTAAGATTGTCCGTGTATATCTCGGCTTCGTATTTCGCGCCGTCTTTTAAAAATGAGAACGGCAGATTGATTTTTCGCTCGCTCTGAGCGCTGTTAAACACGGCGGCGTACCATTTGTTCTCGCTCCGCCGCGCAAAAATTACAATCTCGCCTATCTTGCTGCCGGGGAGAACGTGCGTCTCGTTCCAGACCACCGGCAGGGGAGAGACAAATGAGTCGAGCCCGTGCGCTTTGAGAATTGACGGGTCTTCGCTGACGGTGAAAAATGCCGAGTTGTATATTACAGCCGAGGCGAGCATATGGCAGATGCTGACTTCGTTCAGGCATCTCGGCACGGAGAAGCATAGCGGCGTATAATCCGCGTTGCCGCCGAGCATCCTTGTAAATGGAAGAATCGTGTCGTTGTCCGCGTCCGCCTTGCATTGGAGTCCGCGTATCGCCTCCATGCTCATCACATTCGGGAATGTACGGCGCAGCCCCGTCGGCTTCTGCGGGTTGTGGTATATGACCATGAGCTTGTGCTCTGCCGCCTCGCGCGCAAAGCGGCGGTAAAATTCGGTCATGAACTGCGTCTCGCTCTCGATGTGGTCGAGCTTTATGCCCTTTATCCCGAGCTTTTCACACTTTTTGAAGAACCTGCGCCTGTATGGAGTGAACCACACCTTGTCCATGGCGGACTGCCAGAGCCATATCCCGACCGAGCGCTTTTCTGCGTCGTCAACGAGCTCTTTGACCTTTTTGAACGCGCCGCGTTCCGTTTTTGCCCAGTCGCGCCAGCCGTTGTCCGCGAGGTTGTATTCATATCCCGCCTCCTGCGCGAGGGCGTTGAATTCCATTATCTTTTTAAATCGTCGGCTGTGCTCCTCGTCTATAAAATACGACCACGCGCTCTTGCCCGGGCGTATCCAGTCGGCGTTTTCGTATGCTTTGTCATTCACGGGCGTTGCGGCGTGGGTTATAACGCGGCAGTGAATGAGCTCCTCGAGCGAGCGGCAGACTGTAATTATGCGCCACGGAGTTTTCCCGCCTTTTATAAAGAACTTGTCCGTGTCCCACAGCTCCGTTTTGAATCTGCCCGCGCCGAGCGAGCGCAGAGCCATGCCGGGGTAGTTCTCGATGCCCGATTCGGTTATCATTATATATATGCTTTTCCCGGGAAACTCGAATGCGGTCATGCATGAGAAAACTTCGCTTTGCGAAAGCTCCGATGTCTTTTGCGTCAGCGTCTTTCCCTGCATCTTCTTGAGGTCGGTCTGATATCTGCAAACGGTGTCGCCGGGCACATTGAACTGCGTCAGCTCGTCGCTGATAAGTAACCCCGTATCTTTGCCGAAGAGCAGACGGAATCCGAATCCGTCGTTCCATATGCGCACCTCGAGCGAGTATATAATTTTTTTCGCGCGCACGGGGATAATATAATTCATGTGCCTGTCGGTTATATCCGTCTCGGTGTCAAGGTCGCAGTAAGTCTCTTCGCAGGACTCGATTTTCGGCTCGCCGAGTGTGACATCCGCGCCGATATTTTTGCTGCCCTGAATGAGCAGACCGATTTCGGACGGCTTGATTACGGTAATTCCGCCGACCGCCGCCGAATATGTAAGTCTGCCGCCCGAGACAGTTACTTCGAGCGCGCCGTCGGGGCTTTTGAGAATATAGCTGTCCCGATTTTTGATAGTTTCCGCGGCGCAGTCCGTTTTGTGCCCGAATACGGAATATGCCGCAAAGCGGGCGCGTGCCTGTATTCCGAGCAGCAGCCGTCCCGTTTCCCTCATCATATATATCACCCCGTTAAACGCCATTATCATGCACATTATAATATAAATTAATTTGCAACACAAGTTGATATTTGACCTCGGATATGATATAATCCGATTAACTTGAGTATAAGGAGAAGTTCTATGAACAGTAAAGTAGTTATCACCACAGACAGCCCTGCGGATCTGAGCGCAGAACTTGAAACAAGATATGATATACATGTCCTGCCGCTGTATGTTAATCTCGGAGGAAAATCATACCGCGACGGAATAGATATAACCACTCCCGATATTTTCAGGCACTACGACGAGACGGGCGAGCTGCCTACGACCTCGGCTATTCCGATAGGCGACTATGAGGCCTTCTTCAAGTCCTTTATCGACGAGGGAAAGAAAGTTGTCCATTTCTCGCTGAGCTCAGAAATATCCTCGACTCATCAGAACGCGAGACTCGCCGCGGAGGGAATGGACGGAGTTTATGTCATCGACTCGCGCCATCTGAGCTCCGGTATCGCGCTCCAGGTCATAAGAGCCTGCGAGATGCGCGATGAGGGCATGAGCGCGGAGGATATAGCGAAGGCCGCTGTTGATTTGAACAAAAAGACCTGCACGAGCTTTGTGCTCGACAAGCTCGAATATATGAAGAAGGGCGGCCGCTGCTCGACCGTAGCCGCGCTCGGAGCCAACTTGCTCTCCATTCGTCCGTGCATCGAGATGAAGGACGGCAAGCTCGGGGTTGCGAGAAAGTATCGCGGCAAGATACTCGACGTCAAGAAGAAGTATATCGAGGATGAGCTCAGCGCCCATAAGGACGACGCCGACCTTTCGCGCATTTTCCTGACCTCGTCGAGCGCTTCGGATGCCGAGGTGAAGGAGCTCACCGCGCTGATACAGAGCATTCTCCCGTTCAAGGAGGTTCTCATCGGCTGCGCGGGCTGCACCATCGCAAGCCACTGCGGACCCGGATGCATGGGAATACTTTTCATGACTAAATAAATGAAAGAAAAAGTCGCCGCCTGTCTGAATTTCAAACGGGTCGGCGGCGTTTTTTGATACGGAGAATAAAATGATAAAAAACATAATTCTCGATATGGGCAACGTGCTCATTGAATACGATGTCAACCGCCCGCTTGATGCGCTCTGCCCTAACGAAGAGTCAAAGAAAATTATTCGCCGTGAGCTGTTCGAGAGCGCGGAGTGGATAGAGGCCGACAGGGGAAACATAACCGACGGCGAGATGCTTGCGGCGGCCAAGGAGCGGGTGCCTAAAGAATATCATGACGCGCTAGAAAAATGTGAGCGCCGCTGGCCGGAGTTTCTGGACAGGATTGACGGCGCGCCTGAGTTCTGCCGCGCGATGAAGCGGAGCGGGAGGAAAATCTATGTCCTCTCAAACGCGAGCGGGCGATTCTATGAATATTTTCCGCGCTTCTACGATATCGACTTCTTCGACGGCGCGGTAGTCTCGTGCGACCTGCACATCATTAAGCCCGACAGGAGGATATACGAATATATCCTCGATAAATACGGGCTGAAAGCCGAGGAGTGTTTGTTTATAGACGACCTCGAAAGAAACGTGCGCGGGGCGGAGGAAGTCGGAATAAACGCCGTGAGGTTCGAAAACAACTACGGAGAGATAGCGAAAAAATACGGACTTTGACGGAGAGGGCTGCCGCTAAATGCGGCAGCCCCCTGTTTTTATGATTTCTTTTTTGTCTTTGTTTTTCGTCTGTATTTTGCAAAGCAGACTATGCTTGCGATGACAAGCCCGATGCCGATGACGAGCACCCAATGCAGATAGTAGGTGTTGAGGAACGGAACGAACGAATAGACGGGCACGCGTGTTGTCGCCATGCGGTGTTCTTCGGATATCTGCGTTGTCCCGTCGGGGAGAATCTCCATCATCGGGCCGTGGTCGTAGGTAACTTTTTGATACGACTCAATGACCTGCGATAAAGTCAGCAGTACGCCGACGATTATGATTCCGAGCACGAGCGTGATTATGCCCGCGATGAGCAGCTGACGGCTCTGCTCCGCGTTTTTGACCTTTTCTGCGGTGCGGGCTACTGCGGGGATGTCCTCGTCGCTGTCGAGTCCGTCCTTTATAAGATAGTCGGTCGTGACGCCGAAAAGCTCGCTTAACTGAACGATGTTGTCCGTGTCCGGAACGGCAGTGCCGAGCTCCCATTTTGATACCGCCTGCCGCGAGACCGTTATCCTGTTCGCAAGCTCCTCCTGCGACCAGCCGCGCCCTTTTCTGAGCTTTTGCAGTTTTTCGGGGAAGTTCATGAATTTCTCCTTTCGCGTATTTTTTATTGCACTTGTATTTTACACGAAAGCAAAATTCCAGTCAACATATCAGAGCTTGCAATCTGTCAACCGGAGCTTACATTATATATTTGCCCGGTTGCGGCGGGGAAAATAAAAAATTTTTTATTTTATATCCCTCTATCTTGTCTGCAATTTGACTAAAATATCCATATATAGAGTGCTGATTTTCATCACGCAAGTTTTTGAAAAAATATTGCGAAAACCCTTGCAATACAAGGATTTGTGTGGTATCATTATCAGGCATGATTGTGGGAAGTGGGGCAAGTATGCCCGAAACACAATCTGCTGATATGCGATGATGCAGAAGGTGGCCGTCCTTTGAGACGGGGAATTTCTGCGGAGTATGTCCGATTTAAAACCGGGCGAAACAGGTCTGACTGCCGCACGGGGTGCGTTTCCCTCGCACCTTCGCTTGAGGTAGCAGTAATTGCATCTGCTTTCTTCACACCCGGAAATATCGTTTTCCGGTTTTTAAAAAGGAGAACGAGGAAACACCCGGAGGCGTTGAAAGAAAAGAAGCAATGCCCGCCAATCATTAAGGAGGCGCAAACAATGGCAGCAAAGGGAAAAATCAGAATCAGACTCAAGGGCTATGACCACAACCTCGTCGACAAGGCGGCGGAGAAGATCGTAGAGACCGCAAAGAGAACCGATGCTCAGGTCTCAGGTCCCGTACCGCTCCCGACAGAGAAGGAAGTCGTTACCGTCCTTCGCGCAGTCCACAAGTACAAGGACTCCCGCGAGCAGTTTGAGCAGCGTACACACAAAAGGCTCATAGACATCATCAGACCTTCAGCAAAGACTGTTGAAGCTCTTACCGGTCTTGAGCTTCCCGCAGGCGTGGATATAGAGATCAAACTCTAATACATTATATATATGCGTGAGAGCGCAGATATAATGTACGCCGCAGGTCAAGTTGGCGAGAGCCAACCAATAACCTAAAGGAGGAGAAAGGAACTATGCAAAAAGCACTCATCGGAAAGAAGATCGGCATGACTCAGATCTTCGATGCAAACGGAAACGTTGTTCCCGTAACAGTCGTCGAGGCAGGCCCCTGCTCTGTCGTTATGAAGAAGACTGTTGAAAACGACGGCTACGAAGCTGTTCAGCTCGGCTTCGGCGACGTCAAAGTTCAGAGAGTCAACAAGCCCATGAAGGGTCACTTCGACAAGGCGGGCACAGCCCCCAAGAAGTCCCTCAGAGAGTTCAGACTTGACGATCAGTCGAGCCTCAACGTGGGCGATATCCTCAAGGCCGACGTTTTCACTGTTGGCGATCACGTTGACGTTGTCGGTATAAGCAAAGGTAAGGGCACCGCAGGCGCTATCAAGAGATGGAACTTCTCCAGACTCAAGATGACTCACGGTACCGGACCCAACGCAAGACACGCCGGTTCTCTCGGCGCGTGCAGCGATCCCTCGAGAGTTTACAAGGGAAAGAAGCTCGCAGGTCACCTCGGCCACGAGAGAGTTACTATCCAGAATCTTGACATTGTCAAGGTCGACGCTGAGAACAACCTTATCGCCATCAAGGGCGGCATCCCCGGCCCCAAGGGCGGCATCGTTCTCATCAGAGACAGCGTTAAGAATGTGTAAGAAAGGAGTAGAGTTTAATGCCTAATTATTCAGTTTTTGACAAGACCGGCAAGAAGGTATCGGACATTGCCCTTTCGGACGCGATCTTCGCAATCACCCCGAACGCTTCGGCAATGCACCTCTGCGTGGTAGCATATTTGGCAAACCAGCGCCAGGGCACTCAGTCTACCCTTACACGCGCTGAAGTCAGAGGCGGCGGCAAGAAGCCCTGGAGACAGAAGGGTTCAGGCCGCGCAAGACAGGGCTCCATCAGAAGCCCGCAGTGGACCCACGGCGGTATCGCACTCGGCCCCAAGCCCCGTGAGTACGGCAAGACAGTCAACAAGAAGGTCAGAAGACTCGCTATGAAGTCTGCTCTTTCCTCCAAGGTCGCAGCTGAGGAGCTTATCGTCCTCGACAGCCTTGAGATGAACGAGATCAAGACCAAGGAAGTTGTCAGCGTTCTCAAGGCTCTTGAGACCGGTAAGAAGGTTCTCATCGTCCTTCCCGAGAAGAACGAGACCGTCTACAGAAGCGCTCGCAACATCAAGGGCGTCAAGACCACTCTTGTCAGCACACTCAATGTTTACGATATCCTCAACTGCGATTCTCTCGTAGTGCTCAAGGATGCCGTATCGAAGATTGAGGAGGTATACGCATGAGCAAGATAGCACAGGACATCATCCTTCGTCCTATCATCACCGAGGAGAGCATGCTCGGTACAGCGGACAAGAAGTACACCTTCTCCGTTGCCAAGGACGCAAACAAGATAGAAATCGCCAAGGCAGTTGAAGAGCTCTTCAAGGTCGAAGTCAAGAGCGTCAACACCGTTAACTGCCGCGGCAAGAAGCGCCGCTACGGCCGTTTCGAGGGATTCACTTCCTCGTGGAAAAAGGCTATAGTGACCCTTACGGAGAACTCCAAGACAATCGAGTTCTTCGACGGCATGATGTAATAATCAACCAATAATCCGGCGGTAAAGTATGGAGGGTCGACACCTCCGCAAAGCCGCTATGAGGAGAGTGAAACCAAATGTCGATCAGAGTTTACAAGCCGACAACAAACGGTCGCCGTAACATGTCGGTCACAGATTACTCCGGGCTGTCAAAGGTTGCTCCCGAGAGAAGCCTTCTTGCTCCTCTCTCCAAGAACTCCGGACGCAACAGCTACGGCAGAATCACCGTTCGCCATCGCGGCGGCGGAAACCGCAGAAAGTATCGTATAATCGACTTCAAGCGCGATAAGTTCGATGTTTCTGCAACTGTTAAAACACTTGAGTACGATCCCAACCGTTCAGCTCATATAGCTCTGCTTGAGTATGCCGACGGCGAGAAGAGATACATCCTCGCTCCCGCAGGCCTCGCAGTGGGCGACACGGTTGTCGCAGGCCCCGATGCCGATATCAAGGTCGGCAACGCACTTCCCCTGACCAACATCCCCACCGGTACTTTCGTTCACAACGTTGAGCTTTATCCCGGCAGAGGCGGTCAGCTGGCAAGAGCGGCGGGCAACTCCGCACAGCTCATGGCTAAGGAAGGCGCATACGCCCTTCTTCGTCTGCCCTCGGGCGAGCTGAGAAACGTTCCCGCTTCCTGCATGGCAACAGTCGGTCAGGTCGGCAACGTTGACCACGAGAATGTCAAGATCGGTAAGGCAGGCCGCAGCCGTCACCTCGGCTGGAGACCCACCGTCCGCGGCTCCGTCATGAACCCGAACGACCACCCGCACGGCGGCGGTGAGGGCAAGAGCCCGATCGGTAGACCCGGTCCCTGCACTCCGTGGGGCAAGCCCGCACTCGGCTATAAGACGAGAAACACCAAGAAGGCCTCCGATAAGCTTATCGTGAAGCGCCGCAACGGCAAGTAAGTCGAGAAAGGAGCAGAAATAATGGGCAGAAGCGTTAAAAAAGGACCTTTCGTGCAGCCTAAACTGCTCGAGAGAGTCGTGGAGATGAACAAGTCCGGCAACAAGCAGGTTCTCAAGACCTGGAGCCGCAGCTCCACAATCTTTCCCGAATTTGTCGGCCACACCTTCGCTGTTCATGACGGACGCAAGCATGTCCCCGTGTATGTAACAGAGGATATGGTTGGACATAAACTCGGTGAATTCGCACCGACCAGAACTTTCAAGGGTCATGCGGGTTCCAAAACAACAAATAACGGTAAATAATCAGTCGAAAGGAGTGTGTAACAATGCAGGATAATACAATGCCTCAGGCAGTGGCTAAGGCAAACTATGTGCGCATTGCTCCCCGCAAGGTTCAGATAGTTCTCGACCTTATCCGCAATCAGCCGGCAGACAAAGCGCTGGCAATTCTCAAACACACGCCCAAGGCTGCGTGTGAACCGCTTCTTAAACTTTTGAAGTCCGCTATAGCGAACGCTGAGAACAAGAACATGGACACTTCCAATCTTTATATCAGCGAGTGCACTGTAGGTCAGGGACCGACCCTCAAGAGAATAAGAGCGAGAGCTCAGGGCAGAGCGTTCAGAATCAACAAGAAGACGTCGCACATCACCCTGGTGCTCAAGGAAGCGGAATAAGCGAGGAGGAGGTTAAACAATGGGACAGAAAATTAATCCCACCGGTCTTAGAATCGGTGTAATTAAAGACTGGGAGTCACGCTGGTACGCAGATCCCAAGGATTTCGGCGATACCCTCGTTGAAGATCACAAGCTGCGTGAATTCCTCCTTGAGCTCCTTGCTCCGGCAGGCGTGCCCAAGATCGAGATCGAGCGCAATTCCAAGAGAGTCAACATCAACATTTTCTGCGCAAAGCCCGGCATGGTTATAGGCAAGGGCGGCGCTGAGATAGAGAAGCTCAAGAAGCTCTGCGAGAGCAAGCTCGGCGGCAAAGAGGTTTCGCTCAACATCGTTGAAGTTAAGCAGCCCGACCTTGACGCTCAGCTCGTCGCTGAGAACATCGCTTCTCAGCTTGAAAGAAGAGTTTCCTTCCGCCGTGCTCTCAAGCAGTCCATCGGACGCACTATGAGACTTGGCGCAAGAGGTATAAAGACTCAGGTTTCCGGCCGTCTGGGCGGTGCGGAAATAGCACGTACAGAGCAGTATCATGAGGGTACTATCCCGCTGCAGACCATCAGAGCCGACATCGACTATGGCTTCGCTGAGGCCAAGACCACTTACGGCCGCATCGGTGTCAAGGTCTGGATCTACAAGGGTGAGGTTCTTCATGACAACCGCAGCAGCAATAACAGAAGAAGATCATCACGCAAGGAAGGGGGAGCTCGCTAATGCTGTTACCCAAGAGAGTTAAGCACCGCAGGGTACAGAGAGGCAGAATGACCGGTAAGGCCATGAGAGGCAACAAGGTCTCTTACGGCGATTTCGGTCTCGTAGCTCTCGAGCCCGCCTGGATCACCGCTAACCAGATCGAGGCAGCCCGTATCGCAATGACCCGTTACATCAAGCGTGGCGGTCAGGTCTGGATAAAGATTTTCCCCGACAAGCCGGTAACCAAGAAGCCCGCTGAAACCCGCATGGGTTCCGGTAAAGGTGCTCCCGAGTATTGGGTTGCCGTTGTTAAGCCCGGCAGAGTCATGTTTGAGATCGCCGGTGTTGATAAGGAGCTCGCAGAAGAGGCTATGCGTCTTGCTGCTCACAAGCTCCCCATCAAGTGCAAATTTGTAACTAAGGAAGAAACGGGTGGTGAACAGGAATGAAAGCCAGTGAAATAAGAAAACTTTCCGCCAAAGAGCTGGATGCTAAGCTGCTTGAGTTAAAGGATGAGCTTTTCAAACTGCGCTTCCAGCAGGCTGTTAACCAGCTCGACAACCCGATGCGAATCAGTGCCGTCAAGAAGGACATAGCGCGCATTAAGACAGTTCAGCGCGATATCGAGCTTCACGGCGCCAATTCGTGATGAAAGGGAGGTCAACACTTATGGAAAGAAACCTCAGAAAAACTCGCGTTGGCATTGTGACCAGCGATAAGATGGATAAGACTGTTGTCGTCTCCATCAAGGATAGGGTAAAGCATCCGCTTTACAAGAAGATCGTTAACCGCACCATCAAGCTCAAGGCTCATGATGAGAACAACACTTGCGGAATCGGCGACCGTGTCCTCGTCATGGAGACCCGCCCGATGTCCAAGGACAAGAGATGGCGCGTAGTTGAGATCATCGAGAAGGCTAAATAATTTTTTGGTAACAGTAAGGAGGCAGACACTGTGATACAGCAACAGAGTTACCTCAAGGTTGCCGACAACACCGGCGCGAAGGAGATTATGTGCATTCGCGTTCTCGGAGGTTCCGGCAGGAGGTATGCCAATATCGGCGACGTCATAGTTGCTTCGGTTAAAAAAGCAGCACCCGGCGGCGTAGTTAAAAAAGGCGAGGTCGTTAAGGCAGTCGTAGTTCGTACTGCAAAAGGAGTTCGCCGTGATGACGGCACCTACATTCGCTTCGATGAGAATGCAGCTGTTATCATCAAAGAAGACAAAAATCCCAAAGGCACTCGTATCTTTGGACCGGTAGCGAGAGAGTTGCGTGAGAAAGATTATCTCAAGATTCTCTCTCTGGCTCCCGAAGTGCTTTAAGGCGGAGGTGCAACGATGAGTAATAAGGTTCATGTTAAGACCGGTGACGAGGTTGTCGTCATCAACGGCAAGTACCGCGGCAAGAGAGGCAAGGTCCTCCAGGTCAGCCCTTCCGAGGGTAAGGTTATTGTCGAGGGCGTGAATATCGTCACGAAGCACGTTAAGCCCCGCAAGATGGGTGAGGCCGGCGGTCTCATCAAGGCTGAAAGCGCCCTTTATGCAGATAAGGTTCAGCTCGTTTGCCCCAAGTGCGGCAGACCCACCAGAACCGGCAGCAAGATCAACGCAAAAGGCAAGAAAGTCCGCACATGCAAGAAGAGCGACTGCCTTGCAGAATTCGAATAAGGGAGGAGCATGACAATGGCAGCAAGGTTAAAAGAGACCTATATAAACGAAGTTGCACCTGCTCTTATGAAGAAGTTCGAGTATAAGAGCGTCATGCAGATCCCGAAGCTTGACAAGATTGTGGTCAACATCGCTTGCGGCGAGGCAAGAGAGAACTCCAAGGTTCTTGATTCCGTCGTCTCCGACCTCATGCAGATCACCGGTCAGAGACCCGTGATGTGCAGAGCGAAGAAGTCGATCGCTAACTTCAAGCTCCGTGAAGGCATGGTTATCGGTGCCAAGGTTACCCTCAGGGGAGACAGAATGTATGAGTTCCTTGACAGGTTCTTCAATCTCGCTCTTCCCCGCGTCAGAGACTTCAGAGGTATCAACCCGAACTCTTTCGACGGCAGAGGCAACTATTCTCTGGGTATCAAGGAACAGCTGATATTCCCCGAGATCGAGTACGACAAGATTGACAAGGTCAGAGGCATGGATATTTGCTTTGTCACGACAGCTAATACTGATGAAGAGGCACGCGAGCTGCTCACTCTCATGGGCGCTCCGTTCGCAAAATAAGGAGGAATTACGGTGGCCAAAACATCCATGAAGGTTAAGCAGGCTAGACCCGCTAAGTATTCTTCAAGGGCTTACAACAGATGTAAGATCTGCGGCAGACCGCACGCCTATCTTCGCAAATACGGAGTATGCCGCATCTGCTTCAGAGAGCTGGCTCATGCCGGTCAGATCCCCGGCGTCAAGAAGGCCAGCTGGTAAAAGAGCAATTGCAAAAGGAGGTTCAACAGTATGCAAATTACTGATTCCATCGCCGATATGCTCACAAGAATCCGCAATGCGAATTCCGCAAAGCATGATACGGTGAAGATTCCCGCATCCAATATGAAGAAGGCGATTGCTCAAATTCTTCTTGATGAGGGTTACATCAAGGGATTCAAGGTTGAGGACGACGGCAAGCAGGGCGTCATCGAGATCGCTCTCAAGTACGGCCCCAACAAGTCACAGGTTATAACCGGTCTGCGCAGAGTTTCAAAGCCCGGTCTGCGTATATATACCAACTGCGAGGATATGCCCAGAGTCATGAAGGGTCTCGGCATCGCTATCCTCTCAACAAGCAAGGGCATTATGACGGACAAGGATGCACGCAAAGCCAATGTCGGCGGCGAAGTCCTTGCATTTATCTGGTAAGGAGGTGCTGTAAATGTCACGCATAGGAAACAAACCCATCGCAATCCCCGCAGGGGTTACTGTGCAGGTGGACGGCAGCACTGTCACCGTTAAGGGTGCCAAAGGCGAGCTTACCAGAACCGTGCACAGCAATATGGCTGTCGAAGTCGAAGGCGCGACCGTTCACGTCAAGCGCCCCGACGACACCAAGCTCAACAAGTCCCTTCACGGTCTTACCCGCACACTCGTCGCCAACATGGTGACCGGCGTCAGTGAGGGCTACAAGAAGGAGCTTGAAATCAACGGCGTAGGTTACCGTGCCGCTAAAGAGGGCAAGGAGCTTGTTCTCAATATCGGTTTCTCGCATCAGGTCAGAGTGGCCGAGATCGACGGTATCACCATCGAGGTTCCCGCGCCCAACAAGATCGTTATCTCCGGTCCCGACAAGCAGAAGGTCGGCCAGTTTGCAGCGGAAGTTCGCGAGAAGCGTCCCCCCGAGCCGTACAAGGGCAAGGGCATCAAGTATGTTGATGAGCATATCCGCCGCAAGGAAGGCAAGGCCGGCAAGGGCGGTAAGTAAGTTTAGGTTAAGGAGTGAAAAGTTATGGTTAACAGACCGGACAGCAAGAAAGCAAGACAGAAGCGCCACACCAGAGTGCGTGCTAAGATCTCCGGAACTGCAGAATGCCCCCGCCTTAATGTATTCCGCTCCCTGCAGCACATCTATGCTCAGATCATAGACGATGTTTCAGGCAAGACCCTTGTTTCAGCCTCTACTGTTGAGAAGGATTTTGAGGATTACGGCGGAAATAAATCCGCAGCCCGCAAGGTGGGCATCACACTGGCAAAGAGAGCAGCCGAAAAGGGAATAACCGATGTTGTTTTCGACCGCGGCGGCTACGTTTATCACGGCCGTGTTCAGGAACTGGCCGAAGGCGCCCGTGAGGGCGGCCTCAACTTCTAAGGAAAGGGAGGATACTTTTGGCTAAGATTGATGCATCGGCATATGAACTCACTGAAAGAGTTGTCACTATCAACCGCGTATCGAAAACCGTTAAGGGCGGCCGTATATTCAAGTTCGCCGCTCTCGTAGTCGTCGGTGACGGCAACGGAATCGTCGGCTTCGGTCTCGGCAAGTCCGGCGAGGTTCCGGACGCCATCCGCAAGGGTATCGAAGATGCGAAGAAGAACCTGATGAAGGTTTCACTTAAGGGAACAACCATTCCCCACGAGGTTATAGGTAAGTTCGGCGCAGGCGTCGTCCTGCTCAAGCCCGCAGCACCCGGTACCGGCGTTATCGCCGGCGGTCCTGTCCGTGCAGTCGTTGAGACTGTCGGCATCAAGGACATCCGTGCTAAGGCTCTCAGATCCAACAACCCCTGTAACGTCGTCAGAGCAACACTTGACGGTCTTGCACAGCTTCGCAACGTCGATGAAGTTGCGGCTATAAGAGGCAAGTCGGAAAAAGAAATTTTAGGTTAAGGAGGGTGGACAACAATGGCAGATATTAACGTAAAGCTCGTCAAGAGCCTTATCGGAAGTACTAAACCTCAGATTGCCACCGCCTATGCACTCGGTCTCCACAAGATCGGCGACGAGTCAGTTCAGCCTGACAACGCTGCCACCCGCGGCAAGATCAGAAAGCTTGCCCACCTTGTCGAGACAAGTGAAGTCGAGCAAGGAGGTGCTGAATGATGAAATTGCATGAGCTTTCACCTGCACCCGGTTCTGTCAAAGAGCGTAAGCGTATAGGCAGAGGCGCTGCTTCAGGTCAGGGTAAGACCGCCGGTAAAGGCCACAAGGGCCAGAAGGCAAGAAGCGGAAGCAACGCGCACATCGGTTTCGAAGGCGGCCAGATGCCCCTTCAGAGAAGAATCCCCAAAAGAGGTTTTGTCAACATTTTTGCGAAAGAGATCGCAACTGTTAACGTAGCAGCTATCAACGACAAGTTCGAGGACGGCGCTACCGTAACTATAGAAGCCCTCGTCGAGTCCGGTCTTGTCAAGAAGACCCTCGACGGCGTCAAAGTCTTAGGACAGGGCGAACTTACGAAGAAGCTAACAGTTCAGGCTAATGCTTTTTCTGCTTCCGCCAAGGCTAAGATTGAGGCTGCGGGCGGAAAGGCAGAGGTAATCTGAAAATGTTCAAGACTTTTGCCAACGCATGGAAGATCCCGGAGCTCAGAAAGAAGATTCTCTTCACCGCTCTGATTGTTCTTATCTTCAGAGTCGGCTCCGCTATTCCGGTTCCGTTCACAAACATCCTCATTGAGGGCGGAAACCTGGTTCAGGACGGCAGCACCTTCCTGAACTACCTGATAATGATGACCGGTGACGCGTTCAACTACGGTACTCTGTTCGCTCTGTCGATCACCCCGTACATCAACTCGTCGATCATCATGCAGCTCCTCTGCGTTGCCATTCCTCCCCTGGAGAGACTGGCGAAGGAAGAGGACGGTCAGAAGAAGATCGCTTCCATCACAAGATATGTTACTGTCGTTCTCGGTATCATCCAGAGCGTAGCATATTACTTCTATATCAGAAGCGCCGGTTACCTTTCAAAGGCTGCTGACGGCAGCGCCTACACAGGCTTTGCAATGGTCTTCCAGGCCATCGTTATCATCCTTTGCTTCACGGCAGGTACCGCGCTTATCATGTGGCTCGGTGAGCAGATCAACGACAAGGGCATCGGCAACGGTATCTCGATAATCCTTTTCGCAGGTATCGTTTCGAGAATCCCCGCTCTGATCACCCAGCTCTTCGGCGGCTCGGGCACCGGCAGCTACTGGTCAAGAGGCGGCGTCTACTACTTCCTTTCACCCTTCGTCTGCGTCATCCTTATTCTGATGGTCGCATTCATCGTGTGGATGGACAATGCAGAGAGACGCATTCCCGTCCAGTACGCCAAGCGCGTCGTCGGCCGCAAGATGTACGGCGGCCAGAACACCCATATTCCGATAAAGGTCAATATGTCCGGTGTTATGCCCATCATCTTCGCGGGTTCCATTCTTTCCATCCCGCCCACCATCCAGATGTTCATTCCGTCTGCAAAGCTTGCAGACAGCAAGTTCTGGACCGGTTTCTTCAAGGTGTTCACCTCGACTCACTGGGCTTACGGCATTATCTACTTCATACTGATAATCGCTTTCGCCTATTTCTATTCGAGCATCCAGTACAATCCTATTGAGATGTCCCAGAACATCGCCAAGAACGGCGGTATGATCCCCGGTATTCGTACCGGCAGACCCACATCGGACTACATTGCAAGGATCATTTCGAGAATCACACTTCTCGGAGCTCTCCTTCTGAGTGTCGTCGCTATCTTCCCGATCGTGTTCTCGCAGCTTACAACGCTGATCCTTACAAAGACAACGGTTTATGCTGACGGTATGAACGTTTCGCTCGGCGGTACGTCGATAATAATCCTTGTCGGTGTTGCTCTTGAAACTGTCAAGCAGCTCGAGAGCCAGATGATGATGCGTCACTATAAGGGCTTCCTTGATTAAGCCCTGCCGCAACTAACGGCAAAAACGGAGGATAAGCATGATAGTGCTCAAAACAAGTCACGAGCTCTCGCTGATGAGAGAGGCTTGCAGAATATCTGCAGGAGCATTAAAAGTGGCGGGCGAGGCTGTCGAGCCGGGCGTTACTACCGCTCAGATCGATAAGATCGCGCACGAATATATTCTAAAAGCAGGGGCCACGCCTACGTTCCTTAATTACAACGGGTTCCCCGCTACGGCATGCATTTCCATAAACGATGAGATCATTCACGGAATACCCAGCCACAGACGTGTTATCAAAAGCGGCGATATAGTCAGCATTGACCTCGGCGCTTCGATAAACGGCTATACCGGCGACAACGCTGCCACTTTCGCCTGCGGGGACATTTCCACCGAGGCGAAGCGGCTGTGCGACGTGACCAGAGAGAGCCTCTATGAAGGCATCAAAAAGGCGGTCGCAGGCGGCAGACTCGGCGATATAGGCTTCGCTATTGCGAGCTACTGCGAGGAGCGCGGCTTCTCCGTCGTTCGCGAATATACGGGGCACGGCGTGGGTGCAAATCTCCATGAGGATCCCAGCGTACCGAATTTCGGCACGCCAGGAAGAGGCGTTCGCCTGCTGCCCGGCATGACTATTGCCATCGAACCGATGATAAATCAGGGCTCTGCGGCTATCCGTACTCAACCCGACGGGTGGACTGTCAGAACCAAAGACGGCAAACTCTCAGCTCATTTCGAACACACCGTCGCCATTACGGCTGACGGGCCGAAGATAATGACTCAGCTTTAAGCGGAGGATTGATGATGAGCTTTCAACGAGGCTGCGTCGTAAGATCCACGGCCGGACGCGACAAGGGCAGACTGCTTGCAGTCACCGCTGTCACGCAGCGCGGCGTCGAGGTCTGCGACGGTAAGGAGCGCAAGCTCCTCAGACCCAAAATCAAGAATCCTAAGCACGTCGAGCCGACGCCGATGCGTCTGACGCAGGAGGATATGGCGTTTGACAGCCGCCTGCGCCGCGCGCTCAGAAGGCTTGAGGATGAGACTGCATCATTGTAGGGAGGTTAGTATATGTCAAAGCAGGATATGATCGAGATTGAAGGTACGGTAGTAGAGGCCCTGCCCAACGCGACCTTTACGGTCGAGCTGGAAAACGGCCACCAGATATTGGCTCATATCTCCGGTAAGCTCAGGATGAACTACATCCGCATTCTTCCGGGAGATAAGGTCACGGTCGAAATGTCGCCATACGACCTGACGAAGGGCCGCATAACATGGCGTTCCAAGTAAAAGGAGGGTATTCTAATGAAAGTCAGACCTTCTGTCAAAAAAATGTGTGAAAAGTGTAAGATCATCAAGCGCAAGGGAAAAGTAATGGTCATCTGTGAAAATCCCAAGCACAAGCAGCGTCAGGGCTAATGACGCAAACCATTCAATGGAGGTGCAACTGACAAATGGCGCGTATTTCAGGTGTTGACCTGCCTAGAGAGAAAAGAGTCGAGATCGCTCTGACCTACATCTACGGTATCGGTCGCAAAACCGCAAGCGATATTATCGCCGCAACAGGAGTTAATCCCGATATAAGAGTCAAGGACCTGTCCGAGGATGACGTCTCTAAGCTTCGTGAGTATATAGATCATCACTGCAAGGTCGAGGGTGACCTTCGCCGTGAGACCGCTTTCGATATCAAGAGACTCGTCGAGATCGGCTGCTATCGCGGTGTCCGCCACCGCAAGGGTCTGCCGGTTAGAGGCCAGCGTTCCAAGACCAATGCCCGTACACGCAAGGGTCCGAAGAAGACCATTGCTAACAAGAAGAAGTAATCAAGGAGGGATAATATGGCTACCAAAGTTTCCGGCAAAAAAGCAACAGGCACCCGCAAGCGCAAGGAGCGCAAGAATATTGAGCGCGGTGCAGTCCATATCCAATCCACCTTTAACAACACCATCGTCACTATAACCGACACTCAGGGCAACGCTGTTTCCTGGGCAAGTGCCGGCGAAATGGGCTTCAGAGGCTCAAGAAAATCTACTCCCTTTGCTGCTCAGACTGCTGCAGAGACAGCTGCCAAGGCTGCTATGGAGCACGGTATGAAGACGGTTGAGGTTTATGTTAAGGGCCCCGGAGCCGGCAGAGAAGCCGCTATAAGAGCGCTGCAGACGGCGGGTCTTGAAGTCACCCTGATAAAGGACACGACTCCCATTCCCCACAACGGCTGCCGCCCGCCCAAGAGAAGGCGCGTGTAACCAATATTTTAGGAGGTGTAACACATGGCAAGATATACAGGTGCGGTCTGCAAGATGTGCCGCCGCGAGGGCAAGAAGCTCTACCTCAAGGGTGAGCGCTGCTACAGCAACAAGTGCGCTTTTGAGCGCCGTTCTTATGCCCCCGGTCAGCACGGCCAGAGCCGCAAGAAGACCTCTGAATACGGTTTGCAGCTCAGAGCAAAGCAGCAGGCTAAGCGTTACTATGGTATTCAGGAAGGCCAGTTCCACAAGTATTTCCTCATGGCTGAGCGCAAGAAGGGTGTCACCGGTGAAAACCTTCTTCGTATCTGCGAGAGCAGACTTGACAATGTAGTTTATCTTCTCGGCTGGGCTAACTCCAGAGCCGAAGCAAGACAGCTCGTTGTCCACGGCCATTATAAAGTAAACGGCAAGAAAGTTGACGTCCCGTCATACCTTCTTAAGGCCGGCGATGTTGTTTCGATCAAGGAGAAGAGCAGAGAGAGCGACAAGATCAAGGCTGTTCTTGAGACCAATTCCGCTCGTCCCGTGCCCGCATGGCTCGAGGCTGACGCTGATAAGCTCACCGCTAAGGTCATCGCCCTTCCCGAGAGAGACCAGATCATGGTTCCCGTCGAAGAGCATCTTATCGTCGAGTTGTACTCGAAATAATGCCGCTTAAGCTTAAACGGCTTGTTTTTGAGCAATACTCTTTCAGCGGCCTTGCCGCGTTTTATAAAAAGGAGGGTTTTGAATGATCGGAATCGAGAAGCCCAAGATCGAAACAGAAGGCATTACGCCCGACGGAACCTACGGCAAGTTTATCGTAGAACCCCTTGAGAGAGGTTACGGAACGACCCTCGGTAACTCCCTGCGCCGCGTCCTGCTCTCTTCGCTTCCGGGCTATGCTATAATCTCCGTTAAGATCGATGGTATCCTGCACGAGTTTTCAACGATTCCCGGCGTCAAGGAAGACGTTACGGAGATCGTCCTCAACCTCAAGGATGTCATACTCAAGATCCACGGCGATGGTCCGAAGACTGTCTATATAGACGCTTCCGGCGAGTGCGAGATCACCGCAGGCAGCATTCAGACGGATTCTGAGGTTGAGATCCTCAACCCGGATCTTCATATTGCCACTCTTGACAGCAGCGCGAACGTCCACATGGAGCTCGTCTGCGACAAGGGCAGAGGCTATTATTCGGCCGAGCGCAATAAGGAGAAGTTCCCGCCCACTATAGGCGTTATCGCCATTGACTCGATCTATTCACCCGTGTTAAAGGTCAACTACACAGTCGAAAACACCCGCGTAGGTCATGTTACCGACCTCGACAAGCTCACGCTTGAGGTGTGGACCGACGGCACTATCCACGCGATGGAAGCCGTTTCCCTTGGAGCCAAGATCCTCAACGAGCATCTCTCTCTCTTCGGCGACCTCTCCGATGAGGCGTACGATACAGAGATTATGGTTGTCAAGAGCGACAATGCCAAGGAGAAAGTCCTCGAGATGACTATTGAGGAGCTTGACCTGTCTGTGCGTTCCTTCAATTGCTTGAAGAGAGCCGGCATTAACACTGTTGAAGATCTGATCAGCAAGACCGAGGAGGACATGATGAAAGTCCGCAACCTCGGAAGAAAATCCCTTGACGAGGTTATCGCAAAGCTCAAATCCATGGGCCTGAGCCTCAGCAAGGAAGAGGAATAAGACTCACTACGGTAAAGGAGTGTGAATTAAATGCCCGGAACCAGAAAACTTGGCAGAACTACGGATCACCGTATTTCTATGCTCAGAGGTATGGTCACATATCTCTTCGAGAACGGCAGGATCGAAACCACCGTTACAAGGGCTAAGGAAGTTCGCGCTATGGCCGAGAAAATGATCACCATAGCTAAGGACAACTCACTTCACTCGAAGCGCAAAGTCATGGCATACATCACCAAAGAAGATGTTGCAAAGAAGCTCTTTGAGGATATCGCCCCCAAATATAAGGACGTTAACGGCGGTTATACCCGCATAATCAAAACAGGTCCCCGCAGAGGAGACGCAGCTGAGATGTGCATCATCGAGCTCGTCTGATCTGAGCCTGAAGAGATCAAAAGTTAATTTCAGCGCCGCAGAGGTTTTGCCCCTGCGGCGCTGTTTTTGCTATGCAAAAAAGACAGCGGCACGGACCGCTGTTCAATTTTTATATATCCTCCGGCTGCGGCGCGCAGTAGTGCTCCGCCGCAAATTTAAAACCGTCGCGTATGAATTTGTTCGCCTCCTTGGCGATGTTTGCAAAATAATATATATCGAAGCTGTGGAATCCGCCCTCGAATATCCTGAACTCAACGGGAACACCCGCCGCCCGGAGCGAATCGACATAGCTCTTTGTCTCCGCAAGAAACGGGTCTATGCTGCCAATGAACGTGAGCGTCGGCGGCAGATCGGAAAAGTCCGTCTCGCGCGCGGGCGCGGCGTATTTCGAGACTCTGTCCGTGCCGTAGTCGCCGCCCAAATAGAGCTCCCACGCGGCGATGTTCGACTTCGTGTTCCAGACGGGTGCGTCGTTGTTTTTTGAAGTCTCGGTCGGGCGGTCGTCGAGCATCGGATAGAGCGGCATCTGAAATGCAATATTCACTTCACCTTTGTCGCGGGCGTAGAGCGTGAGCGCCGCGGTCATCCCGCCGCCCGCGCTGTTGCCGCCGACGAATATCTTGTCCCGTCTCATGCCGTATTTTTCGCCGTTCTCCTTGAGCCAGAGCAGAGCGAGATAGCAGTCCTCGAGTGCGGCGGGAAAGGGGGCATAGAGCGATTTTTTGTAGTCCGGCACGACCATGACGCAGCCTGTTGCGCCGACAAACGAGCGCACGAAGCCGTGATCCTGCTCGGGTATGCCCATGGCGTAGCCGCCGCCGTGAATCCACAGTAGCCCGGGCATTTCGCCCTCGCGCTTTCTCGGTGAATATACGCATAGCCGAAGCTCACTCCCGTCCGCGCGGGGAATCTTTATCTGCTCGCACTTTATCTTCCACGGCGTAACGTCCGCGCCGCGCCCGAAGTTTTTCAGAATGAAGTTGCAGAATTTGAACTTCCGCTCGCTGAAGCTCGGCCAGATGAAGCGGATAGCCTCGCCGATCGGGCGCAGCTGGCGGTCAATCATGTTTGATTTTATAACCATATCTTTTCACCGTAAAAAAACGAGGACCGACGGTGTGCCGTCGCTTCGGCGGTCACTGCGGTCCTCCGCTTGAATTTTTGTTACTTGCCTATGGTCTCTCTGTAAAGACGCATATATTCTCTCGCCGAGCGTCCCCAGCTGTTGTCGCATTCGAGCGCGCGTTCAACGAGCGAAGCCCAGTATTTCTTGTCCGAATACGCGCCCAACGCTCTGCGGATCGCGCCGAGCATATCATGGGCATTGTAGCTCTTGAAGGTGAAGCCATTGCCCTCGCCGTCGCCGGAGTCGGTGATGCTGTCCTTGAGTCCGCCGGTTTCGCGGACTATCGGGAGAGTGCCATATCTGAGCGCGAGCATCTGCGAAAGGCCGCACGGCTCGCTCTTCGACGGCATGAGGAACATGTCGCATCCGGCATATATCTTGCGCGCGAGGTCGGGGATGAATGCTATGCGCAGCCCGACTTTTCCCGGGTAACGCGCTTCGATCTCGCGGAAGAAGTTCTCATATTCCCAGTCGCCTGTGCCGAGCACAACGAGCTGAACATCGGTCGTGCTCAGCAGCTCGTCGAGGACGGCTTTGACGAGGTCGAGACCCTTGTGCGACACAAGTCGCGATACCATGCCGATTATTGGCACATCGTCGCGCACGGGCAGGGAGAACTCGCGCTGGAGGTCTGCCTTGTCCTCTTTTTTGCCCGCGGGGTCTTTTGCGGAGAAGTTCTTTGCAATCGCCTTATCGGTCTCGGGGTTATATATATCCGTATCTATGCCGTTGAGGATGCCGTGGAGCTTATACTGGCGCTCGCGCAGAATCGGATCGAGTCCGTGGCTGAACCAGGGGTCGAGTATCTCCTCTGCGTAGGTCGGGCTGACCGTGGTAACGACATCGGCGCATTCGATAGCACCCTTCATCAGGTTGAGCGTGCCGCCGAAATCGAGCAGCTGCTCATGCTGTTCGCCGAGCCCGAACACATCGCCGAGTATCTCTTTGCCGTAAACGCCCTGATACTGGATGTTGTGGATGGTGAATATGTTCTTTATGCCCTCATAGCCCTCGCGGTTTGCGTACATCGTCGAGTAGTAGACAGGGACGAGAGCCGTCTGCCAGTCATTCGTATGGATGATGTCGGGCTTGAAGCCGATGTGCGGGATTATCTCAAGTATCGCGCGGGAGAAGAACGCAAAACGCTCTGCGTCGTCATAGTGACCATAGATGCCGTCGCGCTTGAAATAATACTCGTTGTCGATAAAATAGAATATAACGCCGTCTATCTTCGCCTCGAAGATGCCGCAGTACTGCCTGCGCCACGAGACTGGGACGGTGATATGTGTGATGAACTGCATCTGGTCGCGCAGTTCCTGCTTTATTCCGCTGTAGAGCGGCATGACAACACGGCAGCCGACAAGGCGCTTGCGCAGTGCCTTGGGCAGAGAGCCGGCAACGTCGCCGAGCCCACCGCTCGCCATGAAGGGAAGAGCTTCGCTTGCAGCATATAAGATTTTCATTTTTCAGTCCCCTTTCGATCAGACCACTATGCCCTTGCCGACATATACCGGGAAGGTGTCGGTGCCACAGAGTGATTTGTCGGGTTTGATTATAGATATCTTATCCATTATCACGCTGTTGAGCGTCGCGCCGGAGCCGACATACGCGCCCTGCATGACGATGGAGTTTTTGACGACCGCATCCTTGCCGATGGTGACGCCGCGGAAGAGAATGCTGTTTTCAACCTTGCCCTCTATCTTGCAGCCGTCGGCAATGAGGCTGTTTTTGACATCTGCGCCGAGTCCGTAAATCGCCGGAACCTCGTCGCGTACCTTTGTATAGACCGGGCGCTCTCTGCAGAACAGCTCGGAGCGGTTGCCGAGGTCGAGCAGAGCCATGTTCGCGTCGTAGAAGCTCTTGAGGGAGTCGAGAGTTACGACAAAGCCCTCGGTTTTATAGCCGCAAATTTTCAGCGCGCCGACATTCGCTTGGATGAGATCGCGCTCGAAGTCGGTGTAGTGCATGCTCGCCGCCTGGGAGATAAGTCTCTCGAGCAGTGACTTTTTGAGCAGGAACACATTGAGCGAATAGTTGCCCTCAGCGCCGCCTGTCGAAGAAATTGCGATTTCTTTTATGCGTCCGTCGGAGTCGAGGTCGAATGTCATGGTGTTGCTCAGCGCGGGAACGGTGCCGTGGCAGTATGCCGCGGTGATATCCGCACCGCTCTGCTCGTGCGCGTCAAAGAGCAGGTTGAGATCAATATTGCAAATCGTGTTGCAGTCGCAGAGCAGTACATATTCGTTAGTCGAGCTCGATATGAACGACGTACAGCCGATAAGCGCATCAATTCTGTTTGCAAACAGTCCGCCGGAATCCTCTGCGGAGTTGAACGGCGGCAGAATGAACATACCCTCGCGCTTGCGGGAAAGATCCCACGGCTTGCCTGTGCCGAGGTGATCCATCAGCGAACGGTAGTTGCTCTTGGTTATAACGCCGACCTTGGAGATGCCGGAGTTGACCATATTTGAAAGCGGGAAATCTATGAGCCTGTATCTTCCGCCGAACGGGACGGAGCCCATCGTGCGCATATTTGTAAGCTCGGGAAGCGACTGGTCATAGGTGCTGGCATAGATTATGCCGAGAACATTGTTGGCTCTCATTTGCGAACGTCCTCCTTTTCTCCGTCATACATGGCCTTGGGCTCAATCTTCATGCCCTTTTTGACCGTGACGCCCTTGCCTATAACGGCGACGCCCCATTTGTCGAGATCTTCCATAGCTTCGGGACGCTCACCGACAACGGCGTTTTCTTCAATCACCGCGTTCTCCGCGACAATTGCATATTGAACCACCGCGCCGGATTTTATAACCGTGCCGGGCATGATTATCGAGTCTCTTATTACCGCGCCCTTTTCTATCGTGACATCCGCGAAGATAACGGAGAAGTCAACATCGCCGGAAATCTCGCAACCCTCGGTCACCATGGAGTTCTGAACCGTTGCGTCGGGCGAGACATAGTGCGGCGGGGCGGTGGGGGTGCGGGAATATATCTTCCACGACGGGTCGCTCAGGTCGAGATCGACCTTGGGATTGAGCAGGTCGAGGTTTGCCTCCCAGAGGCTGTCTATCGTGCCGACATCCTTCCAGTAGCCGTCGAACTGATAGGCAAAAAGACGCTCGCCCGCTTCGTGCATCGCGGGTATAAGATCGTGGCCAAAGTCGTTGCCGGAGGCGGGGTTCGCCTCGTCCTCGAGCAGATAGCGGCGAAGCTTGCTCCAGGTGAATATGTATACGCCCATGGAAGCCTTGTTGCTGCGCGGATGCTTCGGCTTCTCTTCAAACTCGGATATCGAGCCGTCGTCGTTGACGAACATCAGACCGAAGCGCGAAGCCTCCTCCCACGGAACTTCGAGGGAAGCTATAGTGCAGTCGGCGTTCTTCTCTTTGTGATAGGCGAGCATCTTGGAGTAGTCCATTTTATAGATGTGGTCGCCGGAGAGAATAAGAACATATTCGGGCGAATAGCGGTCGATGAAGTTGATGTTCTGATATATGGCGTTTGCGGTGTTCTTGTACCACTCGGTGCCCTCTATCTGCTGATAGGGGGAGAGGATATGCACGCCGCCGTTCTCTCTGTCGAGATCCCACGGCTGACCGTTGCCGATATAGTCGTTGAGCTCAAGCGGCTGATACTGCGTGAGCACGCCGACGGTGTATATGCCGGAGTTGACGCAGTTCGACAGCGGAAAATCGATTATCCTGTACTTGCCGCCGTAGGGAACGGCGGGTTTTGCCATGTTCTTGGTCAGAATACCGAGCCTGCTGCCCTGACCGCCTGCGAGCAGCATAGCGATACATTCTGTTTTTCTGGCCATGTTTATTCCTCCTTGTTATCAGCTTTCTTGCCTTGTTTTTTCAGATAAACGACCGACAGACCCGGAAGCGTGAGCGAAATGCTCTGCCCGAACGAGTGCATCGGGATCGGTTTTGACGTGTAGGTTTTCTGCATCTTTGTTCCGCTGCCGCCGAACTCGACGCTGTCCGTGTTGAGGACTATGCGGTAAGTGCCCTTGTCCGGCACTCCGATGCGGTAGTTTTCGCGCGTGACGGGGGTGAAGTTGCAGACGGCTATCAGCTCGTCGCCCTTTTTGTCCATGCGGCGGAAGGCGATGACGGAATTTGCGCTGTCGTCGCTGGATATCCAGCTGAAGCCCTCCCAGCTGTAGTCGATCTCCCACATCGCGGGGTTGCGCTTATAGAAGCGGTTGAGCGTGCGCGAAAACTCCTTGAGCTTTCTGTGCATATCGTAGTCGAGCAGCAGCCAGTCGAGCTCCTGCTTGTAGTTCCACTCGATGAACTGACCGAACTCCTGACCCATGAAGAGCAGCTTCTTGCCCGGGTGCGCCATCATATACGCAAGGAACGAGCGGACTCCCGCAAACTTCTCTTCGTATGTACCGGGCATCTTGCTTATCAGCGAGCATTTGCCGTGAACCACCTCATCATGCGAGATAGGCAGCACGAAATTCTCGGAAAAAGCATAGAAGAACGAGAAGGTCAGGCAGTCGTGATTGAACTTCCTAAACAGACCGTCGAGCGAGAAATAGCGCAGGCAGTCGTTCATCCAGCCCATGTTCCATTTGAAGTTGAAGCCGAGACCGCCGAGATAGACGGGCTTCGACACCATCGGCCAGGAGGTGCTCTCCTCGGCTATCATCATGATGTCGCCGTGCTCTCCGAATATAGTCTCGTTGAGCTTTTTTATAAATGCCACGGCTTCGAGATTCTCTCGTCCGCCGTAGGTGTTCGGACTCCATTCGCCGTCCTCGCGCCCGTAGTCGAGATAGAGCATGGACGCAACGGCGTCGACTCTCAGTCCGTCAACGTGGTAGACCTCGAGCCAGAACAGCGCACTCGACATCAGGAAGCTCTGCACTTCCGTCCTGCCGTAGTCAAAAACTCGCGTGCCCCATTGCTTGTGTTCGCCTTTGTTCGGGTCGGCGTATTCGTAGCATGCCTCGCCGTCAAATTCGTAGAGACCGAATTCGTCTTTCGGAAAATGCGCCGGGACCCAGTCCAATATAACTCCTATGCCGTTTTCGTGGCATTTATTAACGAAATACATGAAGTCGTCCGGAGTGCCGTAGCGTGAGGTCGGCGCAAAGTATCCGGTGACCTGATATCCCCACGAGCCGTCGAACGGGTGCTCCATTATCGGCAGCAGCTCCACGTGCGTGTAGCCCATGTCGACAACATAGGGCACGAGCCTGTCCGCGAGCTCGCGGTAAGAGAGCGTGTTGCCGTCGGCATATCGCTGCCACGAACCGACGTGCAGCTCATATATATTCATCGGGGAGGCATATATATTCTTCCTGCGGCGTTTTTTCAGCCATGCGCCGTCTGTCCACTCGAATGAGCCGAGCTCATATATCTTCGAGGCGGTTCCGGGGCGCGTCTCGGCGTGGAATGCGTAGGGGTCGCATTTCATCAGCTTGCGGCCGTCCTGCGCGATGATGAGATACTTGTAGGCGTCAAATTCCTTGAAGCCCTCGAAGTGTCCCTCCCAGAGACCCTGTTCGTTTATGCGGCTGAGCTCAAAGCCCTCTCCCGTCCAGTTGTTTCTGTCGCAGGCGACAAAAACGGCGACGGCGTGCGGAGCCCATACGCGGAAAAAGGTAAAATTCTCATCCTCTTCGTCGCGGTGTGAGCCGAGATACTCATATGCTTTTGCGTTTGTACCCTGATGGAAAAGGTACATCGGGATATTCTCATTAAGCATTTAAGATTCTCACTTTCCTCAAAAGATGTATTATTAAATAAATTATACACTCGATTATAGATTTTTTCAAGCGGTTTTTGACTACTTTATTCAATCGGCCATAGTATTTGATGTAAATTTTTTGTAAAAAATGACCAAATAAAGCCTATAATTTTTGTATTATTAATTTTGACCGCTCCGAACGGACAAAAAATAAAAAACTCTGCCCGTTTGATAACGGACAGAGCTTCGCTGAACTATCAATAATTTGTCTTCTTGATTTCAAAATACGACTGCGGGTGGGCGCAGGTGGGGCATACTTTCGGCGCGGATTTGCCGACATGGATGTGTCCGCAGTTGCGGCAGACCCATACGACCTCTTCGCTGCGTTCAAAGACGATGCCCTCTTCAAGATTTTTGAGCAGTGTGTTGTAACGCTCCTCGTGCTCTTTCTCAATCTTGCCGACCATCTCAAAGAGCGAAGCTATGCGGTCGAAGCCCTCTTCGCGGGCGACCTCGGCGAACTCCTTGTACATCTCGGTCCACTCGTAGTTTTCGCCTGCCGCCGCATCGCGCAGATTGTCTATTGTCGAGGGCACTGCGCCGTCGTGCAGCTCCTTGAACCAGATCTTCGCGTGCTCTTTTTCGTTGTCCGCGGTCTCGGTGAAAATCGCGGCTATCTGCTCGTAGCCGTCCTTCTTCGCCTTTGATGCATAGTATGTGTATTTGTTCCTTGCCTGTGATTCTCCGGCGAAAGCCGCCATGAGATTTGCCTGAGTTCTGCTGCCTTTGAATTCCATGCTGTTTCCTCCTGTGTTTATAATATTATCCGCGTCGCGGACGTCACAAAACTATTATACTTTAACATGAGGGTAAAAATAAGTCGTAAATCAGCAAAAGTCTTTAAGATTTTCGATTATCATTTCGACTGCCGCTTTATAAAAATCAAAATCCTGCATCGCCTCAGCATATTCGGCGTCGTTCTTCTCTATCTCTGCGGGGATGAGCGAAGTGTCCTCGTCGTCGGGGTCATATGCGCGGTACTCGCTGTCAAAAGCCTTTGCGGCGTCTGCGGGGAACAGCGAATCGACCGCCTCGCGCGCCGCCGGGGTCAGGGGAGCGGAGTTGCATTTGAAAAACTCGCTGAGCCCTTTTTGTGAATCGTCTATGAGATAATAGAGCGCGTATATCTGCTTCTGACTGTCGGAGAGTGCGGAGAATGCCGTGTTCATGTTGCGCTGCTTTTCGAGATATCGCTGTATGTTCATCGCCACGCCGTCGAAAGCGCGCTTGCTGTCGGCATTGCGGAGCTTCTCTTCGCTGAGCTTGGAGAACTCTTTAAGCACGCCCGATTCATATTCGAGCTTTTTCATCTGCGCCTCGCGTTCGGCGTGCGCCCTGCTCGATGCCTGCGCCGCCTTTTTGATTACCCAGAGAGTCAAAATAACAGCCGCTATGAGCGCGATTCCAAGATACCAGTATTGTCTGAGTGCTTCAGCCATTGTCCTTCTCTCCCTGCAAAAGTTTATATATGTCGCCCTTCTTGTGTCCGCTGAGCTTCGCCGCCTTCTTCGCGGCCTCCGAGGCGGAGTCGCCTGATGCTATGAATTTTTTCGCTTCTTCGACTGCCTGCTCGACGGTCATCTGCTCTTTTTCCTCGGGCTTTGCGCCTGCGATGATGAGCACTATCTCGCCTTTGAGCCCGCCGTCCGCGTATTTCTCGGCGGCGGCGCGGAGCGTCGTGCGAATAACCTCTTCGTGAATTTTAGTTATTTCGCGGACGATTGCAATTTCCCTGTCGCCGAGTGCGGCGGCGAGGTCGCGGAGCGTTGCGCCTATCTTGTGCGGAGCTTCGTAGAATATCATCGTGCGCGGCTCTTTAACTATGCTCTGTATGTGCTCGGTGCGGCTCGCCTTGTTGACGCTCAGGAAACCCTCAAAAGTGAATCTTCCGGAGGGCATGCCGGATATTGCCATCGCCGTTGCAAATGCGGTCGGTCCTGGCACGGATTCGACTTTTATCCCGTGCTCGTGGCACATGCGCACCAAATCCTCGCCGGGGTCGGATATCGCGGGCATACCGGCGTCCGTGACGAGCACGCAGCTCTCGCCGTTCATCAGCCGCGCGACTATTCTCGGGCTCATCTCGAATCTGTTGTGCTCGTGATAGCTTATCATCGGCTTCTTTATCCCGAACGAGTTGAGAAGCTTCAGCGTCACTCTGGTGTCCTCCGCGGCGATGAAATCGCAGTTTTCAAACGCATCTATCGCGCGGGGAGAGAGGTCGCCCAAATTGCCTATCGGCGTGCCGACAACATAAAGTACAGCGCTCATTTATCAGTCTTGTTCCTTTCAGGGTCGTTATTTTCACGCTCGCGCTCGTAGTCCGAGTAGAGCTTTTTCATGTATTTCGAATATTCGTCCCCGTCATATATATTGAGCTGGGGCTCGACCGTCATGCCTGGCTTCCCGCCGCGCTTTCCCTCGACGAGAACGAGCCACGGGGCGCATCCGTCGCGCTTTGAAACGGTTCTGAGTCTTTTAGGCTCAATGCCTGCGGCGCTCATTTTGCACATCAGCTCGCAGAGCCGCTCCGGGCGCAGACACACGCAGAATTTTCCGCCGAATTTCAAAAGCCACGCGGCGGCTTCACACATATCATCGAGCGAGCAGCACAGCCCGTGCCGCGCCCGCGCCGCCGTTTCATCCGCGCTGACTATTCCCGCGCCCTCGGCTTTGTAGGGCGGATTCATTGTCACAACATCAAATTCACCCGCGGGAAGAAATTCGCGCACATTTCGTAAATCTTTGTTATATACCTCAAGACGGCCGCCGAGAGAATTTATCCCGGCAGCCTTGTTCATCTGTTCGCATCCCTGCTCGCTTATTTCAATGGCGGCAACAGGTCTGTTCATATTCTTTTTGAGCCACAGCAATGGGATTATCCCGCAGCCGCTGCCCATGTCGCAGCAGCGGTTGGATTCTTTCACTGCCGCGAAGTCGGCGAGCAGAAGAGCGTCGGTCCCGAATCCGTGTTCCTTCGAAATGACTGCGGTTATGCCCGAGCCGAGGTTTTCGAGCTTGAATTTGTCCATCAAATGTCCTTATTTGGATTTTCTTTCGATATACTGATTGACCTTGTCAAAAATTTTCTGCCTCTCCACAGGGGAGCAAAGGCGAAGGTTGAGTATCAGCTGTTTTTCATCGGGTCTTAAAAAGATGCTCTCAACGTGGAGCTCGCGGCTTGCGTTTTTGATAACATCAAGCGCGCCGTCGTCGCGTTCGCCGATAAGCTCGGCAACGGATACGTTGAAAATTTTCGAGAGCTTGTTGAGCGTGTCGAGATTCGGCACGCGGCCTTTTTCGTAGTAGGTGTAGGTCGAACGGTCGAGGTTGAGCACCTCGGCGACTTCCCCCTGAGTCAAACCGTTGAGCGTTCTGAATGTCTTGAGCCTGTTTCCAAATTCGAGATTCTGGTTTGGCATATCTTTATCCTCCGTCCCCATCGGCTTTGAGCCGACGCATTATACAATATAATTTTAAAACATCTGAAGAAAAAAGTCTATAGTAAATATAAAACTTTTACTGAAATTTTAAAGAAAAGTCAAATTTTTATAAAGTAATAAGCCACACTTTTTTATGTTATGTCGGAAAACGGCTTGTGACAGCCGAAAAAGACATATTGTAAAACACGGGTGTACTATGATATAATTATAAATATTATGTCCCGAAAACAGGACTTTGAGAGAAAGTGTGTGGAAACCTTGGCAGAAAAAAGCATCTTTGAAAAGACAAAATATTTCATTGTCGACATGGACGGAACATTCTATCTCGACGGAAACATCATTCCCGGCGCAGACGGATTTTTGAAAAAAGTCCGCGAGAGCGGGAGAGACTTCTATTTCTTCACGAACAACTCGTCGAACAATGTCGCCTCGTGCAGGAATAAGCTCGCTAAGATGGGCTTTCCCGTTGACGAAAAGCGCGTCATAATCTCGTCCCATGTCACTATAGACTTCCTCAAGCGACACCGCCCCGGCAAGAGCGTCTATCTTCTCGGCAACGAGCGACTGACCGGCGACTTTGAAGCTGCCGGCATCAACCTTGTCGAAAAAGACCCCGATATAGTCGTGCTCGGCTTTGATACTACGCTGACCTATCAGAAGCTTTGGGACGCTGCGAAGTATATCGCGAACGGCGCGGAGTATATAGCGACCCACCCCGATCTCAACTGCCCGACTGCGGACGGCTTCATGCCCGATACGGGCTCGATGATTGAGCTCTTCGCCGCATCGACCGGAAAACGCCCGCTTGTTATGGGCAAGCCCATGACCGCAACTGTAGATTATATAACCCATATGCTCTCCTGCTCGCGCGATGAGATTGCTTTTATCGGCGACCGCCTGGCGACGGATATCGCGATAGGCGCCAGCCACGGCATACCGAGCGTGCTTGTGCTCAGCGGCGTGACTACGAGAGAGGAATACGAAAATTCGGATATTAAAGCGAGTGTCGTGGTCGACAGCATGAAAGACCTCGCCGAATATCTTTGATATAAATTAATCGTCGGTTCGAGACCTTCCCGACAGGCATTGTGCCCGATGCTGAACAAAACTAAAGGCGCTGCATGGCAGCAAAAAGGAGCAGAAAAATGAAAAACAAAAAACTTTCCGTCCGATTCCTGACGGAGAGCGCGGTCATTGCTGCGCTCTATGCGGCGGCGACATATCTCAGCGCCGCATTCTCACTCGCTTACGGCCCGGTGCAGTTCAGGCTCTCCGAAGCCCTGACCGTGCTCTCGACTCTCACTCCCGCTGCGATACCGGGGCTGACGATAGGCTGTATCATAGGCAATATTTCGAGCCCGATGGGCATATGGGATGTGCTCTTCGGCTCGGCGGCGACTCTTCTCGGCGCAGTGACCGGGCGTATGCTCAGAAATGTGCAGATAAAAAAACTCCCGGTGCTCTCGTCGCTTATGCCGGTTATATTCAACGCCGTCATAGTCGGACTTGAGATAGTGATGCTGACCCCGGTCGAGGGCGGCAAGCTCACAGCATTCGCCATATCCGCTCTGGAAGTCGGAGCGGGCGAACTCGCAGTCTGCCTCGTGCTCGGACTGCCGCTCTATTCGGCACTCAGGCATACGAAGCTTTTCAAGTAACTTTCAGCTGCGGCTGTTGTTATATCGCGATTCCCTTGTATGGCCGAAAGGGGAGACAACAATGAAAAAAGAAAGAAGAACTTTTTCCGAATGGTTCAAAGACATTGCGGGAATCGAGGGCGATTTGAAAGATACCCTCAAGCCTGCCGTGGGCTATACCTCGGGAAACATCATGCTCGGCGGAGCGGGCTATCCGATCAGCATGTATCATCAGCAGTATCTGACCTATGTCGAGGGGCTGAGCACCAAGCAGGCGGGTTTCATTTCGCTCATCGGCGGAATGTGGGACGCAATAACCGACCCGATAATGGGTATTATCAGCGACCACACCCGCGCAAAGTCAGGACGCCACAGGAGATATCTGCTAATAGCGGTCATCCCGTTCATGATAGCTTATATCATGAAGTGGACCTCATTCGGAATATCGGATACCGGCAACACGCGCAATATTATGCTCTGGTACATCGCGGGAACGCTGCTCTACAGCACTGCGTTCACCATAGCGAGCGTGCCGCATACTTCGATGCTGCCGATGGTCGCGCCGAATTATTTCCAGCGAACACAGTTCTTATTTATTGAATATCTGATGAACTCCGTCGGACAGGTGACTTCGTTTATACTCACCGCGCTCATATTGAGCGAGTTCGATGTCGGAACGGCGCTCGGCAGTCTGCCGAATCCCTCGCACGCGGATACGAACAAGTATATGCTAATCGGCTTTATCCTCGCCGTGTTCTTCGCGTGGCCGCTTGTCTACTGCTATTTCCATACGAGCGAGCCGTCCTCGAAGGATATGCCGAAGATGCCGATAAACATAAAGTTCATCGTCAGCCAGTATGTAAAGGTTTTCAAAAACCGCGCGTTCAGGCAGTATTTTCTTATAAGCCTCTGCTTTATGATGTGCCGCGGATTCTACAGCATCACCGACCAGTATTTCATGGTCAGCGTCGCCGATAAATACAGCCTGTTCATATCTATGACTATAGTCTCGGGCATCTCTGAATTCATGGGCACGCCCATAAACTATATGCTCATCAAGAAGTTTGGCAAGCAGTCGTGCGGAAAGATTCTCGGTCCGCTTATGGTCGTCGGTCTGTTCATCACTTCATTTATAACGCCGAACACGCCGTCGATTGTTTCAACGATAATTATTGTCATATCTTCGATATGCTACAACTTCGGCTTCTCCGGTCCCGATTTCTTCATTGTCAATATCCAGCCCGACGTCACCGATGTTGACGAGATGATAACGGGCGAGCGCCGCGAGGGCACGATATCAACTTTCTATACGCTGTTCCGCAAGATGATAAACAGCTTCATGGCGTATATCGTCGGCGCGTCGATAGATGCGTTCGGCTATAACCCGAAGATAACCGCGCCGTCAATGCAGCCCGCGCGCACTATCTGGGGACTGCGCCTGAACTTCTCTATTCTGCCGACAATATTCGCGATAATAACCCTCATCACCGTCTGGCGATACACCATGACAAAGCGCGACCACGAGCAGATAAAAGCTCTCATCAAGCAAAAGCACGAGCAGGGCGAAATTGATATCGACGATGAAGAAAAGAAACGTCTCGAAGTCATCGCCGGGCAGAAGTGGGAGGATATGTGGATATCCAAGCCAGATGCGTCGCGTCTTATGACGGAGGTCTGATTATGCTTGAAAAGCCGAACTATAAATTCAATAAAAATATGCCGATGCCCGACAGATTCATAAACGGTCAGGCTCTCGGCATGGTCAGCCGGCTTCGTTACGGGCTTTTTCCGATGTCGTATAACGGCTGTGAGATAATCGCGGTCTATAACTATATGCGCCTGCACGGCGTGAAAACGAACATGGCGGATCTTGCGCTCGAAATATACCCCAAAGGCTCGGTGCTTATGGGACTGTTCGGCTCGAATCCGTATATGCTCAGGCACTATTTCCAAAAGCGCGGTATGTCCGAGCACGGCATAACGGACTATGAGCGATTCAAGCGCGAATTTCCAAAAGCCGGCTCGGCAATAATCTCGTTCTGGACGAAGCGCCCGCTTCTGTCGTCGCTGCACACTGTGGCGGTCGAGAGCATGGAAAACGGCGGCGTCAGAGTGTATAACTACAGTAACAGCCGCCCCGATCCGCGCGAGCTGTCCGGATTCGACGACTTCGTCAAGAAGAGTTCGCATTTTATTATCGGGTATATAAAATAAGCGGACTGCCGCAAGATAAAAATTAAATAAAAATCGGACGCAGTATTTTTGCTGCGTCCGGTTGCCTTTTATGCAGATTTTTTGCTGTATTTCTTGCCTCTGAGCCATATCGAGGAAAGCTCGACGAATCTCGCGAGCGGGTATGCACGCATGAGCATGACACGCGCCTGCATCTGCTTTGATATTCCGCAGTAGCCGTGCTTTGATACCAGCTCACGCATCATATGAGCGATGCGCACGGCGTTGCGCCTGTCTCCTGCGCGCATATATTTTACATACAGCGTATGCAGAGCCGCTATCTTCTTTTTGTGCGCAAGCCTTGAAAGCTCCGGGTCACCCGCCACTATCGGGTCGGATTCTATCTTTGACATGACATTTATAGGCGTATCGGAAATGTAAGTGCCGGAGAGTACCATGCCGCCGGAATTCTGAAAATAATGATATTTTGCATCAGCTATGCGGAGATATCCCTTTGCTATATGCGCCATGCGGAAGCTGAACTCGTCGTCCTCGCAAAAATCGCAGCTCTCGTCAAATCTTAATTTTTCAAAAATACTTCTCTTGAACAGTTTGCCCCATGCGGCATTGGCATAAATGCTGCCCGCGAGCATCCATTTTATGAGCGCCCGTGTGTCCTGAATATAGATTTCATCGGAAGTTCTGCTGTTTTCAACACCGTTCGGGAAGTTAAAATACACGCAGCAGCCTGTGACATCCGTGCCCTTTTGCAGGGCGGCGTTCAGCAATACTTCAAGCGTGTCGCTGTCTATCCAGTCGTCGCTGTCGATAAAAAATATGTACTCCCCGCAGCTTTTGTCTATTCCGGCATTGCGCGCCGAAGAGAGCCCGCCGTTTTCTTTGCTGATGACCTTGACTCTCGGGTCAATCTGCTCATAGCTGCGGCAGATATCCTCCGAACGGTCGGTAGAGCCGTCATTGACAAGGATAACCTCAGTGTTATCATATGTCTGTGCAAGAACGCTGTCAACGCATTTGCGCAGTGTCGTCTCTACGTTATAAACAGGTATCACAACACTGATAAGTTTATCCATTCCCGATCATCCCTCTCTTACAGACAATCCCACGAGCTCACTTCGTTATAGAGCGCCTCGGCACAGTTTTCGAGCGGATAGTAGAATCCGCTCATGCGCTCGGCGTATATCGGTTTCGGATCAAAGCCGTTTTCCGCGGCTTTTTTTATTTCCTCCACCGCGCCGTCCGGGTCGAGGACGAGCGGACCGAATGCCTTTTCAAACGGTAAATCCAGCTCGCGGTAGTGGTTCATGCCCGCCTTGAACTGTCCGTAGTCCGGCACAAAATAGAGCACCGGGCGGCAGAGATAAGCGAAGTCGAACACGAAGGACGAGAAGTCCGTTATGAACATCTTGTAGTCCTCAATGTCAACATGCGCGCCCGCCATGACGACGCGCGGGCTCTTGATATCAAACAGTCCTTCGGCGTCCGCGATTATCGGGTGGAGCTTGACATCGAGATAGGTGTCCGTCTTTTCGAGCAGCTCATGCAGCTCTTCGCTCTCAAGAAAACGTGAGAAATTCCTGAAATAGTCGGAGCTTTTGAGCTTCGAGTCTATCAGCTCCCACTTCGAGGAGTTTATCTCCTGAGTCAGGTATTTGCGCCACGACGGGGCGAAGAGAATCCTGTTCTTTGCCTTTTTGCTTCTGTCGATATGGTCGTATCGCGCCATGCCGGTCGGGATGAGATTGTCCTCCGGGTAGTGATAGTTCGTCATGTAATTCTGCTTTTCAAACGGAGCAGAAATGACGATTTTATCCGCGCGGCAGCGTTCGACCGAGTTCTGCGAACGCAGGGAGGCGTGGAGCACTCCATGCTGGAGATAGATAGTTTTGAAATCGAGCAGATCGGCATAGGGCACTTCGCCCGCCGCCGAGCCGAACGGCGAAACGGGGGTCACGCCGTAGAACGCCGTGAATATCACTCGCGCCGAGAGATAGAGCAGTTTGTGCTTCTCCGAGCCGAATTTCACGAGATGCTCCTGTTCATCTTTTGTGAACAGCTCGTCGATATTCTTATATTCGCGGCTGTAGATATAGTAGCGTTCAACGCCGTCGCTGTGCTTTATGTCATTCTTGAACTGGTAATAGCCGTTGTCGAAATCTACCGTGTGAAGGTCATAGTAGAGCTCGACTTTGTGCGCTCTGCGGTATTCAATGGCGGCATTGCGCAGCTTTTTGACATTGCCCTTGAAATTCTTGCTCTGCTCGCGCTCGGCACGGTACTTCTCATTTTCGTCAACGCTTCTGCTGACGAGTGTCCTGCCATTCAGAGTGAACATCACGCCGTTTCGGACATACATGCGTATTTTACGGCTGAACACGGCGGTCGGCTCGGCGAGAAGATTCGTCGGATATTCTTTGCCGCGTATGCTTATAAAGAATTTTATCTCGTGCCTGCCGTCTGTGGGAAATTCGCAGAAGAACGCCGGAAAATCGACAACATTGACTGCTGAATCCTGCGCGCTGAAAACGGAGGTGAAAGTTTCAAGCTCGCGTTTTTCGCCGTCTACAGAAGCTATTACTTTCCACTCGCCGCGCCCGAGATGCGAGAACACGGGGGATTTTACAAACGAGAGCAGTCTCGCCTTTCCGTTTTCGACGAATATTTTTCTCATCATCAGCGGGAACGAGGACGCCGAAAAAATCTTCCTTCCGTCCGCCGCAATGCTGAGCTTGCCGTCATCTGCTATTACCGTCGGATGGCAATTCGGCTTGCGCGAGAGCCAGTAGTGGATATGATACTCATTGACGGACGGGTGCAATATTATAGTGTCCTCGTCCATTTGTTTGAGCAGCGCATCAATGCGCCTGTTTGCGCGCGCGAACTCCTCGGGCGAATAGTGATAGGGCAGGAGCTTGTCCTCCTTGAGCTTCCAGCGCAGGTCGTTGAAAACTATGCCCTGGAAATACGGCGGAACCCTGCCGCCGAACGAGTTAAACAATTCCTCGTAGAAAGCCATGGAGGTTTCAAATATATAATAGGGCGAGAAAACGGTTGAAACAATGCTGTTCTCGTTGCCGCGATTATATCTGTATTCGCCCTTTTGGCAAAAGCCTATTTTCATCTTGCGGCGCAGGATATCGCAGCAGTATTTCTCGTCCTCGTGCCTGAAATTCGGCGACTCGTCGAAGAAAATGCCGTTATTTTTATTATTCTTTACGCAGATATTTACGTTCGTCTGCGTGATGAATCTGTTTTTGGGGTCGTCTAAATCGTACACGCCCGTGTGGGTCAGCGTGCGGTATCTGAAATGATAGATCGGCGGCGCATTTTTGAAATACTGCGTGATGCGATATGTGACTAAATCCACTTCATTATAGACCGTGTCGAAATAGTCGACAACGCTCTTGACCGTATCGGGCGCTAAAGTGTCATCGGAGTCGAGGAAGAAGATATACTTGCCCTGCGCATGGCGCAGACCGAAGTTTCTTGTCTTTGAAAGTCCCTCGTTCTCTTTTGAGTAGAAATGGATATTCTCATATTCGTCAGCCCAGCGACGGCAGATATCCGCGCTGCCGTCCCGGCTTCCGTCGTTTATCAGGAGTATCTCCATATTCCCGAACGGCTCAGTCTGCTCTTTGAGCGAGTTTATGCAGCCGTCGAGATATTTTTCGACATTGTAGACGGGAATGAGTATCGTGGCTCTGAATGGAAAATCAGACATTCAGGTCACCCCCGGCGAGTTTTGAGCAGACTTTGCAGCCGAGCTTCTTCGCCGCTCCGCCCATTCGGTAGAGCTTGAAATAGAGCCACGCGGCGATGCAGCGGCGCAGCGTGCCGAAGCTGAGCTTGCCGCCGTAAAAATCGCGCACAACATCGTCGGCGAGGATAGGCAGAGTCACTTCTTTGTACATGGCGTTCGTGCCCGCTGAGACGAACTCTCCGGCGCGGCAGCCCTCTTTTAACAGAGCGGAATCAATGCCGAAAGCCGCGAGGGCATATGCGCTGTAAGCTTCGTTTTCAAAGAACGGCCTTGCCGCAGTTGAAAACGCATCGAATTCGGTTTCTTTTCCTGTCTTGTCAAGCCCGCAGTAAGCCGAGAGCAGAAGCGTCAGAGCGGAGAGCCCGCCTCTGATTGAAACACTCTTTGCAATGATATCAAAGCTTTCGGCGTTCCAATCTATCGGCTTTGCGCCGTAGAGAAGCACTTCGTGTATGGGCTCGAAACTATCATATGCGGCATACTGCGCGGCAAACGCGGCGAAGCCCGCCGGGCTTGCGGATAAAAGCTTTATTTTGTGCTCGTTTATAACTTCCGAGCGCATGACAAAATTCACGCCGACTGCAGGCGAGAACGCCTCGTGGACTGAGAATCCGTCGCGATAGAGCTTGCGCGGCGAATTTTTCTCTTCGGCAGCAGCGTTAAAAACGACCGCCTTGTCTTCGAGCAGCTCGACAAATCCGGGCGCAAAAGTGGTCCCGGCATCGGCGAACATGACGAGCGGGGCATCGGGCGAAGCGAGGACGGAATTGACTGACTCAACGGAGCAGGGTGCAAAATCTATCCTGCTGTTCTCCGCCGTCGGGAATTTTTTGACATCTGCATTTTCTGCGCAGAGTACAAGGCGCACGCCGCCGCGGGTTATGAGCGAGTAGGCGAGATTTTCCGCCGCGCCCGAATCGCCCGTGCAAATGACGCAAAGTTTGAAATTATATTCCATAAAAGTTTCTCCGATTGCAAAGCGCCCCCGCAGAGAGTGACCTGTGCGGAGGCAGCTTATTTATTTTGTTATGCTGTCAGTGCGGCGAAGGCAACAGTGCCTGCCATGAGAAGAATATTCAATGCATATCTCTCGAGGAACGCGCCCGCTATAATAAGAACGGTCGGGATGAAGAGAACGATCTTCACGAACAGGTTCGCTCCGTCCTTGCCGTAGAGCGCGTGCCACAGACCGATTGCATCCTCCATAAGCGGATACTGGTTCGCGCACAGCGAGAAGCCGAGATAGAACAGGATGCAATAGACAATAAACATGAGCATTGTGCTCGAATCGGTGGGGACCTTGAAGAAGAACAGACCCGCAAAGCCCATATAGAGCATGGGCGTGCCGATTATCGCGGTGAACAGACCGGGCAGGAGGCAATAGAAGAATATCTTCGCCTTGCTGCCGATCGCGTCATGCTCGACATGGCCGCAGCCGTCGGTGAATCTGAGATACTTCGTATCCTCAACGGGGATACTGAACGCTCTTGCGATAAGATGCTCAAAGAAAGCCTTTACATATGCGCCGGGGAAGGTGAGCACCTTGCCGATGAAATAGATAACAGTTGAAATCATGAGATGACACCTCCGTCAGTGATGAAGACCTGCTCGACGGTCTTTTTGCCTGCAAGGCAGTCCGTGACGACCGTGCTTATCTCGTAGTTGTAGGTCTTGAGATAATCCTGAAGCGTCTTGTAGGTATCATCGTCCTTTGCAAGTCCCGCTGCAAGAGCCGCGGTGTTGATTATATCGAGCGTCAGATCGCCGTAGTTCATGGAGAACTGATATGCGTTCTTTCCGCATTCGTTAGCCTTTGCGTAGTCGCCCTTGAGCATATAGGCGATAGCCTCGTTGCGGTAGATATCCGAATCGCCGCCGGATGCCTCGATGCCCTCTTCGCAGATCTTTATCGCCGCGTCGTATTTGCCGGTGTACCAATAGAGGTTGGCGCGCAGGCTGTACGAAGTGTAATCGCCGCTTGCAACTCCCGCCGCATTCTCGGCGGTATCGAGCTGGTCGCAGACCTTCTCGGCGCCGTCGGCGTCGCCCTGTGCGAGCAGAGCCATGACCTTCTGCTCATAGGCGGAGGAGTAGTTGCGGTTCTTTGCAATCATCTTGTCGGCGTATTCAACGGACTTCGCATAGTCGCCCGAGCGATAGTAGTAATCCGCAATTGTCGGGCCGTAGATCATGAGACCCGCGGGATATTCCTTTTCCATCTTCAGGAGGAACTCGAGCTGGGTGTCGATGCTCTTGTCCGCCATCATCGCGATATAGCACTTGTAATATTCGATATACTGATCCTCAATTCCGTCCTGACCCTTGAGAGCGTCAAGCTTCTTGATAAGATCGTCGTAGGGGATATCCTTCGCTTCGGCGTTGGCATAGTTCTGGAGAATCGAATATGCCTTCTCCTGCGTGGTGTTGTAGCCGTTGTATGCCTTGACGAACTTGCGCATACCGAGCAGCCTCAGGTCGGATTTCACTGCGTCCTCGCCGAGAGTGTTCACAACATATCCGCCCGCGTCTATCTCGGTGTAGCCTTTTGCATAGATCTTCGCGGTCATCGCGGTCTCGCCGTAGCCGAGGGTGAATATCGTCTGATTGCCGAGGGTCTTCGACAGATTCGAGATAAAGTCGCTGTCGTTGAGAGAGGCGTTTGCCTCGCTCGCCTGGGACACCTTGTTGAGCGCGGCGTTGACATAGCCCTGGCTCAAGAGGGAGTCCGCCTCAAGCAGACCGACCATCTGCGTGGCGTTTGCGCCCAGGAGCATCAGCGCGAACAGCGAAACTATCACGCAGAGCACCGCGGCAACTACGGAACCGCCCTTTATCTTCGTCTTCATCATCTTGGTACGGCAGTCCTCACAGTAATAGCTGCCCTCTTCGCGCGCCTTCTTCTGGCAAAGGCTGCAAAGCGTTCTGTCATACTCAAAGTTTTTTTCTTCCTTTTCGGCAGCCTCGTTCTCTTCGAGCGGCTGCAGGTTTTCTTTATCTGACAAACCGATACCTCCTTGTCCGGTAGCATTACCTCTTCATTTTATCAGCTTTCTTATAAAAATTCAAATAAAATCAGACTTTGTTTACAAAAAACTCATAAAATAACGCCAAAGCTTAAATTACCGGCGCATCATATGCAAATATCGGCGCAAAATATCTTGTCATATCAATAAAAAATCTGTATAATCAACCTGCATATAAATAAGCGAAAGGAAGCGGAATATGCTTGAACTGAAAAATGTCTCCTTCTCGGTCGGCAGTGCGGACGACGAGCTTGAGATAATCGACAATATCAGCCTCACATTTGACGACGGCAAGTTCGTTGTCATAACAGGACCGAACGGCGGCGGAAAATCCACGCTCGCAAAGCTCATTATGGGCATCGAGCAGCCGACCGCGGGACAGATAATCTATAACGGAACGGATATAACTCATATGAGCATCACCGAGCGCGCGAAGCTCGGCATCGGCTACGCTTTTCAGCAGCCTCCGCGTTTCAAAGGGCTCACGGTGCGCAGGCTTCTGAGCCTCGCCCACGGCAGCGAGCTGCCCGAGGACGCCTGCTGCGCATATCTGACGAGCGTAGGGCTCTGTTCGCGTGAATATCTCAACCGCGAGGTTGACGCGTCGCTCTCAGGCGGTGAAGTCAAGCGTGTTGAAATTGCCACGCTCATGGCGAGAAATGTAGACCTTGCGATATTCGACGAGCCGGAGGCGGGAATTGACCTGTGGAGCTTCGCAATGCTTGTCGAGAGCTTCCGCTCGATGTGCAAGAACAGATATGAAACAGTGATAGTAATTTCGCATCAGGAGCGCATAATGCAGCTCGCCGACGAGATGATAGTCGTCGAAAAGGGCAAGATTCGCACGCGCGGCACAAAGGAAGAGATTCTCCCGCAGCTGCTCGGCGAGCTTGATGAGAGCTGCGACTTCAACAGAAAGGACGGTGAATGATATGCCGGATCTGCTCAAAAAAGTTGATATGTCGCTGCTGCACACGATAGCGGACATGGATTCAATGCCGACGGGCGCGTTCAACATCAGAAAGAACGGTCAGGGCATCGCGAGACAGTCGAGCGAAAATATAACAATAGAGCCAAAAAAAGGAAACCCGGGCATAGACATATATATAAAGCCGTTCACAAAGGGCGAAGAGGTGCATATCCCAGTTATCATCACCGAGACCGGAATAAACGACAAGGTATATAACGATTTTTATGTCGGCGAGGGCGCGGATGTGTTGATAGTCGCGGGCTGCGGCATACACAACTGCGGCGGTGAAAAGACCGAGCACGACGGCATCCACCGCTTCTTTATCGGCAAGAACGCAAAAGTAAAATATGTCGAGAAGCACTACGGCGAAGGCGAGGGCACAGGCGAGAGAATACTCAACCCCGTGACCGAAGTCACCATGGAGGAGGGCTCTTACTGCGAGATGGAGATGATTCAGCTCGCGGGTGTCGACTCTACTCTGCGCGAGACTGAAGCCGCCCTAGACGCGAACGCCAAGATAGTCATCACCGAACGCCTGCTCACCCACGGCAGCCAGAAAGCCCGTTCAAATATGACCGTGAACTTAAACGGCAAAAATTCGAGCGCGCAGATAGTCTCCCGCTCCGTCGCGAGGGATCACTCCGAGCAGGTGTTCTATCCCAGAGCGGTAGGCAACACGGAGTGCCGCGCCCATGTCCAGTGCGACTCGATAATCATGGACAAGGCGAAGATACGCTCCATCCCGGAGATAACCGCCAACGACGCCGACGCGCAGATAGTCCACGAGGCGGCTATCGGGCGCATAAACAACGACCAGCTCCTGAAGCTCATGACTTTTGGACTGACAGAAGAGGAAGCTGAAGAGGTCATAGTCAGCGGCTTCCTGAAATAAATAGATAAAAATATATTTTTATGCAATAAGTTTAAAAAACTATTTGCAAATCAGAACAGATATGTTACAATTACACTGTTTAAGACCGCGCATATGACGAACCGGCCGCGCGGCATTTAAGGAGGTTATAACCAAACATGGAAAAAGCGAAGCAGTATTTCTGTGCTAAGCCCAACGGCAAGCTGCACTATCCGCACACGATACTCACGGGATTCGGTTTCCTTGCGTCGTCTATCGCATGGGCAATCTACGATCCCTACATAACCAAGATACTCAACCACCTGCTCAATAACAGCGCCACGATAACCTCGTGGTCGGCAAAGCTCAACGCCGCGTTCCCGGCTCTCGCCGAGTTCGCCGCGGCAAACGGCGAGGATGTTACAACCGCCGCAGGCGGCATAACGCTTGTCCCGCTGTTCATCGGCATCATCATGACGTTTGATAATATTTTCGGCGTCATCTTCCAGCCGACCTTCGGCAAGCTTTCCGATAACACCCATTCCCGTTTCGGCAAGCGCCGTCCGTATGTTATCTTCGGCGCGCCTATCTCGGCTATCCTCTTTGCGATAATCCCGATAGTCGCGATAAAAGTCGGTTCACTTCCGCTGACGATGCTCTTCATCATTCTCTTCGTCTTCGTCATGTCGCTCTGGAGAGCTCCCGTCGTCGCGCTCATGCCTGACCTGACCCCCAGTGACATCCGTTCCGAGGGCAACGCCGTCATCAACCTCATGGGCGGCATCGGCGGCGCGCTCGGCCTGTTCGCCGGCACTATCGTCACCGCTATCTACTGCGCATCCACGGGAATCTCCTCGAAGTCCCCTGAGTTCAACGAGCTCAACACCTTCCCCTATGTTTTCCTGCTCGGCGCCGCCGTTATGGTAATCGGTATGCTCATCATCCTCTTCTTCGTCAAGGAGCCCGACAGCCGTATTAAGGTTCAGGGCGAGATGAACCAGGCAGCCGACGCAGAGGCAAGACGCAAGGCTGAAAAGGAAGCTGCAAAGGCAGAAAAAGAAGCAAGAAAGAAAGAGAAGCTCACCTCCGGCGAGAGAAGAAGCCTTATCTTCATGCTCATGGGTCTGTTCTTCCTCTTCTGCGGCACGAACGCCATCTCCACCTTCTTCGCTCTGTTTGCGGATGAGATTCTTCATAAGACCGCCGCTCAGGCAACCATCATGACCACTGCATTTGCCGCCGCTTCCGCAGTCGCCGCCATCCCTGCGGGCTGGCTCGGCAAGAAGTTCGGCCGCAAAAAGACCATACTCGGCGGACTTGCCATATTCATCGTCGCATTCGGCGCATATCTGCTCACCGAGATACTTCACATCAACGCACTCAGCGGAGCGCTCATCTGGGTAGCTCTTGTCGTGGGCGGCGCGGCGAATATGTTCATCACCGTCAACACCCTGCCTCTCGTGCTTGAAATAGGCGGTATCGACAAGGTCGGCACATTCACCGGCTATTACTACACCGCAACCTTCTCCGCACAGATAGCTACCCCGATAATCTACGGTATCGTCCGTATGCTTACCGGCACATATATGTCCCTGTTCTACTATTGCCCGATAGCCTTTATCCTCTCGACCCTCTGCATCCTCGTCGTCCGCCACGGCGAAGCGATCCCCGACGAGATAGTCGAAAAGATCAAGGAAGAGAACGAGGACTGATAAAAAGTCAGATTCACCCCTGCGTGGCTCACACCCCGCAGGGGATTGTTTTTTTGTTCCCAACGCAAAGAAAAACTCTTTATTTTTGCCTTTGGGCATGATATACTGATATAAATAAATTCAACCTATAGGGGCTGATAAGAGTGCAGAAAAGTAATACTATCCAGGCGAAGCCGAGATTGAAATGGGTTGATTGCGCAAAAGGTGTCGCGATGTTCAGCGTTATATTGGGACACTGTCTTGAACATATTAATTCGGATATGGGGTGCAAAACGCTGCTGCTACCGATTGTATATTCATTCAGCATCCCACTTTTCTTCATGATATCAGGCTTTTTTCATAAGAGCGAAGGCGTCGGATTCGGAAAATATCTTTTAAAGAAGACAAAGTCGATTCTGGTTCCTTATGCCACATTTACGGCTATTTGTCTGGCCGTTTCCGCGATTAGGATATATATTTTTAAAACTCCGCTTGATTACACCGTTTTTCAGGAATTTAAATTGATAGTGGTTCAAAGGCACTATAATATGTTGTGGTTCATGGCGGTGCTTTTTCTTACGGAAATAGCAGCCTATTTTTTGCTGCGAAAAAGAAACTATATACTCATCTCCGTTGTCATAGCAATATCCGTTCTATCAGCTTTTCTTCTGCGCAGATACGGGTTTCTCTATCTCCCGTGGTCGATTGATATCGTGCCTTTTGCTATGGTCTTCTATGCCGTCGGGTTTGCCGTGCGCAACCTGGAAGAAAAAGTTCTCTGCAAATGGCTTTTCCCTGCATATCTTGTCGTTGGACTGGCTCTGACCATTATAAACCTGAAGATAACATCCGGCTTGCGATATGTGAATATGTATAAGGCCGATTATGGCTCTTTGCCGCTGTATTTTCTTGCTGGTATTGCGATGTCGCTGGCAATTCTTTGCCTGTGCAAATGGATAGAAAAAAGCAAACTGTTCAGATACATAGGAAAAAATAGCCTTATATTTTACGGATTTCATCTGACGGTTCTGACTTTCTTGATGCATTTTATCAGAAAAATTCCGCTCAACTCGTATTTGATATATATTGCCGTGGTTTTTGTCGCACTTGTTATAATAACCGCCATTGTCAGCATTTTGCCGCCGATTATAAACAATACTCCGTTGTGCATACTTTTCGGTAAACTGTATAAAAAGAAAGCAAACAAATAAATTGCATTAAACCCCGCCATAATCGGCGGGGCTTTTTTGACGCAAAAATTTTAAAAAGTTCTTTATTCTCCGGGATTTCTATTGTATAATAAAATCAGAAGTATGCAAAGCGACGAAGAAAGGACCATGGTTATGGAGAAAAACAAAGTCAAACTGACCATTTGCGGGGCGGAATATATCATCGGTTCGGATGAGGACAGCAAGTATATGATCGAACTCGGCGACGAAGTCGATGAGAAAATATCCACGATTCTCAAGCAGAATCCGAGAATTTCCGTAACTCAGGCGGCTGTTCTCGCGGCGCTTGAATTTGCTGATTCGGAGAAAAAGGCCGTCGTTTCGGCGGAAAATCTGCGCTCGAAGATACAGGAGTATCTCGAGGATTCGGCGCGCGCCAAGACCGACCGCGAGATAGCCATGCGCGAGGCGGACAGGCTTGCAAAAGAGCTCGCCGCATACAAAAAGAAGCACGGGTCAAAAGATGAATAAGCCGGAGATACTTGCGCCTGCTGGCTCGTTTGATTCGCTGACCGCAGCCGTGCGCTGCGGAGCCGACGCCGTATACCTCGGCGGACGGGAGCTGAACGCACGCCGCAATGCCGCAAATTTCAGCAATGAAGAACTCGCGCAGGCGGTCGAATACTGCCACGCGCGCGGGGTCAAGGTATATATCACGCTCAACACCCTTGTGCGTGACGATGAGATGGAAACGGCGATGAACGCCGTCAGGTGCGCCTGCGATGTCAAAGCAGACGCACTTATTTTACAGGATATCGGGCTCACTTCGCTTATTCGCAAAGCGGCTCCCGATATGCCTCTGCACGCCTCGACACAGACTTCCGTGCAGACCCTCGACGGAATAAAAATGCTCGCGGACATGGGCTTTTGCCGCGCAGTGCTGCCGAGGGAGCTCTCTAAAAAAGAGATAGAAAAAATAGCCGCGCAGTCGCCGATAGAGCTCGAGATGTTCGTCCACGGCGCGCTGTGCATGTGTCTTTCGGGTCAGTGCCAACTCAGCGCGGTGCTCGGCTCGCGCTCGGGCAACAGGGGCTTATGCGCCCAGCCGTGCAGGCTTCCGTTTGCCGCCGACGGCGGCACGAGACACGACCTGAGCCTTAAAGATATGTCTTTGATAGAATACCTGCCGGAGCTCGCGCAGATGGGCGTTCTCTCGTTCAAAATAGAGGGACGTATGAAGCGGCCGGAATATGTTGCCGCCGCAGTGACTGCCTGCAAAAAGAGTCTCGCGGGCGAAAGCGCCGCCGAATACGAGCACACGCTCGGCGCGATATTCTCCCGCTCCGGGTTCACCTCCGGCTACTACAACGGGGCTCTCGGGCGCGATATGTTCGGCGTGCGTCGCAAAGAGGATGTCACCGCCGCAAAGGATGTTCTCTCTCCGCTTGCCGCACTCTACGATGGCGAACAGCCGCTGATAAGAGCCGATATGCACCTGTCGGCGCAGGTCGGCGAAAAGGCATACCTCGCGGTCAAAGCCGCAGGCAAGAGCGTCTTTGCGGAATCTGAAAACGCCGTGCAGAAAGCGCAGAACAGAGCAGTCGGGAGCGAAGAGATCGAAACCCGGCTGCGCAAATGCGGCTCGACTCAGTTTTATGCCGGAGAAGTCGGAACAGATATAGGAGACGACATATTTTTGAGCGCGTCCGAGATAAACTCGCTTCGCAGAAAGGCTCTCATGATGCTCGAAGAAAAGATTGCCGAGCGCTCTGAAATTCCGTTTTATCCGCAGGAAATTTCAATCAGACGCCGCCGTTCTCAAAACCGCGGCTATGTAATCAGAGTCAGAAGTATTTCGCAGATACCGTCCGATCTCTCGTATGTGCGCCGCGTGATACTGCCGATGGGCGTCGGCGAGGAGACTGTGAAGTATCTCAAAGACAAAAAGATACAGCCCGCAGTCGAAGTTTCCGCCGCGATATTCGGCGGCGACGATGCAGTTTACAATTCACTCGTCAAGGCGCGTAAAAGTGGCATATCCCTTGCCGCAGTCTGCTCTCTCGACGGCGCGGCGATAGCCAAAAAAGCGGGCATGAAGCTCTGCGCTCTGCCCGGCACAAATATATTCAACACATTCTCGCTCGACGAGTTTGCGCGCCTCGGCTTCACGGATGCTATACTCAGCACCGAGCTGAAAATTGCCCAGTGTGCCTCGCTCGGCGGAAAACTACCGCGCGGCGTGTTCGCTTACGGGCGTCTGCCGCTGATGCAGACGAGAAACTGCCCGGTCAAGAACGGCACGACCTGCGACAAATGCCGCAAGCACGGGTCTTTGACCGACAGGATGGGCGTGACATTTCCCGTCGAGTGTACGCCGTTTGCCTCAACCTTGCTCAACAGCGTGCCGATAGTCGAGAGCGACAAGCGCGAGCAGTTCGGGTTTGCCGACTTCTCGCTGCTGTGGTTCACGACCGAAACAAAAGACGAATGTGAAAAAATACTCGAAAGCTACCGCAGGGGTGACGCCCCGCAGGGCGAATTTACGCGCGGACTTCTCTACCGCGGAGTTGAATAAAGGAGATAAAATATGCTCACTCTCAAGATGAAAAAAGTGCGCCCCGGCGCAATAATACCGAAGCGTGCGACCTCCGGCAGCGCAGGACAGGATCTTTGCGCCTGCACGGAAAACGAAGTTGTTCTCAAAGCCGGCGAGCGCACGGTTATACCGACCGGAATAGCGATCGCCATTGAAAACAACGAGACCGCTGCATTCGTCTATGCGCGCAGCGGTCTCGGGATAAAGCACGGTATTTCGCTCTCGAACGGAGTCGGAGTCATCGACAGCGACTACCGCGGCGAGATATGCGTGGGACTCATTAACACTTCGAGTGAGGATTATACTATACAGCCCGGCGAGAGAATAGCTCAGCTCGTGCTCGCGCCTGTCATTCCGGCTCAGCCCGTCGAAGTCGACAGCCTTGACGAGACGGAGCGCGGCGAGGGAGGATTCGGCTCAACCGGCAGATGAGTTTTTCTTTTTGTTGCGGAAGAATTTTATCACCCACCAGACTATCACGGCGGGGATGCAGCAGACGATGACAAGCACTATCTTATCCATCGGGATATAGTCATATATGCCGTCGCCGAGGATAGTGAAAAGTATGACGCGCGGCATTATTCCGCCGAGCGATATCAGCGCGTATTTCCAATACGGCAGCTTCGTTGCGCCGAGGAAAAGGCTGACAAAATCGATCGGGAACACAGGCAGAAAGCGCACGAGAAAGAGCGCCGAGAGCTTCTTTCCGCCGCCGAGGGCGAGGACCTTGTCGCCCGCCTTGCTGCCCTTGAGCCGCTTTTCGACATATTCGCCGCCGAGAAACCAACCGAGCAGATATGTGACGGTTATCTCGAGCGCGATGCCCGCGAGATTTATCGCAATTGCCGAGGCGGTCGGGAACGCCATGCCGACGTAAATATATATCATCGACGCGGGTATTATAAACAGCACGGATTTGACGGCAAACACACCGATTATAACAGCCACCGCCGCGGCGGTGCTGCCCGCGCCGGCAACGAGGGCGCGCATATCGATTTTGGTCAGCTTGTCGTAGTTGACAACGGCGATAATCAAAAGCGCCGCCGCAACGGCACAGCGCAGAATGAGCATGAGCACATCGCGGTGCTCGTTAAAAAACTTCTTCAAATCGGTTCCCCTAACAAAAATTTCTATCCTATAGTATATCCGCAAAAATCAACTTTTGCAACCTCAATAAAAATTCCGAAACACTTTTATGAACAAACCGAAAACTTTATTACCTTTTTCGGCTTTTTTCTTTTAGATGTGGATTTTATTTTGAACCTGTGATAAACTATTTACTTAGATTTAAGATATTTTCGAAACGAAAGGAGCCGCGCAAATGACGGTCAAAGATAAGGTTCAGCGAGCAGCAGCCGCAGCGGTTCTGTCCCGCCTGATAAAATATGTCAGAAAGGACCCCGACACAAATCTTGTTAAGCTTGTTGACAGATCCGAGCGATTTGTCGGCAACATCTTCCCCGCGAAAAACTTCGACAGCTTCCGCGAGGGCGCGAAAGACCCCGAGAACGTCTGGCGTCAGCTGGCGCTCAGGCTTATAGATGAGATCGACGACAATGTTCTGATGAACATGATGCTCGCTCTCGGACTGGGCGCGGGAGTCAACGGCACAAAGACCGTTCGCGCAAACCGCGAAAAATATCACTGCAATATTCCGTGGGTCATTCTCCTCGACCCGACAAGCGCGTGCAACCGCAAGTGCAAGGGCTGCTGGAGCGCGGAATACGGCCACAAGCAGAGCCTCACTTTTGATGAGCTCAACAGCATTGTCAACCAGGGCGTCGCAATGGGCACCCATTTCTATATGTTCACCGGCGGCGAGCCGCTTCTGAGGAAGAAAGACCTTATTAAGCTCTGCGAGCTTCACCCGGACTGCGCGTTCCTCTCCTATACGAACGCCGACCTCGTCGACGAGGAGTTCTGCGAAGAGATGAAGCGAGTCGGAAATATCTCGCTCGCCATCAGCATCGAGGGCACGAAAGACAGCAACGACGCAAGACGCGGCGAGGGCAGCTATGACCATGTCATGAAGGCGATGAATCTGCTCAAGAGCAAGGGCTGCCTGTTCGGCATCTCCGTGTGCTACACCCGCGCAAATGTCGACGCAGTCACCTCCGATGAATTCGTCGATCTGATGATTTCCAAGGGCGTTCGCTTCGCATGGTATTTCAACTATATGCCCGTCGGCTCTGCCGCAGTTGAGGAGCTTATCCCCACGCCCGAGCAGCGCACGCATATGTACCGCTGGCTGCGCAAAATGCGCAACAGCAAGACCGGAAAGCCCATGTTCGTCATCGACTTCCAGAACGACGCGGAATATGTCGGCGGATGCATCGCGGGCGGCAGGAACTATTTCCATATCAACTCCGCAGGCGATATCGAGCCCTGCGTGTTCATACACTACTCGGACTCCAACATCCGCGAACAGACACTCATCGAGGCACTCAAGCGTCCTCTCTTCCAGGCATATTGGCACGGTCAGCCGTTCAACAACAATCATCTGCGCCCGTGTCCGATGCTTGAAAACCCGCAGTGCCTGAGAAAGATGGTCAAGGAGACGGGAGCCAAGTCCACTGACCTGCTCGCGCCGGAGGATGTCGACACCCTCTGCTCGCGCTGCGACAAGTTCGCCGCCGAGTGGGCGCCCGTAGCTCAGGAGCTCTGGGATTCCACAAAGCATCCGCATCCCAAGACCCAGTATTACAGAGATACTCCCGAGGGAAAAGCGGAGCAGCACGAACAGAAATAATTAAAATCAAATAGCCAGGGGTGCCGTTCTTATTTTTCGAACGGCTGAGATGATACCCTCTGACCTGATCCGGATAATGCCGGCGTAGGAAGGATAATAGACAGCCTCGTTGCTGTATATTATATAAACTGACAGCGTCTGTGCATACCGCATGGACGCTGAATTTATTTTTGGAGGAAAACTTATGTCAACAACCAAGAAAAGCAACACAAAAGTTCTTGTTGAGTGTGCGCTGCTTATCGCCATCGCAACCGTGCTCAACGTCGTGTGCAGCTTCATCCCGTTCCTGAATCTCCCGTTCGGCGGCGGATTCACCATCTGCAGCATGCTGCCTATCGTTCTCGCCGCTTACCGCAACGGCACGAAGTGGGGTCTGCTCACCGGTTTTGTCTATGCAGTCGTTCAGATGCTCCTCGGCTTCAAGACCGTCTCGGCGTTCTTCATGCCCAGCTCCGACAGCTACATGGTGCTCTGGAAAGCCATTTGCGTCTGCCTCATCGACTACATAATCGCCTACACTGTCCTCGGCTTCGGCGGCATCTTCAGAAACAAGATAAAGAATCCGTCCGCATCTCTGTGCGTCGGCTCGATAGTTGCTCTCTCGCTTCGCTATCTTGCCCACATCATCTCCGGCTACATCTTCTTCGGCACATGGGCTGAGTGGTTCTTCTCGCAGGATGGCTTCGCCCTCGGCGCAAAGATTCTTGAGAAGTTCAGCGGTCAGGGTCTGGCACTCCTCTATTCCGTTATCTACAATGGCCTCTACATGATCCCCGAGATCATCATCACCGCTATCGTCGCGCTGATAATCGGCCGCGTTCCGCAGATCACCGGCAAGAAGAGCGCGGAATAAAATATATTTATAAAACAGCGAACAGCCGCAGCAGTAAAAACTGTTGCGGCTGTTTTTTGTTCTATGCAATATTTTACTGGCCGAGCAGGCGGTCGAGTATCGAACCGCCGGAGCTCTGATTCGAGTTTGTTACATCGTTCTCGTTCGAGGTCGAGAATGTAAGCTCTATGCGCGTGCCCTTCGGAGCTTTTGAGCCGGGTTCAACGGACATCGAAACAACAACGCCCTCGGTGTAGTTGCCCGCGACAGTGCAGACAAAGCCGCTGTCCGTCAGCATCTGCTTTGCTTCGGCGTAGCTCTTGCCGAACACATCGGGGACATCGACGCTCTCCTTGCCGCTGCTGATGACGAGTTCTATCTCGCTGCCTATCGCGACAGTGGTCTGCTCGGGCAGGCTCTGCGAAATGACATAGCCCTCCTTAACGGTGTCGCTGTATTCGTACTTCGTCTTGAATGTGAACTTGCCGTCCCAGACGGGGTTCTTGGATATTGCCTCGTAGCTGAGGTTCTTGAAGTCGGGGACAACTATCGTCTCGGCGCTTGTGCTCTCCGTGACCGATGCGTTGAGGCTCGACTGGTCGGTGTCATCCTTCTTTGAGAAGCTGCCTCTGAATACCGTCGCCATGAGAATGGCGAAAATTATGATTCCGATTCCGAGCGTTATGCCGACTGCGATAAGGAACGGCTGAGCTTCGCTCTTCTTCTTTTTCGGCGCTGCCGGAGCAGCCTCATTCTGCGCGGGTTCGACCGAGCGGTCGCCGCTCATCGCCTGAATCTCGCCCGCGTATGCCGCGGTCGGGGAGGCGGAGAGCTCCGCTCTGAACTGCTCGACCGAGCGGGTTCTGTCCTCGGGCAGGATCTGAAGCGCATTTATCAGCGCGTTTATTACATATGCCGGGAGCTGCTCGGCGAATTTGCTCGGTATCATCAGACGGTCGTTTGTCACGCGGGTCGTGGCAACTATCGGATCTGTGCCTATGAGCGCGCGGTAGAGCACCGCCGCAAAGGCATATATATCCGTCCATGCGCCCTGCTGACCCTCGAAGCCGTACTGCTCTATCGCGGCGTAGCCTGGGAAAAGTTCGGGGTTCAGATCGCCGCGCGCCGTGCGTGCCTGCCAGATGCTGAAGCCGGATATCTTGAGTTTGCCGTCGGGCGTTACAAGAATGGTCTGCGGCGAAAGTCCGCGGTGGATTATGCCCGCCGAGTGCAGAGTGCCGAGCGCCGAAAGCGCGGGCATGAACATCTGCCTCGCGCGCTCCCACGGAATATATCCCGTGCTTGTCGAGAGCAGGTATTTTCTCAGCGGAACGGCGTCCGTGTATTCATAGATAGCGTATGCGGTGCCGTTGTCCTCAACGACATCCGTCACGCTTATGAGCGCAGAAAGTCCCATAAGGCGCATGAGCTTGCGCCACAGCTCAAGAAAGCTCTGGTAGCAGTCGGTGTAAGCGCGCTCGCAGCCTTGCATGACTCTGACCTGAGTCTCGCCGTTTTCGCGCGAGCAAATGGCGTCGGGCAGAAATTCCCTGACCTTGACGGCTATGCGCTCGGTCATGTCCCATCCGGCATAGGTGACTCCGTCGCCGTTGAACTCCAGCACCTTGCCGACGAGATAACGGTTTGCAACAACGCTTCTTATCGGGAGATAGGGGGAGAGCTGGGGCGAGTCGGCGTGGTATCCGCAGTAGGGGCACTGCTTCGCGTCGCCGATGGGTTTCATGCAGCTCATGCATAAATTATCGGTGTTAGGCATTGAAGACCTTCCTTTACGAAATATGGGATAACACAGTTGTATCAATGATAAAATTAATCAAATATATGATACCAAAACATACGGCGATTGTCAACTTCGTATAGTATTCTGACGAAAACAGAGCGGTTTTTGCCCGAATATTTAAACGCTTTAACTCTTGAAATTGCACTTGACGGTGATATAATAATGGTATTGTACTTCTAAAGTGCAACACCTGTATTTAAGATAAAGGAGATGCTATTATGCAGAAGATAACTATCGAGCGTACTACCGCTCCTAAAGCAAAGCCCACAGACGAGACAAAGCTCGGCTTCGGCAAGATATTTACCGACCATATGTTTATTATGAACTATGACGAGGGCGAAGGCTGGCACAACCCGAGAATCGTGCCCTATGCTCCTATAGCTCTTGATCCCGCGGCAATGTGCCTGCACTACGGCCAGGCTGACTTCGAGGGACTCAAGGCATACAGAAGAGCCGACGGCAGCATCGGTCTTTTCCGTCCCGATCAGAATATGGCGAGACTCAATGTCTCCAATGACCGCCTCTGCATCCCGAAGATAGACGAGGCGTTCGGCGTTGAGGCTATCAAGACTCTTGTCGAGGTCGATAAGGACTGGGTACCGCACAGCGAGGGCACTTCGCTCTATATCCGTCCGTATATCTTCGCTATTGATCCCATGGTCGGTGTTCATCCGGCGAAGCATCTGCTTTTCGTTATAATCCTTTCGCCCGTCGGCGCATATTACGACAACGGACTTGCTCCCGTTAAAATCTATGTCGAGGAGCACTATGTCCGCGCCGTTACCGGCGGCACCGGCTTTACAAAGGCTGCTGCAAACTATGCTATATCCATGAAGGCGCAGGAAGTCGCCGAGGAGCAGGGCTATGCTCAGGTTCTCTGGCTTGACGGCGTTCACAGAAAGTATATCGACGAGGTCGGCGCAATGAACGTGTTCTTTGTCGTTGACGGCGAGGTTATTACCCCGAGCCTTGACAGAGGCTGCATCCTCGGCGGTATCACAAGAAAGTCCTGCATCGAGCTTCTTCGCCACATGGGCTACAAGGTCACCGAGAGAGATATTGAAATCGGCGAGCTCGTCAAGGCATATGACGAGGGCAAGTTTGACGAGGCATTCGGCTCGGGCACAGCAGCTGTTATTTCGCCCATCGGCGAGCTCAAGTACGGCGACAAGCACATGGTAATCAACGACGGCAAGATAGGCCCGATCTCGCAGAAGCTCTATGATACCCTCACCGGTATCCAGTGGGGCAGACTGCCCGACGAGTTTGGCTGGACCGTCAAGGTCGACTGATGGCGAAGCTCTACTTCAAATACGGCGCAATGGGCTCGTCAAAATCGGCTCAGGCGCTCATGACCAAGTTCAACTACGAAGAGAAGGATCGCAAGGTCTGGCTGATAAAGCCGAGCATCGACACGCGCGACGGCTCCGACACGGTGTATTCCCGTATAGGACTCAGCGCCAAGGCGCAGGTGATATCCCCGCAGGACGATATATATGAAATGTTCGGCGAGAAATGCCGCGACGCGGATGTCGTTATTTCGGATGAGAGCCAGTTTTTTACAGAAGACCAGATAGATCAGCTTCGCAGAATAGTTGACGAATGCGATATTCCGGTGCTCTGCTTCGGACTGCGCACCGATTTCCTGACGAATGTTTTCCCGGGAAGCCGCAGGCTGTTCGAGGTTGCGGATTCCATAACCGAGATAAAGACCATCTGCCGCTGCGGCAGAAAGGCAACCGTCAACGCGAGAATAGGCGAGGACGGACAGGTTGTGACCAGCGGCTCGCAGGTGCTCCTCGGCGGCAACGACCGCTATGAGGCGATGTGCCACCGCTGCTGGAAGGAACGCATAGCGCGGGAGAGCGCGGAAAAATAAAAAGCTCCGAGACTGTCGAATTCAGCGCATAGCAAAGAAAATATAAAGGTCATAATTCACGTCTGACAGCGCAGATTATGACCTTTATTTTAGTTGATTTTCGCTCTTTTAACGCTTTTTGCGTCTAAACGGGCAGACCCTTTTGCGGCAGGCAGAAAGCCGAAATAATTTCCGGGAGGTCGCGCTTGAACAGAAAACTTGAATTCACGGTGCCCGAGGAATACGAGGGCAAAAAGGCGTTTTATTTTCTGCGCGGCTGCGCGGGAATTTCGGCGCGCGCGTTAAGCTCGCTCAAGCGCATCGACGGCGGCATAACCCGCGGCGGCGAGACGCTGCGGACGATAGACCGCCTGCACGCGGGCGATATTGTTACGGTGACTCTGCCCGTCGAGACCGAAACGGTCGAGCCGATGGATATAAATATAGATGTAATATATGAGGACGCCGATCTGCTCGCCGTCAACAAATCGCCATTTCTCGCGATGCACCCGACCCATAACCATCAGGGCGACACGCTCGCAAACGCAGTCGCCGGGCATCTGCAAAGCGAGGGGAAGAGCGCAGTGTTTCGCTGCGTCGGCAGGCTCGACAAAGGCACATCCGGCGTTGTTGTCTGCGCCCTGAACCGCTATGCGGCGGCACGCCTTTCGGGCAATATAAATAAAAGATATGTAGCCGTCGTCCGAGGACACTTCGAGGGGATAGGAACAATAAACAAGCCTATCTACCGCCCCGACCCGATGAAAACTCTGCGCGCGTGCGGCGATATGCCGGGTAGCGAGAGCGCGGTAACGCATTGGGAGAGCCTGTATTCAAGCGACGAATACAGCCTTCTGAGTCTTACCCTCGAGACCGGCAGAACGCATCAGATAAGGGTGCATTTCGCGTCCATGGGCGCACCCCTCGCGGGCGACACAATGTACGGCGCGCCGGAAAATGAGATAGGGCATCATCTGCTCCACTGTGCCGAATGTGATTTTATTCATCCGGCTTCGGGCGAAGAAATTCGCCTGTCTGCTCCGCCTCCGCAGGATTTTCTCGACTTCTGCCGCAGCTTCATTCCGGCGGATGCGTTGGCTAAAATATTCAACTATGCATGAAAAAAGATGCATATTTACCGTCAAAATGCAGAAAAACGCCGAAAACATGAAAAAATATTCAATAAAGCCTTGCATTTTGAAAATATGGTGCTATAATACAGTCATCAAATCAAACAGGAGGAAAACATCATGAAAAAGTTTACGAAGATAATCGCTCTCGTGCTTGCGCTTGTCTGCATCTGCACTGCGTTCGCAGCCTGCGGCGGCAACAAGGACGACGGCAATACAACAAAGGCACCCGCAGTCAAGGTCATTGACTACGATCTGACCAGCGAGCAGTACGCTTTCGGCGTTGACAAGAATCAGCCCGAGCTGCTCACTCAGGTCAACGACATAATCAAAGAAATGAAGAGCGACGGAACATTCACCGCTATCTGCGACAAGTACTTCGGCGGCGGCACTCCCGAAGCTGTCAAGTCCGCAGCTCTCGATGAGAGCAAGGATCAGCTCGTCGTTGCGACCAACGCCGCTTTCGAGCCCTTTGAGTACATGAAGGGCGATGACTACTACGGCATCGACATGGAGATAGCCGCTTATGTCGCCAAGAAGCTCGGCAAAGAACTCGTTATCCAGAACATGGACTTCGACGCTGTCTGCCTTTCCGTCGGCCAGCACAAGTGCGATATCGCAATGGCAGGTCTTACCATCAGCGAAGACCGTAAAGAGTATGTCAACTTCTCCGACGCTTACTATGAGGCATCTCAGAGACTCATAGTCAAGGGCACCGACACCACCTTCGACGCCTGCAAGAGCGCTGACGATGTCAAGGCTATCCTCAACAGCCTCACCGAGGACAAGAAGATCGGCTGCCAGCAGGGCACTACCGGCAACTCCTTCATCGAGGGCAGTGAAGATCTCGGATTCCCGGGACTCAAGGCGAAGGCTGTCGCTTATAAGAGCGGTTCTCTTGCAGTCCAGGATCTCATCAACGGCGGCGTTGACTATGTCATCATCGACTCTGCTCCCGCTGCGAGCATCGCAAAGGCCATCAATGATGTTGCCTGAGCTTAAATGTAAATAACGAAAGAAGGCTGTTTCGGTCGAAACGGCCTTCCTTTTAGTCTGCGGCGCTTTTTGCCGCGCAAGTATTTGGACAAAGGAAAAGAACTATGAACGATTTTATAGCAAGCTTACCGAAGAAAATCGATAAGTTTATCGAGATACTCATAGACTACAACGGCTATGTAAAAGTCCTGCAGGGCTTGCAGAATACGCTCAAGATAGCCGTTCTCGGTCTTATAATCGGTATTGTCATCGGTACGCTGATAGCGACCGTGCGCGTTATACCGAAATACAAAGTCCTCCCGAGAATACTCAACGCCATCTGCGCATTCTATGTCGCGCTCTTCAGAGGAACTCCCATGGTCGTGCAGCTGCTTATATTCTACTATGTCGTGCTGCCGATAATGGGCGTCAATCTCCCGTCGGTCAGCGTGGCGATAGCGGTTTTCGGCCTCAACAGCGGCGCGTACATATCGGAGATAATGCGAAGCGGTATCCAGAGCGTTGACGACGGTCAGATGGAGGGTGGCAGAAGCGTGGGATTGAGCTTCTCGACCACGATGATGCGCATAGTCATCCCGCAGGCGATAAAGAACATTCTCCCGACCCTCGGCAACGAGTTCATCGCTCTTATCAAGGAGACTTCGGTCGTCTCGTTCGTCGGCGCACTCGACCTCTATGTCGCGTTCAGCTACATCGGCTCGAACAGCTATGAGTTCATGGTGCCGTATATCGCCATGGCGCTCATCTATATCGTCATAGTCTGCCTGATAACCCTGCTTGTAAAAATCATGGAAAGGAGCCTGAAGAAGAGTGATAGACGTAATTGACCTGAAAAAGAACTTCGGGGACAATGAAGTCCTCAAGGGCATCAACATGACTATCAACAAGGGCGACATCGTTGTTGTCATCGGCCCGTCCGGCTCCGGAAAGAGCACATTCCTGCGCTGCCTCAACTGCATGGAGGATCCGACCTCCGGCAAGATTATATTCGAGGGCGTGGATATCGCCGACCCCAAGGTCGATATCAATATCCACCGCAGAAAGATGGGAATGGTGTTCCAGCATTTCAATCTTTTCAACAACAAGACTGTTATTGAGAACATAATGCTCTCACCCGTGCTCTGCGCCAAGAAGGACAGACGCAAGGCTGTGATGCACAATATGTTCCACAAGGATAAGCTGCCCGTGCACCCCGTCAAGGAGATAAAGAAAGAGGCGGAGGAGAACGCGCACAAGCTGCTTGAGCGCATAGGACTCGAGGACAAAGCCGATGTCTATCCCTCAACCCTCTCCGGCGGCCAGAAGCAGCGAGTCGCAATAGTTCGCTCGCTCGCGATGAACCCCGAGGTTATCCTCTTCGACGAGCCGACGAGCGCCCTCGACCCCGAGATGGTCGGCGAGGTTCTCGACCTGATGAAGCAGCTCGCCCGCGAGGGCATGACGATGGTCGTCGTCACCCACGAGATGGGCTTCGCCCGCGAAGTCGGCACGAAGCTCGTGTTCATGGACGAGGGCAAAATAGTTGAGGAGAACACGCCCGAAAAGTTCTTCGCCGATCCGCAGAGCCCCCGCGCAAAAGATTTCCTTTCGAAAGTACTTTAATAATAACAAAGCCCGCCGATTCAGGCGGGCTAAAAATTTATCCCGGCTCCTTTCGGAACCGGGACTTTTGCTTTTATTTTATTTTTTTTACGGCTTCCAGATGAGCCAGATGAGAAGATATCCGGTTATGACCGCCGCGAGGGTGAAGGGTACGCCGTATTTCATGAATGTCGTTGCCTTTACCTCGTGACCCTCCTTACGGAGAATGCCGATGCCCGCGATGTTCGCGGATGCGCCGATCGGGGTCAGGTTGCCGCCGAGGGTCGCGCCGCAGAGCAGACCGTAGTACATGATTTTCGGGTCGATGCCGAGGTTGACGGCGATGACCGGGATAACGGTGAGCATGGTAGCGGTATAGGGAATATTGTCGATGAATGCCGAGAGAATGACGGACATCCAGACTATAACAGTGTAGACGATGAACACGCTGCCGGAGCTTCCGCCGACTTTCGATATGGCGTTGCCGATGATATCAATAACGCCCGCGTTCTTTATACCGCCGATGACGACGAAAAGACCGGTCAGAAGAATGATGGTGTAGTAGTCGATCTCTTTGAATGCGTTCTTGACTATCTCGGTGTTCTTGCGGAACAGCTCGCGGATTATGCCGACGAAGAAGAAGAACATGCAGATAAGACCGTTGGTTATCTCGGGCTTGTAGAACTGACCCTCGGCCGCGTTGCTCTTGTAGGGGATGAACGAAACGGCGATGAGGCAGACAACAGTCGCAATAAGCAGGAAGGTCGGGAACTTGTCCTCAACCTTTGTGCGGTCGGTGATATGTATCTTGTCGTTCTCCTTGCGGAACATGAAGAGGATTATCAGCGCGCTGACAATTGCACCCGCCTCAACGACCCAGAACATGCCGGGCTTGCCCTCGTCAACGAAGAAGTCGGAGAAATCGAGATTCGCCGCCTTTGCGAGCAGAATCGAAGTCGTGTCGCCGACGAGAGTCGCCGCACCCTGGAGGTTCGACGAAACGGCAATGCAGATAATGCTCGGGACAGGGGAGATGTTGAGCTTCTTGCACAGTGCAAGTGCGACGGGCGCTATCATAAGAACGGTAGCGACATTGTCAACGAACGCGGAGACGATGCCCGCGAAAAGGCTCATGCAGACGACAGCCCACTTGACATTGGGCATCTTCGATATAAGAACGTCACTCATCAGCTGCGGCATCTTGGACTCGATAAAGAGATAGACCGTGCCCATGGTGCCGGCTATCATCATAATGACGTTCCAGTCGATTTCGCCGACAGCTGCTTTGAAAGTATAGCTGAAAGAGTTTCCCGAACCGAGGGAGAAAAAGTCCGCGCCGAAAAGATCGGGCTTGAATGCGGCAATAGTGCCGAGGACAACGAAGATAACTGCCGATGCAACAGCGACATAGGGGCGGATCTTCTGAAACGCCATCATAAGAATATATGTCGCCGCGAAGAGCACCAGTGCGGTTATAGTGATACTGCTCATGCTTCACACTCCAAAATATTTTTTTCGCAGCGAACACTCAGCGACCGATTTTTCCCCAAAGAAAACGCGCTCCCTACCGGAGCGCGAAACCGCCACTTCATTTTAAGCATGGCAACACAAAAACCGCATTGCTTCAACCTCAAATAAATAATCCGCATATTTGACGGATTATGACAGACTCCACCACTCATTATTCGGCTGCAAAGGACATTATATAAAATTTTTCCATAGCCGTCAAGGACTTTTTGACTATTTTTGCAACTGCCTATATCAGCTCGGATATAACCGCGTTTGAGACGAGAAAGCCCTGCCTTGTCAGCGCGATGCGGCTATTGTCGCAGACCGTCAGACCGGCTTTTGAAAACTCGGTGCATTTTTTGATTATATCCTCCGGCACGCCGTGTCCGAACCGCTCTTCTGCTTCTGAAAACACAAGACCGTTGTTCAGCCGCAGACGGAGCATAAGATACTCTTCAAAGCTCCCGCCTTCGCCGTCGTCCGTGGGCTCGCAGCCTGCGATAAAGCTCTCTATATCGCGCGGGAAAAAGAATCTCCTGCCGTCTATAAACGAGTGCGCCGCCGGACCTATGCCGAGATATTCGTCGCAGTCCCAGTACTTCAGATTGTGGCGGCTCTCATATCCGGGCTCTGCAAAGTTCGAGATCTCATATTGCATGAACCCGCGCTTTTCGAGCTCTTCGCACGCTGCCAGATACAGTTCACAGGTCGCATCTTCGTCCGGCAGAGTCAGCTCGCCGCGTTTCTCATAAAAACGCGTGCCCTCTTCTATTTTTAAAATATATGCGCTGACATGGCGCACTCCCGCGTCCGCGCAGAAAGCGATGCTGTCTTTGAGCGAATTCACCGTCTGCCCGGGGACGGCAAGCATGAGGTCGAGCGATATATTATCTATCCCCGCGTCCTGCGCGCGCTTTACGGCGAGCGAAACATCGTTCCTGCCGCTGAGCCTGCCGAGCGCGCGGCGTTCGCCGTCGTTTGCCGACTGCATACCCATGGATATCCTGTTGACTCCCGCTTCTCTGAGCAGGGCGAAATCAAGATTCTTTTTCGCCGCGTCAAACGGATTGATTTCAACTGTCGTCTCGCAGCTCGGCGCAGAAAACTCCCTCGCCGCGCCGATAATTCTGCCGAGCCTCTCCGCTCCCAGCGCTGACGGGGTGCCGCCGCCAATATAAACGGTGTCCGCAGTTATGTTATATTTTGCCGCAAGAGCGGGAATGCGGTGGATAAGCGTATCGGTGTAGACATTCGCCGCGCTTTCGTCAAGGCGCAGAGAATAAAAATCGCAGTAGGGGCACTTGCTGCGGCAGAACGGTATGTGAATATATAACCCCGCGTTTTTGCTTTTCATTTTCCCGCACCTCCCGCAAATTATCGTTTTATAATAATGTATAATAACACAAAGATGCTATTCAAACAATCCGTATACGGCATTTTTGCCGAATTTTGTGTGCAAAATCACAACTTTTTGTATGGTAATTGTTGCTTTTTGCCAGAAGCTGTGTTATAATCAAAAAGCTTGATTTTTTAAATAGGAGGTCGTCTTTTGGCACAGGAACAGACAGCCGCGGTCAATCCGCAGGCAGGATCCGGCGAAGATTCGTCAGGATACGTCTTTCAGAACAGACGCTATGTCGGTACGAAAGAGACTGTCGCTTACGTCGTCTATGATATGTCGCAGAGCTTCAATATCAACGCGTATTCGCAGAGATTCGTCACCAACATCCTTCAGGTCAGCCTGAAGCTGCAGCGAATAGCGAATGTTATCAACGGTATTTGGGACGTTATCAACGATGTGCTTTTCGGTGCGATAGTTGACAAGACGAGAACCCGCTGGGGCAAGTTCAAGCCCTATCTCGTTGCGCTCGGTATCCCCGGCACAATCGGTACGTGCATTTATTGGCTCATGCCCCTCATATTTGCGGGCAGAGGTCCGAACGATATCTGGAAATTCATCGGATATCTTTTTCTCATGGTCGTGCGTGAAGGCGCGGGAACATTCCGCGATATCGCACAGAAGGGTATCCAGTCTACAATAACCCCGCACCCTGTTGACAGAACGAGAATTATCACTATTGCAAACTTCGCCTCCGGCTTCCTCGGAGAGAAGCTGCCCGAGCAGATAATGACCGTTCTCCTTGACCTTATCGGCAGAAATAAGATCAAGCTTACTCTTCAAGGTACTTTTGTCGGCATGGGTATTTTCACTGCCGTTGTCGCAGGCGCAGGCGCCATGTGGTTCTTCTTTATCTGTAAAGAGAGAGTCATGCAGTCCGTCGAGCGTCCGAGCATCAAGGCGGGTATCAAGTCGATAATCAACAACAAGCCGATACTTCTTATGACGCTTTCCAAGATGCTCAGCGGCTTCTCGGTCGGCGGCAGCAAGTCGGATTATCTGATCGACGTTCTGAACTTTGCTTCGCTCAATATTATTACCGGTATCCCCGGCTCGATAATCAACCCCATCAGCTATGCGATAGTTCCGTGGTTCAGACGGCACTTCTCGAGCCGCTTCCTGTATATCATGGGCACATATGTCGGCGATATCCTGCTCGTGCCCGTGTTCCTCGTCGGCTGCATCGGCGGCAAGAAGCACGGACTTTATAAGAAGGTCGTTCCCATGGCGATCGCCCTCACCTTGTGGGAGACGCTGTTTATGATTTTCTACGGCGTGCGTAAGGTCATTCCGACCGAGATGTACAACGAGGCAATGGACTACTGCGAATGGAAGAACGGCTACCGCACAGAGGGCATGACGAGCGTCGCCCAGGGTCTTGCCCAGAAGCTTTCGAGCATCGTCAGTGGCTATATCGCGCTGTTCATCAAGCAGCTTATCGGCTACGACCTGACTGCCTACACAAGAGGCACCGCGCAGTCCGATAACACCAAGTTCGGTCTGTTTGCAATGTTCACCATCATCCCGTTCATCACAACCTCCCTCGGCATCATTCCGATGCTCTTCTATGATCTGAACGACAAGAAGAAGGAGAAGATGTACGAAGAGCTGCTTGAGAGAAGAGCCGCAATGTCCAAGGAGGCAACCTCCGGCGACCTTGAAGCGTTCGAGAAACTCGCAAAGGCTCAGATGGAGATCGGCAACAGCAAGAGCGAGCTGTAAAGACTTCCTCATAACAAATAGAAATTATCCTCCGTATGTAATGTACGGAGGATTTTTTATGCCCGCTTTTTGTATACAGAAATATACAGTTCAAAATTTATACATATTGGAGCAACAATGTTTAATAAAACTGTTGCATTTGCATAAAAATTATGTTATGATTCAAAAGTAAAAAATACAGACAGGAGGTAATGCTTTGGCAGAAGAAGTAAAAACCGCTGCGGTCGGCAATCAAGCCGGCGGTAATGCCGAAAATAGCGGATATGTTTATCAGAACAGACGCTATGTCGGAACCAAAGAGACGGTTGCATATGTCGTCTACGATATGTCGCAGAGCTTCAATATCAACGCGTATTCGCAGAGATTCGTCACCAACATCCTTCAGGTCAGCCTGAGGTTCCAGCGTATAGCGAATGTCATCAACGGTATCTGGGACGTTATCAACGATGTGTTTTTCGGTGCGATAGTTGACAAGACGAGAACAAGATGGGGAAAATTCAAGCCTTATCTCGTTGCGCTCGGTATTCCCGGAACAATAGGAACGTGCATTTATTGGCTGCTGCCCATATTATTTTCTGGCAGAGGGCAGGAGGATATCTGGAAATTTATCGGATATCTCGCGCTGATGGTCGTGCGAGAGGGCGCAGGAACATTCAGAGCGATAGCCCAGAAGGGTATTCAGGCGACGATAACGCCGCACCCCGTTGACCGAACCCGACTGATAACGATTGCCGATTTTGTCTCCGGTGCGCTCGGTGAAAAATTGCCGGAACAGATAATGACGATTTTGCTCGACCTCATCGGCAGAAACAAAGTCAAGTTCACCCTTCGCGGAACATTCGTTACCATGGGTCTGTTTACCGCTATAGTCGCGGGCGCGGGCGCGCTGTGGTTCTCCCTTATCTGTAAGGAACGTGTCATGCAGTCCGTTGAGACGCCGAGCCTTAAAGCGAGTATCAAGTCGATAATCAACAACAAGCCTATTTTGCTTATGACGCTGTCGAGTATGCTCAGCGGATTTGCAGTCGGCGGAAGCAAGCAGGACTATTATATAGATGTTCTGAATTTTGCGTCCCTCGGTCTTATCACCGGTATCCCCGGCGCTATTATCAATCCGTTCAGCTATATGGCTGTACCGTGGTTCAGACGGCATTTCTCGAGCCGTTTCCTGTATATTATAGGAGACAAGATATCCGGAATACTGCTTGTCCCCGTGTTCTTGGTCGGCTGCATCGGCGGCAAGAAGCACGGACTTTATAAGAATGTCTGGGTCATGGGTATCGCAATGACGCTCTGGGAGACCATATTCATGATCTTCTACGGCGTGCGCCGCATAATCCCGACCGAGATGTACAACGAGGCTATGGACTACTGCGAGTGGAAGAACGGTTACCGTACGGAGGGTATGACGAGCGTCGCTCAGGGTCTTGCCCAGAAGCTTTCGGGCATCGTCAGCAACTATATTTCCACATGGATAAAGCAGCTTATAGGCTACGACCTCACGCTCTATGTCAGAGGCACGGCACAGTCCGACTCCACAAAGTTCGGTCTGTTCGCAATGTTCACCATCGTCCCGTTCCTTACCGGTATCGTCAGCATCGTCCCGATGCTCTTCTATGACCTGAACGGCAAGAAGAAGGAGCAGATGTATGAGGAGCTTCTCGAAAGAAGAGCGGCTCTCTCCAAGGAAGCCACAATGGGCGACCTTGAAGCACTTGAAAAGCTTGCCAAGGCTCAGATGGAGATAGGCAGCAGGAAGCAGGAACTTTAATAAAATCAAAGAGCACTGCATACCAAACGACAATAAAACAGCAAAAGTCCCGGCAGTAATGTCTGCCGGGACTTTTTGAATATATAAAGCTGCATAATATGACAAAACAGGTTGGTGAATGGATATTTGTAATCTATTAGGCGCAACCTGTGGGGTGCGGCGACCTCGACGCACCGCTGCCGCGACAGCGGCACGAAATCCTCGCAAAAATCTTTTTTTACCTTCGCTATGTACTAAAATTAAATGATATATACTCCCCGCGTTTCGGCATTTTCTTTTTATTTGAAAAAGAAAACGCCTGCAAAAGAAAAGCAAACTGTGCCCACAAAAAGGCAAGCAAGCATCGCTTAAAAGTAAGTCTTTTTGCGCCATGCTGCGAAAAAAACGCTTGAAATGCGGACGCATTCCTGCGCGCCTTTTTCTTGCCTGTCATCAAAAATCCAATACTTTTAAGTGCAAGCAGTTTTGCTGTGCAAAACCGATGTGTGCTTACCTTTCTGTGGGCTCCGCCCCAAGACCCCGGCAACGCCACGCCGCAGTACATAGCTCGCGGCTCTCAATTAGTTGCTCGGCACATTCGCGCGCAAACGCGCCGGAGCTTGAACGAGTGCGCGCTCGTGCGTCTTGCTTCGCAAGCCGTTCAGCCCTCTCAAAACATAGTCGCCTATCGCCCTTGGAGCGGGCGCTATGCTCCTTGTTTTTCGCCAACATCGCCTCGCTTCATCCGCCACCGGCGGCGCTTCGGTGATGTTGCCCGCCTGTCTCCGTTGGCTTATCAAACACTGCGGCGCGGCTATGGAAAACATGATTATAGAAGTCAACTGATCACTTTCTTTTACATTGCTACGGTTAGAGTGATAGACAAATCCCAATTTATAAAGCCGAAATATAGCACACTTCTATACACTTGCAGTAATATAAATAAAGCCGACCTACGAACACCTCACTAACGGTATGCAGTGTTTTTTGCTGTCTGCCGAAGTTGAAAAAGTCATATTTAAATAGTATAATATAATCTATCTTCAATTTACGAGGTCTTATCTATGCCCGAATATGAAAAGATAACATTTGAAAACGGCTTTCGTCTGCTCCTGAGCGAGGACAGCAGGGCGAAAAGCTGCTCCATGGGCGTGTGGGTCGGCAGCGGCTCATGCTATGAGAGCGACGACACGGCGGGAATATCCCATTTTATCGAGCACATGGTGTTCAAGGGCAGCGCCCTGTATTCATCCGAGGATATCGCTTCGATATCCGACAGAATGGGCGGCGAGCTCAACGCTTATACCGATAAAGAGTGCACCTGCTTTTATACCCGCGTCCTCTTTGTCGATGCGCCCGCGGCGTTTGAGCTAATAGCCGATATGGTGACTTCGCCGCGCCTTGATTCGAACGACTTGGAACTCGAAAAAGGCGTCGTGTGCGAGGAGATCGCCATGTATGAGTCGAATCCCGCCGACCTCTGTGCGGATCTTTTCTATCTTGTGGCGTTCCCCGAGCATAAGCTCGGCAAAAATGTTCTCGGTACGCGTGATTCGGTCAATTCAATGACTCCCGATATGCTGAGAAAACATATGGACAGATTCTATTCTCCCGCGTCTACAGTAGCCTGCTTCTGCGGCAAATTCGAGCGGGATAAGATAATCGCGCTGTGCAAACGCTATTTCTCGTCGCCCGCAAATAAAAACGCAATACCGGTTTTGACCAAGGCGGATTTTTGCCCCGGAGTGCATATCTTCGACAAAAAGACGGAGCAGAATCAGATAGTTATCGGCTTCTCCGCGCCCTCTCTCGGGTCGGACAGCCGCTTCGCCTGCCAACTGATAGCCTCGATGCTCGGCGGCTCCGCGTCGTCGCGGCTCTTCCGCCGCCTGCGCGAAGAACAGGGGCTCGTCTATTCGGTCGATGCCTGCGCGTCGTCGTATCTGAGCGCTGGCGTGTTCGCCGTGAGCATGGGCGTGTCGCGCGAATCGGAGAAAAAGGCTGTTCTGACCGCGGCGGAAGTCCTGCGCGAGTTCCCCGACACCGTGACAGAAGAAGAGCTTGACCTCGCGCGCGACCACTATCTTTCGGGGCTTATAATGTCCCTTGAATCAAACTCTGCCCGCGCGGCGCGCTACGGCACGGGCGAATTGCTGCTCGGCGGCGCGATAAGCGAAAAGGAGCTCGAGGAGAAAATAAGGGGCGTGAGCATCGATGAGATACGCTCGCTTGCGCGTTCGTTTTCGTCTCTCTCCGACGCGTGCATATGCGCGGTCGGCAGAACGGCGGGAGCTAAGTTCTACAATAAGGTTGTCAGCGGCAAAAAATAATGATATAATTAACAATAATATTTTTATGAGAGGCAGTCCGCAATGAAGGGAATAAAGGATGCACAGAGAATAGTCGTGAAGGTCGGCACCTCCACGCTTACATATGATACGGGAAAAGTAAATCTCAGGCGCATGGATAAGCTTGCGCAGGTGATCTCAGATCTCAGAAATTCCGGCATAGAAGTGGCGCTCGTCACCTCTGCGGCGATAGCCGTCGGCGTTGGAAAGCTCGGACTTCCCGCAAGACCCAAGGATATCCCGAGCCGCCAGGCGGTCGCAACGGTCGGTCAGTGCGAGCTGATGTTCATGTACGACAAGCTCTTTTCCGAATACGGCAACACGATAGGTCAGCTGCTCATAACCCGCAGCGACTTTGAAAGCGACGAGCGCAGGGCGAATCTCTCGAACTCTTTTGAAAAGCTCTTCGAGTTCGGCGCGATCCCGGTTATAAACGAAAACGACAGCATCGCGGTCGAAGAAATAGTCTTCGGCGATAACGATACTCTTTCCGCCATGGTCGCAAAGCTCGTCAACGCCGACGCGCTGATAATTTTAAGCGACATTGACGGCCTCTATTCCGGCAACCCGCGCGAGGACGAGAACGCCTATCTCATCCCAGTTGTCGAGGAGATAAGCGATGAGCTTATGGCGATAGCCGACACAAAGGGCAGCACCCGCGGCACGGGCGGCATGGTGACGAAGCTCCACGCCGCGCAGATAGCGACAGAGGCGGGAATAGACACCGTGGTTATGAACGGCGCTCAGCCCGAGGATATCTACAGACTGCTCGACGGCAGACAGACAGGAACTTATTTCAAGGCGAAAGCTTAACGGAAGGAGCGCACATAATGGGCGCAGGAACTGTTTTATCAATAGCTAAAGGCGCAAAAGAAGCTCAGCGAGAGCTCGCACGCGCCGGCGGAGCAAAGCGCGAAGCGGCACTCAGAGAGATTTCATCAGCCCTTCGCGAAAATGTGCAGAGCATATTGGAGGCGAACCGCGCAGATATAGCGGCGGCGCGCGAAAACGGCATGGCCGAGTCGATGATAGACCGCCTGACCCTCACCGCAGAGCGCATAGAGGGCATGGCAAAGGGCGTTGACGATGTTGCGGCGATGCCCGACCCCGTCGGCAGAGTCCTCTCCGGATCGACAAGACCGAACGGGCTCAGAATAGAAAAAGTCACCGTGCCGCTCGGCGTTATCGGTATAATATATGAGGCAAGACCGAATGTCACTTCCGATGCGGCTGCTCTTTGTCTCAAGGCGGGCAACGCAGTCATACTGCGCGGCGGCAAAGAGGCGATAAATTCAAACAAAGCCGTGGCGCATCTCATGCGAGCGGCGGTAGAAAAAGCTGGACTTCCCGCAGATACCGTGAATCTTATCGAAGATACCTCGCGCGAGAGCGCAAACGAGCTGATGAAGATGAACGGGCTCGTCGATGTGCTCATTCCGCGCGGCGGAGCGGGTCTCATAAAAAGCGTAGTTGAAAATTCGACTGTCCCGGTTATCGAAACAGGCTCCGGCAACTGCCACATATATATCGACGAGTTTGCGGATATCGACATGGCGGCGGATATTGTTTTTAATGCCAAGACTTCGCGCCCGTCCGTCTGCAACGCCTGCGAGAGCGTGCTTGTCCACAAAGCGGTCGCCGAGGAGGCGATAGTCGCTGTGGCGGGCAGACTCAAAGAGAAGAATGTCGAGATTTTCGGCGATGAGATAGTCTGCTCCGTCCTCGATTTTGCAAAGCCTGCTACAGAAGAGGACTGGGGAAAAGAATATCTTGATTACAAGATCAGCATAAAAACGGTAGATAATATCGATGAGGCGATAGCGCATATCGCGAAATACAGCACAGGTCACAGCGAGAGCATTATCACCGAGAACTATCTCAATGCGCAGAAGTTTTTGAACGAAGTCGATTCGGCGGCGGTCTATGTCAATGCATCGACCCGCTTTACGGACGGCGGCGAGTTCGGCTTCGGCGCGGAAATAGGCATATCCACCCAGAAGCTCCACGCGAGAGGACCTCTGGGACTGAATAATCTGACGAGCGAAAAGTATGTTGTCTACGGCTCGGGTCAGATACGCTGAAGGAGGAAATTCCATGAGCACTAACACATCGACACAGGAAAAGAAAAAATGGGCGTTCCCGCTGGGCATAGTGATAGTTGTCCTCGCCGTTATCGGTCTTGTCACGGTGATAATCTTCGCCGTGCGCGGAATCGGGAGCCTTACGGACAACAGCGACAAGTTCGAGAAATATGAGCAGTTCCTGTCGCCCGTCATAATGAACGATCCAGATCCGTTTGACGATGTCAGCGGCGCGCAGATGAGCCAGCTGATAGATGCATCTATATGGTCGCTGATGAAGAGCGATATCGATATAGACCAGTATGAGTACGCCGAGGGCGATGTCTCCGGCGTTATAGTCCCGCAGAAGGATGTTGAAAAGCAGTTTGCGAAGCTCTTCGGCACGGATGTCAAGCCCGTCCACTGCACCGTTGACGGCGGAACTTATACATTCACCTATGACGAGGCAAAGCAGGCTTATATCGTCCCGCTTACCGGCGTTATGCCGACGTTCATTCCGCGAGTCATATCTCAGCAGAAAAAGGGCGATTCGATAATCCTCACCGTCGGCTGCATCAGCGGCGACGGCTGGGAGCAGGACGCAAAGGGCAACTATGTTGAGCCCGCGCCGAGCAAATATCTCAAAGTGACCCTGCGCGTCAGCGGCGACGGATATTTCATCAGCGCAATTCAGAACACCGACGCGCCCGAGACCGCCGCAACAACGGCGCCCAAGACCACCGAGGCGGATACAACTCTTCCCGCAGAGACTCAGGGTGAGGTGCAGACCGAAGCTCCGGCAGAGTCCGAGGCTCAGACCGCCGCGGAGGGCTGATATGTATATTCACGCCCCGTGCTTCGACCTCGATGAGCTCGCCCGTGACAATATGCATATACACACCTCGTTTTCGCGCTGCGCGAAGCCCGAGATGACAGTCGAAAATATCTTCGCCGAGGCGGCACGCATAGGCTACAGGACAATAGCCCTGACCGATCATTATAACGACGATATCGACGACGAAGAGGCTCTGCGGAGACTCGAAACGCTCAGAGAGCAGGGACAAAAGCTTGGCGAGCCGTGCAGAGTGCTCTACGGAATGGAGCTTTCTGGATACGGTATCGGCAAAACTCTCGAGGGTGATAAGCTCAGAAACGCGCTCGATTACAGGCTCTATTCCTGCAACCACTATCATCTCGACTTCTGGGAGCAGGCGGCGAAAATCACGCCACGCGCATATGCCGAGCACGCGCTGAAAAATGTCACCTCGCTTATAAAAAGCGGCAAGCCGGACTGCATAGCCCATCCGCTGACCGCCGGATATGTCCGCGCGTTTGAAGATAAAACACTTGTCAGCAAAGCGATAACCGACAACGAGCTCGGCGATATAATGACCCTCGCGAAGGAACACGAAGTCGCATGGGAGCTCAATATCGGCAATATTTACGGAGACACGGAGTTCAGCCGCAGAATGTGGAACACCGGCAGAGAGCTCGGTTCATGCTTTAATATGGGCGCGGACGCGCATCTGATAAAGAACATCGATTTTGCGCCGCATATGAGCGAGATAAAGAAAATACTTGGAGTATAAAAATAGAAATCCTACCCGTTGCGGGTAGGATTTTTGTCTTTATTCGTATTGCGGGTAGGATTTTTGTCTTTATTCGTAGAGCGGGTGCTTTGCACAGATCTCCGCAACTCCGGCGCGGATGGCGTCGGCGCTGTTCTCAAAGTCGGTCGCAGCGAGGTAGACGAACTCTGCGATTTTGTCCATGTCGCTCTCGTCAAGACCTCTTGTTGTGGCGGCCGCCGTTCCGAGGCGCAGACCGCTTGTGACAAACGGGGTCTCGGGGTCGTTGGGTATGGCGTTCTTGTTCGCCGTGATGTTGACTTCGTCAAGTCTCCTCTCGAGATCCTTGCCCGTTACGCCGAGCGAGCGCAGGTCGAGGAGTATGAGGTGGTTGTCGGTGCCGCCGGAGACGAGGTTGACTCCGCGCTTTGCCAGAGACTCGGCAAGAGCCTTGCAGTTGTTGAGAAGTCTCTGCTGATAGTCCTTGAACTCGGGCTTGAGAGCCTCGCCGAAGCAGACCGCCTTGCCCGCGATAACATGCATGAGCGGACCGCCCTGGTTGCCGGGGAAAATAGCCTTGTTTATAGCTGCGCCGAGCTCAGCCTTGGAGAGGATGAGTCCGCCGCGGGGACCTCTGAGGGTCTTGTGCGTGGTTGTTGTGACAACGTCGGCATAGGGCACGGGCGAGGGATGAAGTCCCGCCGCGACGAGTCCCGCGATGTGCGCCATGTCTACCATGAAATATGCGCCGACCGATTTTGCTATAGCGCCGATGCGCTCAAAGTCGATAACACGCGGATAAGCGGATGCGCCTGCGACGATAAGCTTCGGGCAGACCTCCTTGGCGGTCTTTTCGAGCTCGTCATAGTCGATATAGCCGTCGTCGTTCACGCCGTAGGGCACGAACTTGTAGAGCTTGCCGCTTGCGTTGACGGGCGAGCCGTGGGTTAGATGTCCGCCGTGGGCGAGGCTCATGCCCATGACTGTGTCGCCGGGATTTATGAGCGCGGAATATGCCGCCATGTTAGCCTGCGCACCAGAGTGCGGCTGAACGTTGGCGCAGTCCGCGCCGAAGAGCTCTTTTGCGCGCGCGATAGCAAGATTTTCAACGATGTCAACATATTCGCAGCCGCCGTAATAACGCTTGCCGGGATAACCCTCGGCGTATTTGTTGGTCAGCACGCTGCCCATTGCCGCCATAACGGCGGGGGAGACGAAGTTCTCCGAGGCGATAAGCTCGATGTTGCGTCTCTGTCTGCCGAGCTCGAGATCCATGGCGTCCGCCACTTCCGGGTCATACTGTGCGACGAGCTTGGCGCTGTCAAAAAAATCAGGGTACATTGTGATTTCCTCCTCTTGAAAAAAATCGGACAAATATTACCTTAATAATACCATATGGCCGCAGTTAAAGTCAAAGCTAAAGGGAATAATATTGTCGATTTATGCAAAAAGACGGAATGAGTGAAAATAGTTCTTGTATTTATGTCAATAATACTGTATAATGATTTAATGTAACACTTTTATTAAAAGGAGATGAATCAATGGATCCCATTAAAGTGGATTTTTCAAAAAAAGGCGGCCCCAAGGAGATAGTAATACCTCCCGATAAAGCGGCGCTTAAGATAGTTTTGAGCGTGCTTTGCTCGCTGGTAACCGCGGTCATTGCATTTTATATAATGCTGCCGCCGCTCAACTTCAAGGCGTATGAGTTCTACGGCTTCCTCGCGATAATCGTCGCGTCATATGCGCTGTTCTCGGCGATTTTCACCGGCGTGTTTTCGAAGCCCGAATATCTGCCCTATTTCAAGCGCCAGATGATAGTTCCCGGCGTTATTGTCGGCGTTATCGCGCTTACGGTGGGCATAGGCTATCTCGTCTCGAGCCCGTTCTTCAGAGCGTCGTCTTACAGTCAGATAATCGATGTCCGCACGGACAGCAACTTCGCCGATGAGATTGACAAGCAGGATGCTGAGTCCTTCAGCAACATCCCGAAGCTCGATGAGGGCGTCGCGGCTACCCTCGCTCCCAGAGCACTCGGTAAACTCGCGGAAAAAGGCTATGTCTCGCAGTTCTCGGTCTATCCGCTCTATACGCAGATAAACTACAAGGGCACGCCCGTCAGGGTCGTTCCGCTCCAGTATTCAAATATCATCAAGTGGCTCACCAACCGCACCGAGGGTCTCCCCGGATATATCGTAATCGATATGGCGAACGAAGTCACCACCTTCAAGGAGCTTGATGCGGGCATCAAGTATTCTCCCGCCGAGCACTTCGGCAGACTTCTCAAGCGTCACCTGAGAATGCAGTATCCGACCTATATGTTCGGCTCGAGCTCGTTTGAAATCGACGACGAGGGCAATCCCTATTGGATCTGCGCGCGAGTCGATAAGACCATCGGCCTGTTCGGCGGAACTGATGTCAAGGGAATCGTGATAGTCAACGCAATTGACGGCAAGTGCGAATATGTGCCGATAGAGACAGTCAAGAGCGACGCCAAGTATCAGTGGATCGACAGAGTCTATGACTCCGACCTTCTCGTCGAGCAGTACAACTACTATGGCAGATATCAGAAGGGCTTCTGGAACTCGATTCTCGGCCAGGAAGATGTCTATGTCACTACTGAAGACTACAGCTACATCGCTCAGAACGACGATGTCTATATGTACACTGGCGTTACATCAGTCACCAATGACCAGTCGATAACCGGCTTTATAATGATAAACCAGCGCACCAAAGAGGCTGTTTATTATTCGGTCGCGGGCGCAAAGGAACAGTCGGCGCAGGCTTCCGCAGAGGGTCTCGATGAGATCAAGGCGGCAGGCTACACGGCAACGTTCCCGCTGCTGCTCAACATTGATGGCGAGCCGACCTACTTCATGGCTCTCAAGGACGTCAGAGACGACGGCTCTCAGATCATTCAGAGCTACGCGCTCATCAACGTCAAGCAGTACACGAAGATAAAGGTCTACGGCAAGACCCTTGCCGAGTGCCTTGCAAAGTATGTTGACCAGCTCAAGGCGAACGGCATCAATGTCGATATCGATGCGAACCAGGTCGTCGATCCTGCGGATAACCCCGACGCGCAGGGCGATTCCGAGACAAAGGTGCAGACCGTCAACGGCAAGATAGCCGATATCCGCACCCAGGTCATCTCGGGCGAGACATATTATTATATCAAGCTCGAGGGCGGCGACGTCTATTATTCGATAGCCGCTTCCAAGTCGACAACCGCCGTTATCCTCAACAGAAACGACACTGTCACGATTCGCTTCAACGCCGGCGAGGGTGCAATAATCCCCGCAAGCGAGCTCGAAAAAGCGAAATAAATAAAACATCATTACAAACAAACGCGCCGCCGCAGATATTCTCTGCGGCGGCGTTTAGTGTTTGGATTTATTTATCGCTTCTTTTAAATACCTTTCTTCCGCAGATTACGGCGAAAGTGAGATATGAAATTACATATCCTATAAACTCAAAGATGTGCATATATTTGTTTGTTATAAGATAACCAAATAAATATAGCGCTGTGAATATCAGTACGACTGCACCTGAGATAAACATTTCTTTTGTTTCGGATCCTTTTCTGAGTAGAAAAAAGAATGCAATCACTGAAACGGCAGCAAAGGCAAGACAAAAGAAGTGGTATATTATTTCAGAGCCGGTAACCCCGATATCCACGCCGAGCTTGCTGAGAAAGCCAGCCACAGCTTAGCGAACCACGGTGGGTGGGTATGAATATTTGAAAATACCGAAAGCGGTATATGCACCGCTCAGAATGTAGAGTATATAAAGGACTATCTTGACGGCGGACTGTTTTTTTCATAATAAAACCACCTTTAGCTGAGTGTTAAATTTGAATCAAGTGCAAATTTATATAAAAAGTAATAAAAGTCTCCTTTCCAATTTTTATAACCCATATCAAATAAAAATTGGAATGTGTTACAGGAATATAGTAACTTAAAAAGCAACCGATTTAATTAGCTTAAAGAAATATTATATATTTTTATTACAAATTACAAAAATACACAATTCAATTTGTATATTTGAACCAAAGAAATTTTGAGACGCGCAGAACCGCGATGAAAAAATCCCCCGTAGATTCGTTCCGCGGGGGACAGCTTTATTATATATCTATTCGGTTTATATTTTCGGCAGAGAGTCGCTTATTTCCACGGTAGCGTTGACATATGCGGCGAGGTCATCTGCTCTAAGTATTCCTGACCGCGCTCGGAGTCAATGGGTTCTCCCTTGACTGTGGAGAGCGGAATATCCGTTGAAACATCAAGAAACTCAAAGTGTATTTTGTCCGCCTTTACCCTTTTGGTGTAGCTGTAGCTTGAGCTAAGGTCAAATGTGACGGGACCGCCGTTGGGATTGGGATAAGGATAAGGAGCTCTCTTCTCACGAATAAAATACGCGTAGCTGCCTATAGGCAATTCCTTTTTGCCGAGAGTAACTTTGGCATACAGGCTGTGATTTTCGTCGTTTGCCATTGCCTCGATTTCATCGGCTTGAGCCGTTGTCGTTTTGAGGGAGTATGTTATGTTGAATCCCATGTCGTTGTAGTAGCAAAGGGTTATCGAAACATCCCCGTATTTACTTTTGAGCTTTATGTCGCCGCGAAATACATGAAAATCCGGATATTTGCTTGTAAAGGCGTAGGAGTTGCCTGTGTCGAAATTCAATATGTACTCGGAGCGCATTTTGTTCGAGCCGCAGGCGGCGAGGGACAGCATAAGGACGAGGCAAAGAGCTAAGCTTATCAATCTTTTCATAACACCGAGTCTCCTTCTGTGTTACTATATTATGTGTTCTAATTATGTGTTCTATAAGTTTTGCCTCCCTAAACTAAACCATCGGAATCTCCTCCTGTGCAGAAATGATATTTTTTATAAAAGTTTTAGTTGAGAACTTATCGCAACACAATGCTAACACAAATTGCCAATATTATAATTCTATCTAGTAATATTATATATTTTTGTTACAAATTACAAAAATATATAATTCGATTTGTGTGTTTGCAACAAAGAATTTATGCGGCGCGCAGAGTTACAATGCAGAAAAATCCCCCGCAGATTCGCTCCGCGGGGGACTGCTTTATTATATTATCTATCCGGCGTTATTGCTGAGAATGTGTTATGAAATAAATCAGTGCGATGACTCCCGCCGTGACCGTTGCGCCGATAACGATGTTGTTTATCATCACTATGGTGCCGACGCCTGCGGCAACTCCGAGCACGCCTGCAAGGGCGATCGGAATCCACATGGCGGGCGACTGGCCGTACTTCGCGCCGATGTACCAGCTGTAAAGGCCCCAGCCGAAAGCGTCGGTGTACTTGTAGAGGTGAGTGTTGTAGCTCCACGGATCGTTCTCGTCAAGCTCGAAAATGCGGACAGCTCTGGTTATGTATCTGCCGTAGGACTGGAAGGTAACGCCGGGGCACATGACAAGGTCGATGCCGTCAACGTTGCCGATGAAGTTGTTGATGTGGTCGTGGCCGAAGGATGCCGCGATGACATCGCCGCGCTTTTTCCACGAAGCAAACTCGCCGGAGTTGGTGTTCGACGGGCAGGGGAACTCGAGCATCATGCCGGAAGCCTTGCCGGGCTTGAGCATGAGAAGCTTGTTCTGTCCGTTGAGCTTCTTGCTTATCGCGTTCTCGCCGCTGAACGGAGAATCAACGAGAAGCTCCGCGACCTCGGGAACGATGATGTGCTGGAAAGCGATGGAGGGAACGAGGTGACCCTCTTTCTCTTCGAGCGCCTTGCTGGTCTTTTCGTACCAGTCTATCTGATCCTGATGAACGTAGTCGTAACCGCCGTTGACTCTGTCGTAGTCGTTCGAGTCGATCATCCAGAGGTTGAACTTCGTCTCGCTGCCCTTGGAGGCATAGATAGGCAGGTTGTGCGTGCCGGTGCCGTACATCTCGGGCACTGCGTCATATGCGAGGCAGCCCGGGAAAGTCTGATAATATGCGAACTGCTCGTCGCGGCTGACGGGGCAGCCGTCGTCGTTGTCGTGGTTGCCGAAAACGAAGGTGAAGGGGATGCCTCTGTCAACAACGGGCTGAAGTATCGCCTTTATTCCGGCATAGACGCCCTCGGCGGTCTTAATCTTTCCGCCTGCAAGCTGGTCGCCGGTGAACACGACGAGGTCGGGCTTCTCTGCGTCGAGAGCTTTTTCCATGAACATTATCATGGCTTCTCTCGGTATGTCGATATCCTGCGTGTCGGAAATCTGCATGATCTTGAACTTTCCGTCCTTGTCGAAACGCAGAACGTCATTGTTGTCGACCGCCGCAAAAGCGGGCGACGCCGCGGCTATAAGCATCGCCGCGCAGAGCACAACGGCGAGCAAAGCCTTGATCTTTTTACTCATGACTCTTTAATCAATCCTTTCTTTTCTCAGTATGAGCAACATATTAAAGCCTGATTATTATATAACTAATATAGCCAAAAATCAATCTGCAAAAGTCATAATTTTTATGTGTATTTTTGAGTTAGAATAGACAAACCGGGTCCGCATATATGCGCAGACCCGGCAGTTTGCAGGTTGAATTTTCAATAAGCGTAAGAATAATGCCGATTTTTGGTTTAATCTCGTAGGGGTTGGCGACCTCGACAACCCGATGCCGCTTTCAGCAGCACTGTTTGAAAAAATTTTTTTGCTGTGGCTTGCGTTTTTTACGGCAGAATTTATTCGCCGGAAGTCGTCTCTGTTTTCTGGCTGTCCCCCTGACCCAATTTGTTCATCGCTTCGAGCGGGTCAACGGTCTTGCCGTTTATCGCGACGGTGAAATGAAGGTGGGCGCCGTCCGCCGCTTCAACCGGGACTGTGTCGAGTGTGCCGATATGGTCGAACTGCTCGACCTCGTCTCCCGCTTTCGGCAGATTTTTGTCCGCAAGCCCGCAGTATCGTGCAACGAGCCCCTTGCCGTGGTCAATTTCAACCACGTTGCCCCAAAGCGGATCGGAGTAGACCTTTGCCACGCGCCCGTTCTGTATCGCGATAACATCGTTGCCCTGTGCGCCGCCGAAGTCGATGCCGTTGTGAACCCGCCAGTCGTTCGTCGTCTTGTTTTTCACCATTTCGTCCGCGCTATAGTCCTTGCGGATGTCCGTGCCCATGGGCAGGGCATAGCTGCCGGTATATGGCGTGTTTTTGCTGTCATTTTCTTTTGTCGTCTGCGCGGGCGCAGTCGTTCTGTCGTCGGGGACATTCTTCACGGGGTTGTTCGCCTGCGTCAGCGTCTCCTGCGGAACGGAGTAGTCTATATTGTACTGCCTCGAAGAATGCTCCGTCGAATTATTGTCCGTCGGCGTTTTTGCCACGCGCATCGCGCCCCATACTCCCGCACCCGCCGCAAGAATGCAGAGCGCTGCGAGAATGTATATTCCCTTCGATCTGAAAAAGCTCTTTTTGTTGAATGAATTGTCTATCATATCTGCCTCGTTTCTCCGCGTGCGGTGTCACGGTGTTTTTTCATTCCTATTTTTGACCGCGCCGCCGCGCTTTATGCGCAAGGCAAAATTTATGAAAAATATAAAAATAAAAAACGAAAAGACGCCCACCTTTCGGTGAACGTCCTTCCGTAATGAGGGGTTCGATGCAACTTTTAGCATCTGGTTTGAGGAGGGGTGATGCCTGACGAACTCAGGCACCGCACACTGCAGGGTGCGGCTCCCTGCCCTTGTGTGCAAATCTATGATAACCGAGGTTTGTTAAGCCCTTGTGAACAGAGTCTTAATAATCAGAATCAATTTTGTTAAGACTTTCGTTTCGTGCGACACTTCGGGGAAAAGTGTTTTTCTGATTTTGTGAACTTTGCCCAAATCTGCGGCTCAAATTTCGGCATCCGCGGCGCGAAAGATTCTGCCGATATGCCTTGAACTATTTATTCAATTGTTTATAATTAAACTGATAATAAAGGTATATATAATATATCTTGAACACGATAGGAGAAACGATATGGGAAGAAAAGTCAGAATAGGCATCATCGGCTGCGGCGGAATCGCCAACGGCAAGCATATGCCTGCGCTCAAAAAAATCGAAGAGGCCGAAATGGTTGCTTTCTGCGATATCATTGAGGAGAGAGCCGTAAAGGCGGCAAAGGAATTCGGCGTCGAGGGCGCAAAAGTCTATACGGATTACAGAAAGCTGCTCGAGGATGAGAGCATCGAGAGTGTTCATGTCTGCACCCCGAACCGCTCGCATTCGTTCATCACAATAGACGCGCTCGAAGCGGGCAAGCATGTCATGTGCGAGAAGCCCATGGCAAAGACCTATGCCGAGGCGAAGAAAATGTACGAGACTGCACAGCGCACCGGCAAGAAGCTGACTATCGGCTATCAGCAGCGCTGGAGACCTGATTCGCTCTATCTCAAGGAGGCGTGCGACAACGGCGATCTCGGCGATATCTATTACGGCCGCGCCATCGCGCTGCGCCGCAGAGCGGTTCCGACCTGGGGCGTTTTCCTCAACGAGTATGAGCAGGGCGGCGGTCCGCTTATCGATATCGGCACCCACGCGCTCGACCTTACACTCTGGATGATGAACAACTACAAGCCCAAGATGGTCGTCGGCAATGTCTATAAGAAGCTCGGCAATCGGGAGCGTTCCGGCAATGCCTGGGGCGATTGGGATCCCGCACAGTATACCGTCGAGGATTCGGCTTTCGGCTTCGTCACCATGGAGAATGGCGCTACCATCTCCGTCGAAGCGAGCTGGGCGCTCAATATCGCCGACCCCAACGAGGCTGTTACATATCTTTGCGGCGACAAGGCGGGCGCGGATATGCGCGGCGGACTTCATTTGAACTATGTCAAATACGGCCGCCAGTGCATCGAGACCCCGAACTTTGAAGCCGGCGGAGTCGCATTCTTTGAGGGTGCGACCAGCGACCCCTCCGAGCTTGAAGCCCGCGCCTTCATCAACGCCATTATCAATGACACCGAGGTCAGCACCAAGCCCGAGCAGGCACTTGTTGTAACGCAGATACTCGAAGGAATATATGAATCTGCCAAGCAAGGCAAACCTTTTTATTTTGAGTAATATCACGCACATTGACTGCCTCGCGAGGGACTTGAGTATTGACATACACTGCGCCCCTCGCGGCACAGCCACTGCACGCAATCTTACTCAAAATACGTTGTGTCATATCACGCACATTGCCTGCCCCGCGAAGGGCTTGAGTATCTACATACACTGCGCCCCACGCGGAACAGCAGTGCCAATGTGAATTTACACTTTAAATTTTATCTCAAACAGGAGAAGAAACATGAAAATTGCAGTTCAGCTTTACAGCCTGCGCGACATTATAAAGGGCAGCGGCGAAAATCTTCTCGCCATTCTTCCGCGCGTCAAGGCTCTCGGCTATGACGGCGTTGAATTTGCCGGATATTTCGGCGTTGATGCGGAGACTCTGCGCGCGGCGCTCGACTCCGCCGGGCTCGTCGCCGTCGGTACGCACATCGCCATTGAGAGCTACTCGCCCGAAAACTTCGACAAGACTGCGGAGTTCTGCCGCACACTCGGCATGAAAACCATGGGCATGGGCGGCGCCGACCACGAGACCCCCGAGGAGCTCAAGGCGACCTGCGCCGAGCTGAAAGCGGCGGACGAGCGGGCGGCAAAAATCGGCATGAGCGTCTATTATCACAACCACTGCTCGGAGTTCGAGCCGATTTCCGACGGCGTTATTCCGTTTGATGAGCTGAAGAAAGCCGCTCATCTCGAGATAGACACCTACTGGAGCTTCGTCGCCGGCCAGGATAACTACAAGCTCATCACCGAAAACCGCGACAGGATAGCTCAGCTCCATGTCAAGGACGGAATAGGCCACACTCCCAAGGCTCTCGGCGAGGGCAACTGCGATATCCCCGAGGTCGTTCGCGCGGCAAAAGATATCGGCATCGAGTGGCTGATAGTTGAAAACGATGATCCCGTGCCGAACGGTCTTGACGACATCGGCAGGAGCATAAAATATCTTAAATCCATCATCTGATTTTTAAAGGAGAGATAAAAAATGAAGTTAGGCGTATTTACCTGCCTTTTGGGCAACCTTCCGCTCGAAGAGGCTCTCAAGTATTTCAAATCCAAGGGCATTGAGATGGTCGAGATAGGCTGCGGCGGTTACCCCGGCAACTCCCATGCCGACCCCGACACCCTGCTCGCCGATCCTGCGGCTCTGAGCACCTTCAAATCCACCGTCGCGGACAGCGGCCTTGAGATAAGCGCGCTCAGCTGCCACGGCAACCCCGTCCATCCGAACAAGGCTATTGCCGCCGAGTTCGACAAGACGATAAAGAACACCATCCTTCTCGCCGAGAAGCTCGGTATTCATCAGATCAACACCTTCTCCGGCTGCCCCGGCGACCAAGAGAACGCGAAGTATCCCAACTGGGTCGTCTGCCCCTGGCCGAACGACTTCTCCGAGATACTCGAGTGGCAGTGGAACGAAGTACTCATTCCCTATTGGACTAAGACCGTCGCTTTCGCCAAGGAGCACGGCGTCGACAAGATAGCCTTCGAGCTTCATCCTGGCTTCTGCGTCTACAACACCGAGAGCATGCTCAAGATACGCAAGGCAGTCGGTTCCGAACTCGGCGCGAACTTCGACCCGAGCCATCTTATCTGGCAGGGCATGGATCCCATTGCCTGCATCAGAGCGCTCGGCGATGCGATATTCCACTTCCATGCCAAGGATACTAAAATCGACAAGTACAACACCGCCGTCAACGGCGTGCTTGACACCAAGCCCTATGCAGACGAGATTCACCGCTCGTGGATATTCCGCTCCGTCGGCTACGGCAACGACTACGCATATTGGAAGGATATGATCTCGAACCTGCGCATGGTCGGCTATGACTACGCTATCAGCATCGAGCATGAGGATTCCCTCATGAGCCAGGACGAGGGCCTTTCAAAGGCAGTCGACTTCCTCAAGGATGTCCTTATCACCCAGAACACCGGCGATATGTGGTGGGTGTGATAAAACTTTTCGCGAAACAAATTTATATCGGGAGTATACAAAACAATGGATAAGAATAAGAAGATAGGCTTTGCCGTTATAGGCTACGGCGGAATGGGCAGCTGGCATGCGTCGACCTGCGCGGACGATTTCAAAGACACGGCTGAACTCATAGGCATCTATGATATCAAGCCCGAGAGGCGCGCGGCTGCCGAGGCTGAGGGCATTCACGCTTTCTCTTCGCGCGAGGAACTGCTCGCCGACGATAGAATCGACCTCGTCACCGTTGCAACGCCCAACGATGTACATAAAGAAATAGCCATAGCCGCTATGGCGGCGGGCAAGAATGTTATCTCCGAGAAGCCCGTGGCGCTGAGCCAAGAGGAGCTCGAGGAGATGATAGCCGCGTCCAAAAAGTACGGCAAGCTCTTCACCGTCCATCAGAACAGACGCTGGGATCCGGACTTCAAGTGCGTCCAGAAGATCCTCGCGGATAACGAACTCGGCAAGGTGTTCCGCATCGAGTCACGCGTTCAGGGCTCGCGCGGCATCCCCGGCGACTGGCGCAACCAGAAGGCGCACGGCGGCGGCATGGTGCTCGATTGGGGCATCCACCTGCTCGACCAGGCGCTGCGCATCGGCGAGGGCAGAAAGCTTATCTCCGTCTATGCAGAGCTGACAAATGTCACCAACGAGGAATGCGACGACGGCTTCAGAGTCACGCTTATCTTCGAGGGCGACCTTTCGATGTATGTCGAGGTCACCACGAGCAACTTCATCGAGCTTCCGCGTTGGTATATCCTCGGCGAGAACGGCTCCGCCGTTATAAATGACTGGGATCTCAACGGCGAGATAGTCAAGGTCTCCGATTGGGAGAACCGCGACGCAGTGCCGATCCTCGCGGGCGTCGGACTGACAAAGACCATGGCTCCGAGAACCGATGATACTATCAAGCACTATCCGCTGCCCAAGGTCGATTCGAGCTGGACTCAGTTCTATGAGAACGTCTTCGCTGCTCTCAGAGGAGAAGAAGAGCAGCTGATAACGCACGACCAGCAGCGTAGACTGCTCAAGCTCGTTGACGCCATTTTTGAGAGCGGAAACGAGAACAAGGTCGTTTTCTTCGACAAATAATATCTTATATTTCGCCGCGCAGCGAAAGCCGAAAGACTTTTACCGCACGGCGATTTTTGATTTGGCAGTAATTCCTCTTTAGGTCTCGTTATATTGCATGGCGGGCTAAATTTTAGTGCAAAGTGCATAAATTACGGCTTTTGAATTTGGCTATAATAATCAAGAAGTAGAGATTTGTGAACAAAAAATGAAGATTTGCTTCCGGGGATTGACTAATGGTCATTTTTGTAGTAAAGTATCTCACGCAAAAGAAAGTGACCGGCAGTCAGTTCGGAGGTGAACACATGGCGACGGTTGAAGAAAACAAGACCGAGAAGCGGTCGAAGCTTATGGAAGCGGCTCATTCGCTCTTTACGAGCGGCAGCGCGCTCAAGCCTCCGACGATAGATGAGGTCGTCAAAATGGCGGGCGTTGCCAAAGGTACGTTTTATCTGTACTTCAAAGATAAATACGACCTTATGGATCAGCTCTTTTTGAAAAAGCTCGCCGAGTGCGTCAATTCCGCGCTCTTTAAAACGCGGCAGCAGCTCGCCGGCAGGCAGGTTGAAGACGCCGAGCGCGTGAACGCCTTTCTCGATAACGTTTTTATGTATATCGATGAAAACAAAGCGTTTCTGCCCCTCATCAGAGACCGCGTCTCCTCGTGCTACCGCCTGATGCTCAAGGGCAGGGAAGCGGAGCTCAAGGAAGCATACGACAGCCTCGTAAAGCTGTTCCTGCGCCACGGCTTCACGGAATACGAGAGCGAGATGAACATATATATGTTAGTCTCGATGCTCGCGCCCGTCAGCTGCGACAGCGCGATCCAGGGCGAACCGTATAAGCTCGATGAAATAAAGAGCGGAATGCAGCGCCTTACAAACAAACTTTTAGCATAATAAGGAGGAAAGGGATATGATATCTAAAAAGTTAGCAAAGTGGATAGCCTACCATCCCAAAACTGTTCTGATAGTTTGTCTTATCCTGATAATCCCGTCGATAATCGGATATTTCCTGACGGGCGTCAACTATGACATTCTGTCATATCTGCCGGAGAACCTTGAATCCGTTCAGGGCGAGCAGATACTCGATGAAACTTTCCACAATTCGGCGAGTTCATTTATTATAGTAAAAGACACCGAGCCCAAGGATATCCAGAAGCTCGAAGATCAGATCCGCCAGGTCGAGGGCGTCAGCAATGTTATCGGCGCTACTGATATCGCGGATGTGACGATACCGAAAGAGATTCTTCCCGAGGTTCTGACCAACGTCTTCTATTCGCAGGACGGCAGCTCAACGCTGATAATGGTTCAGTATAAGAACTCCGGCTCGTCTCAGGTGACTATGGACGCTATTGCCTCCATACGCAAGATAATGAACAAGAATATGCTCCTGAGCGGTCTTTCGGCGATAACCGTTGACACAAAAGACCTGACAAACAGCCAGGCTCCGCTCTATGTCGTAATCGCCATCGCCCTCGCGCTTATAGCACTGTCGTTCACAATGACTTCGTGGGTGCTCCCGTTCGTGCTGCTTGCGGCGCTCGGCACCGCGGTCATATACAATATGGGCACGAATATAATCTTCGGCGAGATTTCGTTCATAACGAAGAGTATCGCCGCTATCCTCCAGCTTGGCGTTACAGTCGACTACTCCGTCTTCCTTATGGACAGATTCGAGGAGGAGAAGAAGCACCATGACACGAAGAAGGACGCCATGGCTGCGGCAATCGATTCGACCTTCCTCTCCCTTATGGGCAGCTCGCTGACAACCGTTTTCGGTTTCCTCGCGCTGTGCTTCATGAGCTTCACGCTCGGCAAGGATATGGGTCTTGTCATGGCAAAGGGCGTTATCCTCGGCGTTATCACCGTCGTTACTTTCCTGCCCTCGCTGATACTCATGCTTGACAATGTCATTGAAAAGACAAGACATAAGAGCCTCGCGCCGAAGTTCAATAAGATAAGCGACTTCGCGATAAAACACAGAAGAGTTATGGCGATAATCTTCCTCGTGCTCTTCATCCCATCCTACTTCCTGCAAAACAACGTCAAGAAGTATTACAACATGGATAAGGCGATCCCGCAGGATTTGCCGTCAATATCCGCTCTCAATACGATGAAGAAAGACTTCAACATGGCAACGACCCACTTCATCATCCTTGACGATAAGATAACCGAAGCGAATATAAACGCGCTGACGAGCGAACTCAACAATGTCGAGGGCGTCACGAATGTCCTCTCGCTCAACAGCTTCATCGGCACGGCAATCCCGAGCGCAATGCTCCCGGATTCGATAAAGGAGATATGTGTCCAGGACGGCAAACAGCTCATGATGCTCAACTCCTCTTACTCGGCTGCGACCGACGAGGAGAACGCGCAGATTGAAAAGATAACCTCGATAGTCAAGAAGTACGACGAGGGCGGAATACTGACGGGCGAAGGAGTCCTGACCAAGGACCTGATAACCGTCGCCGAAAAGGACTTCGTCGTCACCGGAGCTATCTCTATGCTCGCGATATTCATTCTTGTCGCGATAGTCTTCAAGTCCCTGTTGATACCGCTGATACTCGTCGCGTCGATAGAGCTTGCAATTTGGGTCAACATCAGTATCTCGACCCTGACGGGCACTACGATATGCTTCATCGCGCCGACTATTATCAGCTGCGTGCAGCTCGGTGCAACGGTCGACTACGCAATACTCATGACAACGAGATTCAGAGAAGAACTCCAGAAGTGCGGCGATAAGCTCAAGGCTATCAAGATAGCCGCGAAGGAGTCGAGCCGCTCGATATTCCAGAGCGCACTCGTGTTCTTCAGCGCAACATTCGGCGTCTACTGTATCTGCGATATAGATATAGTCAAGGGTGTCTGCCTCATGCTTGCAAGAGGTTCCGTTATCAGCGCACTCGTTATCATGGTTATGCTTCCCGGCATCCTCGCCATCTGCGAAGGCGCTATCAATAAAACATCCATCGGCTGGCGCGTTCCCCGCGTTAAAAAGGAGCGCAAGAGCCGCAAGGCAAAGGCTTGAACAAGGAGGGCAATAAAATGAAGAAAAACTTTATTCTCAAATCGGCGCTCTGCCTCACTCTCGCGGCGAGCATACTCACCATGGGCGCCTGCAAGAGCACCGGCGACAACGACGACACTACCTCGGCGTCCGGCGATGAGCAGGCCGCGCCTGTATATTACACCGATGTGCCCGGCTCCGTGAAGAAGAGCGAGACCGTGTATGTCAACATGGACAACAGCGGCGATGTCAAGGATATCACCGTCACCGACTGGCTCCACACCGACAAGGGTCAGGTCAAGGTCAGCGACACAAGCTCGCTGAAAAACATCACCAATGTCAAGAGCAACATCAAGCCCGTCAGCGAAAACGGCGGCATCACCTGGCATATGGACACGACCGACCTCTATTACAGCGGCAAGAGCAACAAAGAGCTGCCTGTAAAAATCAACATCAAATACTTCCTCGACGGCAAAGAGATGTCCGCCAAGAAGATTTCCGGCAAGAGCGGCAAGGTCGAGATAAAGATCTCCGTTGAAAACAATCTCTACAAGACCGAGAAGATAAACGGCAAGCAGGTCAAGATCTACAATCCCATCGCGGTTGTCGGAGGCATGATTCTTCCCGAGGGTCAGTTCCAGAACATGACTCTCACAAACGGCAAGCTCGTCGGCGACGGCACAAAGGAAATCGCTCTTGTTGTCAGCATGCCCGGCATGAACGAAACTCTCGGACTCGACAAACTCAATATCGAGGATCTGAACTTCGCCACGGAGTTCACCCTCTCCGCCGAAGTTGAGAACTTCTCGCTCGGCAATATGTACTTCGCGGCAGTGCCGATCTCCATGCTCGGCAGTGAGATTCAGCTGCCCAACAGCCTGAACGATCTCCAGACCACTCTCGGCCAGCTCAAAGAGCTTGAAAAGGCTCTCAACTCCATGGATCCCAACAAGGTCATAACGAACCTTATGACCAACAAGACGAAGATAAACGAGCTCGTCAACACGATGAACGAGGCAGTTGAGCTCTATCAGAACAACCGCGTCCTCTTCGAGATTCTGCCCAAGTATATGACCGAAGAGAACATCGCGAAGTTCAAGAAGCTCTTCAACAGCCTTGACCCCAATGAGCTCAAGGAAGTCATAACCCTGCTCAACAACCCCGTGCTCCAGAAGTTCTTCAAGAACCTGCCCGAGATAGCAGAGAACATGAACGATGTCCTGCCTCTTATCGAGGAGTTCTCAAAGGATATGTCCGACCCCGAGGTTCAAAAGGCAATAAACAACCTGCCCAAGACCCTCGAGCAGCTCTCCGAGATACAGAAGACCATTGACGACAATCAGGAGCTCATAGACGGACTCGCCAAGCTCATGAGCAAGGAGAATGTCCAGAAGCTCAATGACCTCATCGACAGCATCGATTCCGGCGACTATGCAGGCAAGCTCCAGAAGTACGGCGTGCTCGCCGAGGATGCCGACGATCTTATCGCGAAGCTCCAGTCGATGATTTCTTACGGTGCATCGTATGATATCTACACCGAGAAGACTGCGGGCACCGAGTCGAACGTCATGTTCATCTATCAGACCACGCCCATCGCTTCGAGCAGCAGCGCTTCGACCGCCACGACCGACACCACCGAGTCGCTCCCGTGGTACAAAAAGATATTCAAGAAATAAGATTCAATAATAAAAGACTGCGGACAGTGGATTGCTGTTCGCAGTCTTTTGCTTTTGGACAAAACCCAAAAAGTGTCCCAAAATGCGACACTCTCCAAAAGGTGAGATTTTTTGGCACAAAACTGAATTTTTGACCGTTTGAAAAAATGAAAAAGGCGGTTATAATATAGCCAAAGACCGACGGACGCGGCAGGCCCTCTTTTCCATCTTTTCCCTTATTCCTTACAAATTCTGCCAAGTCTGTCGGCTTTATTGATTAGACGACCACTCAATACTATCCTCCAAAATAGTTATTGCCTTTCCAAATGACGGCGGGAGCGCACCGGATATCCGATGCGCTCCCGTTCGTTTTTTATTTTATTTGCTGTTCTTCTTTTCAAGAGCCTCGCGCAGAGCCTCCGCGAACTGATCGGGGCATGAGGTCTGCTTGAAGCCGCAGCGGATGCCGTCGAATCTGTCGATGATTTCCTTCGCATCCATTCCCTCAACTATCGAGGATATTCCCGCGAGATTGCCGTTGCAGCCGCCCGTGAAATGGACATTGTGAACGGTGTTGTCGTCGTCAATGTCAAAATCGATGCGCCTTGAGCAGGTGCCGTGAGTTTTATATGAATATGTCATATGCGTTCCTCCGTTTTCGTCATACTTCTTCTATTCTAAACCAAAACGGAGCTTTTTTCAAGATGCGCCGCAGCAAATACATATATTACATCAGGATATACATCAGCGCGAATATCGTCAGCATATCCGCCCCGTCCGCCGAGAGAATTATTATCAGCGCGATTATCAGCAACCTGTCGTCGTCGACCGGGGGAGCGGGCGGCCTCTGTGGCTTTGGCTTTTCATGCGGCTTTTCGGGCGGCTTCGACGTTCGCTCCGGCGGCTTTGGAGGCGGCTCGGGACGGTTCGGCGGCGGATTGGGACGATTGCACTGCCTCTGCTCGCCGCCCTTTATCGCCGCGCGCCTCTGCATCTCTCTGGCGCTCGCTATCGCCCTTTCACGCATTCTCGCAAGCTCGTTTTCCGTATATGCGGGCATACCTATTTCCTCCCGAGATCCTCTATCATCGGCAAAAGGTCAATGAGCTTTATCAGCTGCATCGCGTCGTCCGCCCTGCGGCGGCGCGGCTCGCTGAGCAGGGGACGCAAAGCGGCGATGAGGTCGCAGCGGCTGTCATGGCGGTTCATCGCGCTCATTATCTGCGCTATCTTTGCCATCGTCGCCGGATCCATGGAAAAGCCCCGGTCGCTGTCATTTTGACCCTGCTCCTGCTCCGATGAGCCGAGCAGGCTGCGCGCCGCGTCGCCGAGAGCCTTCATGTCCTCGTCGCTTAAAGAGGAGAGTATGTCGCCGATGTTGTCCATAGCTTACCCCTTGTTATCCACTCCAAATTTCTTCATCAGCCGCTGTGCTTCGGGGCTCTGAAGCAGCTTTTCGAGAGCCGATTTGTCGCTGAGAACTTCGTTCAATTTCTGCCGCTTCTCGTCGCTGAGCTGCTTCGATACCGCGTTTATCGCCTTTTCGGGGTCTGCGGCGTCCTTGCCGCCGAACGATGCGGCGAGCTTCATCAGTTGTTCGGGCGTCATGTTTCCGGAGCTGTTAATATTGCTCATTGCAAAACCACCTTTTTTCATATATAATAAACTTATGCACGCGCTCCCCGCATAGAACCTGTCGGGCGCGCAGGCATTATACGGGTCTATGACCTGAAAACGGGGCGAAATAATGCGAATACTTGTTCTTTCCGATTCCCACGGTATGCCCTCGCGCATACTCGACGCGGTCGAAGCGCATCCCGAGGCAGAGGCACTGATTTTTCTCGGCGACGGCGAGCGGGATCTCGACACGGTCGAAAGTTATTATCATAGCCTGCCGAATGTAATAAAGGTCGCGGGCAACTGCGATTTTTCTTCCAGTCTGCCGCTTCTGCGCGTGGTGACCCTCGGCGGGAAAAAGATATACTGCACCCACGGTCACGCCGAGCATGTAAAATACGGCACGGACGAGCTTATTTGCCGCGCAAGGCAGGAGGGCGCCGACATAGTATTATACGGCCATACCCACACGGGTGTTACTTGCTATGACGACGGGCTCTATATCATGAATCCCGGCAGCATACGCGACGGGCACTACGGCATGATCGATATCGTGCCCGGCGGAATAATGCTCAACGAAGCTAAACTCTGAGGTGAAAAATGTCTGCTCCGCTTTTTGACGCCGTGACGGCGCACGCAAAAAAGCAAAAGGTCAGTATGCATATGCCCGCGCACAAGGGCAATTTCCCCGCGCTCGGCGGCATACAGAATTTTGATATAACGGAGATACCGGACACCGGAAGCCTCTTTGACGGCGAGGGAGCAACGGCTCTCGCGGAGGCGCAGGCGCAAAAGCTGTTCGGCTCTGCGGCGACATTTATGAGCGCCGGCGGCTGTACGCTCTGCATCCAGGCGATGTTCAGAGCCGCCGTACCGCACGGCGGAAAAGTCGTCTGCGGGCGCGTTGCCCACCGCAGCGCGGTCAACGCAATGTCCCTGCTCGGCATCGAACCCGTGTGGGTTCTGCCGGATCCGAGCGCGGGCGAGCTGTTCTCCGGGCGCATAACCGCAGAAGGTGTGCGCCGCGCACTCGAAAAAACGCCCGAGGCAAAGGCGGTATATATCACTTCGCCAGATTATTTCGGCATTATCAGCGATGTCAAATCGATAGCGGCTGTGGCACGCGAATTCGGGGTACCCCTGCTTGTGGACTGTGCCCACGGAGCACATCTGAAATTCTTGGAAAAAGATATCTCGCCGCTTAACCTCGGAGCGACAATGAGCGCCGAGAGCGCGCATAAAACTCTGCCCGTCCTAACGGGTGGCGCGTGGCTCCAGATAGGCGATGAAAGTTTTGTGCCGGAGATTCGCCGCGCCATGGCTCTTTTCGGCTCAACAAGCCCGTCTTATCCGATAATGATATCATTGGATCTCGCTCGCGACTGGCTCGAAAGCAACGCGGGTGAATTTATCCGTTTGAGCCGCAGGGTAAAGAAAACAAAGAAACTCTGCCGTTCGCTCGGACTTATCCTGCCCGAGGGCGAATGCGACCCGACGCGCATAGCGTTTGATGTTCAAAATTTCGGCTTCGACGGCGCAGATGTCGGTGAGCTTCTGCGTGCGCACGGCATTGAGCCCGAATATGCGGGGCTCGGGAAGATAATTCTCATCCCGTCCGTCATGAATACAGAAGAGGATTTTGATAGACTTGATTCGGCTCTTGTTGATATATTTTCAAAAGCCGTGCCGTGCGGTAAATCGCCAATCGGAGTCAACGCATTTTTGCCGCGTATCAGCATGGCACCGCGCGAAGCTCTGCTCGCGGAGTGCGAATATATAAATATCGACTCTGCGCTCGGACGGACGGCGGCGGAGGCATATTGCCCGTGCCCGCCCGCAATTCCCGCGGCAATGCCGGGAGAAATACTCGGCGAGCGGGAGATAGAGGAACTTCGCAGATACGGTATTTTCAATATAAAAGTTGTAAAATAATCTAAGATGCTTTATAATATTATTGAGTAAGATATGAAAGGAGCTCTTCCGATGAAACTCATCATCGCGATAATCAGCAACGACGACTCATATGACGTTTTGAGCGAGCTTACAAAGGCCGGTTTTGACGCTACGAAGCTGTCGACAACGGGCGGATTCTTGAGCGCGGGCAATGTCACTCTGCTCATAGGCGTTGAGGACAGCCGCGTTGACGATGTCATGGAGATACTCAGGGAAAACAGCTCCAGACGCACTCAGCTCATGACCGCCGCTCCCGCTTATAATGCGGAGAGCTTCGTGACTCTGCCCGTTCAGGTCGCGGTCGGCGGCGCTACCGTGTTCGTTGTGAACATGGATAAATTCTATAAGCTGTAATGTCGGAGAACATATGGGATTCGAGTCTTTGCAAATATCAGAGCCGCTGAAAAAGGCTCTGAGTTCCTCTGTGAACTCAGGGCGTTTTCCCCATGCCGCGATTCTCGAGGATGAGGACAGCGAACGCCTGATGGATACTGCGAAGACCCTCGCTGCCGCGTTGGTGTGCTCGGGGGACGATAAGCCCTGCGGCAGGTGTATAAACTGCCTCAAGGCGCGCTCGGATTCGCATCCCGATATAAAAATTTTCGAGCCCGACCCGAAAACGAATAATTTCAAGGTCGAGACAGTCCGCGAGATACGCTCGGATGCCTATATAGTCGCAAACGAGGCGGACAGAAAAGTGTATATCTTAAAAGACGCGCAGAATATGCTTGTCCCCGCGCAGAACGCGCTGCTCAAGGTTCTCGAAGAGCCGCCGGAGGGTGTGTGCTTTCTGCTGCTGACGGATGACAAGAATGTGTTCTTGCAGACCGTTTTGTCCCGCTGCGCAGTCTTTTCTCAAGGCGGCGGCAGGCGCGTTGACAGCGGCGTTTTTGAAGCGGCGCGCGCTGTTGCGGCGGCTGTGCCGGAGGCGAATGAATATCCTCTGCTCGCGGCTACAGCGGCATTTGAAAAGGATAAAACGCTGTTCAGAGCAGTCTTGCAGGTTCTGCCCGAATTTTTCCGCGCGGCGGTACTGATAAAATCCGGAGTCGAAGCGCCCGAAGAATATAAAACCGAGGCGCAGAAGCTCGCGGGGAATGTTACGACTGCGAATCTCATGCGCATGATAACCTGCGCTGACGATTTGGCGGCTTCGTTTGAAAGAAATGAAAATTACACTCTGCTTATTACCCGTATGTGCGCCGAGCTGCGCAGGGCATCCGGCAGATGAAAGGATGAAATAAATGGCCCAGGTCATAGGAGTCAGATTCAGAGAGGTCGGAAAAGTCTATTATTTCGACCCTCTCGATAATAAATTTGAAAAGGGCGACCATGTTATCGTCGAGACTGTCCGCGGAATGGAGTGCGGTGAAGTTGCGCTCGAAAACAGCGAGGTCAGCGACGAGGAGATAGTCAAGCCCCTGAAGTCCGTTGTGCGCCGCGCGACAGATGCGGATCTGAAAATAGTCGAGGAAAACCGCAAAAAAGAGCAGGAAGCTTTTGATATCTGCCTGCAGAAAATAGCCGACCACGGGCTCGACATGATGAAGCTTGTCAATGTCGAATATGCCTTCGACGGCAAGAAGATACTTTTCTATTACACCTCCGATGTCAGAGTCGATTTCCGCGAGCTCGTAAAGGATCTCGCCCGCGTGTTCCGCACGAGGATAGAGCTTCGTCAGATAGGCGTGCGCGACGGGTCGAAGATGCTCGGTGGTCTCGGCATGTGCGGCAGACCGTTCTGCTGCAGCACGTTTATCGGCGATTTTCAGCCCGTGTCGATAAAGATGGCAAAGGAGCAGGGACTCTCGCTCAATCCCGTCAAGATAAGCGGCACCTGCGGCAGGCTCATGTGCTGCCTAAAATATGAGCAGGACAACTACGAGTATCTGCTCAAGATAACTCCGAAGCAGGGCGCGCTCGTCGATACCCCCGAGGGCAGGGGAATCGTGGTCGAAGTCAATCTTCTCTCAGGTCAGCTCAAGGTCAGACTCGACCGCTGCCCCGATGCCGCACCGCATTCGTTCAATCGCCGCGAGGTGAAGACGATAAAGGACGGCAAAATAAAGGTCGACCGCTCCGAGCTCGAGGCTCTCAAGGGAATAGAATAAACGAGGACATAATTTTACTCTTGATTTTTCTATATAATGTGATACAATGATTGTACAGCGTATGCGGATATCCGCGTGCGATGTTAAAGAGAAATATGTGTAAGGAGGATTGACTAATGGCTTATCATATCAGCGACGATTGCATTTCCTGCGGCGCTTGCGAGGCTGAGTGCCCCGTAGGAGCTATTTCTGAGGGCGACGGCAAGTTCGAGATCAACGCAGATCTCTGCACCGAGTGCGGTTCCTGCGCAGATGCTTGCCCTGTTGGAGCTCCCCAGCAGTAATCAATCTTTACATCAGAAAAGCCTGCACAGTTCATGCTGTGCAGGCTTTTTACTATGTCGACAAAAAATCCTCCGTATGATATATCTCATACGGAGGATCGTTTGCTTTATTTGGCTTTTACTCAGCCAATTTTCGGCTTGAGAACAGTCTCATAGAAGTTGTCGACTGCCGCGTAGAAGTCCTCAACGCCGCCGTCGTTCTTGATGACATAGTTTGCCATCTTCTCGCTCTCGCTGGTGTGGAAGATCTCCTCCTCGTGGAGATCGTTCTCGCGGAGCTTCTCAACGCTCTTGCCGTCGCGCTCGGAGCCGCGGGCAATCATTCTCTGATAGCGAACCTCATCGTCGCTGATAACAACATCAACAAGGATGAAATCATCGCCGAAAGCCTTGCGGAAAATCTCGATGTCCGAGGGCGGACGAATGCCGGAAACAAGATAGTTCGGAGCGTCCGATTCCTTTATCTTCTTGACGATCATCTCGGGGAAGAAGGTCTGACCAAACTCGCCCATGTACTTCTTGCTGGTAGCATGAAGATTGTCGCGGGTCAGCTCAAGGCCGTCCTTAGTTGCGAGCTCGCGGACAACATCGCCGATGGAGATCATCGGGAAGCCGTACTTCTGGGCAACATAATCAAGGAAGAAATCCTTGCCTGTGCCGTTCTTACCGACAGCTGCTAAAATCATAATTTATACCTCCATTTTGTTTTCGCAAATATTATATATTATGGCGGAGGCTTTGTCAATTCCCGATTCTGTCCGCGCTGTGGATGCGAACGCATATCGCCGTCATGTCGTCGTTTCTTTTGCCTTTGCGGCGGCTGAGTGCCGCGGCGGTCAGCTCCTCGGCGAGCCCCTGCGCGTCCCCGCGCCAGGAGCGGATGAGCTTCGTTATCCATTCGCTGCCGTCCGCCGCCACTCCGTCGGATATCATGACAACGGTGTCGCCCTCGCGAAGCTCTGCGCCCGCCTTTGAAAACCCTATGCGGCTGAGTATGCCCGCCGGGAGCGACGGCAGCTCGAGTATCGCGGTGCGCCCGGAGCGCTTTATGAAGCAGGGCGCCGCGCCGGCCTTGAAGAAGCTTATCTCGCCCGAATACGGGTCGAGCGACGCTATGTCGAGGGTCGCAAGGCTCTCGTCCTCGCTCTTGGCGATGAGCGCGGTGTTGACCGTTCTGAGTGCCGCTTCGCAGGATAGCCCGGAGCAGATGAGCGACGCGAAAAGGTCGGTCGCCATAGCAGAGTCAACTGCGGCGCGCCTGCCCGTCCCCATGCCGTCGCTCAAGATTATAACATTCCGCCCGTCCTCAAGTCCTACGCAGTCGTAGCAGTCGCCGCAGTCGCCGTCGTCCGAACCCGGTCGCTGATCCGAGCCTATCTCGAAGCAAAATCGTGGCTTCTCGCTGAATGTCAGCTCGACTCCATTCTCAATATCGCGTATCGCGGGGAGCGCCAGAGTCGCACCGAGTTCTTTTGAAAGCGCGTTTGTCGCCTCGCGCAAAACAGCGTTCTCCGGCAGCTCGGTGATTTTTGCCGTGAGTATTATATGCCCCGCGCCGTCTCGCATGCAGCACGCGGATATGACATTCATGCCGAGCCCGCCGAGCGTATCAGAGGCGGCAGAGGTCTGAGAGGGGAGGAACATATCGCTCTTTGCCGTCTCTGCGCCTATCTCGCCGAGGATATCCGCCATCGCGCCGAAGCTGTCTGCGACCGCACGGCGGAGCTGATTGGTTTTCTGTACCGCGCATGCCGATGCCACACTGCTTGCAAAAACGCGGTTGAAATTTTCTGCGACCGCTGAAGCTTTCGGGCACTCGGCGCAAAACTCCGTGCCGAGTTCAGCTGATGTTATGTGATTTTCTTCACGGAGTATCTTCACGGCGTCCGAAAAAGTCCGCTCACGGAGCTGCTCATTTTTGCCGGCGCACTTTCCGCATGCGGCGCAGACGCTCTGCTTTACCCGCGCGGTTATTATCTCCGGCTCGTCGGGGCGCGCCGAGTCTATCTTCTTGCCTACTCGTTCAATACATTGGCCTACGCCCTCGAGCGCGCTCTCCGCGTCGCCGAGCCGCCTGCACAGCTCACCGCGTTCGCCGCCGGGCGCATATTCCTGCGCGGGGCTCAGACTGTCGCGCAGCTTTTCGAGCTTCGTGCGCGGAATGAGGACGAATATCAGCGCCGCCGCCGCGCTCTCCGCTATCGCGGCTATCGTCTGCGGGTTCGGCGAGATGACCGCGCTTATCCCGCAGATGCAGATGAATGCTGCGGATATCCCGAGCTGACCGAACTGATAGAACAGCCCGGCGCAGAGCCCCGCCGCCGAATACACAGCGCCGAGAGCGGGATCGCCGCACGCCGCCGCGAGCGCTATCCCGGAGCATATGCCGCCGAACGCGCCGCCCGCTTCGCGCAGAGTGAAGCACAGGAGCATGACGATAAACGCCGCCGCAGTCCCGGCGGGGCGAAAGTTCATGATATCAAACTCAGCGAGCGCTGCAAGTGCTGCGCAGCAGGAGATGGCGGCGCATATGATATCGCGCCTGCCGAGCCGCCGAGTCTCTTTTTTTTTATCAATAAGCGCGAGCGAACGCGAGAAAAAATATGTCATCCCGCCCGCGAGAACGCAGTCGGCGAGAAAAGACACAATGCCGTTTAGCGAAAAGCCCTCGACGAGCAGAACGGCTATGCCGGTTGAAGCGCAGCAGAGAGCCGAGGCAATCGGCGCGACTTTTCGCGCGCTGCTTTCTCCGCGCAGACGGCTGACGGAAAAGTTTATCAGCGCGATTCCCGCGACACACGCCATGTATCTTATCCCCGCCGTCCCCGAGAAGGACAGCAGATAGCCGACGAGCGCGCCGACCGATGCCGCGAGCGCGTACGACCCGGCGGCAGCGGAAAACGCGAGCCCGAGCGGCGAGAGGCTGCCGAAAATCTTCGCGCGCGCGAGCAGCAGCCCGACTGCGCATGAAAATATACATTTGAGCGAGAGAATAACTTTCTCCCGCTTTTCTTCGTCTATGAATCTGAACTTGTCCGCCTTGGCTTTTGAACGCTCCATGTTTTTTTCACTTCTCTTTTTCGATATTGCGCCGCAAATATTTATGTACGGGCTGTTTTGACACAATTATTATTTTATATTTTCGCATATAAAAAATGTGTCAAAAATACCGCGGCAAAAAACACAAGCTTTTGCCGCGGTATGACAAGAAGTGTCAATATTGAATTTTAAAAGTAAAAACTATTCGCATAAAGCTAAAAACAGTTGCGCTTTACGCCTGCTCTGTGCCGTAATTGCTCATAAAGACGGCGCGGCAGATGTCCGGGGATATGTGGTCCGCGGCGACGATGCCGTAGTGCCTGCCCGATGTAAATTCATATTCCCTGAGCCTGCGGTTGATGAACGCCGAACCTGCTTTCGGGGTTATGAATCCCGTGCAGCTCGTCAGGCATATATTGAAATTCCTCGGGTCAAGGTCGGATTCAAGAAAAGCTGTAACGGCTTTCCATTTTTTGATTCCGCCGAGCTTGTATGAATCCTGGACATACATCTGCGCGTATGTCTTGCCGTCCGAAAGCTTCTTTATATCGCGGCGGCGAAAATCGCGGATATCCCTGCTGCCGACATACGGGTACGCGCTGAAATCGATTCCGCAGGTCTTGTCGTCGAAGTGCGAAGCGTCAACGTCTACCACGCGCAGCAGCACTATCTTCCCGCGCACTTCGCCGAGAGCGGGTATGCGGTTTTCGAGATACCAAAGCTCTTCTCTGCCCCTGATGCACTGCGCATAAAACTCGCCGAACAACGCGATACCCGCATCGCCGTCGTCTTCTTTAAGCTGAAACAGAATTGTCTCGCCGGGGTTCTCTTTGAGAAAGCTCTCGCACATATTTACAGTATCTGCGGCGGTGAGGTCGGCGGCTTTTAAGCCGCGTTCTTTTTTGCAGTCCGCGATGCTGTGAACGGCGACGAGCTTTCTGCCGTCTTTTAGCTCAAAGCGCATGTCGAGATACCTCACGCCGATTTGCAGCTGTTCTTCTATTGTTAAGTTCTGCGTGTTGCATATCGGCTTAAAGCGGACATATTTTGTCGCGCTGTCGTGCGTGCCGGGCATGTTGACGGCGGTTATCGGCAGGTCGGAGCAAAGAGAGCTCATCCAGTTTGCGCCGTTTATTTTATCTTTTTCATTCATTGTGCTTTAAGATATATTTTAAGACTTGAATATGTTCTTTCTGTCGGGCGGGTCAGATTGAGTCCTGCGTTCATGAGGTTCGAGCCGGAATAAACTCTGCCGTCGAAGTCGCAGAGATAGTGCTTGTCGGGGTCGAGTCCCCTGAATTTGAGAATGAAGAACGGAACTTCGGGCGCGCGCATCGTAACTACCGTTGCAAGAGCCTCGCCCTTGTCCTCGGCGACGAAGCTCCACGCGCAGCGATATCCGTCCTCGTAGGGGCTTTTGAGCCGACAGAGGTCGCCCGAGTGAATGAGGTCATAGTATTTGTGGTATTCGTCAACCTGCTTTTTTACCTGCCCGCGCTCCTCTGCGCTCAGCTCATTCGGGTCAAGCTCGTAGCCGAATGTGCCCCAGAGGGCGACGTCGCCCTTTACTTTGTAATCCGTCCTGTCGCAGGCGGAGACGTGAGCGCCCATAGTCGAGGCGGGGTAGCACATCGAGGTGCCGAACTGAATCGTCAGCCGCTCTATTGGGTCGGTGTTGTCGCTCGCCCAGATCTGCTGAGAATATGCGAGCATCGCGGGGTCGAAGCGCCCGCCGCCGCCCGAGCAGTTTTCAAAGAGCATATCGGGGAACGCGTCGCGTATCCTGCCCATGAGCTCATATGTGCCCAGGATAAAGCGGTGGAAGAACTCGCCCTGCCTGTCTGCGGGGAGCAGAGCCGAGCCCGCGTCGGAAATATTGCGGTTGAAGTCCCATTTGATATAGTCTATTTTATATTTCGAGAGCACGGAGTACATCTGGTCGAAAATGTTGTCGCGCACGTCTTTTCGGGACATATCGAGAACATACTGATGCCTGCCTATGCAGGGCTTGCGGTTGGGGACATGGACGCACCAGTCGGGATGGGCGCGGAACAGCTCCGAGTCGGGGGAGATCATCTCCGGCTCGTACCATATGCCGAATTTCAGCCCGAGGTCGTTTATCCTGCGTATAAGCTCGCCCAAGCCGCCCTTGAGCTTGTCCTCGTTTACGAACCAGTCGCCCAGCGAGTTCTGGTCGTTGTTGCGCTTGCCGAACCAGCCGTCGTCCATGACGAGCATATCCATGCCGAATTCCTTTGCGCGCTCCGCGAACGAGACGAGCTTGTCCGTGTCAAAATCAAAGAACGCCGCCTCCCAGCTGTTTATCAGCAGAGGGCGCTTCTCCGTTCTGTATTTTCCGGGGACGAGATTGAAGTTATAGAGCTTATGATATATCCTGCTCATCTCGCCGATGCCCTTGCTCGTGTGGACCATGACCGCCTCGGGAGTCTGAAAGCTCTTGCCCGGCTCAAGATGCCAGGTGAAATCTGTCGGATTTATGCCCATGAGTATGCGCGAAGTGCCCGAATAGTCGCACTCGGTGCAGAACTCGAAGTTGCCGCTGTAAACGAGATTGAAGCCGTATGCCTCGCCGCTGTCCTCGCCGGCATTCTTCGAGACGAGAGCCGCAAACGGGTTCTGGCAGTGGCTTGAAACTCCGCGCTTGCTCGCGATGCCCTGAAGTCCGTGGGCGAGCGGGCGGCGCTCCTCGGAACGCTCTTTGCAGTGCCTGCCGTAGAGGGTTATGAGATCGTAGTCCATGCTCGGCAGGTCGACGCACATGCTCATCGCGCGGTCAATGTCCGCGGGTCTATTTGACGCATTCTCGATTCTTGCGCTGCGTATGATAACATCGAGAGAGTTGAAAGCCGTGTATATGAGCGTGACGCGCATGCCGGTCACTTTGTCCGCCATGTCTATTTCGAGCGTGTCCGCCTCGCTTTCGCTGTTGAGATAGACCGCCGGCAGGGGATCGATGGACGGCTTGCCCGCATATATTCTGTATCCCTCGTAGCGCATATCGGTGACTGTGTTGCCGTCGGCGTTTCTTATCGAGAGCGCACTCGTTCTGAAATCGCCGCAGCCGTTGCAGCCGTATTCCATCGGCGCGCAGTCGGGCGAAAAGTCGTGCGCGTCGGTGTTGTATTCGCTCGTCAGCGGGCTGAACGACGCACAGCGCGGGCGGAATGAGCGCGTCTCAAGTCCCTCGGTGTCCGCTATTTTGTCGCCGTAATAGAGGTTGACGAGCTGGTCGAAGTCGACGACCCCGATAACATAGCTCGTGTTCGGCGTGTCAAGCTTGAAGGTTTTGTTTTTGCTGTCAAAGCTTATCATTATATATCCTCCGGAATTGGTTTTTGTTTCCATGCTAAATGTTATCAGAAACCGGCGGGGAATACAAGAATAAAACAAAAAATAGCTTTTGATTTATTTGGAAGAAGTTACAAAAAAACACAGTGGAAGCGAAAAAGATTCGTTTGCATAAATATGCAAATATACTTGATAAATATGCATCACTGGAGTATAATGCCACTATACCCGGACGAAAGCTCCAAACAGTCAGACAGGGGGAACGAAAATGAAAAAGCAAAAGACGGCGCCCGCCGAATCCGCCGTGCAGACGGAAAAGAAAGGCACCGGAATACAGATCGACAAAAAGACCGTGTTCGGCATAACCGCACTTCTGCTGGTTATTATGCTGCTCGCGGGCGTGCTCACTCAGGTCGTGCCGCGCGGCGAATATCAGATGGATGACAGCGGCATGGTCATAAACGGCACATATCACGAGTTCGCCGGAGACGAGGGGAAAATGCCGTGGTGGAAGATAATCCTCGCGCCGATAATGGTGTTCACTTCGTCGCAGATAACAACGGGAATCGGAATCGTTGTGTTCATTGTTCTCATCGGCGGAACATTTCTTATCCTCGACCGCAGCGGCGTGCTCAAATATATCATGTCCTCGGTCGTCAGAAAGTTTGAGAAGAAAAAGTATCTTTTGTTAGCAGTCATAGTTTTCGTGTGCATGATGATGTCGTCGGTGGTCGGCGTGCTCGAAGAGTCGCTGACGCTCGTACCTCTCGCGGTCGCGATATCGCTGGCACTCGGCTGGGATTCGTTCGTCGGTCTCGGTATCAGCATGGTGTCGATAGCCTTCGGCTATACCGCCGCGACGTTCAACCCGTTCAATGTCGGCATCCTTCAGACGATGGCGGATCTGCCGCTGTTCTCGGGCCTTGCATACAGAGTCCTGTTCTTCGTCTGCGTCTATGCGTCGCTCGTGCTGTTTTTAATAGTTTACGCCAAGAAGATAGAGAAGAATCCCGAGAAGTCCCTTTGCTATGAGAGCGACAAGGAGCTGCGCGTGCGCTTCGGAGCGGAAGTGGATGACGAGGCGCTCAACAACCCCGCGCTCAAAAAGGCGACAAAGACATTCGTCGGCTGCGTCGGCGGCGTATTACTTATAGTTGCGGTGTCGTTTGCGCTCCAAAAGGTCGACGCGATAAGCGACTCGGTAAAAGAGCTGATAAACAATCTTCCGCTCGTCGGCATGGCTATTCTCTTCACCGTCGGCGGAATCTCGGCGGGATATATCGCGGGCATCCGCGGCAAAGCTCTCGGCGGCGGCTTCCTCGAGGGAGTCAAGACTATAGCTCCCTGCCTGCCGATGATTTGGGCTATCCTCTCGATAACCTACGTCCTGCAGGAGGGCAACATAATCCACACGATACTTTATCATGTGTATAATCTCACTTCGTCGATGTCCAAAACGGGCGCTCTGTTCGCGATATTCCTCTTCGTCGTTGCGCTCGAATTTATCGTCGGCTCCGGCACCGCAAAGGCGTTTTTGATAATGCCGATAGTCCTGCCGCTCGCCGATCTGCTCGGGCTGACAAGGCAGTCGATAGTCCTCGCGTTCACAATGAGCGACGGCTTCTGCAATATTCTCTATCCCACGAGCGGAATAATGGTCATCGCCATCGGCATGGTCGGCATATCTTACGGCAAATATCTGCGCTGGTCGTGGAAGCTGTTCGTTATGGAGTTCGCACTCGCCGCTCTTGCAATGCTCGGCGCCGTCGCGATAGGCTACTGATAAAAATCAAAGATCCGTACCTTTTTCGGGTGCGGATCTTTTTGCATATTACGCTTCAATCTCGTCGAGAGCGGGCAGACCGCCGCGCCTGAGAAATTCTTCAAATAGCTGCTTCTTGTATTCGTCGGGGTAGTCATAGCCCCAGAGCATTTTTATCGCCGCGAAGTTTTCAAAGGTCTCGTCGGGATAAATTTTTGCGCTGCCGACTTTGTAGGGCAGAGGGAATTCGACCGTTCCGTCCGAGGCGATGAAATATTCTTCCGCTATCGAGCAGGCGACTCTGTTCGCCTCCTGTTTCGGATATTCCTCGTCGAACTTTATCTTTGTTATCGGGAACATCACGGTCCTGGCGTTTGCCATTTGATAGAACTCGGGCGATGTGCCGCTGTGTCCGTGGTGGGACTGCTGCATGATATCGCAGCCGAGCGTTTTTGCGGTGTAGCGCGCCGTCATTATGTCGCTCTCGACATCGGCGGCGTCGCCGGGGAAGATTATTCTTGTCCCGTCCGCTTCGAGCGCGAGCGCGCATGAGGTGTTGTTGAAGTTTTCGAGGCTCTTTGGCCAGACATCCTCCTGAGTGCAGAGCACATCAAAGCGCAGGTTGCGCACGAAGAACCGCTGACCCGTGTGCAGCTTTACAGTAGGTATTCCGCAGGAGCGGGCACAGTCTTCAAACCGTCTTATGTATTTTTTGTTCGCCTCGCCCCAGCTCATATTATCGCGGTGGTCTATCGGCGCGTCGTTGTAATAGAGCTTTTCAATATCGACCGCCGAGCCGTATTCGCGAATGAAATCAACGAACTGGCTCACATGGTCGTCGTGCGCGTGGCTGAAGAACCAGCCGGATATGACAGCCCGCTCGCCGTCGGGCGTGCGCTCGCGCAAAAAGCGGTATATTCTCTTGTGGTCGTTGGGCTGAAGAAAATGCCCGCCGTCTATAATAAAAAAGCTGTTGTCCGCACAGCACAGGATATAGCACATACCGCAGTCGATATACGAATGATCGTTCTCGAACTGCCACAGCGCGCTGGCGCATCTGCGCTCATATTTCGGCTCTTCGCGCTCGAAGTCAACGGAATACGGGTCGCATATGACGCGCAGAATTTTTTCAGCCGGGCAGAAATATGTGTGGATGAGCATATCCCCGCGGTACGATGCGTGGATGTTTTCTTCAATGTCATTGCGCTGAAAGAGCGTGTAGCCGAGTCTCTCGCACTCGTTGCAGATTTTTATAAAATCCGTTTCCGATGCGTTTTTAATCAGCCGCATATACGCGCCGTCGCCGCAGTCATAAATGCAGACTTCGTTATCATTTATGCTCCCGCAGACTCTGCCGAGCAGTTCTTTTGTGTCCATGTGTTCCCTCCGTCATTTTGTCTGCGATAATCATATCATAAATTGCCGCGGGAGGGAAGATGTTTATATAACGACGATTGACATATTTGCGGCAGGGGAATATAATATTAAATAAGCACTGAATGTCTCGAAGGCTGTTTTATGTTCATCAACAAAGCAAAAGACGGGCTGAATAATATTTGCGGAAAGAATGTAGCTTTTCTGCGCAAAAATATGGGACTCTCTCAGCGGCAGCTCGCCGATGCGCTCCAGCTTGCCGGCCTTGATATAGACAAAAACGCCGTTCAGCGCATCGAGTGCGGCAAACGTTTCGTGACCGATATCGAGATCATCGCTATAGCCGACACTCTCGGCGTGAGCCTTGACGCTCTGCTGAGGCGGGAGAATATATTGTAATAAAAATTCGCGCAAAAAAGCGTTGACAAGGTCTTTGATTTATGTTAGAATAACTTACGCTTTATGGAGAGATACCGAAGTGGTTATAACGGAACGGTCTTGAAAACCGTCGTACGGCAACGTACCGTGGGTTCGAATCCCACTCTCTCCGCCAGCGACAACAACAAAACTTTATAATATAAGTTACCATGCAGAAGTACTCAAGTTGGTGACGAGGCGCCCCTGCTAAGGGCGTAGGTCGGGAAACCGGCGCGAGAGTTCGAGTCTCTCCTTCTGCGCCAGAAAAAGGCACTTGCAAAAGCAAGTGCCTTTTTCGATTATATATAACAAAGTAATATCAAAGTAATATCGAATTTAATGTACAGAAATGTATCGTTAAAGCTATTTGACAAATCCCAAATTTTCAATTCATCCCTCAATCATCTTTTCAATCGCCTTTTCAAATTCCTCGTTCTGCTCCGGGCGGCGTTTCTGCGGACCTTTTATTCTGCCGCCCGCCATGCGGATCTTCTTCGTCTCGTAGCGCGAATTCAGAAGCGCATCTATGTTGTCGGGAGTGTATATCAGCCCGTTCTGATTGATCGCGCTCGCTCCGCGGGCAAGGCACATCGCCGCGAGTCCGTAGTCCTGCGTGACTACAATGTCCCCGCGTTCGAGGAGGTTTACTATCCTGAAGTCGACGCTGTCAGCGCCCTTTGATACCGTCACGGTCTTTGCTCCCTCGCGCTCGAATATGTGCGATGTGTCGCAGAGAATGAGGCATTCGATCCCGTGCCGCTTTGCTGATTTTATGCATATGTCAACCACCGGACAGCCGTCCGCGTCTATCAGTATTTTCATTTTGTCGCCTCCCGGGATTGTTTTTTTTGCTGTTTTATGATACTATGAAACAGTATACTACACTATTATACACTTGAAAAGAGGTGCCGCGATGTTCTGTACAAAATGCGGAGCTGTTGTTGATGAGAAAACCGGCGTCTGCCCGAACTGCGGCGCGTGCGAGCGCGCTGAAGAAAAGGCGGAGAAGCCCGATTCCAAGAAGAAGCTTCATCTCGGAAAAGCGACAAAGACCGCAAAGAGCTATGCCGTAATTTTCTCGGCGTTCATGGTGTTCCCGGCGATGATCTGCACCGTCGTCAATATCCTGAACCCCGGCGATAAATTCTGGGCGGGCTATGTCCTCGGCGCTATCGCCGTTGCGTGGGTGTTTCTCGTTTTGCCCGTTCTGCGCGTGACTCCCGCACCCGTAACTGCGGGCATCTGCTTCGTCGTGCTCGCGCTCTATCTTCTTTATATCGCCAAAATGCAGGGGCTTATCAGCTGGTATTACAGCTACGCAGTGCCGATTTGCGCTGTGATATGCGCTATGGTCGCGCTGACTACGGGGCTGATATCCAAAAAGATAGCAAAGGGGATACATATCCCCGCACTGCTCTCCGCAGAGGCGGCGGTGTTTCTCATCTTCCTTGAGGCGCTTTACGATTTTAATCAGCTCGGCCGCCTCAATCTGCGCTGGTCGCTGATAACAATGTGCGTTTTCGTGTCGATATCCGTCATCTGCGAGGCGGTCGCATATGTTGTCCGCCTCAATGCGAAAAAATGAGCAAAAAAAGAAAGAACTGTATCGAAATACAGTTCTTTCTTTCAGAAAGGTGATCTCAGCCGAGAAGCTCTTCGTAAGACATACCGAGAACTTCCGAGATAGCCTTGAGCTCAAAATCGGTAACATAGCGAAGCTGACCTTCGAGCTTGGAAAGACCCGATGCGTTGAGGTCGATGCCCTTGATCTGGAGCTGAGTCAGCAGATCCTTCTGCTTCATACCCATGCTCTTTCTCTTCTGCTCGATCTTTGCTCCGACAATGTTTCTGTCTCCGAGCGCCTGCTTTCTGATTCTCATAACTCCTACCTCCTATATTCTTCCGCCTACAATTTAGGCGGGCAATAGTAAAATCCGGCGGAATTTTGTCCGCTCGGGCTTTCACTGGCTTTATTATATCATACGAAAAATTACAATGCAAGAGTTTTTCTTCAGGAATTATAATTTATTTACAAATTGATTGAGAATTGCCACATTCCGAAAAAATTAATGATAAAAGATGATAATTTGATAAAAATGCTGATTTGCTGTGAAAAATCGGGGCATTTTCAGAAAAAATAAGGATAAGCACGATTCTAAAGCGTGATTCCGAAAGGAATTTGCGCCGGAAAATATAAAAAGTTTATTTACTGTTTATAAACGATAAAACGAAAGGACTCTTTCTCATGAATTCACTCAACTCGTTAAAGGGAAGAAATCTGACGATGCTCGTCGATTTTTACGAAATGACGATGGCAAACGGCTATCTCAAAAACGGCATGGGGGACACCGTCGCATATTTCGACATGTTCTTCCGCAAAGTGCCCGACGGCGGCGGATATGTTATCATGGCGGGCATCGAGCAGCTCTGTGAATATCTCAAGGGACTCAAGTTCACGCCCGAGGATATCGAATATCTTCGCGGCAAGGGATTCTCTGAAGAATTTCTCGATTATCTTGCCGATTTCAAATTCAGCTGCGATGTTTATGCTGTCCCGGAAGGCACTCCGATATTCCCCGGCGAGCCGATAGTTACCGTCAAAGGACCGATAATGCAGGCTCAGTTCGTGGAGACGATGGTGCTTCTGTGCATCAATCATCAAAGCCTTATCGCCACCAAGGCGAACAGAATAGTCCGCGCCGCGCAGGGCAGACCGATAATGGAGTTCGGTTCGCGCCGCGCCCAGGGCTTTGATGCCGCTATTTACGGCGCCCGTGCAGCATATATCGGCGGATGCGCCGGAACCGCCTGCGCCGTTTCGGATATAATGTTCGGCGTGCCCGCGCTCGGCACCATGGCACACAGCTGGGTTCAGCTTTTTGATACCGAGCTCGAGGCGTTCTGCGCCTATGCCAGGGAGTATCCGGACAACTGCGTCCTGCTCGTCGATACCTATAACGCGCTCAAGTCCGGCGTGCCCAACGCTATCGAAGCGTTCAAGCGTGAGCTTCTGCCCAGAGGCTACAGACCCAAGGGCATCAGATTCGACAGCGGTGATATCGCATACCTTTCGCGCAAGGCGCGTAAAATGCTCGACGAAGCCGGCTTTGAGGACTGCACGATAGTCGCCTCCAACTCGCTTGACGAGTATCTCATCAGAGATATGATCGGTCAGGGCGCAAAGGTCGACTCCTTCGGTGTCGGCGAGAGACTTATAACCTCCTCTTCAAGCCCCGTCCTCGGCGGAGTGTACAAGCTCTGTGCCGTTGAGAAGGACGGCAAGATCTGCCCGAGAATAAAGATAAGCGACAATGTCGCCAAAATATCGACTCCCTGCTTCAAAAAGCCGTGGAGACTCTTCGACCGCGAGACCGGCAAGGCTATCGCCGACCTCGTGACCCTCAACAACGAAGTCGTCGACGATACGAAGCCCTATGAACTCTTCGACCCTGACTTCACATGGAAGAGAAAGATAGTTGAAAACTATGTTGCAAAGCCGCTGACCGTCCAGCTCTTCAAAGATGGCGAGTGCGTCTACGAGTGCCCGCCGCTTGATGAGGTGAAGAAGCACTGCACCGAGCAGATCGACACCCTCTGGGACGAGGTTCTGAGATTCGACAATCCGCATAACTATTATGTCGACCTCTCACAGAAACTCTGGGACGAGAAGCAGCGTCTGCTCGCGGAGCACGGAAAGAAGGACGAACAGTGAGCAGAGGATATAAGATATTGACTGCGGTGCTTTCGCTTGCCGCAACGGCAATTACCGGAGCGATAATGTTCGGAAAGCTCAAAGAATAATATACATTATATAGTGCCGGTAGCAATCTTTGTGCTCTGCCGGCACTTATTTTGTATGTACAGCTCGAAACGCCCGGATAAGTGTAAAAGAAGTTGGGAAAAAGGTTAAAAAAGTTGGAAAAAGGTGTTGACAAACGGAGCTGGGAGTGGTAATATAGTCGAGCACTTGAGGGACGGGACAGCGCGAAAGCGCAGGAACGTCAGAAAT